>Ga0066710_100007384_pt1 | contig 10487 bp, 8 predicted proteins | sample GraSoiAngelo_159_FD_79666 | JGI IMG/M metagenome (GOLD analysis project Ga0066710, IMG submission 79666) | Grasslands soil microbial communities from the Angelo Coastal Reserve, California, USA - 14_1009_16_40cm | ecosystem: Environmental > Terrestrial > Soil > Grasslands | place: USA...
ATCACGCGACCGATGCCCTGCTGGCAGCGATGCTCCACCAAGCATTCCTGCTAGGTTCGACCTACGAACTGGACTTTTTCGGAGACATTACGAAGCGCCTGTTCGAAAACATCAACACACGTTTTTACAATTCGTCTGGTGTGCACAAATTCGTGACGATGCTCTACGGTGAAATATCCGAAGATGCTACGTTTCGTTTTCTCTCCGCCGCGCACCCACCCCCCATCGTTTTTTCCAATGAGCACAACCGGTTCATGGAGGTCAGCAACGACCTCTGCACGTCGTTTCCTCCGATTGGAACCCTTCCTTCAAACGCCACCATTGACCGCAGCCGGACGAACAGCGTTCGCGGGTTCAAAGGTGAATACCAGTTGAACGAATGGAGGCTCATGGGCCACGGCGACATCCTGCTGCTCTATACGGACGGCCTGTTGGAGCACGCCAAAGACTCCGAGTCCTACTTCCACCGGCGGTTGGAACAGAAAATCCGCGATGTGAAGCATGAGGGGGCGTCGGAGATTTTCGAGGCGGTCAAGAGGGACGCCCTGCAGTTCGCTGAACCTTCCGATGACATCAGCCTCGTCGTCATCAAACGCAGATGACTAGCCCGGGGGGCTAAACTGAACTCATGAGGTTTCTTGGTGTCCTTATAACAATGCTCGTCTGTGTTCATTCCGCTTCCGCTTTGCAGCGCAAGCCGGAGATTCGTGTTCTTGAACTGGAGCAGCGGATTCACAGCTTGATCAATTCAGAGCGCCGCGCGAACGATCTGGAACCGCTGCTGTTTGATGACGGGCTGTCATCGGTCGCGCGCGCGAATAGCCGCGACATGGCGGAACGTGGATTCTTCGATCACGTGAATCCCGACGGACGGAACCCGAAGCAGCGCGCATTTCTTGCCGGTTACACCTGCAGGAAGGGCCTCGCCGAGAATATCTACCAGAACAATCTGTATTCCCGGGTCACCACGACGAATAATCGTAGGTCGTATGACTGGAAAAGCATGGAAGAGATCGCGGCCGGTAGCGTCAGAGGGTGGATGCACAGTGCCGGTCATCGGCGCAACATACTGGAAGCAACCTACGGGCGGACCGGCATTGGCGCCGCCATCGCCGCCGGCGGCGAGGTGTATATCACGCAGATGTTCTGTGGATAGAGCGAGGCGGCTTGTCGCTCTTGCCGCCCCAATCCGTCGATAAGAGGTGTCGGCGCTCCCATGGACGGGTTGAGCGCCTTGCCATGGACGGCCCGTTGGTGTCAAGGTACCTTACCTTGGGCCCCTTGGGCCGTCTTTTCTATCGAGTGCGTTATGCGTTACCATTAACGGCCATGAAATGGTTCGGTTGGGGGCCGGTCTTGGCCGGCGTACTGGCAGTCATGGCGCCGCCGTTAGGGGCGCACCCGGTTCCCTTCAGTTATCTTGACGTTCAACTGCGGCCCGCCGCGATCGATGTTGCGCTTGTCGTACACATCTTCGATGTTGCGCATGACTTGCAAATCCCGTCGATGGAGCGCCTGCTCGAATCCAGTTTTGTAGCGGAAAGGGAGCAAGCGATTCGCTCGCTGCTTGTTCCCCGGCTGGAGGTTGCAGTGGACGGTCGTCCGCTGCGAGCCGAATGGACGCCACCCGAAATCCTGCACGACCGCCAATCTCTGCGGCTGCATCTCCGATATGCCATTGCAGCGCCGCCTGGAACAATCACAGTGTCGACGGTGATGTTTCCCTACGATCCGACGCATCAGACGTTCATCAACGTTTACGAGCGCGACGAGCTCACGTCTCAAGTGATCCTCGATCGGGCACATGGGCGAATGGAGTATTTTGCAGGCACGCGCGAGGGTGTGCTGGCGGTGCTGCGTAAATTTGTTCCGGCCGGTATTCATCACATCTTGATCGGTCCGGACCATCTGCTGTTTCTTGTTGGGTTGCTGCTGCTGGGCGGGACCATCCGCCAATTGCTGCTTGTGGTGACGTCGTTTACTGTTGCGCACAGTATCACGCTCTCACTGGCGGCGCTGAATATTCTAACGCCTCCGGCGCGCTTCATTGAGCCGGCGATTGCGTTAAGCATCATCTACGTCGGCGCTGACAACCTGCTCGCGCGGGGCGGCCGCGATGTGCGTGCATGGATCGCTCTTACGTTCGGCTTCATTCATGGATTTGGATTTGCCAACGTTTTGCGCGAGATGGGTTTGCCCAGCCGGGCGCTCGGTTGGTCGCTGTTTTCCTTCAACTTCGGCGTGGAAATCGGCCAATTGCTGGTGGTTGTGGTGGTCGCGTCCGCATTTGCAGCGCTGCGATCGAGAAGTGAATCGGCCGGGCGGCAACTCGCCGTCGCCGGATCGATCGTCGTCATCGCGGCCGGCGCGTTTTGGTTTGTGCAACGAGTTTTTTTTCCGGGAGGTACTTCATGAGACGAGGAATTGTGTTGGGCGTGCTGCTTGCCCTCGGCGCGTTGTCCCTGGTGGCCGTAGGATTCCAAAATCCACCGGCAGGGCAGGGCCGCGGCGGCGCGCAGACGGCACAGCCGCTTGAAATTCAGAAGGTTAAAGACAGTCTTTACATGATCACTGGTGGGGGTGGAAACACCGCCGCCTTCATTACGGACGGCGGTGTCGTCGTCGTGGACACGAAAAATCCGGGAAACGGCCAGGCGATTCTCGACAAAATTAAGAGCGTGACCAGCAAGCCGGTAACGATGATCATCAATACCCACACGCATGGCGATCACACCGGCAGCAACGAGTTCTTTCCCCCGACGGTCGACATTGTCGCTCACGAAAACACGAAGGCGAATATGGAGAAGATGGACGCCTTCAAGGGCGACAAAGCGAAGTTCCTGCCCAAGAAGACTTACAAAGACAAGATGACACTCGGCAAAGGCAAAGATGAAATCGACCTGTTCTACTTCGGCCGCGCCCACACCAGCGGCGATGCGTGGGTCGTTTTTCCATCGTTGCGGGCAATGCACGCCGGCGACGCTTTCGCGGGAAAGAATACACCCATCATCGATCCTAACAACGGCGGCAGCGCGGTCGAGTATGGCAAGACGCTGGCGAAAGTCTCGTCAACGATCAAGAACGTCGACACCATCCTTACCGGTCACAGCACCTTGATGACCCCGGCCGACCTGAAGGAATATGCCGATTTCAATAACGACTTCCTGACCTGGGTGCAGGGCGAGATCAAGGCGGGTAAAACCGTGGATGCCGCGGCCGCAGAGTTCAAGGTTCCGGACAAGTACAAGGGGTATACCGTCAGTACTTTCCTCGGAGGCATCAAGAACAATATTCAGGTCGCCTATAACGAACTGAAGAAGTAGGTGGTGGATTTCGAATTGCGCGTTTCGAGCGCGTAGCCGCGGGCGCAAAGCCCGCGGCCACGCGCATTCCTCAATTCTGATTGGTTACGGCCTGGCTGGCGGAGGAGTCGGCCTGGCAAGCCTGGCGTCTTCGACCGGAACGTTCTGTTGAACCGAATCCACTTTGACCGTTTGATAACCAAGCGGCCGCGCGATGATCCAGGTGAAGGGGAACGCAGTACCCTGTACATTGCGGAAATCGGAATAATCGATCCGGACTACGTTTTGTCCCACGACGTTATCCAGAAGATAAACGAGGCGCACGAGGTTGCCCGTTTTCGGATTGAAGGAAAGCCGCACCGGTACGTGGCCAAATGCGGTTCCACGAAGCTGGTAGACCTCCTGATCGCCGATTCTGTTCCGCCTTGTCTCCACGTTGGTAATGGCGGACAGGTGCGTGGCGAGATAAAGCGGATCCTGGAGTTTCAACTCGTCGAATTCGTACTCCCGGGCATCACGCACGGCGCCGTTCGCGGCACGCTGCCAGGCGTTGTTGCCGGCGTGGCCGATAACGACGTCGCCATTGCCGCCGTGGTTAATGGATAAGCTGTTATCTCCCTTGCAAACCATCTCCATGTTGGCAATGTTGCCGACGCTGTTCGTAGCGGTGTATTTCACGACGCGACTTTGAATCTTTGCCAGTCCCGCCTCTCCGCCAAGCGTCTTCAGATAATTGGCGATAAGTTGGCTGGCCGCAGGTCCCGGCACCGGAGGCAGGTCCGGAGCCCCGTTGGTGCTGTCCGGTGTCCAGGGCTTGTAATTCGCGGTCGCCAGGGTTGGGTTCCCAGCCGGTTCTGCCGCCCCACGATGGCACGTGTTGCAGGTGACCACCTTTGTGCCCTTGAAGTTGTCCTTATTGATGGCCTTCACCATCGACATCATCTGGCGTGCGGTTTCCTTCATCGGAGTGCTCGCTTCCCGATTAGCCAGATGGCAGTAGTCGCAGGTGACCCCGAGCGAAGCCTCAAAAAACTGCATCGTCGGAATCAAATGGTCGGCTGCTGTGCCTTGCATCACCTTGATGTCCTTATAGACTGCTTCGGCCTTTCCACCAGCAAGCGACGGGGCGTTCTGAGCGAACGCGCCAGTGACCGCAAAGGCCATAGCCAACATGCAGGCTGCTGAAATAAGCAGCATCCTGGCGGTTATCCTGTTCATATTCACCTTCCTTTTCTTCTTCACAAAACAGTTAGTGGTTTGATGCTCCGCTCGTTACGGTTTATTCCAAAAACAATTGTCCGGCGAGGCCCTTCGCATGGCGGCCCGCCGCGCGGGCTCAGCGCGGCGCGGGTTTTGACAAGTACTCCTTCGACTGTGCCTCGCTCTTGAGGGGCGTGACCTTGTCGGGATCGACGCGAATCATCAGGTAGTTGATGTGATCGTCGATCTTCGTGAACAAGTGGCCCGTGCCCGCCGGAATGACCACGACGTCTCCAGCCTTGATCTGATGCGCCACGCCGTTCCGAATTTCCGATCCGTTATTTCCCGGCCCGTTGAACTCGACAACGGTTCGCTGGGTCGCTGGACGACGTTGCCTGTTGGCGATATCCGGACCCAGGACGAGCGTGGCCGACCCGGAGATGATGTGGTAAACCTCGCTGACCTGGTCATGTTCGGCGACCGAATCCGGTGCGGGCTTGTCCAGTTTCCCGCGGTAGACCATACCGATGCCGACGTGAGCCTTTCCGATCTCGATATCCCTCACCTGCTGGTCGACCAGCCTCTCGGCTATGGCTTTCTTCGTATAGGCTTCAAGCTCGGAGAGCGGCACGAGTGTCCCCGGACACATGTTGCAGGTCGGCTGCGGGTCGGTGGGATTAATTTTCCCTTGTGCCATCAGCGCAGCAGCGGCACACGCAGCCGCGGCGAGTCCCAACAGAAAGTTTTTCATATGAACCTCGTCATAGATTAGAGATTGATTTTGCCCTCGGAGTATCCAAGTGCCGTGATTATCTTCGTCTCTGAGCGGTTGTCAAGAACGAACGACAGACCCAAGCTAAGGTACCTTGACGCCAGCGGGCCATCCATGGCAAGGCGCTCAACCCGTCCATGGGAGCGCCGACACCGCTTATCGACGGATTGGGGACAGACCCCTTTGCGGCGGCGCCACGCCGCCCGTCGTCTCGCCTCAGAACCCTGCGGCTCCGATTACTTTTGAAATTGCGTAACACTGGCTGGTGGCGTATTTTCGAGGACCAAAAGGGAACTTGAAAAGGGGGGAAACTTGATGCGCCTACTATTGGCCACACTTTGCGTATTGCTCATTGTTCCAGTCGTGTTTGCCCAGAGTGACCGTGGCGCCATCACGGGCGCGGTATCGGACCAAACCAGTGCGGTTATTCCAGGGGCAAGCATCGTCGCCACGAACACGGAGACGGCAGCGCGCTATCCGACAGTGAGCACCGAGACGGGAAATTACACACTCGCGCAGTTGCCGGCCGGTGTTTATCAGTTATCGGTCGAGCTTCCTGGCTTTAAGAAGTACGTCCGCCAGGGAATCACGGTCCAGGTTGCTCAAACATTGCGAATCGATGTCGTTCTCGAGGTAGGCGCGGCCACTGACGAAGTCACGATTACGGCCGACGCTCCATTGCTGAGGACAGAAAGCAGTGATGTCAGCTATGTAATCAAGGCGCCGGACCAACTTCCCTTATTTGGTATTGGAGGCGTCCTCTCCGGAAGCGCCGGCATTCGGAATCCATACGCGATCGTTCAAATGATCCCCGGCTCGACGTGGACACCCAATAGCCTGGTCCGCCTGAACGGTACTCCGGCCAACACGCAAGCCTGGCGCGTGGAGGGTCAGGACGCATCCAATTCAGGTACGCCTGGAGTACCGGCGCAGAGCCAACCCAGCGTGGATGCGATCCAGGAGGTCGCGATTCAAACCAGTAACTTCGCCGCTGAATATGGTCAGGTCGGTGGCGGTGTCTTCAATGTCACGATGAGGTCAGGCACGAACCAGTTCCACGGGAGTGGATACGATTATTTCGTGAACGAAGCATTCAACTCGGGAAACCCGTTCACCAACGACCCCATAAGCAATCGCCGGCCGCGAGCCAGGAGAAACGATTACGGTTTTACGGTGGGCGGTCCAATCCGTCGCGACAAGACCTTCTTCTTTGGCAGCTTTGAGCAGTTCCGCGAGACCACGATTGTCAACAACCAGTATCAAACCGTCCCCACCGCGGCTTATCGCAACGGCGATTTCCGCACGGCCATAACGAGCCGCGTGATCGGTGTCGATCCGCTGGGGCGTCAGATGTTGGAAGGCATGATTTACGATCCGGCCATGACGCACACTGCTCCCGATGGCCGTGTGTTTCGAGATCCGTTTCCCAACAACATTATTCCCAGGGACCGGTGGGATCCGGTAGCGGTGAAAATCCAGGCGCTGTTTCCTCCGACGAACGGCCCCTCCGCCAACGACCTCATCCAGAACTATATAAACCCGTACAAGACTTCAAGGACCACCGAAGTTCCATCCGTCAAGATCGACCAATTGATCGGCAAGGGAAGATTGAGCTTTTTCTGGCAGCGCACAAAGACGTCGAACCCAAACGGCAACACGATTTTTGGCAGATCCGACGGCTTGCCGGACCCCCTTACCGAGGCGCTCGGCACATTCCAAAACGCGCCTCTGTACCGGCTGAACTATGACCACACCCTGTCGCCGGCACTGCTATTGCATTTGGGCGCAGGTTATCGGAGTAACTATTTCTTTGTCCCCTCGGTCACGACCACGGGTAAAGTCACCAACTACAATGCCGAAAAAGAACTGGGCTTGCGCGGAGGCATCGAAAACAAGTTCTTCCCGTCGATGTCGGGATTTCTTACGACCAACGGGACTGGCGGGATGAAGGCGATCGGTTCGGAGGCAGGGACGACGCAGATTACGCAGAGTCCGACCTTCAACGCGACCCTCAACTGGGTGAAAGATAACCATAGCTATAAATTCGGTTCGGAATTCCGGACCGAAGGCTACCCGCCCATTGTCGATGGAAATACGGACGGCGTTTACACCTTCTCCGCAGCAGAGACGGGCCAACCTTTCCAAACAGCGAATGTAAACGGCGCCAACGTCGGATTCGGTTACGCCAGTTTCCTTCTTGGCCTGGTCGATCAGGTACAGATGTCGAACCCAACTCATCCGCGAACGGGGAAGAAGCAACTCGGGCTTTATGCCCAGGACAGCTGGAAGGTAACGCGCAAATTCACGTTCGATTATGGTCTGCGATACGACTACTCGACTTACTTGCGAGAGCAGTATGGGCGTGCTCCGGAGTTTTCGCCCACAACGATACACCCGACGCTGGGTATACCCGGCGCCGCGATATATGACGGCCACGGGCCGGGCCGCTGTAACTGCGATATCGCGCACAATTACCCATACGCTTTTGGGCCGCGTCTTGGAGGCGCCTATCAGATCACTCCGAAGACCGTGTTCCGCACCGGCTTTGGCATCGTCTACAGCGGCACAGCCGTCAACAACAATTCGTCTGCAGGATTAGCCGGCTCAACGGCGACGACAGCCGCTCTGAGCTTTGGAGTTCCCGTCACGACCTTGTCCGCCGGACTCCCCCTTTCTTTCAGGCCCGCGCCCTGGCCGAGCTACGACCCGGGGTATTTTCCAACCTTCCCCCGGAACGGCCCTCCCACGCCTGGGCTCGGTCCCGTATGGATGGACCCCAACGCTGGGCGGCCGGCAAGACAATACCAGTGGAGCGTGGGATTCCAACGCGAAATCACATCGGACCTTGTTGTGGAAGCGTCGTACGTGGGGAACCGCGGAGTCTGGTGGCAGGCTCCGGCGCTCCTCAACCTCAACGCCAACACGCCGGAGCGCCTGAAATCCTTTGGCCTCGACATCAACAACGCGGCGGACCGAAGGCTGCTCTTGTTGCAGATGGATAATCCGGAAGTGGCGGCCCGCGGGTTCAAAGTCCCGTATCCCGGGTTCCCAACCGGTCAGGTTCTGGCTCAAGCCCTGCGGCCGTTCCCTCAATTTGCCGGAATACCCTCCGCATTTAACCCGTCTCCGGTTGCGATTCCTGTCTATTGGAATCCAATGGGCAAGCCCTGGTACGACGCTCTGCAGGTGAAGGCGACCCAACGCCTCGCGCATGGTCTGACGCTTCTCAGCACATTTTCGTGGTCGAAAGCGCTCACGCTGGGTACGGAGATTGGCGAGCCCAATCCCGGTAGTACCGGCAACGCCGTCTTCAACAATGTGTTCGACCGGAAGACGAATAAGTATATTTCTGTTTACGACCAGCCGTTCTTCTTCAATCTGTCGTTGACTTACACGACCCCGAAGACAAACAGCAACCAGGTGCTGTCGAAGGTGTTCAGCAACTGGATGTTTGGAGCCTACATGCAGCGTGCCAGCGGCTTCCCCATGCAGGTACCCAATGCACAGACCAGTCTCGAGTCCTACCTGTTCCAGGGTCCGAGCTTCGCCAACCGCAAGCCCGGCGTACCGCCCTTTGCGGTGGATATGAACTGTCACTGCTACGATCCGAACAAGACGTTTGTGCTAAATCCGAATGCGTGGGAAGATCCTCCGCCCGGCCAGTTTGGCAGTTCGGCCGCCTACTATAGCGATTACCGGAAGCAGCGCCGTCCGCATGAAAACATGAATCTGGGCCGGACCTTCCAGATTCGGGAAGGCATGACCTTTAGTTTGCGGATGGAGTTCACGAACATTTTCAACCGCTCCTACTGGGCCGACCCCACGGGGACCGCTCTGACGAATTTCAAGCAATTGCAGACGTACCAGAAGAATGGCAATACCGCCTCGGGCTTCGGACGAGTCTTGACCACGGGAGCGACCGCCTTTGGCACCACCGCGAACCTCTTGCCACGGCAAGGTGTTCTGGTCGCACGTTTCACATTCTGAAAAGAAAACGGGGGAATTTTTAGTTCTAACGAACTAACTCTACGTTAGATGAAACACAGAGACACAAAGGCACGAAGCCACAAAGAAAGGCCGCTTTTGAAGGTTATTTATGCGGCCTTTCTTTGTGGCTTCGTGCCTTTGTGTCTTTGTGTTTCCTATTGCTGGTTGCTGGACTGTTTCGTGATCAGGCCATACTTTGCCAAAAACGCGCGGATCTCCCGGTATGCCCGCTCGTTTTCAGCGCGGCTGAATCCGCCGTGCTTCCCGCCAGGTATGGTCACCAACTGCTCCCCGACGCCCGCCTTTCGAAGTGTCTCTTGCAATCGAGTGGCATGGCTATAGGGAACCGTTGGGTCGGCATCGCCGTGAATGGTGATAACCGGTGGGGCGCCGGCCCGAACGTAGGTTAGCGGCGACACTCTCTTTGCGACATCCACGCGATTCGGCATGCTGCCCATCCACTGGACCGCGTAGTTTCTCACATTCGGGCCGTCCAAGAGATCGGCAACGTCCGTGATGCCATACCAGTTGACGACGGCTGCCACTTTCAATTCCTCGGTTCCGGGGCACTGCCGATCTAGACCGGCGGAGGCCTGTGCGAGCGCGGTCGTCAATGCCAAGTGCCCACCGGCGGAACCGCCGCTGGTCACGATTTTGTTGGTGTCAAAGCCGTACTCCTTTGCATTGTGGATAACCCAACGCAAAGCGCACAGGCAATCTTCCACTGCGGCAGGGGCCAGCGAGACGCGTCCAAGACGGTACTCCACATTCACAACGTTCCAACCCATTTCCAAGTAGGGCAGGAGGCTAAATGTGGCGGATTCCTTGTTCCCGCCAACCCAACCGCCTCCATGAATCCAAATCAATGTGGGAAACGGCCCGCCCGGATCGGTTCGCGCATACACATCGAGCTTGGCATCGAAACCATTCGCCGTCAGATATGTGATGTTCGGCACCACGCGATACGGCGCGGTGATGCTTGTCGAAAGCCCTTGTGAAATTCCATCAATTGGTGCCAGAGGCGTCAAGACCATCACTACGGCACACAACATTTTCATGCGCATCGTCAGTCCTCCTTTGGCTGTTGAAAATTAGGGGAATGGTACCGCTGACCCGATTCAACCTGCAACGGAAAGTCTTTTGTTCTACTGTGGCGGCGGTCTATTTTTTTGAGGCTGCGCGCTATCGCGCTTGCGCTTCGCGTTTTTGAGGCTGCGCGCTATCGC
>Ga0066710_100007386_pt1 | contig 10487 bp, 10 predicted proteins | sample GraSoiAngelo_159_FD_79666 | JGI IMG/M metagenome (GOLD analysis project Ga0066710, IMG submission 79666) | Grasslands soil microbial communities from the Angelo Coastal Reserve, California, USA - 14_1009_16_40cm | ecosystem: Environmental > Terrestrial > Soil > Grasslands | place: USA...
AGCGGTCACGTGGACGAGCACCTCGAGGACCGCCAAGGAGAGGTGGGCGGCAGTGTAGACCGCCGGCACCCCCGGATGGTTCCACCGTCCCCCGTAGCGACGTGACCCCTCGCCGTCGAATGCTGTCGCTCGGCGCTTGGTCAGCCGCCAGACCTGGATCAGCTGAACACCCCGTGCTCCACCCGGTGCAGCGCGGTTTCGACCTGGCTGGCGCCGAGGTCAGTGTCGAGCATCTGGAGCGGGGTCTTGCCTCCCAGGGCGCGGTTTGATCGCCGCAGCCACCTGGCTGCCTTCGGCGTGTCCCCGAGGACCTCCTCGGCGAGCGCCGCGACCCTCCCCACCCGGAAGAGACGGTCCGACTCGTCGGCTCGGAGCTTCCCCTCAGTTCTTCTGCGCGCCAGCGTTCGCTCAGGGAGATCGAGCACGGTCGTCAACTCGCGCAGGGGGATGTCGAAGCGCCTGGCAAAAGCGTCGAGCGCGGCGCACGGCAGGCCCGCCCGTACTCTGTCAGCGAGGGCGTCGAGATCCTCCGCTCCTCGGAGGACGCGGGAGCCACCCAGTGTTTCCTTCATGCGAGCCGCCGTGATCATTGGGTGCCTCCTGGCATGGATTATACTGCCAATTGGCAGCCCCGTCCCGGCATTTCGTGCACGACTTCGTCTCACGCAGACACGCGAGGAATCAGGTGCGCGTCGCCGGGCGCCCAGCCGACCGTCACGGTCGCGCCCTCGCGAATCGCCTCGGGCTGCGCGCCGGCGATCCGCATGCGCACGGTTTGGCCGCGCGCGTCACCGATCACCAGCACGCTGTCACCGTAGTTCACGATGACGGTGATCTTCATCGACAGGACCTCCGGCACCGTCCCTGCCGCGCTCAGTCCCGCGAGCTGAACGCGCTCGGGGCGCACGAGCACGTCGACACGGCCGCCGCCGATCCGGCGACACGCCTCCGGATCGACCTGGATCGGCCCGAGGCCGTCCACCTCGACACGGCCCGGGTGCGCCGAGTCGAGCGTGCCGATGAAGAAATTGCTGTCGCCGATGAACTCGCCGACGAAACGGGTGCGCGGCCGGTGATAGACCTCGAGCGGCGGCGCCACCTGCTCGAGCGTGCCGTGATTGAAGACGGCGATCCGATCGGACATCGTCATCGCCTCGGTCTGGTCGTGAGTGACGTAGACCATGGTGATGCCGACCTCGCGATGGATTCGCTTCAGCTCGACCTGCATCTGCTCGCGGAGATTCTTGTCGAGCGCCCCGAGCGGCTCGTCCAGCAGGAGCACGTCCGGGTTGAACACGAGGCCCCGGGCCAGCGCCACCCGCTGCTGCTGCCCACCGGACAGCTCGCGCGGATACCGCTCGGCGTACCCGCTCAAGCCGACCAGCGTGAGGATGTCCCGCACCCGCGCGGCCTGCTGCCCGCGCGGGAACCCGCGCATGCGAAGCGGGAACGCCACGTTGCGCGCGACCGTCATGTGCGGGAACAACGCGTAGTTCTGGAAGACCACCCCGACGTTGCGTTCGTAGGGCTTGCGCCGGGTCAGGTCCTCGCCGGCGAGCGCGATGACGCCGCTGGTCGGCTCCTCGAAGCCGGCGATCATCATGAGGGTCGTCGTCTTGCCGGACCCGCTCGGTCCGAGGAACGTGAGGAACTCGCCCCTGGCGATCTCGACGCTGATGTCGTCGACGGCGTTGACGCGCCCGTCGTACGACTTCACGAGCCGGTGCAATCGCAGGTACGACACCGCCGCTACCCGGCAACCGCTCCCACGCGCGGCACGATGAGCGCGTCGACGATCGCGCAGCCCGCGCCCGCCGCTCTCACCACGATGGGATTCACGTCGAGCTCGTCGAGACCGTCGCGCTCGGCCCAGGCGAAGTCGGCGACGCCTTCGAGGCAGCGCGCCAGCGCGGCAACGTCGCCCCCCGGCCGGCCACGAAATCCGGCCAGTAACGTTGCCGCGCGCGTCTCCGCGATCATCGCCGCCGCATCGCCCTCGCGCAGCGGTAACGGGCGGAGCGCCACGTCGTTGAACGCCTCGATCAGGATGCCGCCCGTGCCGAACGCGAGAACGAGCCCGAAGTCAGGGTCCCGCTTCACACCCGCGAAGACCTCGAGGATGCCGCTCGCCATTTCCTGGACAACGAAGTGGGGGGCCCCGACATGGCCCCCGGCTCTTCGAGCGAAGGGGGCTACGCCCCCCTCGGACTCCCCCGGCCCCAACGCGTCGAGCTCCGTCAGCCGGCGCGCCATGCGATCCCACCCGGCGCCGAGCTCCGCGTCGTCGCGGAGGCCCACCGCGACGAGCCCGAGGTCCGAGCGGTGTGGGATCGTGTCGGACACGACCTTCACCACGACGGGGTAGCCGATCGTCCTGGCGGCGGCGCGCGCGTCGTCGCGCGACGTGACGAGCCGCTCGGCGACGACGGGAAGACCCGCGTGCGCAAGCAAGCGCTTGGCGTCGTATTCGTGGATCGTCCGCCGCGCGCGGCCACCCAGCAGCGTCGCGATCGCTCGGCCCTTCCCCGTATCGCCACGCGACGACCGCGTCGGCTCCGCCCACCGAGCGAGACGGTCGATCGCGCCGAGGCCCTGTCGCGTGCCGCCCACGAGCGCGATTCCGTGCTGGCGCAGGAAGGCGATCAGGTCCCGATGAAATACGCCGGGGCGCGTCGTCATGAAGTAGAACGGCTTGGTCGATTTCGCGGCCGCATCGGTGAGCGCGCGCGCGTACGTCAGCATGCGATCGGACGAGCCCATCGGCTGATCGTCACAGCTGTCGCTGCACTCCACGACCGCGTCATAGTCCGGATCGGCGCCGAGCACGGAGAGCGCGTGAGGGAAATTCGTGGCGAAGTCGCCGTTGCCCCAGGCGTCCAGCGGATTGCCGTCGCCGGTGACCGTGCCGACGACCCGTTCCACGTCCGCGCGCGATTTCGTGGAGAGCGGAGGCAGCGACAGGCCGGCCGCGGCGGCGACGTCCAGAATCAGCTCCGCCTGGCCGCCCGATGCGGTCATCACACACAGGCGCCGGCCGCGTGGCCACCGCTCGCCCTGGGCGCACGCGAGGACTTCGGTCATCTCGTCCATGTCCGCGACTTCGATCGCGCGGTGCGCGCGGAGCACGGCGGAGAACACCCGCGCCTCGCCGGCGAGACCGCCCGTGTGCGTCGTGATCGCGCGCCGCGTGCGCTCGTTCCGACCGACCTTGAGGACGACCACCGGCTTGCCGCGGCCCGCGGCGCGATCGAGCGCGGCCACGAACCGTTCGGGCTGCCGCACGGTCTCGAGGAACATCGCGATCACGCGGGTCGTCGGATCGTCGATCAGGTACTCGAGGTAATCCACCGCCGCGAGCACGGCCTCGTTGCCCGACGAGATCGCGTAGCTCCAGCCGAAGCGGCGGCAGTCCGCGAGCAGGCCGATGCAGATGGAGCCGCTCTGCGAGATCATCCCCACGTTGCCAGGGAGCCGCGTGGGATCGCGCAGCGCCTGGATGTACACCATGCTCGGGACGTGAGGGCTCACGACGCCCATGCAGTTGGGGCCGCAGAGCGCGATCCCGGCGTCACGGCAGATCGCCGTGATCTCCTCCTGCTGCCGGCGTCCCTCGGCGCCCGCCTCCGCGAAGCCACCGTCGAAGATGACCGCGGCGCCGACGCCGCGCTCCGCCGCCGGTCGCATGTGCTCGAGCACGCGCGCGTGGTTCACGCAGATGGCGAGCGTGTCGACGTCGCGCGGGAGCTCGGCGACGGCGGCATAGCACTTCCGGCCGAGCAGCGTTTCGTACCGCGGGTTGATCGGGTAGATGGAGCCGCGGAACCCGATCGTGTCGAGCGCCTCGATCAGGGAACGGCCGATCGAGGGACGCTCGGACGCTCCGAGGATGGCGATGGAGCGAGGACGAAGCAGGGCGTCAAGCCGCATCGATCGGTCTCCTGCGCATGAGCACCGAGACCAGCACGCCGAGCACCACGGCGCTGACGAGCAGCGTGGAGACGACCGCGATCACGGGATCGGATTCGAGTCGGATGCTCTCGTACATCTTCTTCGGCAGCGTCGTCGCTCCGCGGCCGGCGATGAACAGCGCGACCACCGCTTCGTTGAACGACGACAGGAACGCGAACAGCGCCCCGACGAGCATGCCGGGACGGAGAACCGGCAGCGTCACGTGGAAGAACGTGCGGAACGGCCCGGCGCCCGCGCTCATCGCCGCTCGCTCCAGGTTTCGGTCGAAGCCCTTCAACGTCGCCGAGATCACCAGGAAGGCGACGGGGACGGCCAGCACGCCGTGGGCCACGATGACGCCGAGGTAGGTGCCGGTCAGCTTCGCCCGCCCGAGGAATCCGTAGTAGGCGAGCGCGCTCACCACGTGCGGCACGATGAGCGGCGACATGATGAGGAGATTCACCAGCGACTTGCCGCGGAACCGGTAGCGCACGTAGCCGAACGCGGCCGGGACGACCAGCAGCATCGTGAACACCATCGCTCCGAACGCGATGATCACGCTGTTGAGCGTCGGCTCGAGCCACTCCTCGCTGGTGAAGAACGTTCGGTAGTAGCCGAGCCAGTAGGCCGGCGGCGGGAACTGGAACGAGATGGCGGTGCTGAACGACATCGGGATCACGATCAGGATCGGCGCGACCAGGAACAGCGCGGCGAGGAACGCGAAGATCAGCGGAAGCATCGCGGCCGGCGGGTCAGCCCCAGAGGCGGTCGAGCCCGGCGAAACGGTTGTAGACGGCGATGACCAGACCCGTCGCGGCGAGCAGCACCACGGCCACGGCGGACGCAAATCCCCACGCCAGCAGCTCCTCGATCTGCTGGTTGATGAGCTGAGAGATCATCATGTCACGCGGCGTTCCGAGCAGCACCGGCGTCACGAAGAAGCCGAGACAGGTGACGAACACGAGGAGACTGCCGTTGACCACGCCGGGCAGGCTGAGCGGCAGGAACACCTCACGGAACGCCGCGAGCGGCCGCGCGCCCAGACTCGCCGCGGCCTTCAGATGATTGGCGTCGATCTTCTTCATGACCGCGTAGAGCGCCAGGATCATGTACGGCAGCAGGATGTGCGTCATGCCCAGGGTCGAGCTGAACGTGGTGAAGAGTAGCCGCGGCGCCGGGCCGAGGCCGAGCGCCTGATACGCGGTGACGACCGGCCCCTTGCTGCCGAGGATGACGAGCCACGCATACGTCCGGACGAGGAAGCCGGTCCAGAAGCTCATCGCGACGATCGTCAGCAGCACCGTGCCCACCCACCCGCCCCGTCGCGCCATGACGTAGGCGACCGGGTACCCGAGCACGAGGCACACCGCGGTGACGACGAGCGACGTGAGGAACGTGTTGACCAGCACGCGCGTGTACACGGGCACGGTGAAGATCCGCTGGTAATGCGCGAGCGCCAGCCGCGGATCCGTCACGCTCAGCACCAGCACGTAGGCGATCGGAACGATGAACAGGAGCACGAGCACCGCGATCGAAGGGATCAATAGAAGCAGGGGGCCCCGAAATGGCCCCCTGACCCCCAGCGCTCGCCGCGCCCCGGGGAACCCGGGTCGCGTCTCGATCACCCGGCGAGCCACTGCGTGAAGCGCTCCTGGATCCTCGCGGTGTTGTCCGCCTCCCAGACCGTATCCGGCTTGATCGCGACCTTCGCGTTCTCGGTGTAGGTCGGGAGCTGACGCGCCACCTCGGGCGAGACGTACTTGAACGCCTCGGGGTTCGTCGGGCCGTAAAAGAGACGGCTGGCGAAATCGGCTTGCGGCTTCGCCTGGACGGCGAACTGCAAGAACTCCCAGGCGAGCTTCCGGTTCGGCGCGTTCTTCGCCACGCCCCACATCGTGGTCGTGATCGTGGCGCCGTGCCAGACGAGCTCGACCGGATGCCCCTGCTGCGCGAGCTCGCTCGCGCGCGCGTTCCACATGACCATCATGTCCACCTCGCCGTCGCGCATGAGCTGCTGCGATTGATTGCCCTGCGTCCACCAGACCTTGATGTGCCGCTTGATCTGGTCGAGCTTGCGGAACGCGCGATCGACGTCCATCGGGAACACCTTGTCCGGCGGCACGCCGTCGGCCACGAGCGCGAACTGCGCCGTGCGGACCGCGTTGTTGAGCATGGAGCGGTTGCCGGGGAATTTCTTGACGTCCCAGAAGTCTGCCCAGGTCTTCGGCCCGCCGTGCGGGAACTTGTCCTTGCGGTAGGCGAGATTGGTGCCGAGCGCGCAGTACGCGAGCCCGTTCGCGTACACCGCGTTCGGAAAAAGCTTGTCCTTCTTCACGACCGACCAGTCGATCGGGTCGAGCAGTCCCTCGCGGTCGGCGCGGAGCAGGTCGGCCTGCGTGATGGCCGTGATGTCCCACTCGTAGCTGCCGCTCTGCACCTGCGCCTTCAGCTTGGCGTAGGACACGGGCGCGACCGTCTTGACGCGAATGCCGGTCTGCTCCGTGAACGGTTTGAAGAACGCCGCCTCTTCGGCGGCCGTCCAGCTCCCACCCCAGGTGTTGACGTAGATCGTGCGCGTCTGGGCGATGGTGCGGTCCGTGATGATCAGCGGACCCACGGCGGCGGCCCCGGCACCCGCGAGGAATGCGCGACGTGTCATGATCTGGCTCCTCCCTGCTCGGGCGGGGACGGCTGCCCGGACGCCCGCCGACGATATCACGTCAATTTGCCCGGGATGCTCTGGGAAAATCTTTTCCGATTGTCTTTCGAGCGAGGAACGCGCAGTTTGGATTCATGAAGCCCGCGACCACCTACTCGCCCAACCTGGTCGGCATCGCGGTGCTGCTCGTCGACGACCACGCGGATTCGCTCGACGTCTTGAGCTTTGCCCTCCAGCGACTCGGCGCTTCGGTGCACACCGCGGGGAACGCGCGGGACGCCCTGGCCATCGCCCTCAGGACGCATCCGCACGTCATCGTCAGCGACCTGTCGATGCCGCACGAGGATGGCCTCTGGTTGATCGAGCAACTGAAGCAACGTCAGCAAGGCAAGGCCATCCCGGCGGTCGCGCTCACCGCTCACCGCATCTGGTACAACGTGATGCAAACCGCCGACGTCGGATTCGACGCGTTCCTCACGAAGCCCGTCGATCCCTTCTATCTCGGCGAGACCATCGCCAAGCTCGTCGGGCGCTGAGCGCGGTCATCCGACGATCAGCAGCCCATCCACCGCCGCGACATCCCTTTCGCCAACCTTCAGCGGGTTGACCTCGAGCGTGAAGCTCGTCCAGGGCGCCGTCGCCGCCAGCTTACTGAATCCAGAGACGAACTCGGCCGCCTGCTGAAGCTGTCGCGCGGAGAGCAGCGTCGGCAGCCGCCGGACGGTCTTCAACCGTTGTAGCAGGTCCGACGCTCCGTCGCTGTCGATCGGTGCGCGCGTGAAGATGAAGCCCTGCGCGTCGTGTCGCGCGCGCAGAACCTCGACGGGGTTCGCGGGGGGCGTCGCCGGTGGCGGGACCTCAGGGAGGAGGGAGCCGTCCGGTCGCCCGAAGCTGAGCGTTCCGTCGGCCTGTCGATCGACCTGATATCCCTCCTCGTGGACTGCGCGGTGATGGCGACGACAGAGCAACGCGAGATTCGACACCGTGGTGGGGCCACCGCGCGCCCAGTGGCGGATATGATGGCCCTGGCCGAAAGGAAGCCCACAACCCGGGAAGCGACAACCACGGTCTCGATGCTCGAGGGCGCGGCGTAATGCTGGCTGGATGGTGCGCGCGCGCGGCGACCTCGACGACATGTGCAGAGCGCGGCTCTCGTGCCGCCGGGCGGTTTCCTGCGCTTCTGCGCCACACGAGTGAGAGCGCGGACCTTTGCGTACGACAGCCCGCCGCGGGCGAAGGCGTGCGCCAGCCGCGGGAGTGTGCCGAGAGCGCGCGCCACCCGGACGCGCTCGCGCGCGGCGCCCAGATCGAGCCCGATGCGCCACGACAGCCACGCGGCGCGCGAGCGGAAGCCGGTGTTCCAGCCACCGCGCGCGTCGAATTCGCGGATGAGGTCCAGGAGCTGCGCGATGGCGGCGTCGAGGTGAGCGGACATCTCGGCGATCTCATCGCCAAGCCGATCGAGATCTGCCACGAGCTCGTAAGTCGCGTGAACGTCGGGTGACGAGATCATGGGCGAGCCCTCCTGATGCTTCCGCGACTCTACACCCGTGTTTTCGCGCCTCCGTCGCGCCTCACAGAGCAACGATCGTGGGGCGCACAATGATTTTTCGATCCCACCGCGACGGTACGTTCTTCAGGCGTCAGCGCGGCCCGCTAAGACCATTTCGGCTAGTGGTTGCCGACACGCAACCCCCCGTCACGTTCAAGGGTGTCAAGCGAAGATTTTGTGATTCGCACGTCCCTCGGTTGAGAAATCGGCGGAGATGTCGTAGTAACTCGTCGAGGTTCACCCGAGGAGACGCCATTGTCCAAAGTACGCAAGCCCGACGATTTCGCCGCGTTCTGGGACGACGTGGAGCGCCAGGCGTCGGCGATTGCACTGGAGCCCGAAGTCGTGCCCGACCCGCTCCGGACGTCGGACGACGTCGAAACGTTCCAGGTCTTCTACACCAGCCTCGAACACATCCGCATCGCCGCCTGGTATTGCCGTCCGGTCCGAAGGGCGGAGCGGACGCCGGCGATCATGCTGCTGCCGGGTTATCAGATGGACCCGCCGATTCCCAAGGAGTGGGCGCGGAAGGGCTACATCGCCCTGTCCGTCGCGCCGCGGGGAAAGCTCCGCAGCAATCGCCAGTTCAACCCGGGGTACCCCAATCTCCTGACGCACAACATCGTGGATCGTCACACCTACGCGTACCGCGGCTTCTACGTCGACACCTGGCGCGGCATCGACTTCTTGCTGTCACGCCCGGAAGTCGAGCCCACCCGCATCGGCGTGACGGGAAGCAGTCAGGGCGGTGGCCTGACGATCACGACCGCCGCGATGCGCAGACAGGTGCGCGCCGCCGCCGCGGGGGCGCCCTACCTCTGTGGCTTCATGGACGCCGTCGGGCTGACGCACACCTATCCCTACGAGGAGATCAACGACTACATGCGGCTCCATCCGGAGAGCCGTCATGACGTGGAGACGACCGTCGCGTACTTCGACGGGATCAACTTCGCCGACAGGATCGCCTGCCCGATCATCGTGAACATCGGGCTTCAAGACAATGTCTGTCCGCCGGAGACGGGCTACACGCTGTTCGAGCGGATCGGCGCCAGGGACAAGCAGCTCTATCCCTACGATGGCCACGGCCACGACGCGGGACGGTACCGTCACGGCGCCATCGTCGACCGGTTCTTCGCGCGCCATCTCCTGGATCGGGACGGGACCGCGTGATGGATCGGGACGGGAGCGCGTGATGGATCCCACGGACGGTGCGGTTCGCGAATACTGGCAGGACACGCTCGACGATCTGGCGCGCTATCCGGCGCGCCCCGAGATCGACATGCTGCCACTCAGGAGCACGCCGTTCGCCACCTTGTACGGCGCGCGGCTGACGAGCCTTGGGCCGTACCGGCTGTTCGGCTATCTGAGCATTCCGACCGGGACGGGACCGTTCCCCGCGATCTACTATCCACCCAAGTACCAGAGCGTCCTCGAGATCATCCCGCAGGGAACCGCGAACCTGCAGCGCAGCCGGTACATCACCTTTTCGCTCGCCGGGCGCGGGCAACGCAACGCCGATACGCCGTTCGCCGCGATGTTTCCCGGTCTGCTCACCGAAGGCATCGACACCGCCGCGTCGTACGTATTCCGTGGCATCGTCGCGGACGCCATCAGGGGGTTGGCGTTTCTGCTGACACGCCGCGAGCTGGACGCCGCGCGAGTGGTCCTCGTGGGGAACGACGTGGCACTGATCACCGCGGCGCTAACGCCAGGAGCGACCCACGTCGTGGCCACGCCCGCGCTGTTCTACAAGACCGCGGAGCTGGCGGCGAAGACACCGACGTATCCGCTCGAAGAGATCAACGACTACGTTCGCCTGTACCCCACGCGCGCCGAGGCGGTGCGACGGACGCTGGCCTACTACGATCTCCGCGGCTTCGCGCCACGAGTCACCGCCGCCACGCTGCTGATGGCCGGCGCGCCGGGCACGCTGCTCGACGCGCGTGCCCTCGAGCCACTGGTTACCGCGATGAAAAGTCCAGTGACGATCCACGAGTCAGAGCAATCCACATATAAGGACGGGCTCTACGCCGAGAAGTGGATGGCCGCGCGGTGTGGCATCACGGATGTGCAGAACATTCTTCCCGAGCATTGGCGGGACTAGGGAGACGAGGACGCTCACGATCGCCGTCATCGGAGCCGGAATCGGCGGCCTCAGCGCCGCCATCGCGCTCTGTCAGGCCGGTTTCGTCGTCGATGTCTACGAACAAGCGCCGGAGCTGACCGAGGTCGGCGGCGGCATCAACATGGGGCCGAACGCGGTGCGGATCCTCTATCGGCTCGGGCTCGGCGGCGCGCTCGACCGCGAGGCGGTACGTCCGATCAGCA
>Ga0066710_100007387_pt1 | contig 10485 bp, 9 predicted proteins | sample GraSoiAngelo_159_FD_79666 | JGI IMG/M metagenome (GOLD analysis project Ga0066710, IMG submission 79666) | Grasslands soil microbial communities from the Angelo Coastal Reserve, California, USA - 14_1009_16_40cm | ecosystem: Environmental > Terrestrial > Soil > Grasslands | place: USA...
CACTCACCAAAGGCGACTTTGCGGCGGCTCCGAAAGTGGTGACCATCAATGAGTCCATGGCGCGGCGCTTCTGGCCGAATGAAGACCCGATCGGCAAGCGCGTCAGCCTGGAAAGCAATCCGCCCGTCTGGCGCGAAATCGTAGGCGTAGTTGGAGATGTGAGGCATTCCGGTCTGGCTCACGATCCAGCGCCGGAATTGTATTATCCCTACCCACAGAGCCCGCAACTGGGCTCGTACAGCCCGTTGACACATCTTTATCTGGTCGTCCGCGCCCAGGGTGATCCCATGTCGCTTGTGGGCGCGGTGCGCGGCCAGGTCTTGGCGGTTGACCGCAATCAGCCTATCAGCCAGGTGAAAACCATGGAGCGCTTGATGGCCGATTCGATCACGCCGCAGCGGTTCAGCCTGCTGCTCATCGGGATTTTCGCCGCACTCGCTCTGGCGCTCGCGACCGCTGGAATTTACGGCGTCATCTCATACACCGCCGGCCAGCGCACGCACGAGATCGGCGTCCGCATGGCCATGGGCGCGCGTTCGCTGGATGTAATGAAGCTGGTTCTCACGCAGGCGCTGCGCTTGGTGGCCGCGGGCGTCGTCCTGGGACTGGCCGGGGCGCTGGCCCTTACGCACGTGCTCGAGCGATTTCTCTATGGCGTCAAGCCGGGAGATCCCGAAACGCTGATCGCGGTTTCGTTTTTGCTCGCTGCCGTCGCGGTAGCCGCCAGTTACATCCCGTCGCGGCGCGCCTCCAGGGTCGATCCGGTGGAAGCATTAAGATATGAATAAGCCATGGAACCGATGATCCGACTCAACAACATCGAAAAATACTACGAAGCCGGCTACGGAAAGACATTCGTCTTGCGCCGCATCACTCTGGACATCAAAGAAGGGGAGTTCGTCACCATTATGGGCCCGTCGGGGGCCGGCAAATCCACTCTACTCAGCATATTGGGCATGCTGGACGGCTCCTGGACTGGTGAATTCCACTTTGCCGAGCAGCCTGTCCACAAACTGAACACCAAGCAGCGCGTGGAGATTAACAAGAAATATATTGGGTTCGTTTTTCAAAGCTACCATCTGATTGATAATCTTACCGTTTACGAGAATCTGGACATCCCCCTTTCCTACCGGAACATCAAGTCGGCGGAACGCTCCGGCCTGGTCTGCGACGTTCTGGACCGGTTTCACATTGTCGGTAAGAAAGACCTGTACCCCAATCAGTTGTCCGGTGGACAGCAGCAGCTGGTCGCCGTTGCGCGCGCGGTGATCGCCAGTCCGAAACTGATTCTGGCCGACGAGCCCACCGGTAATCTGCACTCCGCGCAGGGCAAAGAGATCATGGAGCTGTTCAAGAAGCTGAACGACGACGGCACGACGATCGTGCAGGTCACCCATTCCGAGACGAACGCGCAGTACGGTAATCGCATCATCAACCTAGCGGATGGATGGCTGGTGAACTAAACGCGCCGAACTATCGTAGAGGTCCCTCATGAGCGCCGCCCTCGAATCAGAACGAAAAATATTCCCCAAGAGTTCGCATGCCAATGCCCCGCGAGTGCTGATTGCCGACGACCAGCCGGACGTGCTGGAGGCGCTGCGGCTGCTGCTCAAAACCGAGGGATATCAGATCGAGTTGGTTTCGTCGCCCGCCGGCGTGCTGAACGCTTTGGATGCGCGCGAGTTCGACGTGGTCCTGATGGACCTGAACTACGCTCGGGATACCACGTCGGGCCAGGAGGGCTTGGATCTGCTGTCGCGCATCCAGGCGCTGGACAGCACGCTGCCGGTAGTGGTGATGACGGCCTGGAGCAGCGTGAAAGTCGCGGTGGAAGCGATGCGGCGCGGCGCGCGCGACTTCATCCAGAAACCCTGGGCAACGGGCCGTCTCGGCACCGTGCTGCGCACCCGGCTCGAGCTGAGCCGCGCGTTGCGCAAGGGCCTGAGGCTGGAAGCGGAAAACCGCCTGCTGCGCGGCTCCGGGCGGCCCACGCTGATCGCCGAGGCGCCTGCCATGCAGCCCGTGCTGCGGTTGATCGCGAATGTAGGGCCCTCCGACGCGAACGTGCTCGTGACCGGCGAACCGGGAACGGGAAAAGAGATCGTGGCGCAGACCCTGCACGCCATCTCGTCGCGCTCTTCCAAACCCATGGTCACGGTGAACGCCGGGGGACTGCCGGAAGGTATCTTTGAGAGCGAGCTGTTCGGACACGTGCGCGGCGCGTTCACGGACGCCAAGGCGGATCGCGTGGGGCGTTTCGAGCTGGCCGACGGCAGCACGCTTTTTCTCGACGAGATCGCCAATATCAGCGCTACCCAGCAGGCCAAGTTGTTGCGCGTGCTGCAAACCGGAGAGCTGGAGCGCGTGGGTTCGTCGCGCACGCACCAGGTGGATGTGCGAATCGTGTCCGCCACCAACGCGGATCTCAACGCCGAAGTGGTAGCCGGGCATTTCCGCGCCGACCTGCAGTTCCGTCTGAACACCATCGAGATCCATCTGCCGCCGCTGCGCGATCGCCGCGAGGACATTCCACAGCTGGCTTCGCACTTCCTCGGTAAGCACGCCCAGCGGTACCGCAAGCAACTCGCCGCATTTGATCCCGCCGCCATGCAGGCGCTGCTCGATCATCCGTGGCCGGGCAATATCCGCGAGCTGGATCACGCAGTGGAACGAGCGGTGCTGATGGCGCAGGGCGACACCGTGAAAGCCGGCGACCTGGGCCTGCGGCAGAGCCGTGACGGCGCGCCACGCCTCGAGGAAATGAGCCTGGAGGAAGTGGAGTTTTCGCTCATCAAGAAAGCGCTGGCGCGTTTCGACGGCAACGTCAGCCATGCCGCCAGGGCCTTGGGCTTGAGCCGCAGCGCACTCTACCGCCGCCTGCAACGCTTCGGGTTATGAGTGTAAAGGGCCGGCGCGCCTGGATGTACTACGAGCGCCGGATCTTCTTCCTAGCTTTACTCGCTGGGTTGCCTGGTTCCGCCACTGCGCTCATCATGCTGTGGACCGGCAACCACGACGCCAAAACGCAGTGGACCTTGACAGTACTCATTCTGGGCTTCTGGCTGGGTTTCGCGGCAGCCGTGCGCGAGCGCGTCGTGTTTCCATTGCGCACGCTGTCGAACTTACTGGCCGCGCTGCAAGAAGGCGATTTTTCGGTGCGGGCGCGTGGAGCGAATATCGACGACGCGCTCGGCGAAGTCATGCAGCAGGTGAATGCCATGGGTGGCACCCTGCGCGAGCAGCGCCTCGGCGCTCTCGAGGCCACCACGTTGCTGCGCAAAGTGATGGTCGAGATCGATGTCGCGATTTTTGCGTTCGACAGCCAGCAGCTCTTGCGCCTGGTGAACCGGGCCGGCGAGAAGCTGCTCGCCAAACCGGCCGAACGCCTGATCGGGCGCAGCGCCGGAGAACTGGAACTGGCGGAGTGCCTGGAAGGCGAACCGGCGCGCATCCTCCAGATGACTTTCCCGAGCGGACCTGGCCGCTGGGGCCTGCGGCGTAGCATGTTTCGCGAGCACGGCCTGCCCATGCAACTGCTGGTGATCGGCGATCTGACGCGCCCCTTGCGCGAAGAGGAGCTGCAGGCGTGGCAGAGGCTGGTGCGCGTGCTGGGACATGAGCTGAACAATTCGCTCACGCCCATCAAGTCCATCGCCGGAAGTTTGGAGAGTCTGGTGGCCAGCGATGAGCTGCCGGCCGACTGGCAGGAGGACATGCGCCGCGGCCTGGCGGTGATCTCGGCGCGCTCTGAGTCGCTCAGTCGCTTTATCGGGGCCTATGCGCGGCTCGCCAAGCTGCCACGGCCGACGCTCGCCCCGCTCGATGTAGGCCGGTGGGTCCGGCGTGTAGTGGGCCTCGAGACGCGCCTGCCGGTGAGCGTGCAACCCGGGCCGGATCTCATGATCAACGCCGATGCCGATCAGCTTGAGCAGTTGCTGATCAATCTTTTGCGTAACGCCACCGATGCGGCGCTCGAAACCGGTGGCGGCGTGCGCGTCGGCTGGCGCAAGAATGCGTCGTACGTGGAGGTCAAAGTGGAGGACGATGGCCCCGGGCTGTCCAATACCGGAAACTTGTTCGTTCCGTTCTTCACCACCAAACCGGGCGGCTCCGGCATTGGCCTCGTATTGAGCCGCCAAATCGCCGAAGCGCACGGTGGCGCGCTGACGCTCGAAAACCGCCGCATTGGCCCCGGTTGCGAGGCGCGGCTGCGGTTGCCGATCTAAGGCGAGCCAAACGGTATCGTCGCGATACATCAACTCTGAGGCGCGCAAGCCGCCATGCGCTACACTCGGTTATTTCGTGCGCTATTTTCTCCACCGCCTCGTTCCGCCGTCGTCGCGCATGCTTCTTGTGGAAAGCGGGTCGCGGCATATCACGCAGATCGTGATTCCCCATCTCCGTGCCCAGTTCGGTGAGGGCATGGCCATCGATGTGGTCACCTGCTTCGCGGAGCCGCCAGCTGGCGCAGCCGAGATCTTCAGCGTGAACGATTACCGCGGCCGCCGCCTGTCACTGGTACGCGAGTTGCGCGGCCGGGGCTATGCCATCGCGGCAATCATTTGTTCCGGTGAGGCCATTCTGAAAAGATGGAAGTGGGGGCTCGCCACGGCGCTCCCCGCAAAGTTCCTCGTCATCAACGAAAACGCCGACTACTTTTGGCTCGACCGCGGCCACTGGCCGGCCATACGCCAGTTTGTGAAGCATCGCGCGGGCCTCTACGACGCCGGAATCGTACGGGCAGTAACTCGCGTCTTCGTTTTTCCGTTCACGCTTTCGTATTTGCTACTCTATGCAGCGGCCGTGCATCTCCGGCGCGCACGCTACCGAGGTTTTCGATGAAGGCGATTCAGGTAAAGGAAACAGGCGGTCCCGAGCAGTTGCAGCTCGTCGACATTCCCAAGCCGCAACCGGGGCCGAAGGACGCCCTGGTCAAGATTGCGGCGTCCGGCGTGAATTTTATCGACGTGTATCATCGCATCGGCTTGTACAAAGTGGATCTGCCGGCAGTTCTGGGGATGGAGGCGGCAGGAGTCATCGAGGATGTGGGAAAGGAGGTTACCGAAGTCCATCCGGGCGACCGCGTGGCCTACGCCATGGCGCGCGGCTCCTACGCCGAGTATGCCGTGGTGCCCGCGTGGCAGCTTGTGAAAATTCCGGATAGCATTGGCCTGAACAGCGCGGCGGCCGCCATACTGCAGGGCATGACCGCCCACTACCTCACGCATTCCACGTTTCATCTGAAATCCGGCGATACGTGCCTCGTGCACGCGGCGGCGGGCGGCGCTGGCCGGTTGATTGTGCAGATGGCGAAAATGGCGGGCGCGCGCGTGTTGGGAACCACCTCCACTGAAGCCAAGGCTGAAATTGCGCGGCAGGCGGGCATCGACGAGGTTATCTTCTACACCAAGCAGGATTTCGAAGTGGAAGTGAAGCGTCTGACCGGCGGGCGCGGCGTCGACGTGGTTTATGATTCGGTCGGCGCTCCCACCTACATGCAGGGATTGAATTGCTTGCGCCCGCGCGGGATGATGGTATTGTTCGGACAATCAGGCGGGAAAGTCCCGCCCGTCGATCCAACGATCCTGAATACGAAGGGCTCTCTGTTCCTCACCCGGCCCAGCCTGGCACACTACTGTGCCAACCGCGAGGAGTTGTTATGGAGAGCGGGAGATGTTTTGCAGTGGATCGCATCAGGCAAACTGAAGCTCGCCATCGACCGGACGTACCCGCTCGCGAAGGCAGCGCAAGCGCACCGCGACATGGAATCGCGCGCCACCGCGGGCAAAATTCTGCTGATTCCCGAAGCCGCGTAGAGTTCTCGCGGACCGGCAGTGGCGTGCCGCGCCGCGCACTGAAGTAGTTGCATGAGCCTCCGCGTACAACTGACGCTGTGGTCCGTCCTGGTGATGGCTGTGATCGTGGGCGCCGTGTCCGCGGTCGACCTAGCGCAAGAGGTTTCACACCAGTTTGACTCCACTCTCGAGCGCGCCGATTATTATATGGGCGCCGCCATCAATGTAGTAAAAAACACCGTCAACCGTAATCCGGCCATTCAGATCCACGACGCTTTACAAAACGATCCTGATCTCTCCAATCAGTTGCTCGCGGCCATGACGAGTTCTAAATCACTGCTGGAGATTGCGGTCTGCGATCCCCAGGATATGATCCTGGTCGACATTCCGGGCCGCGCCGGCGCCAAATTTCCGGCTTACCCTGACTTCCGCCCGCTGGTGAAAGGCAGCCTGATCCAGAAAATGCGGGCGCTGCTGGGAGACTCGCAGGCGAAATATCAACTGTCCCAGGGACTGGGCGCACTGAATCAGCCGCCTGCCATCTATGTGCGCGTGGTGATCTATCCGCAGCTAATCCGCACGGAAATCATTCGCACCATTCAATCCCACGCCCAGGTCTCGATTCTGCTGCTGATGGGAGCCATTGTCGTGGCCTTCCTGTTTTCGGCGGTTGCCTTCCGCCCCATCGATAAACTGGGACGCATGCTGGATCTGCTGACCAGCGGCGAGTTCGAGAGTCAGGAAACCTTGCCGGCCCCGAAGTCTTCCGCCGACGAATTCGGCGTAGTGGCGTCAAAAGTGAATCTGCTTGGCCAGCAGCTGCGCGGCGCGCAATACGACTTTTCCGATCTCCGCGGCAATTTCGAGCGGCTGTTGGATGATCTCGAGGACGCCGTTCTGGTGTTCGGCCGCGACCGGCGATTGGTGGTGGCTGCCGGGGCAGTGGAAAAATTTCTGGGCCACGCGCGCTCCCAACTGATCGGCCAGGCCATGATCGACATCTTCCCCGCATCTACGTCCCTGGGTCTGTTGCTGCAGCAGGCCGCGCAGACTGGCCGGTCGATTCGCAACCGGCGCGTTCCCATCGGGACCAGCAGCAACAATGGCAGCTCCAGCGTGGCCGTGGCGCTGGTCTCGGTCGACGTACTCGAAGCGCTGCAGACCGGAATCGGAACAGGGCCGAGCGCCGGGCTCATGGTGCGTTTGCGCGACCCGGAAGCGACTCGGCAAATCGGGCGGCAACTGCAAACCGCTGACCGGCTCTCCGCCATCAGCCGCATCACCGGCGGTGTGGCGCATGAGGTGAAGAACCCGCTCAACGCCATCCTCATGCACGTAGAGCTGGCGCGTATGAAGCTGGCCAAAGGCGATAGCGACCTCAAGCCGCAAATGGATATCATCACCAGCGAGATTGTACGGCTCGACCGCGTGGTGAAGACGTTTTTGGATTTCACCAGGCCGGTCGAGTTGCATCCGGCCGAGATCCCGCTGGAAAGTTTTGTCAACGACATTGCGGAACTGGCGCGCCCGCTGGCGGAAACGGCCAGGATCGAACTCATCGTGTCGCAGGAAACCGATGGGGTTTCGATCGGAGCTGACCTCGATCTGCTGAAGCAGGCGATGCTCAACGTTGTCATAAACGCCATCGAAGCCATGCCGGACGGCGGCCAGTTACGCTTCGAGTCCGCGGTGCGTGGCGACGATGCCGAGATTCGCATCATTGATACGGGCTGTGGAATCCGTCCCGAGTTGAAAGAAAAAGTCTTTGGCTTGTATTTCACGACCAAGCAGACGGGCTCCGGTATCGGGCTGGCCATGACGTTCCGCATCGTGCAGTTGCACGATGGTACAATCGATTTCACCAGTGAGCCGGGGAAAGGCACGACTTTCGTGATCCGCATCCCCACGGCTGTGCCCTCGAACTGAAGCGTCACGCATGCGCCTGGCTTCCAAAATCCTCGCCGGTATTCTGGCTTTGGCACTTTCTGCGTGCGACATGAAGTTAACGCGCGCCAAGACGCCGCCGCCACCACAGCCCGCCGCAGCCAAGGCGGAATCGCCTCCCGACCTGGCTGCCAGCGAACCGCTTTCTATTCCGCAGACGCAGGTACGCCTGCCGCGCCCGCAGCCCATCGATCCCGAAGCGTTGGCCACGCCGCCGGTGAGTACGCCATCCGAACCGTCGGCTGCGCGGGCGCATCGCGCACCCAAACGCCCTTCCCCTTCGGCACCCGCGCCTGCGCAAACCAAACCTGAACCACCAGTGGACACAGCGGAAGTTCCGACAGTGGCAACGGAACCCGCGCGCCCCCGCATCGAGCCTGTACTGCCGGCCGAAACGCGGCGCCAGCTGACGGAAGAAATCTCGAGCCGCCTCCATGAGGTTGATCAAAAGCTCAGTCTCGTCTCGGCCCGGAAGCTTACCGATGCGGAAAAGGACTCCGTTGAGAAGATTCTCCGTTTCGCGAATCTCTCACATGAGGCATTGGAGAAGGGCGATACGCAGCAAGCCAGCGCGTTGGCGGATCGCGCGCTGTTCCTGGCTCGGGAACTGGTTCGTGCCCCTTAGCGAGTTCGCCCTGCGCCGCGCGGCGCTTCCGCGGCAGATGGCTGAGAAGAAGCTCGATGCCTTCGTCGTCGGGTTTGGGCCTAATGTCCGTTATCTGACGGGATTTACGGGTAGCAATGGCATGCTCCTGGTCCTGCCCCACCGCTCGGTATTTCTGACAGATCCCCGGTATGGCATCCAAGCCGCGCAGGAAGTGGACTGCCCGGTGCGCGTGGTTTCCGGTCCCATGCTGCCGCATCTAGTCGCGCTGTTGCGCCGCGCGAAGAGTAAGCGCGTCGGCTTCGAGAAGGCCCGCATGAGCGTCGAATCCTACCTCGCTCTGAAGGACGCAATGCCCATGCGCAGCTCGCTCGAACCGGTGGCGGGTTGGATCGAGCGGCAGCGGATGCTGAAATCGGAGGCGGAGCTCTCCGCGATCCGGCGGTCGGTCGAACTGAATTCCAGGGCTTTCGAACAAGCCCTCCGGCGCATCCGGCCGGGTATGCGCGAATCTGAGCTGGCCGCGGAGCTCGACTACCGGGTACGCCGCTGCGGGGCCGATGGACCCGCGTTCGATACGATTGTCGCCGGCGGAGCGCGTACCGCTCTGCCGCATGCGCCTCCCACGGACGCGGAGCTGCGGCGGGGGCAACTGGTGCTGGTCGACATGGGCGCCATACTTGCCGGCTACGCGAGCGACATGACTCGCATGCTGTTCCTCGGCAAGCCTGACGCCCGCGTGAAGCATGCCTACCTCGCCGTGCTCGAAGCGCAGCTGGCCGCGATTGACGCTGTCCGAGCGGGTGTCAAGGCACATGCGGTCGACCGGGCCGCACGCCGTGTTCTTGCGCGGCACGGCCTCGCCCGCGCATTTGTGCATTCCACCGGGCACGGCCTGGGCCTCGAGATCCACGAGCCGCCGCGTGTCGGCAAGAATGATCAAACGGTACTAGAAAAGGGCATGACCATCACCATCGAACCTGGCGTGTATATCGAAGGGTTTGGCGGTATTCGCATCGAAGATACGGTCGCCGTGGGCGAGCGGGGCTGCGAGGTGCTCACGCCGACTTCGAAAGAGCTGCGGATCGTCTAGCGGCTGCAAGGTTCGTAGCCGGGCTTGCGCGCCGGCCTGCTAGCATAAGTCTCTTGCGCATCGGAATCCACACATCCATCGCCACCTCCCTCGAAAACGCCGCGTTGAAAGCCGTGGAGCTGGGCGCTAACACGTTCCAGATTTTTTCCGCCAGCCCGCGCATGTGGCGGGCGTCCATGCCTCGCCGCGACGAGATTCTGGCGCAGCAGAGGGCGCGGGAGCGTCTGGACCTGCTTCCGCTTGTCATCCACGTGAACTACCTGATTAATCTGGCGTCGCTCGATCCCGTGCTCCGCGAGAAATCCATCACCTCGTTTCGTGGCGAGCTGGAGCGCGCGGAGGCTATCGGCGCCGAGTACCTGGTGACGCACCCCGGAAGCTATCGCGGCCAGCCCATCGATCAAGCGCTCGCGGCGTTTGTCCTCGGCATGGCCGAAGCGGCGGATGGAGGGATTGCGCCCCATGTGACGGTGCTGCTCGAAAACACGGCGGGATACGGCGCGCAGATTGGGAGCCGCCTGGATGAACTGCAGACCATCCGTGAGCTGGCGGAGCGTGAGACTCACTTGAAAATCGGTTATTGCTTGGACACGTGCCACCTGCTGGCCGCCGGATTCGACGTGGCGAGCGAAGCAGGCTTGCAGAAGGCCGTGGCCGAAGCCGACCGCATTCTGGGGATTGCGAATGTGAAAGTCATCCACGCCAACGATTCCAAAACGCCGCTGGGATCGCACATGGACCGGCACGCCAACATCGGTGAAGGATACATCGGCGCCGCCGGTTTCCGCCGCATTCTGGCTCATCCCAAGCTGCGCGAGAAGCCGTTTATCCTCGAAACGCCAAACGAAAATGACGGCGACGATCGGCGGAATGTGGAAAAGCTGAAGAGTCTGAGCCCAGCTGAGCCGAAGAGGGCGTCTATACGAAGCGCGAAGCCGGGCAGAAGATCGGCAGTTTCCAAGAGATCCATCTCGTGAAGGAGATCTCGCGTCCGCGCCGCGGACTTTTGTTAACATCATCAAATCACCCCTCAACATGCCCGAAAAGTC
>Ga0066710_100007388_pt1 | contig 10485 bp, 7 predicted proteins | sample GraSoiAngelo_159_FD_79666 | JGI IMG/M metagenome (GOLD analysis project Ga0066710, IMG submission 79666) | Grasslands soil microbial communities from the Angelo Coastal Reserve, California, USA - 14_1009_16_40cm | ecosystem: Environmental > Terrestrial > Soil > Grasslands | place: USA...
CCGGCAGGGCATCGAGCGGCGCGGGTTGGTCTTGGCCTACCTCATGCGCTTCAAGCAAATCTGCAATCACCCGTCGCAGTGGCTCGGCGACGGCGCGTGGGACGAGCCGGGAAGCGGCAAGCTGGCCCGGTTGCGCGAGATCGCCGAGGCAATCGCCGCCAAGCAGGAGAAGGCGCTGGTATTCACCCAGTTCCGCGAGGCCACCGAGCCACTGGCGGCGTTCCTGGCGAGCGTGTTCGGGCGGCCGGGGCTCATCCTTCACGGCCAGACACCCGTCAAGGATCGCGGCGGGCTCGTGCGGCGCTTTCAGGAGGACCCGGCGGTGGGATTCTTCGTGCTGTCCGTGAAGGCGGGTGGCTTCGGGCTCAACCTGACTGCGGCCGCTCACGTCGTGCACTTCGACCGCTGGTGGAATCCCGCCGTCGAAAACCAGGCAACCGATCGCGCCTATCGCATCGGACAACACCGGAACGTGCTCGTTCACAAGCTGGTGTGCCGCGGCACGGTCGAAGAGCGGATCGATCGCCTCATCGAAGGCAAGCAGTCGCTGGCGCGCGGCCTGCTCGAGGGCGGCGGCGAGGCGCTGCTGACGGAGATGAGCAACGAGGAGCTGATGGCGATGGTGGCGCTCGATCTGGCCCGGGCGACCGCCGAGGCGTGAACGCGGGGCGCGACGAGGAGACGCGATGGCTTGGTACGGTTACGGTGGCTGGAGCCCTCGCCCGTACGTCTCGGTGGCGGAGAAGAAGGCGCGCGCCGCCAAGGCGATCGCCAGGGTCGCCAAGAAGCGCGGACGGGCCGCCGAGCCGGTCGTGATCCCGCGTCGCGGGCGGGGCATCGCGACCACCTTCTGGGGCAGGGCCTGGTGCGACAACCTCGAGCGCTACATGGACTTCGCCAACCGGCTGCCGCGCGGGCGCACCTACGTGCGCAACGGCTCGGTGGTGGATCTGGCGATCGCGAAGGGCAAGGTCGAGGCGCTCGTCGCGGGGAGCGAGCTGTACACGGTGACGGTCCGCATCGCTCAAATGAAGCGGGCGCGCTGGCGCGGCGTCGTGAGCTGCTGCACGGGCCGAATAGGGTCTCTGGTGGGGCTCCTGCGGGGGGAGCTGTCCGCGGAGGTGCTGGCGGTGCTAGCCGACGCCAAGGAGGGGCTGTTCCCCGAACCGCGCGAGATCACGATGGAGTGCTCGTGCCCGGATTGGGCGGGCATGTGCAAGCACGTGGCGGCGGTCCTGTACGGCGTGGGCGCGCGCCTCGACCAGAGGCCCGAGCTGTTCTTCACCCTGCGTCAGGTCGATCAGGCTGAGCTCCTGAGCTCGGCCACGGCCGGAGTCATCTCACGAGCCGACGCGGGCGCGGGGAAGCGGATTGCCGTCGGGAAGCTGGCGGACGTGTTTGGGATCGAGATCGAGGCCGAGTCGCCCGACGTCACGAGGGCCGGGAAGCAGAGACGAACGCGAAGCGAGCCGCTCGGAAAGCGCGGCGGAGCGCAGTCTGAGACGGGCAGAACTCGGCGCGGCAAGCCGTCAGCAGGGTCGACGCGGCCAACGACCCGACGAACCCGACCACAACCTCAGCGGTAGCTGCCGTCGCTGATGCCGGGGCGTGGGTCGACGTGAAGCGCGATGTCGGCCATCCCGCTGAGGCTCAGCGCGGTGATCGCCCTGAACTCGCTGCACCCACGATGTCGCGCGGCACGTATCGCTCGAGACGGTGGCAGTAGATCGTGGTGTCCGGGCTGCCGCGCCGCCGGTAGACGTGAGAGTGCCGGCAGAATTCCGCGTTCGGTGACAATTCCGGTGACACTTTCGGTTACAGCACGGAGAGGGCGTTCGTTAAGTCGCTGAAACCTGATGGGGCGGGAACCCGCCGACACCAGGATTTTTCGTCCAGTGCACGATGGCGCGTAAGTAATTGGAATGGTGGGCAGGGACGGGATTGAACCGCCGACACCAGGATTTTCAGTCCTGTGCTCTACCAACTGAGCTACCTGCCCACCAGACGCGTGAGGATAGCAGACGCGCGTGAACGCGTCTACTTTCGACGCGGCTGAAGACGAGTGGAGGCTACTCGACCGACGAGACGACGCCGAGCGCGCCGTACTTCTGGAAGAACAGCGTGACGATGACGACCTCGCCGGCCTTGAGCTCACGCGTCAGCTCCGAGAGCGCGACACGCTCGCCGCTGGCGTGCAGGCGCACGAGGCTCGTGCCGGGCACGGTGAGCTTGGAGAGCTGGCCGCCGTTGGCGCCCACGAGCTGGGCGCGCTTGGCGATGGGCGTCTCCACGCGCACGAGCACGTCCTCGAACATCCCGGTGCTGTTGAGATCCACGAAGAAGAGCGCCCCCTCGCCGCTGCGGACCACGCGCCCGTGCTCGGGCTGGATGCGGACGCCGCCGACGTCGGCCACGGTCGGGTAGTAGACACAGCCGCCCGCCAGGAGAAACAGAGCCAGGCCGATCGCGACGCCCCCGACGGCGCGGCGCCGGCGCGCGTGCGTCATGCGCCCTTGAACGCGCCCTCGGCGACCATCGCCTGGAAGGCCCGCTCGTAGCCTCGCAGGGTGCGCTCGAGGTCCTCGTCGTTGTGGATGGCCGAGATCCAGCCGTGGTTCATCGAGGAATCGACGCCGTTGTTCATCAGGGCGCAGCGCAGCAGATGATAGAGACTCGAGCGCCGCGGCCGGTCGTGGCCGGCGAGGCCGGGCTTGCCCTCGAACGACACGTGGTAGATCGACGCCTCGCCGTAGCACACACCGGGGGCGCCCGTGCGCTTCATCGCCTCGCTGAGGCCGCGCCGTAGCTCCTCGCCCTGCTTGTTCGCGCGGGTCTGGTGCGCATCGTCCGCGACCAGCTCCAGCGTCGCGATCGCCGCGGCGGCGCAGAGCGGGTTGGCGTTGAACGTTCCGGCGTGGGCCACGCGCTGGCTGCGGTCCCAGTCGGGATCGCCCCGGAACGCGAGCTGGGACATCAGGGGACGCTTGCCGCAGAGGGCGCCGCCGGGCAGCCCGCCGGCGACGATCTTGGCGAGCGTCGTCAGATCGGGCATGACGCCGAAGTACGCCTGGGCGCCGCCCGGCGAGTAGCGGAAGCCGGTGATGACCTCGTCGAAGATCAGCACGACACCGTGGCGCTCCGTCAGCGCGCGCAGCTCTTGCAGATACCCCGGGAGGGTCGGCGTCGTCCCCGCCTGCCCGCCGGCCGGCTCGAGGATGACCGCCGCGACGTCGCCGCGCTCGAGCGCGACTTGCACTGCCTTGATGTCGTTCGGCGGACAGATGACCACCTGGTCGAGCATGGCGCCGGGCACGCCCGCCGACATCGGCACTTCGTACGGCGGGTTCACGCCGGCGACCGCGCCGTCGTGCCAGCCGTGGAAGTGTCCCGTGAACTTCACGATCTTCGATCGCCCGGTGTAGGCGCGCGCCACCCGCATCGCCAGGTGCGTCGACTCGGTCCCCGACATCGTGAACCGCACCTGCTCCGCGCACGGGATGAGCTTCGTCACCAGCTCGGCCCAGCGCACCTCCAGCTCGTGGCAGGCGCCCAGGTGAGTGCCGCGCGCCACCTGATCCTGGACGGCCTTGACGACCGCGGGGTGGCAGTGACCCAGGAAGAGCGCGCCGTGCCCCATCCAGTAGTCGACGTACTCGTTGCCGTCGACGTCCCACTTGCGCGTGCCGGCCGCGCGCTCGACGTAGGTCGGAAACGGGACCAGATGACGGATGTCGTGGGTGATACCGCCCGGGATCGAGCGGCGGGCCCGCTCGTAGAGCGTGAGGGACTTGGCGTGCTTAGCGCGGTATTCCTCGTGGATCGTCATGTTCTCGTTCCTCTCCCCTGCCGGCTGCTTTCCAATATACCGGAACGGGACGCCAATCGAAGAAGCTCGACGACGGCGGCGTGCACCTCGGCCCCCAATCCGTCTACGGTCGGCTCGCGGCGCCGGGTGATCCCGTCGCAGGCTCCCGCCGCCACGCACGCCGCGATGAGCCTCCGCTCGATCTCGGGCGTGTGCAGGAGGTCGACGCCGGTGAGCCGGGCGAGCGCCGCGACGACGCCGTAGCTACCCCAGTTGGAGACTCCGGCCACGACCAGATGGTCGACCCGCACGACCGTGGCGATCCGGGCGCGCAGCGCGTCGATCCGGGCGAGCTTGGCCCGCACCGCGCCCATGCCGATCTCGTTGCCGCCGTCGCCGATCCCCACCGTCACCGGCCTCCTGAATCGGCTCGCCCCACGACGGTTGTCCGCGGACCCGGAGCCGGCTCGCGCCTTTCTCAGGCCACCCTCGGCATGCGCCGGCCTCACGGCCCCCGCTACAACGGCCCTCGCTACAACAGCCCCCGCTCCAACAACCCCCGCTACAACAAACAGCTCGTCGATTCGCGCGTTGAACGCGGCGACCGAATCGCCACGCATGTTCAGGTACTCCCCCGCGCGGTTCCGTCCTGGGCGTTCGATCGCGACGAGATGCGTCGGCCGCTCGCTGACGAGCAGCCGGCGGGCGCCGTCGGCTTCGCCCGGGTAGATCGTGACGTCCAGCGGCTCATCGAGCGTCTTGAGCGCGGCCTCCACCAGCGGCACGTTGGCGGCATCGGTCACGTAGCGGACCTGCGCGCCGACCCGGCGCAGCGCGCGGCCGAGCACCGCGGCGCCCGGGGGTCCGTCGGTCTCGGGCATGCCGGGCTGGACGGTGAAGCCCGTGACGATCAGGACGCGCCGCGCATCTCGCAGCGCGCGCGCGGCCGCGGCCGCGGCGCGGGGCGTCGAGAACGCCGCGATCGCGCGATGCGCGGGGTCGAGGGCCAGGATCTGGTCGATGAGGTCCGGAGGGCGGCGCGGCACGGTCAGCGTTGAGCTTCTAAGAGCAGACACTGGTACGGCGCCAGCGGGGCCGCGGCACCGGTCCCGCCGAAGCTCTCGGCGTCGCTGTCGAGCACCACGCGCCAGGCCGGCGGGGCGAGGGGCGGCATGAACTGCGTCTTCGGCGTGAGGTTCGCGACCAGCCTCAGCTCGTTGCCGTCGGCGCTCGCACGGATCACGGTCAGCACTCCGGACGCGTCGCGCGTCACTCGTGTCAGCTCCTTGCCCCGCGTGCCGAGCGCGGGGTGCGTCCGGCGCAGCGTCAGCCAGCGCCGATAATACTCGCGAAGGCCGCGACGGCGCGGGGCCGATGCGAGCGAGTGGCTGAGCCGCGAGCTCACGAACGTGTTCGGGGAGTCCGGGTCAGACATGGGCCCGCGCCACGCGAACCGCTTGAACTCCTCGGCCCGGCCGCGGCGCACCGCCTCGGTCAGCCGCTTGTCGAGGAACGAGGTGAAGAACTGGAAGCGCGCCGTCTCGGCATATTCCTCGCCCATGAAGAGCAGCGGCACCGCCGGGCTGACGAAAAGCAGGCCGGCGGCGAGCTTCAGCGCGTCGAACGGCACCAGCGTGCCGAGCCGATCCCCCTGGGAGCGATTGCCGATCTGGTCGTGGTTCTGCAGGAAGACCACGAACCGGTCGCCGGGCAGATCGGCGCTCGGCGTCCCGCGTGGGCGCCCCCAGTATTCCGACGGCTCGCCCTGGAACGCGAACCCCTCGGCGATCGCCCGCTCCAGGTGGCGATCGGCGCCGAAGTCCACGTAGTAGCCGGTCGTCTCGCCGGTGAGCGCGCGATGCAGCGCGTGGTGGAAATCGTCCGACCAGACCGCGTCGAGGCCGAGCCCGCCCGCGCTGACCGGCAGCACGAGCCGCCGGTCGTTGTCGTGCGATTCGGCGATCACGTGCACGCGCCGGCCGATCTGGGCGGCCTCGGAGCGGACGGCCTCGGCGAACTCGGTGAGGATGTGCCGGGGGCTCGCGTCGCGGATCGCGTGGATCGCGTCGAGGCGGAAGCCGTCGATGTGGAACTCGCGAACCCACATGCGCCCGTTCTCGACCACGTGACGGCGCGCGCCCTCGCCGCCGGGCCCGTCGTAGTTCACTCCCGGGCCCCAGGGCGTCGAGTGACGGTCGGTGAAGTACGGCCCGTACTCCGCAAGGTAGTTCCCTTCCGGGCCCAGGTGGTTGTACACGACGTCCAGGAACACCGAGAGGCCGCGCGCGTGGCAGGCGTCGACCAGCCGGCGCAAGCCGCGGGGCCCACCGTAGGTCGACTGCGGCGCGAACAGGTGCACCCCGTCGTAACCCCAGTTGCGCGAGCCTGGAAACTCGGCGACCGGCATCAGCTCGAGCGCGGTGACGCCGAGCTCGACCAGGCGGGCCACGTGGGAAATGATCGCCTCGAAGGTGCCCGCCGCCGTGAACGTGCCTACGTGGATCTCGTAGACGATGAGGTCAGGGGCGGCGTGGCCGGGAAACTCATGATCGGTCCACACGAACCGGTTGGGGTCGATCACGACCGACGGGCCGTGGACGCCCTCGGGCTGGGAGCGTGATGCCGGGTCCGGCCGGTAGCGCTCGCTGTCGAGCCGGTACCGGTAACGCGCGCCCTCCGCCACGCCCTCGAGCGTCGTCTCGAACAGCCCGGACCCGCGTAGGGCGAGCGGCTCGGGCGGCCGGCCGTCGACCGTGACGTCGACCGAGCGGCAGCGAGGCGCCCACACCCGGAATGTGACGCCGTTGTCGAGAAGGCTTGCACCGAGAGCGGTCATACGGTCCAATGAAGCAAGCCCCATGGCATCACCGTTCGCCCTCGTACTTCACACTCATCTTCCGATGGTGGTCAATCACGGCCGCTGGCCCCACGGCAGCGACTGGCTCTGCGAGGCCACCTTCGAGTGCTATTTGCCGCTGCTGGAGACGGCGCACCGCCTCATCGCCGACGGCATCTCGCCCAAGTGGACCCTCAACCTCTCACCGGTGCTGACGGAGCAACTCGCCTCGCCCGAATTCCAGCAGGAGCTTTCTTATTACCACGACAATCTGCGGCGCGCCTGCGCCGAATCGCGCGACTACTTCGCCCGCGAGGGCGAAAAGGAGATCGTGCGTCTCACCCACTTCTGGGAGGAGTTCTTCGAGCGGATGTGGGAGATGCACCGGCGGATCGGCGGTGACATTCCCGGGACGTTCGCCGATCTGCAGCGGGCGGGCCACGTGGAGATCATCACCTGCGCGGCGACCCACGGCTATCTACCGTTGCTGGCGCGCGACGAGTCGATTCACCTGCAGCTACGCACCGCGGTCGAGACGCACCGCCGGCACTTCGGGCGGGCGCCGCGCGGCATCTGGCTGCCGGAATGCGCCTACCGGCCCCGGTACGAGTGGACGCCGCCGACCGGGCGCGACAGTGGCCGCGACCGCCGCGTCCGGCCCGGCGTGGAGGAGCTGCTGGCGCAGCACGGGATCGAGTACTTCGTCGCCGACTCTCACCTGGTCGGCGCGGGCCAGCCGGTCTTCCTCTATCGCGACTACATCCCGCTCAAGCAAGGCCGGAGCGAGCCGATCGCGGCGATGCCGTCCCCCGAGGGCCGCTCCCCCTATGTACCCTATCGCGTCGCCTCCCGCGGGGGCGCCGGCCACGCCGTCGCCTTCTTCCGCGATCCGCGGTCGACCCTCCAGGTGTGGAGCCGCGAGCACGGCTATCCCGGCGAGTACGCGTACCTCGAGTTCCACAAGAAGCACTTCCCGGGCGGACTGCGGTTCTGGCGGATCACGGACAACCTGGGCGATTTCGGCACGAAGGCGGTCTACAACCCGGACGCCGCCGCCCAGAAGGTTGGCCAGCACGCGCGTCACTTCGTCGAGCTGGTGACGGACACGCTGGCGCGGGCGAGCGGCAGCGGCCCGGCCGTGGTCTGCTCGCCGTACGACTCCGAGCTGTTCGGCCACTGGTGGTTCGAGGGACCGCTGTGGCTCGAGCACGTCGCCCGCGAGATGGCCCGCGCCGACGTCCTGCGCACCACGCTCGGCGAGGCGCTCGAGGCGGTGCCGCCGCGGGCGACGCTCTCGCTGCCCGAAGGCTCGTGGGGCGAAGGCGGCGACCATCGCGTGTGGCTCAACCGCGACACCGAGTGGACGTGGGACCGAATCTACAGCGCCGAGGCCGAGTGGGTCGCGCATCTCGCGCGCCTCGGCGGTGGGCCGCCCGAGCTTCGCCGCGTGCTCGTCCAGGCGACGCGCGAGCTCCTGCTGCTCCAGTCCTCCGACTGGCAGTTCCTGATCACGACGCGCTCGGCCGCCGACTACGCCGAGCGGCGAGTCGCCGAGCACTACGCCGAGTTCAAGCGGCTCTGCGAGATGGCCCGCTCGCTCGAGACGGGCGGCGCGCTCTCGCCCGACGCGGAGCACTCGCTGCGCCGCCTCGAGCGCGAAGACTTCTGCTTCCCTGACCTCGACCCGGCCTGGGGTCTGGGCGCCGCCACCCCGAGCTGAGCCCGATGCCGCGGCGCGCCCGCCTCCTCGCGATGATCATGGCCGGCGGCAAGGGCGAGCGCCTGCAGCCGCTCACCCGGGAGCGCTCGAAGTCGGCCGTCCCCTTCGGGGGTCGGCATCGCCTGGTCGACTTCGTGCTCTCCAACTTCATGAACTCCGATCTCCCCTCGCTCTACGTCCTCGTGCAGTACAAGTCGCAATCGCTGATCGAGCACCTCCGGCTGGCCTGGCGGACGAGCGGGATGCTGCCGGACTTCTTCGTGACGGTCGTGCCGCCGCAGATGCGGTTCGGGACCGGGTGGTATCGCGGCACCGCCGACGCGGTGCTGCAGAACCTGAACCTCATCGACGATTTCAACGCCGACGTCGTGGCCATCTTCGGCTCCGACCACGTCTATCGGATGGACGTGAACCAGATGCTCGCGTTCCACCAGGAGGCGGGCGCCGACGTGTCGATCGCCGCGCGACCGGTGCCGATCGGTGACGCCCACCAGTTCGGCGTGCTCAGCGTCGATCGCACGGGGCGGGTCGTCCACTTCGAGGAGAAGCCCGCCAAGCCGACGGCGCTGCCGGGCGACCCGCAGCGCGCGCTGGTCTCCATGGGCAACTACATCTTCTCGCGCCAGCCGCTGGTCGACGCGCTCGTGGCGGACGCGCGCCGCTCGACCGAGCACGACTTCGGTCGCTCCATCATCCCCGAGCTGGTGCCGACCGGTCACGTCTTCGCGTACGACTTCCAGCACAACGAATTGCCCGGGGTGAAGCCCTACGAGGAGCAGGCCTACTGGCGCGACGTCGGCACCATCTCCAGCTACTGGGAGGCGCACATGGACCTCCTGGGCGAGTCGCCGCGCTTCGACCTGGACAATCGCTACTGGCCGATCCGCAGCGAGCACCACGCCGGACCACCGGCCCGGTTCCTCGGCAGCGATGTCGACAACGCCCAGGTCGGCGAGGCGAGCCTCCTCAAGCGCGCGACCATCCGCAACTCCATCCTCGGCCGGTCGGTGTGGGTCAACGAGGGCGCGGTGATCGAGGACTCGATCGTCATGGACCACACCACCGTCGGCAAGGGCGCGCGCCTCCGGCGCGCCATCGTGGACCGCTTCAACATCATCCCGGCCGACGGCGAGATCGGATTCGACGCGGTGGCCGACCGCCGGCGGTATCACGTCGACGCGTCCGGGCTCGTGGTGGTGCCGCGCGGCGGGCGTCGCGAGTTCCTCCGGGGCCTCGACGAATTTTGAATCGCGCGATCGTCATCCACGGCCACTTCTATCAGCCGCCGCGCGAGAACCCATGGCTCGACTCGGTGGAGGTGCAAGACTCGGCGGCGCCGCACCACGACTGGAACGAGCGGGTGACCGCCGAATGCTACGCGCCGAACACCGCAGCGCGGCGCGTGGACGACAAGAACCGCGTGCTCGACATCGTCAACAGCTTCGAAAAGATCTCGTTCAACGTCGGGCCGACCCTGATCTCCTGGCTCGAGCGCCACCGGCCCGACGTGTACGAGAAGATCCTCGAGGCCGACCGGCAGAGCGTCGCGGCGCGCGGCGGCCACGGCAACGCGCTCGCGCAGGTCTACAACCACATGATCATGCCGCTGGCCACGCGCCGGGACAAGGTCACGCAGGTGCGCTGGGCGATCGAGGACTTCCGCGCGCGCTTCGGCCGCGAGCCCGAGGGGCTCTGGCTGCCGGAGACCGCGGTGGACGACGAGACGCTCGAGGTCCTCGCCGAGGCGGACGTGAAGTTCACGATCCTGGCGCCGAGCCAGGCGCGGCGCGTGCGGCCGCTAGGCGCCGAAGCGTGGGAAGACGTCGGCGACGGGATCGACCCGAGCCGCGCCTATCGCTGGCGCAGCGCCCGCGGACTCGGGCTCGCGGTCTTCTTCTACGATGGGCCGATCTCCCGCGGGATCGCGTTCGAGCGGCTCCTGGAGCGCGGCGAGCATCTGGTGGCGTGGCTGAATGCCGCATTCTCCGACGGACGAGACTGGCCGCAACTCGTGCACTGCGCCACCGACGGCGAGTCCTACGGTCACCACTTCCGCTTCGGCGAGATGGCGCTGGCGGCGGCGGTGCAGCAGATCGACGCCGAGGACGCGGCGACGCTCACGAA
>Ga0066710_100007389_pt1 | contig 10485 bp, 14 predicted proteins | sample GraSoiAngelo_159_FD_79666 | JGI IMG/M metagenome (GOLD analysis project Ga0066710, IMG submission 79666) | Grasslands soil microbial communities from the Angelo Coastal Reserve, California, USA - 14_1009_16_40cm | ecosystem: Environmental > Terrestrial > Soil > Grasslands | place: USA...
GCCGCTTGCCAATCACCGCGCGGCCGAGTTTCTAAACTACGAAGTACCCGGGTGTTCGGTGCCGGACTCTATCCTCGAGCGGATGCGGAGGGCGGATAACCCGGAACCCGCCCGGGCCGAAGGCATCCGAATCGCGCAAGACATCCTCGAAAGAATTCAAGGCATGGTACAAGGCGTTCAGGTGCGTGGCCCCTTCGACGAGTATGAAACCCCGGTGGAAGTCTTATCTGTTCTCAATTTGAAAGGAGCATCTCGATGAATCGTTCATTCTTTTCGATCCTTCTGGCTGCTGTTTGGATAGTGGCAGCCGTCTGGGCCACAGCCGGACAGAATGCCAGTAGCGGAAATCTGCGCAATCCCGCGGCACTCAAGGAAGCATCACCCCCAACATACAAGGCGAAGTTCGATACAACGGCCGGCGTCTTCGTCGTTGAAGTGCGCCGGGATTGGGCTCCAAATGGCGCAGACCGGTTCTATAACCTGGTTAAGAATGGTTTTTACGACAATCTCCGCTTCTTCCGCGTGGTTCCTAGTTTCATGGTGCAATTCGGAATCCATGGAGATCCGGCGATCCAAAAGAACTGGGTCAATGCGAATATTCCAGCCGATCCTGTTAAGCAGACCAACCAGCGTGGTTACATTACCTATGCGATGTCTTCGGCTGGACCGAGCTCGAGGACGACGCAGGTCTTCATCAATTTCAAAAACAACGCATTTTTGGACGGCATGGGTTTTGCACCATTCGGGCAAGTCGTCTCCGGAATGGATGTCGTTGATAAGATCACGAGCCAGTATGGTGAAAGACCAGATCAGGGGCGCATGCAGGCAGAAGGCAATGCGTACTTGACGAAAGAGTTTCCAAAGCTCGATTACGTTAAGAAAGCAACCATAGAGAAATAAATGAAACCCGGAACTTATGCACACTTTGAGACCTCGATGGGGAACTTCATCATCGAACTATTCGAGCGTCAGGCGCCCAACACGGTTGCCAACTTCGTCGGGCTTGCGGAGGGGGCCAAGGAGTGGAAAGATCCGCGGACCGGACAGCCTGTGAAAGGCAAGCCCTTCTACGACGGGCTCATCTTCCACCGTGTAATCGATGGATTCATGATCCAGGGCGGCGATCCCACCGGCACCGGGACGGGCGGTCCCGGCTACCGCTTCGCTGATGAAATCAACCCGGAACTCAAGCACAACAACGCTGGCATCCTTTCGATGGCCAACTCCGGTCCGAACACAAACGGCAGTCAGTTTTTCATTACACTGGGACCAACTCCTCACCTTAACGGCCGTCACGCCGTATTCGGCCAGGTTGTCGAAGGGATAGATATTGTGAGCAAAATTGGAAAGACAAAGACGACCAAACCCGGCGACCGGCCGGTGGTCGATGTGGTCGTGAAAAAGATCACGATCGAGCGGGTTACGGAATAGCCGCCAATTACGCCAATGAGCGGCTGCGAATGCGAGCCCGACAGGGCGAAGCCATAAAAGAATCACGCGAATTCGGTTCGCGTGATTCGCGTTATTGGCGGCTAACCACTTTCCTCACAAACTCACGCGCATCGTAGCCGGAGGGGATCACCTCAACGCCCAACTCCTTTTGGACATCCTTAAGGGTGAGGTCATCCAGAAACAGGTGCTCATCCCCGGCCATGGACTCTGACGGCAGCACGACAAAATCACCGTGCACATTCCCCTTCAGCGCCGCAATGAAATCGGTTCCGGTCAGCAGGCCGGCCACACCGATGCCGGATCCCCAGAACTTGCTCTCGATAGCCACCGTCTTCAGATCCATCCTCAGCCGCTCGACAGACTCCTTCAAATAAGGATAAAAGACTTTGCCCGTGCATACGGTTCCCCGCGCCGGACCGGTCGGCTTCGTGCGGAGGGCCGCCGCAAACTGGGTGAGGAATGTGCGCACCATCCCAACGCCGTTCTCGATTTGCGGGAAGTCCGAGTAGTGGCTGGCCTCAGGAATCTCAGTTCCGGCCATGATGTAAATTTCGTCGCCAAGAAAGGCAAAGGGCGTTCCAATGCGGCGCTGGAGTTTGCGCTGGGTGGGGCGGACGCGGGCGATCAACTCGCGCGCATAGTCCGGTGTGAATGGACGTAACGTTGGAAGATTCTTCCGGTGATCCGTGAGCCCGACCGGCACGATGGCGAGCGACGCCACGCCGGGGTGGAATATGACCAGGTCCTCAATCGTCCGCTCCAGATGCACACCGTCATTGAGGCCTGGGCACAGCACAACCTGGCAATGTAATTGAATTCCTGCACTCGTCAGGCGCTGGATCTTCTCCATAAGGCCATCGTATTCGGCATTGCCCAACAACATCGCCCGCAGTTCCGGCTCCGTGGCATGTACGGAGATGTACAGCGGTGACAGCCTCTGCTCAATGATCCGTTCAATCTCGCCGTCGTGAACGTTCGTCAATGTCAGGTAATTCCCGAACAAGAACGACAACCGATAGTCCTCATCTTTGATGTGCAACGAGCGGCGCACGTTCTTTGGGTTCTGGTGCACGAAACAGAAAACACATTGGTTTTTGCACGTCAGTGGTTCAATCGGCTCGAACTCGAGGCCAAATGATTCCCACTCGCGACGAACAAATGTGATCTTCCGATCCTGTGTCCGGATTGTCATGCGCCGGCCAATGTTCGCGGCGTTGAACTGGAAGTCGATAACATCGAGCAACTGTTTCCCATTCAGCTCATGGACCTCGTCGCCCGGCTTCAAGCCGATCCGCTCGGCCAAAGAACCCGGATCCACAGACAACACCCGGAGCTTCTGCCGCTCGCCGATGCGATGGGCAGGCGCGTCTCGATACTCGTGGACGGCTTTGCGCAAGCTGAGTCCGTTCTCACCAACGACTCGAGCGGCGCCATGGGTGGAAAGCGGCGGCGGAGCAGGTTCGTGATGCCGAACGTAGGCGGAGGCCGAAAATTGTTTCTTGTTACTCATTAAGATGCCACTGGCGCAAACTCCGAACCAGATAATGCAGACCCGAGAAAGCTGTCATCACTCCTGTCATGTAGAAGATGATGTTCAACTCCGGCACGGCGACGTGTTTCCAGTTCGAATAGAGGACCGCTAGAACCGTGACGACCTGCAAAAACGTACTGGCTTTTCCGTAAGGCGAAGGCGTGAAAACTCGCCATCCGACCATTAACACAATAATAAGCGATACCAACAGGATGAACACGTCTCTGAAAATCACAAGGATCATGAGCCATCGCGGAATCGTGTTGTGAAATTCCATCTGCGGCAAAGAAAGGATCAGTAGAGATGCGGTCATCAAGAGCTTATCGGCCAGCGGATCCAGCACTGCTCCAATCGAGGTCTTCTGTCCGAAACGTCGAGCAATAATGCCGTCCAAGACATCCGTGACTCCTGCCGCCACGAATGTGCCGAGCGCCCAGCCGATTTCTCCGTATGCGAGCAGGCTGATGAAAACAGGCACAAACACGATACGCAGGATCGTCAGTTGGTTGGCTGTCGTGAGGATGGCTGAGCGATACTGTTCGACTCGAGTTGACATACTTAAATGGTGAGCCGCGGGGGAATTCAGGACCCTCACCCGGCCTTCGGGGTTCTTATTCCACCTTTACAGGGATCTTAACGTCGAGGACTTGTCTGGAGCAAAAACCGTTGATCTTTGAGCAGAGGAGATAAGCAACCTTGCCCGGTACTTCGTAATCACCAGCCTTGGCGGCCGTAATGGTAACCTTAATCCCCGGCAAGTCGACGTAGTACTCATCCTTGGATTTCGGATCCTTCGTAGGCGTCGAGAAATCGGTTTGTTTGAGCCTGACGCCCGGAGCCGCAGTGAGTTTCAAGTTGATCGGTGGTGTATGGTTGATCGAGTAACCTTTTAAAATACTGAACGAAACCATGACTTCACCGAGCTTACCAGCCTTAATCGGCGTCGTCGCTTTGAAATCAGGATGCAGAATCTGAGGCAGCGTCCCGCCAGGGCCACTCAATTGCGCAACCAACAACACCACCCCGACCACCAATTTCAGCATGCCAGCTCCAAATTTATTCCGAACTACGGATTTCGGATTGTGAATTCACGATCCAGGCGACAGAATTGCACGAGGTCTCTACAAATGCCAAATTCCAAAGCCGCCATTCGATCGCAAATTGCCCGAATTTTATCATGAAAATACTGAACGTCGTGGGCGCACGCCCCAACTTCATGAAAATTGCGCCAATCGTCGACGAGATGAAGAAGACGCCCGACTTGAAGGCCGTCCTGATCCACACGGGTCAGCACTACGATGAAGGAATGTCGGATGTTTTCTTCCGCGACCTGGGAATTCCAGTTCCCGATGTGCACTTAGGTGTGGGTTCGGGTACTCATGCCGGGCAAACGGCTCGGGTCATGGTGGAGTTCGAGAAGGTATGTGTTGAACAACGACCGGACCTGGTGCTCGTGGTTGGCGATGTGAACTCCACAATGGCCTCCACCCTCGTCGCCGTTAAGCTTCTCATACCCGTAGCGCACGTCGAAGCTGGACTTCGCAGCTTTGACCGCTCGATGCCGGAAGAAATTAATCGCATTGTTACCGACGCACTTTGCGAAATCCTGTTTACCACCAGCCGCGATGCCGATGAGAATCTCAAGCGTGAAGGCGTCAATCCCACGAAAATCCATTTTGTCGGTAATGTGATGATCGATACCCTGATAAAACACCGCAGGAAAGCTGCCGCGCTGGACGTGATTTCGCGATTCGAAGTTCAGCCCGGCAGCTATGCGCTTGTCACACTTCACCGGCCTTCAAATGTTGACGAACCCGGTGTGCTCGCCGGAATCCTTGAAGCACTTCAAGAGATTTCAATCAGTATGCCCGTGATCTTCCCTATTCATCCGCGAACCGCCAAGCGCATTCAAGAATTCGGGCTGAACACGAAAGGGATCGGCACCCTCGAACCGCTCGGATATCTTGAATTTCTGAACCTGACGTCGAACGCTGGGGTCGTCTTGACCGACTCGGGTGGCCTTCAGGAGGAAACGACCATTCTTGGTATTCCGTGCCTGACACTGCGCCACAACACTGAGCGTCCCGTGACGATCAGTCACGGAACCAACATGCTGACCGGGCCTGACAAATCGCGCATCCTGGACGGCTTTCGACGAATCACCAGCGGCAACTGGCAACCCGCCGGACCACCCGAGTACTGGGACGGCCACGCCGCTGAGCGCATAGTTCGCGTTATTCGCGACATTTGCGGCCGCTAATCCTGCGGATTACTTCCTAGCCTCTCTGCTCTCTCAACGACTTACGTTCGGTTTCTCGCGTGCCTTCTATCCGGCGGCCGTAGTTCCTGGCCGCTCTCGGCGGGCAGAAGCTTCGTGGGAGGCAAGTTGGGCCGGCTCCTTCGAAAGTCCGCCGGGAGTCAAAAACTTGAGTTCCCGGCGGCTAGGGGCGCGCCTGCGTATTTATCCATGGGTGCAAAGGGCCGCAGGTCGCGGGCCGCCGGGAGAATTTCAACCAATTAGAAAGGAGAACCATGTTACGTCGAAGTTTCGTTGGAATTGTTGTGCACAGCCTCTTGTGGACAGTGGTGGCCGGCGCGCAAATAAAGGAGATGCCGAAAACACCGGTGAGACCGCTGAACCTTAGAATCGTCGATATCAACACGGCGCCCGAAGCCGATATTGCGTCGGTGGGAATCGACCGGCCACTCGCAAAAAAGATCGTCGAAGGGCGTCCGTATCGGAACAAGCGCGATCTTATGACACGCCAATTGCTCACGAAAGAACAGTACGAGAAGGTGAAGGATCTCATCATCGCCAAGCGCCTTCCACAGAAGTAGCCGGCATGTATGCGCGAATGGTAATCGGTGAAGCGATCAATGACGACCAAGTGCAGGAGTTTACGCGCATCTATGTGTGCGAAGTCCTGCCCGCATTGAAGAGTGAACCGGGGTTCACATCCGCACAGCTCATGATCGAAGACGGCGGAACGATGGCAGTGTCACTGACGGTGTGGAGGACGCGGGATGACTGTCTCCAATACCATTCGAGTCGTTCATACAGACAGTTTGTCGCAAAGACACAGCACTTGCTGGTGGGCGATTTTGTCGTGAAGCTGTTTAAAGAACACAGCCGCGGATGACCCGCAGACGATGGGGACAGAGGGTCTGACCCCTTGGTCCCCATCCGCGGTCTACTTTTTTCGGAATTGCCTAAAATCGATATTGCAATGATGGCGTCTCAAAAAATCCATGAACCGCTTGTAGTCCGACTCCGGCATTCGGAACAACGGCAACAGCTTTTTGTAGTTTCCATGAGTTTGCTCCAGACCCCGTCGAATCAGGTGCTCCACCTGGTTTCTGGTGATCCGGCGTTCCGAGTACGGTCTCGCCACCGACTCCCAGAAATTCTCGACGACAACCTCCTCCACGAGCGAGCCGGTTTGGTATCCGCAGGGCAGCAGAACGTCCTCCGCATCAATCATCTCGCCGGGAACCATGCAGACGGCCGTCTCGATAATGTTTTCAAGTTCCCTCACATTTCCAGGATAGTTGTACGCCAGAAGCTTCTTCATTGCATCTTCGCTGATCCTTTTCCGCTCCCGCAGAATGTGCTCCACAAGAAGCGGCACGTCTTCGATACGCCGTCTCAGCGGCGGAACCCGAATCGGCAAAACATTCAGCCGGTAATAGAGATCCTCTCGAAAGTCACCTTTGCGGACAAGGACATAGAGATCGCAATTGGTCGCCGCAATTACTCGAATGTCGAGTTTGCGCGAGATCACGTCCCCAAGCCGCCGAAGTTGCTTGTCTTGAAGCACTCGAAGTAGCTTTGCCTGAAAACGCCGCGAAGTATTCGCGATTTCGTCCAAAAACAACGTGCCTCCGTTGGCTTCTTCGAACAGTCCCGGTTTATCGGCGATCGCGGTCGTAAATGCGCCGCGCCGGTGTCCGAACAGTTCGCTTTCGATCAACTCATCCGGCAGAGCTCCGCAATCGACCGCCACAAATTTGCCTCCGCTCCTGCCACTACAATCGTGGATGGCTCTCGCCACGAGCTCTTTTCCTGTTCCCGTCTCGCCGGTCACAAGTACCGAACCCGACGCCCGAGCCGCCACTTCCACGCTTTCACGCAATTTTTGCATCACTTCACTTCTGCCTATCATGTTAGGTATAGCCGTTGACTTCGGAGAACGGTCACATGAATATCAATCCTTCCGAGATCCGCGCCATGGTCCGCATTGCTACGAAAAGAACCGGGACCCCTGTCCACGATGAGGACTTGGAACAGGAAGTGGCGCTGCATGCATGGGAGGCATTTCGTCGCATCGGACAGGTTAGCCACCCGCGCGCGTTTCTCATGAAAATTGTTTCCGACACGATTCGTGATCACTGGCGCCGGCGGCGTTCGTCGCCGGACATCGAATCCATCGACGAACGCTTGATTTCCGAAACCCCCAATTTCGAATATGATCTCGACTCCCGCCGCCAAATCGAACTTCTCCACCAAGCCCTGGATCTTCTTCCACCCTCCAAACGCACGCTTCTGGACCTGTTCTACACTCATGAGCAGTCGATTCCCCAGATCGCATACCTGCAGCGTAAATCCATCTCGGCTGTGAAAATGGAGTTGCTTCGATCCCGCCGCTCTCTGGCGCGAATAGTCCGTTCTCTCACGAATAAAAAATCGCGCTAGTGGCGACAAAAGCAACGCATCCTCGACACTGGGCCTTCAATTTCAATGGATTCTCTGTGGAACTCCGCGTGGTTATAGAAACGGCAATCCCGGCCCAAATTCAACGGGAGAAACGAACATGACACGATTAACAAGTGCGGAATTGGTTTCCATTCAAGGCGGATGGGATTGGGATGATTGTCTTGCCGGAGCGGCACTAGGATGCGGCGTCGCTGCGGTTACGCTGGCCACAGGCGCTTTGACCGGAGAAGCGCCCATTCTGGCGTGGACAGGCCCGGGATTCAGTACCTTCCCGCGTCTCTATCTCTAAAGGAGGCCACACGTGGAAATGAAGTGCAAAGACATTCGTGAATTAAGTGGGGCGGACCAGACGACGATCGCAGGCGGGGACTATGTGGAGTCCAGCCTTGGTTTGATCTCTGGTCTTGCCTTCGGCGCGGGCATTCTGGTTGCAGCGCCCGTCTCGGCACCGCTGGTGGGAGCCGCTTTGGTTGCCGGAGCTGTGTTCCTGATCTGCGATTCGATCTAAACGGCCGCGACGCGAGGTTAAAATGGATACGGTACGTACAGAACAACTCTCGAAGTTTTTCAAGAGTGTCTTTCGATTGGGTCCACTGTATCTTCGCGTCGCTCCCGGTGAAATTTTGGGTGTTATGGGCCCCAACGGGGCAGGAAAGACAACCCTGCTCCGCTTACTTTGGGGCTTCATGCGTCCGGACCAGGGAATCATTTCAGTCTTTGGAATGCAGCCTCACCTGGAACAGGTGAAGGTCCGGCTCCGGGCCGGCTACCTTTCAGAAAATCCTCAGTTCTACTCCTCGTTCACAGCCAAACAATTCTTGCGATTCGTCGGTCACTTTTATGAAGGACGGGACACCACGCGGGCCGATCGTCTTCTACAAGAATTTGGAGTTCAAGCGGATCTGAAAATCGAAAAACTCTCGAAAGGAAACCGCATCAAATTAGGTCTGATCTCGGCCGTCGCACACCGGCCGTCACTATTGATTCTGGACGAACCGACATCGGGTCTTGATCCCTTGATACGGCGGGATATTCTGTGGTTCTTGAAGAATCTCGCACGGCAAGAGGATGTTTCCATCGTGCTTTCATCCCATATTTCCGACGACCTGGACCAGATCGCCGACAGTGTGCTGATGTTGAATCATGGGCGCGTGGTCGAATATGCACGTGCGTCTTCTCTTCTGGAAAAATATGGCCAGCCCCGTTTGGAGGCGATCTTTGTCAGCGCGATTGGCTCTCAACATCATCTCTAAGGATTGGTTGGAATACAGAAAACCAATCGCTCTGCTGACGGCGGGGATGTTCATCCCTCTGATAGTCTCAAACAGGTCCTCCGATTTTTCCAAAGGAATGCTCGCCGGAATCCTGATCAGCGCCTCTTACAGCTTTGCCTATTCGTGCTTCATCAGCGAGCGGCAGCGTGGAACACTCCAATTGTTGCTGAGCCTGCCCGTCGAACCCTTCGAACTGGTGCTGGCCAAGTACGCGTCGTTGTATTCCATGGCCCTGGTCACTGCCAATCTGCCCGCTGTTTTCCTCGGGGACTTGCGCCTTTTGTTTTTTCTCAACGCCTTTGTGTTGCTCTTCTCCACCATCTGCATGGCAGGCACCGTCGTGTCCGAAAAACCTTGGGCCCCCATGGTACCGCTCTGGATTGTTCTGGTCTTCTTCATGCCTGTTCAAAAAATACTCGCGAGGTTTTATCCGGATGGCCTCGGTCTCTACCACCTCATGGCGTCTCACGCGATGCTGCTCGCCGCCGTCGCTATCGGACTTGCGCCACTGATCGCCATTTTGTCGGCAGTTTGGTTTGAGTGGAGACAATCCGCGTAATCCGTGCAATCCGCGGCTCTGACCTACGAAATAATAGGCGCCTCCATGGAGGTCCACAATCTTCTTGGTCCCGGCTTTCTCGAATCGATCTATAAATCCGCTCGAAGTAGCCTTAATCGTGAATTTTGGTCAGCCGAGTCTTGTCTGGAAAAGACTGATAAAAAGCCGCGGATGACGCGGATTACACGGATTTCCTCGCGCTTAAACCCTTCAGATCCCGCTGGACTAATACGTGCACTATCCGAAACCGAGATGCGACGCCCGATTGTGCAACAACATGACGCGACGGACTGCGGGCCGGCGGCCCTGGCGATGATCGCCAGCTATTACGGCAAGCAGGTTTCGATCGCAAAGTTACGCGAGCTGGCGGGAACGGACCGGCAGGGAACGAACCTGACGGGGTTGTTGGCCGCAGCCGAGCAGGTTGGGTTTCATGGCCGCGGTGTACATGCTACCCGTGAAGCACTGGCACAGATTCCCTTGCCCGCAGTAGCGCACTGGCGTGAAAACGATCGAAATCACTTTGTGGTCATTTACCGGATCTCGGCAAAGCAGGTCGTGATAGGCGATCCCGCGTCAGGTTTGCGAAAGCTATCACCGGAAGAATTTCAAAAGTGCTGGAGCGGCGTTCTTCTGCTGGTTACTCCAACCGCGCGCCTGCGCGATCGAATGAAATCGAAGTCTTCCATTTCCCGGTTATGTTCTCTTGTCCTTCCTCACCGTCGCCTCTTTCTGGATGCTTTGATTGCGGCAGTCCTGATGGTGGTCCTCGGCCTCACCTCGTCATTCTTCATCCAGACGCTCGTGGACTTTGTTTTTGTCCTCGGGCGTAAACCCGCCTTGAATTGGCTTGGCCTTGGAATGTTGCTCGTATCGCTGGCGCGAGTCACCTTCCTGGGACTAAGATCCTACCTGCTTGCCCACCTGAGCCAGAGGATCGATGCAGAGATGGTGA
>Ga0066710_100007390_pt1 | contig 10484 bp, 8 predicted proteins | sample GraSoiAngelo_159_FD_79666 | JGI IMG/M metagenome (GOLD analysis project Ga0066710, IMG submission 79666) | Grasslands soil microbial communities from the Angelo Coastal Reserve, California, USA - 14_1009_16_40cm | ecosystem: Environmental > Terrestrial > Soil > Grasslands | place: USA...
GCAATCGTGCCGCCGGGGTAGATCTTGCCATTGATGATCGCCGTGGCACCGCGCTTAGGCCCTGTGTCGGTCGGGCTGGCTGTATTGATACTGGCTGTGCGATCGTCGGCGGCGACATCGATCACGATTGTTTTCCAGCGCGCTTCGGAGTGTTTACCTTCATCGCTCTTTGTTGACAAAGCGGTGATGCCGAGCAGCGCCAGGGCTGCGGCGCTAAGACTGATTTTGCTAAACGTTTTCATGCTGTTGTTCCTTTCTTTTTCTTGTCTCCGGCCTGGAAGGACGTGGCGCAGACGGCGCGCGAACATCGCGCGTTGAGACCAGTTCGATGAACTGCCTGAGCAACCGTTCCATTCCTGTGTGACCGAAAAGTGTCCGTGTAAAATAATCTTTCGCTTTCGTGGCTCGTGTTTGTCGGATGAGGTCCCCCAAATGGTTCCTTTGCTCACGGATGAGAATTGTTTCCGCGAAAAGCGCTACGGGTTATCTGGTATCCAAGCTTGAAGCTTGTGAAGGTCTTTTAAATCATTTTGCTGAGGATCCTGCGTCCCTGACGCGGTCGGTTGGTGGTGTGACTTGAACTGCTTAGGCCACTTCCAATGCCATGGCACCACATGGCCGTCAGTGAACGAAATGGTGCAGCCCTGGTTGTGCCGGTCGGACGGGAGATCCCACCAACTGTTCAGGTTCTGCGGACTGAGAACCGGGTGACCCACCACCATCGACCCGTCGTCAATGCTCCGTTCATGCTCGTCCAAGAATCCGAAAATTTGGCTGGGGTTGGCAAGCTCAGTGTACTTCGTCTTCTCGTAAGGTATCGGGAGCGGATAACCAACCAGCGAAGGATCGTCGTTAAGCCAACCATTTCGTGAGTAGCTGCGGGTGCGCGGCAGAGCTGGACGACCGAGGACCATGGACCTGTCACCGGGGCAGCGATAGACGCCCGTGCTGGCGACATATTTATAAAGGACCCCGCTCTGAATGTTACTGGTGTTGGTATCGGTCTGTGCATTACCCACGACCCAGGAACCAGGCAGTGCCTTTTGCATTCCGCCGGTGTCGGGCGCGAGGATTTGTCGAGGTAAGACGTCGTTGTTGTCCAGGACGTACATGTGCCATCCGAGTTGCAATTGTCTGACATTATTCAAGCATTTGATGGACAGCGCCTTTGTCTTCGTCTTTGACAGCGCCGGCAAGAGGAGGCCCGCCAGGATCGCAATAATGGCGATGACGACGAGAAGCTCAATGAGGGTGAATCCAGAGAACAGTTGCGAGTCTTGAGTTTTCAATTGTGCGTTCATTTCCGTGCTTTGTCTTTTTGAGTGATTTCAGCGAACGATGGCGCCGACCAGAGTTTCACCACGCCGTGGCCGTCTTCAGTAGCCAGAAGATTTCCGTTGGGTGCGAAAGCGAGAAATCCACCCGGACCGTAACTGTGCCGGAGAGTGAGCGCCATGCGGAGGGTCTTCAGGTTCCAAAATTTTACGAGCCCATCGTTGTGGGCCGTGACCAGGCTTTTGTTGTCCGGCGCAAAAGCCGCCCACCATGTCCGAGCAGTACTGTCTTTGGGGGAAAGCAAAACGCGCGCGTGTTCAAGATCGGCGAGGTCGAACAAGACAACGCTTCGTCCACCCATAGAAACGGAGGCAAGCCAGAGATCGTCACCGGAAAAGCGGACAACCGCGCCGCCAAAGTTTATGTTGTCGTGCGCTTTGAACTCTTTGACCAAGCGTTGTTGTCTAAAATCCCACAGTCGGACCCAGCCGTCACGATGGCCGATGGCGAGAAGCCGGCCATCATTGGAAAAGGCAACGCTAGCGGCTCCCGCTCGCTCGGTCAGGCCAGCGCCAGCTTCAGGCAGGAGGTTCAGTTTCTTCCACGAGCCGACTTCCCAGAACGCCAGCCGGTTCGTCGCGCCGCTGGGGTAGTCAGAGACGAACTCCAAACCAGCCGCGGCCAGGATTTTTCCGTCGGGTGAGTACGAAATGGATCCCGCTTCAAAGCCATTGGTAACGTGAGCAAGAGGCTCAACGCGCGGACTCGCGTTCTCCCATACCGCCGTGTTCCAAATCCCGATAACGCCTTCTTTTTCCAGATCGCCAAGCGCGAACAACTGACCGTCGGGAGAGAAAGCCAGCGCGAGTGGATGTCGTTCTTTGAAGGCGAGATAGAGTTTTTGTTGGCGAGAGGCGATGTCCCAAACCCTGGCGCCTAGAAACTCGGGCGAATCTTTGGAACTGATGGAATCCGAGGTCACGAGCCACTTGCCGTTGGGCGAAATCGCTGGCCAGCCCCATTCCTGGCCGGTCTCAATCACCGCCTCCGGCTGGCGCGGATCGGGGTTCCAAATCCGAATCTCGTCGCCATTCGCGGAGAAAAAGGCGTTCCCGCTGGGAGTGAAGGTAGCGGATCGAACGTCGAGACTGTGCGGGTCGCGCCATAGGCCGACTGGTTTCTGGGAAGGGATGTCCCAGATGCGAATCGTTCCGTCACCGCCGGTCGAGATCAAGCGGCTGCCATCGGGCGAGAACGCCAGGGACACCACGTTGCCCGAATGTCCATCGAAATAGCATCTCAACGTGCGGTTCGTGAAATCGAAGACATGGATTCGAGCCTCAATTCCCGCATCGGCGACCAGCGAACCGTCCGGAGAGACGGCGAGACCGATGAGATCTCCGCCGGATACTTTTGGAAACGGTTTCGCTTCACGGCCCGTCGCCGCGTCCCATGCGCGGATCGTGCCGCCAGTGTAGGACTCTCCGGCGATGAGCGTCCGCCCGTCTGAACTAAACGCCAGGGCCGTGATACCATTCGACAACGGGCGCGTCCACACGGGCTGCTGCGGTGACTGCGAACGCGTGGAAATATCCCAGAGAGTTAAAGTGGGTTCTCTATTCCCCTGTTTTCCAACAGCGAGGAATTTGCCATCGGGGGAAAGCGCCAGCGTCCCAACGTTATTCGTGAGCGGTCTGAAGGTCATCAGCAATGTCCGGCTGGCGATGTCCCAGAGAGCAACAACTCCATCTGAGCGGTGCACAGCCAGAAGACTCGTCGCTCCGGAAGCGAGGGAGACGGCGTACGAGGCATTCGTGGCTTCGGGATTTGGATACGAGAAGCGGTGTAACTCGTCGCCGGTAGCCGGGTCCAGGAGTCGCACTGAGTTCTGGCAGCACGCGGCCACGAAGCTGTGGGCGGGAGAACTCGCCAGAATCCATACGGGATCGTCTCCCGTGGAGATGGTTTTCAAACTCTCGCCCCGGCAAAGACCCCAAAGATAGCGCCACTCGAAGCCGCGCAAGTCCGGCTCGCTTGGTTTCGTCGGAATGTGCGCGTTCAACAGCGCTCGCGTGAGCGGCAGGTTTCCTTCATCCCAGGCCTGCTTCGCGAGGTTCATGTCAGAACTGTAGGCGTGTGCTTCGGCCTGTTGACGCGCTGCTTCGGCGCGTTGTCGCTCGCGGTTTATGCGGAAGGCGGCGATGGGCGAGCCGATTCCGAGGACGAGGACGAGCAAGAGGACGAGGACGAGGGCCGACGCCAGCGCAGGTTTGCGCCGGCACCAGCGCCAGGCGCGTTCGACGCGCGTGACGGGCCGCGCGTGGATCGGTTCGTCGTTGAGGAATCGACCAAGGTCGTCGGCGAGTTCTCGAGCGGTCGCGTAACGTTTTGACGGCTCTTTCTCGAGGCATTTCAGGCAAATCGTTTCCAGATCGCGCGGCACACTCGGATTGAGCAGGCGCGGAGCGAGCGGCTCGGTTTGTTGGACATGTTGCAGAGTTTCCGCGACTGTCTCGGCGCGGAACGGAGGCCGCGCGGTCAGCAGGTGATAAAGGATTGCGCCGAGGGAATAGACATCGCTGGCTCGCCCCACTTTGTGGCGCCCGCCGCCGGCTTGTTCCGGTGGCAGGTAATTCGGCGAGCCGATCACGTGCCCGCTCAAGGTCAGGTCAAGGCTTGGAGTCCCGGCTTCAGCCGGCTCCGAACCGCCTGAAGGCGGGACTCCGAACCGTTTCGCCAGGCCAAAGTCCGTGACGCGCGGGCGATCATCCGCACCGATGAGCACGTTTGAGGGTTTAAGATCGCGATGCAGGATGCCGCGTTCGTGCGCGAACTGGACGGCTTCAGCGATGGCCTTGAGATATGAAGCGGCCTTCTTCGCGGGCAATGGCTGGTCTTGAACGAGCCGCGCGAGATTCGGCCCGTCCACGTAATCCATCACCATGAAGTGCTGGCCTTGATGTAAGCCGACTTCATGAACGGCGACGATGTTCGGATGTTGCAGGCTGCCGGCGGCCGAAGCTTCGATGCGGAAACGGCGCACTTGCTCAGCGTTGGCCAGTGAACCAAAAAGAATCATTTTCACCGCGACGGTGCGGTCGAGACTGACTTGCCGCGCGCGATAAACAATGCCTATGCCGCCGCGGGCGATCTCGTCGAGCAATTCGTAATCGCCGAACCTGCGTGTGCTGAGGGCTGGGCCGGCGGTGGGAGCCGAGGAGTTGGCGGACGTTCCGGCGACCGTTGGCTCGTCGAGTTGGAAGAGGCACGCCGGACAGAGGCCGCGCGGGGCGTCAGGCGGCAACTCCAGGCCGCAGGCGGAACAGGTATTTTGCATAGTCGCCATCATGGCTTCACTTGAATACAGAGGCAAAACCGGAAAAGTGTGACAGGAAATTTGAATTGCGCGGCTGGCGCTTGGTGACGAAGCGATCTCTGCTCAGCCGGATGGAAAATCTGCTTAGCGTAGTGGGGGTTCCAGCCTGCCGCCATGGCCTTCCAGCCATCGAATGACCAAATGGGTGAATGGTTTGCTGGCAGGATGTGGAGCGAGCATCCTGCGCTCAACGATTTCGGAAATTGGGCCGCGCCGTTGGCGCTTGGGGTTGCTTTTGAGGCCACAAACTGGGGCTTTGCCCGGGCAACGCCCCAGGCTGGTATGGACCGGGCCTTTGGCCCGCGTCACTCGGCGACGAGGGACCACGCCAATGCACGTGGAAAAAGTCCAAACTCCAATGGCAATTCAACGGAGTGTAACTCCGCGGCGCAACCAGTGACGCGCTGGACATCAAGGCGGCCTGGCCGGCGCAGGCGGGGCACTATCGAGTCCGCGTCACGGCTGCTGGGCTGACCGTCACCAGCCGGGCGGCGCTGCTCAAGGTCGCGCCTGGACTCTAGCTAGAACTGTGACAAAGAAATCTTGGTTTGATAATTCTGGGGTTGGTAGAATGATTCCCTTGACCTGGTTAGGGTGCGAGGTCGGAGTTGTTCCACATGCACAAAGAAGCGGAATCGGTGAAGAGCAATCGTTCGCCGCCGGTAGTGGACGCGCACACGCATATTTTCTGCTGGGGCGAGAATCCGCGGGAGGGTTTCCTGTCAGAACAGACCCGCAGCTCGCGGGTCACTCGCCTTTTGCTCCGGCTAACGGGAATCACCCGGGAACCAGGCGACACGCTTTCCGACAAACTGCGGAACCGATTGCTGCGGGAGTTGGAGGGGTCCAGTTTGGATTACGCCGTCGTGCTCGCTCAGGACGCGGTGTATCGCCCAGACGGCTCGAGAAATGACGCAGCCACGCATTTTTACGTTTCGAATGACTACGTGCTGGAGTTGGCGAAAAGGTCATCCAAGGTTTTGGCCGGTTGTTCCATCAATCCGATACGGTCCGATGCCCTGGAGGAGTTGGAACGGTGCGTTACGTCGGGCTCCCGCTTGATCAAGATTCATACGGCCATCCAGGGAGTCGATCCAGGGCGGCGCGAGTTCGATCCGTTTTATGCGCTGGCCCGCAAGTTGGGTGTGGTTCTGATGTTCCACACCGGCTACGAACATTCTTGCACCGTGGTCTCCCAGCAGTTCACGGATCCGCTGCGGTTGGAGCGCGCGCTCTCGCACGGCGTCACAGTGGTCGCAGCCCATTGTGGCACGTGCGCTTTTTTTGATCCGGAAGATTATTATCCGAATTTCGTCAGCATGATGGGCCGCTACGAAAATCTCTATGGTGATACGGCGATTATGGCGAGTCTGATTCGCTGGTTCTCGCTCAGACGACTGAGCCGGGAGCCGGACCGGCTCAGGCAGCGGATCGTACACGGAAGCGATTATCCCTTTCCACCTGCCAGACTGCCTTATGTTTTCCGCACTGGCTTGTTGCCGGCTGAGCGTTCCAACCCGCTCGACTTGGACCTTTGCATCAAACGGACGTTCCGATTCGGCGAAGATTATGAGAGCCGAATTCTCAGTCTGCTCAATCTCGAGAATGGAGTCCGTGCTCATGCGGCGGCCCAGGCCGACCAGTGTTGAGTCGCCGGAGCTGGGCGATGTCACTCGACCACACCGCCCAGGTGGCCAAATCCATCTGCCGCGATGGCAGCGGTAATTCCAAGACTCAGGACTCCTGACCTCGTAGAAATCTCTTGATCCCGGTTTTGGCCCTTTAAACATTAAAAGATGCGACCGCATGATTTCATGTCACGAGATTTCGGCTCACGCATTTTCCTCGAAGGCAGATTCTGCTTCCAGCGGGGACCTGGTCCTGAGACTTCGCCATTGGGATTCCCTGAGTTGTATTTCAAGGAAAACATGGAATCATCATGCCCATGAACGACGCCGGAAACCCCTTCATCGTTCAGAACCCGAGATGGCTCCGACGGGGCTACACGGAATTTGATCGGCTTATCAGCGCTGCAAAACAGCCGATCGTGTTGCTCGAAGGAAGCCGGAACGCGCCCGCTGAAATCCTATCGAAGATGGAGCAATTGGCGGCGCACCTGATGCGGACATTTCCTTCCCTTTGGGGCATACGAATTATTCCGGCAAACGGCAAAAAGCGATGACCGCGTTGTTTTATCTCGACCCTAATAAAAGGAGCGGCGGCGGCACGGGCCACACCCTTCGCCTCTGCGAGGCCCAGCGCGTGCCCTGTTTTCTGGCGGAAGATTGGTTGAGTTGGCGGCAAAGGTAATGATGCAAAAAGAATCTGACCGAAAATCCAGGGGTTTCACTTCTTGACGTGCCCGCCGGGTACACGGACTCTCCGCAGGCTGCGGCGAGCACGTTGCCGCCAAATACAGAATGAAACCATATATTATACCGACCCTTGCCATCGGATTGTTCGTGAGTTCCGTGCAGGGCCAGGACAAACCCGACCTCACGAACCCGAAGCAGCGCACCAGCTACGCAATCGGCCTGGACGTCGTCACGAGTCTGAAGGCTCGTGAGATCGACCTTGATCCCAAGGCGCTGGCGGCCGGCATCGCCGATGCTCTGGCCGACAAACCGGCGCTCAAACCGGAGGAAGTGCGCGAAGTCTTGATGAAGTTTCAGCAGGAAATGATGGCCAAAGGGGAAACGAAGAATAAGGCCGATGCCGAGAAGAACCAAAAAGCCGGTGACGCCTTTCTTGCGGAGAACGCCAGGAAAGAAGGCGTCAAAACCACCGCCAGCGGACTTCAGTATAAGGTCCTCAAGTCCGGCAGCGGCGCGTCACCAAAGAAGACCGATTCGGTCAAGGTCCATTATCACGGCACCTTGATCGACGGCAAGGTATTCGACAGTTCGGTCCAGCGCGGCGAGCCGGTCACGTGCCAGGTGGGCGGCGTTATTCCCGGATGGGTCGAAGCGCTGCAATTGATGAAGGTCGGCGACAAGTGGCAGTTGTTCATCCCGGCCAAGCTCGCCTATGGCGAAGTCATTCCCGATCCGGTCATCGGCCCGAATGCCACGCTGGTTTTTGAGGTGGAATTGCTGGGCATCGAGAAAGAGAAGTGATCCACCATTATCTCGCAGGCGCTCCGTCTCCGGCGGAGCGTATTTTTCGGCGTGTCGCAGCGGTTTGGAAATTGATTTTCCCGCCTGGCGTTTCGCCGTAAGGCCGATTGTGCGATGGAAGTCTCGGCGAACATTCACTGCCCTTTTTGCGGCCAGCGCTTTGAGCTGGTCATCGACACCAGCATCGCGTCGCAACGTTTCACCACGGATTGTGAAGTCTGCTGCCGGCCGTTTGAGGTCATCGCCGAATGCGAACCGGGCGAAATTTTGAGTCTCGTGGCGGAAGGGGGGTCCTCGTAAGGAAACTGCTTGATTTTCTTTTGTGGTTTTTGCGCTTCTTTGTGGCTAAATCGCGACGGTCGAATTTGAAACTATGAATCCAACGACGGTCCTCTGGATTTACATCGTGCTGCTGGTGGCGGGCGGCCTGGTCGGTTTCCTCAAAACCGGCAGCAAAGTTTCGCTCATCGCCTCGGCCTCTTTTGCTGCGGCGCTGATTCTTTGCGCCATCGGCGTGATTTTCCGACCGCATGTCGCCGACATCATACTCGCCGTGCTGCTGGTTTTCTTCGCCATGCGTCTGAGCAAAACCAGGAAATTCATGCCCAACGGCCTGATGCTGGTATTGACCGTCGCGACGCTGGCGTTGCGGCACCTGCAAATCTAACTGTTCCAAATTCTCGTATAAGGCTATGCATTTGATTCCCCTTGGCCTCGACACGCTAAAGCGTGAACTCCAACCCGCTGGCCGAGCGAACCTGGTTGGAGTTCAACCTTCAGGTTTCCCTTGGATTTATGAATCACTACGGGGCTGTCAGGAAGCCTCCGGCGCAGCAGGGGATTCCCTCTCCCCTTCGGAAGGGGAGAGGGTCAGGGTGAGGGGTAGCTTCGAAGTCTTGGGAGTGTCCCCACAAATGTTAGCGCTGCTTTCCACCGACCTTGCTTGACTGTCCACGTTGTTGGTGCGCGTTTGCAGTGAACTCCTCCCTTCCCATCTGGCAAATCCATTCGCAGATTGTTGAAACACTCCGCTCCGGCAATCGTCTTGTGCTCGTCGCGCCGACCGGTTCCGGCAAAACAACGCAGGTGCCGCAGATGTTGCTCGATGCGGGCCTGGCGGATATTCCGCATTCCCCACCGGCCACTCCGCACGCAAAAAAGATCGTGGTTCTCCAGCCGCGGCGGGTCGCGGCGCGCACGGTCGCAGCGCGTGTCGCCTGGGAACGCGGCGTGAGACTCGGCGCGGAGGTCGGCTACCAGATTCGTTTCGATGATCAAACCTCCCTCGGCACCCGCATCTGTTACGTGACCGAAGGGATCTTGCTGCGCTGGCTCCAGGACGACCGGACGCTTTCCGAGGTCGGCATCATTTTGTTCGACGAGTTTCATGAGCGCAATTTGCTGAGCGACGTGGCGCTGGCGCTGGTGAAGCAGCTTCAGCAGACCCAGAGGCCCGATTTGAAAATCGCCGTGATGTCCGCGACGCTCGATGCCGAGCCGGTGGCGGAGTATCTCGACAACGTGGGGCAAGCGTCCCGCCCGCCCGAAGAAAAAGGGACGACGAGTGTGACCGGATTGACAGGCGGGACGCCTGTCCTACTTTCCGAAGGCCGGAGCTTTCCGGTCGAAGTCCATTACCTGGACCGCAAAGACGAACGGCCAATCACGGAGCAAGCGGCCGACGTCGTCGAGCGCATCGTCAACGCGGGCAAGCCGGGCGACCTCCTCGTCTTCATGCCCGGCATGGCGGAAATCAACGCGACCATCGGCGCCATTCGCGCGGGCCGGCCGGGCGAGCGGCTCGCGCTGATTCCGCTCCATGGTGATTTGCCGCCGGATGGACAGGACCTGGCGTTTCAACCGAATCCGCTGCGTAAAGTCGTCGTCGCCACCAATGTCGCTGAAACGTCGGTGACCATCGACGGCATTCAGCATGTCGTGGACAGCGGATTGGCCCGGGTGGCGCGTTACGACGCCGAGCGCGGCCTCAGCACGTTGTTTGTCGAGGAAATCAGCCGTGCCTCGGCCGAACAACGCAAGGGTCGGGCTGGAAGAACTGCGCCAGGAACGTGCTATCGGCTTTGGACGGAGAGCGGGCAATTGAACCGGCCCGAGCGGAACACGCCCGAAATCCAGCGCAGTGATTTGGCGGAAACTGTATTGCTCTTGCACTCGCTCGGAATCAAACGGGCGGCGGAATTCGATTGGCTGGACAAACCGGACCCGCAGGCGGTCGAGCGGGCGGAGAGACTGCTCCGGACACTGGGCGCGCTCAGAACCGTCTCGAATGATCCCAGTTCCTTTCCCCTCACCCCGGCCCTCTCCCCAGGGGAGAGGGTGAAAAGCATCCAGCGCGGCACGCACTCCGAGCGTCTCCGGTCAGCGGACGGACCGGAGAAGTTTCCCCCTCTCCCCGGGGGAGAGGGCCGGGGTGGGAAATCGAATCCGCGCCCGACAGAAACGGTTCCGCATAGCGGTTTGAGTGGCAATGGATCGGACCTCACTCCGGTTGGCCGGCAAATGCTCCGGCTGCCGATGCAACCGCGTTATTCACGGATGCTGGTCGAGGCGGCGCAACACGGCTGCGTGCCTGCGGCGGCTTTGTGCGCGGCGCTGGTGAGCGGGCGGGATTTATTGATGCGACTCGGCCGTGACGACCAGCACATCGCCGGGGCGCGTGAGCTGTTCGAGGCGAGCCAGGAATCGGATTTCTTCAC
>Ga0066710_100007391_pt1 | contig 10484 bp, 10 predicted proteins | sample GraSoiAngelo_159_FD_79666 | JGI IMG/M metagenome (GOLD analysis project Ga0066710, IMG submission 79666) | Grasslands soil microbial communities from the Angelo Coastal Reserve, California, USA - 14_1009_16_40cm | ecosystem: Environmental > Terrestrial > Soil > Grasslands | place: USA...
ATCATGTCCTGTTGCGCAACGCGTCCGAGCAGGGTGTTGAAGTCCGCGAGGAGACATCGGTGACTTCAGTGGACCTCGCGGATCCGAAGCGCGCGGTGGTTCGGCTGAGCAGCGGAGAAAAGGTCGACGCGCGATTCGTCATCGACGCCAGCGGACACGGCTCGATCGTCGGCCAGCGATACGGCGAGAAGTCAGAGATCGAAGCGCTCAAGAAAGTCGCTTTCTTTGCGCACTACCGTAACGTTCCGCGGCCGGAGGGTCGCGACGCCGGCAACACGATCATCGTCGTTTTGCGCGATGCGTGGTTATGGCTCATTCCCGTCACGGCCGACATCATGAGCATCGGCCTGGTCGTCGAGCGGGATCATTTCATTCAATGCGGTTTGCAGCCCGAGGAGTTGCTGGAAAAGACGATCTGCGAGACGCCGTGGATGGCGGCGCGCATGAAAGAGGCCGAGCGCATCACGCAGGTCTATGCGCGAAAAGATTTTTCCTACGCGATGAAGAGGATGGTCGGACCGAACTTCGCGCTGGTCGGCGACGCGGCCGGCTTCATCGATCCGATTTTTTCGACGGGCGTCTTTCTCGCGATGAAGGGAGCGGACGTCGCGGCGGACGCGGTCGAACTGCGCCTGCAACGCGGCAGCATCCGGCTGCTCCGCAAGTACGAGCGGTCGATCAATCGGGCCTTGCAGCGCTACTTTCGCTTCATCGAGAATTTTTATCGCCGCGAATTCCTGGAAGTCTTCATGCAGCCGCAGCCGCATTTCGGCCTGCTGCAGGCGATCGTCGGCGTCCTGGCCGGCAACATTTTCACGAAGAGCCTCGCAGACCTGATGCGCCTCGAGCTCTTCTTCATGCTCATTCGCATCCAGCGGCGGAACGGCATGATCGCGCCGCGGATCAATTGGGAAGGCTTGAACGCCGCGGCATCTATGTAACAATGAAATCACGCCCATGAATGACCTACGACGAAAACTGAAAGAGCTTTTGATCGAACGTTTGAAATTCGAAGACATGACGCCCGACGACATCGGCGATGACGACCCGCTCTTCGCCGGCGGCCTCGGTCTCGACTCCATCGACGCGCTCGAGATCGTCGTCATGCTGGAGAGCGAGTTCGGCATCCGCGTGAAGAGCGAAACCTCGGCCCGCGACAGCTTCCGGACGATCGCGGCCCTGGCGGATTTCGTCGAGCAGCGCACGGCGGAGCAACAGCCGCAGGCCTGACGAGTGCTGAGTCCTGAGTGCTGAGTCCTGAGTGGGTGGGATCTAAGGACTCAGGACTCAGGACTCAGAACGCAGGATTTCGATGAGTTGGCTTTCACAATTACCCCACCAGATTCCTTTCCGCGCTGCGTCGTCGGCGCGTCAGATCGACGAAAAAACAATCGAAGGCGCGTTTCTGTGCACCGCCAACGACGACGCGCCCATCGAGATCATGGTAGCCGAGGCGATGGCGCAGCTCGCGGGCGGGCTGGTGTTCCGCGAGGCGCACGGCTTTCTGACCGGCATCGACGACTGCGCGATCGATCGCGCGATCGAGCCGGGCGACATCATCACGTTCACGGTGACGCTCGACGCGCAGTTTGGCGGAACCTATCGCTTCAGCGGAACCGGCACCATCGACGGACTACAATGCTGCCGGGGCCGTTTCTACCTTGCGCAAACCTGATCCGAACGTCCGCATCGCAGTCACCGGCGCCGGAATCATCTGCTCCATCGGGCGCAACAAGGACGAAGTGTGGAGTGCGATTGCCGAGTCGCGCGCCGGGATCCGGAAGCTGACGCGATTTCCGGGCGAGACATTTCCGACCGATCTGGCTGCCGAGGTCGATGAAGACCTCGACGCGATGGTGCCGCTCGATCGCCGCGATGCGAAGCGGATGTCGCGCAGCGACAAACTGGCGGTCATCGCGGCTGCCGAGGCGATCGCGCAAGCGGGCGTCGCTCTCGAACGTGCGATCGTCTCGACCGGTACGTCGACCGGCGGACTTGTCGAAGGAGAGGATTACTACTTCAAGCGACTGCTGCGTGGACGTCGTCGCGCGCCCGCGTCGCTGGTTTTGCAGCAGCCGACGTCTGGTCCCAGCGACGCTGTCGCGCGCACTTTCAACCTCGGCGGCGGCGTCGTGTCGAACGCGACGGCGTGCGCATCGGCCGGCGCCGCGATCGGAATGGCCGCCGATTATCTTCGCGCGCGGCACGCCGACGCCGCGATCGCCGGCGGAACGGATGCGCTCTGTCGATTGACGTACAGCGGATTCAATGTGTTGCAGGCGGTCGATGGCGAAGCATGCGCTCCTTTTTCATCGCGACGAAAGGGAATCACGCTCGGTGAGGGCGCAGCCTATCTCGTGCTCGAGCGCTGGGACGATGCGGCCGCGCGCGGCGCGCAGGTCATCGCGGAGCTCTGCGGCTACGGTGCGACATGCGACGCGCACCATCCGACCGCCCCGCACGAGGAAGGGCGGGGGGCGGAGGCCGCCATGCGCGGCGCGCTGTGCGATGCGCGATCGACCGCCGAAGCGATCGACTACATCAACGCGCACGGCACCGGCACTCTGCTCAATGATTCATCCGAAACGAAGGCGATCATCGCGGCGGTCGGGACGGGCGTGCCGGTCTCGTCGAGCAAGTCGTATTTCGGTCACACGTTAGGCGCGTCCGGCGCGGTCGAAGCGGTGATCACAGTCCTCGCGCTCGCAAATCAGATCGCACCGCCGACGCTCCGGCTCGAGTCGGCGGCTGCCGACTGTCCTCTCGATTACATCCCGCACACCCCGCGGCCCATGCGCATGCAGCAGGCGCTGTCGAATACGTTCGGCTTCGGCGGCAGCAACGTTTCGCTGCTCTTCAAGCGGGCATGACACGCATCGCGATCACCGGAATCGGTGTCGTCGCGCCCGGCGCGATCGGCGTCGATGCGTTCTCGGATTTGTTGGACGGCGGCCAAACGGCCGCCACGAAAATCGATCGCTTCGATACCAACGGCTTGACGGCGCATACCGCTGCGGTCGTTCGCGACTTCGTGCCACGCGACTTCATCGCACCGATGAAACTGCGGCGCATGAACAATCTTTCGCGATTCGGCGTGGCGGCGGCGCGCCTGGCGATGAACGACCGCGGCAGCGAGCTGACGACCGCCGCCGGCGTCGCGATGGGCACGGCATTCGGGCCGGTGCAGACCTCCGTCGACTACATGCAGGAATACGTCGAGAAAGGGGCGGCGCTGGCGCCGCCGCAACTTTTCGCGGAGTCGGTCGCCAACGCGCCCGGGAGTCACGTCGGCATCGAATCCGGGCTTCGCGGATTCAACATCACTGTCACGCAGCGCGAGTCGTCGGCGCTGGCCGCGCTCATGTACGCCTGCTCGCAAATTGCGAAGGGCGTTCTGCCGGCCGCCGTCGTCGGCGGCGTCGATGAAGTCAGCGAGATCGTATTCGGCGTTCTCGATCGCGTCGGCACGCTCGCGCATCGGAATGGTGCCGTGGATGAATGCGCCCGGCCATTCGATCGGCGTCGCAACGGAATGGTGGTCGGCGAAGGCGGTGCCGTTCTGATCGCGGAAGCTGCGCCGCGAAAACAACCATACGCGTTCGTGTCGGGATTCGGCATCGCGCGCGACACCACCGCGACCATCTCGGATTGGGGCTCAGGCGTCGAAGCCGTGAGCAGTGCAATGCGCGCCGCTGTAGAAGATGCAGAATTATCACTACATAATATCGATGCTATTTATTCTTCGGCGAACGCGACGCGCAAAGCGGATCCGCTCGAGTCCCGCGCACTTCAAACGCTGTTTGACGATGTTCCACTCGTCGTCGCCACGAAGGGTTACTTCGGCGAATACGCCGCCGGCGGCGCGCTGCAGCTCATCGCCGCGCTGTTAGCGTTGCGCGATCAGAAGCTTCACGCCTCGACCGGCTTTTCAGAACCGGATCACGCGATGATTTCGCCGACGCGCCGCAGTGAAAATCGCGAGCTGCGCCACATTCTCGTCAATTCGATCTCCGCAGGCGGCGGAATCGTCTGCGCCGTTCTGTCGCGGGACGCATCATGAGCGAGCGCGCCATGGTGCTGATTCCGGCCTACAACGCGGCCAAGACTGTCCCCGATGTCATCCGCGCGACGAAAGAGATCATTGCCGACGTCGTGGTGGTCAATGACGGATCACGCGACGAAACCGCCGCGGCCGCGCGCGCAGCCGGCGCCGTCGTCGTCGATCATCCGCACAATCGCGGAAAGGGTGGCGCGCTCAAAACCGGATTCGCGTACGCGCTCGAGCACGGATACGACGTTGTCGTCACGCTCGATGCCGATGGCCAGCATCTTCCGCGCGAGATCCCGAAGTTTCTGAAAAGCCGCGAAGAGACCAAAGCGGACCTGATCATCGGCGGACGGGCGCATCTCTTCGGCGAGATGTTGCCCCGCCGCCGCCTCGCGAACCGATTTTCGGCATGGTCGATCGCGAAAGCATCGAAGACCGGCATCACCGATTCGCAGAGCGGCTTTCGACTTTACTCCGCGAATCTTCTGCGCAACGTTCGCCTGCGCACGGAAGGCTTCGATCTCGAGAGTGAGGTGATCGTACGCGCCGGCGTCGGCGGCTTCAAAGTCATCACGATCCCCATCGACCTCGGCTTCGTCGACGGAATCTCGACCAGCCACTACAAGCCGCTCAAAGATACTTTGCGCATCGCATGGACCGTCACGCGTGCGCGGCTCTTCTGGCGCTAGCGCGGAGCGGACGGCGGCGTTCCCTCCATGTCCGCCTTCGTCAGCGGCTTTCGCGGGAGCATCTCCGGCCGGTTGGCCGCCTCCCAGACGAATGTCGCCATGACCACGGCGGCCTGCATCAAGTCATCGCGTTGCAGCCGTTCGTAAACGTCGTAGTTCGTGTGATGCGTCCGTTCCGAGTAGTCGAGCGGATCCTGGATGAACTGAAATCCCGGCAGGCCGACGGCGTCGAATGACAGATGATCCGTTCCGCCGGTATTGCGCATCGTCACGGTTGTCGCGCCGAGGTCCTTGAGCGATTCGAGCCACGACTGGAAAATCGGAACGACAGCCGCATTTTCCTGCGCGTAGACTCCGCGGATTTTTCCGGTGCCGTTATCGAGATTGAAGTATCCGGCCAGCTTCGCGTGCTCGGGCTTGAGCGTGAGCGGGCCGAGGTTGCGGCGGAACGCGGACGGCAGATCGCGCTCTTCCGGCGACGGCTCGGGCCGCGATCCGAAGTGTTCCGATACGTAGGCGCGCGATCCCAGGAGTCCTTCTTCTTCGCCGCTCCACAGGGCGACCCGGATCGTTCTTCGGGGCGGAACTCCGATGGCCTTCAGGATGCGCATCACTTCCATCACGACCACGCTTCCGGCGCCGTTGTCGGTCGCGCCTGTTCCGCCGTGCCACGAATCGAGATGCGCGCCCAGCATCACGATTTCGTTTTTCTTGTCGGTGCCCGGAAGCTCTGCGATGGTGTTGAACACTTCGGCCTTATCGACGGTCTGCGCGCGGACCTCCAGTTCCAGCTCCGGCGTTTTTCCGGAATCGAGAAGCCGGACGAGCCGGCCATACTGCTCATCGGAAAGCACAACCGACGGAACGGGATACTGTTCGGCGTCGCGGTAAGTGCCGGCGCCCTGCACGTGATAGTTGCCGTAGTCGCCGGTCCCTGGAACGATCACCGCCAGCGGTTTTTCTTCGGCGAGGAATGGCAGCACCGCCTTGAAGAATGCGCGGCGTTTGATGGCTTCCTCGCGCGTGACCTGCGGCCGCCGCGGAATCTCATACTGTCCCAAATCAGTGAGCGCTTTCTCGTCGTAGCGCTGGTACTGCGCTTTCTCGTGCGGCTTCATGTCCGGCGCATCGCCGAGGAGCACGAATTTTCCGGAGAGCTTGCCTTTGTTTTTTTCCAGATCCTCTTTCGACTCCATCTTCACCTTGACCGGCGCGCCGCGAATGATTCCGTTCGTGGACGGCGTCCACGCGCGTGGCAGCGCCGAGAGCTGGACGACGTCAGGTGACGTCATCCGCATCGAGACGTATTCGAAGCTCCAGCCTTTGCCGAACCCACTCCACGGCTCGAGGTGCGCGTTGGAGAGACCGAACTCGGTCAGCTTGTCGCGGGTCCATTCGTTCGCGCGCTTCATGTTCGGCGATCCGGTCAGCCGCTCGCCGACAAAATCCATGAGGCCGGAGGCTATGTCCATCACTTTCGAGTTGCGGAACTCCTCCTGCCGGATGCGGGTCTGCATCGTCAGGTCGGGAGATTCGGCAGCCAACGCGGTTGCGGTGAAAAGGAGCAGGGCGGCCGTGGCAGTCTTCATAGCGGCGCAATGATACGATTATGGCAAGTGCTACATCCCTCTTTTTTCAGGAAGTTCGATCTCTTTGCGGAGCTCGACGACCGCGAGCTTTCTTCGATCGCGGCGGTGGCAAAAGTTCGTCGTTACGCGAAGGACGACGTCGTCTTCCACGCCGACGAAAGTGGCGACATCTTCTGTCTCATCAAAGAGGGACAGGTCAAGGTCACCATGATCTCGCCGGAAGGGAAGGAGATCATCCTTTCGATGTTGGGTGCCGGAGAATTCTTCGGCGAGATGGCGCTGCTCGATGACGAACCGCGCTCGGCCACCGTCATCGCGACCGAGCCGCTGGAAGTCGTCACGATCTGGCGCAACGATTTTCTGCAGATCCTGCAGGAAAACTTCTCGATCGCCCGAAAAGTGCTGGCCGAACTCTCGAAGCGCCTGCGCAGCGCATCGAATCGGATCGAATCGCTGGCCACGATGGACGTCTATGGCCGTCTCGCCCGATTCTTCCTCGACCTGGCCGCCCAAAGCGGGAAACCTCTCGATAACGGATACGTGGCCGTCACGCGGCCGACGCACCAGTCGATCGCCAATATGATCGGCACATCTCGCGAGACGGTCTCGCGCCTCATCCACGATCTGATGCGGCAGAATCTTCTGCTCTCGGAAGGAAAGACGATCTACCTGCGGAAAAGCGCGCTCGATCAATTTCGCGCCGAGTTGTGATCCTCAACATCCCCAACACGCTGACGCTGCTCCGCCTGCTGCTGATCCCGGTGTTTTTGTTCGCGTCCTTCCGCGGGATGTTTTTGGCAGCATTAATTCTGTTCGTCACGGCCGCGGTCACCGACATCTTCGATGGCCTGATCGCGCGGCGGCTCGATCAGAGATCGCGAATCGGCGCGATCCTCGATCCCGCTGCCGACAAGATCATGCTCGTCTTCGGCTACCTCTACTACACACTGGCGCCCAATCTGCCGATGGTCCGCATTCCCGGATGGCTGACTTTCGCGGTCTTCGTCCGCGATTTTCTGATCATGATGTTCGCGTATCTGCTCTACACGCGCGTGCGTGTGAAGAAGTTTCCTCCATCGGCGGCCGGCAAGGTCTCGACAGTCCTTCAGGCCATCACCCTCGGCGCCGTCATTGGCGCCAACGCATTCGTACCGCGGCTCGTCTCGTTCGCTGAGTTGATGTTCAGGATTGCGCTGCTGGCCACGCTCATTTCGGGAGGCGACTACATCCGGCGCGCGAAGCGAATGTTGCTGGAATCGCAGCCCGCACAGGTGAGTTAATAGCTTCCCGGCGCCTCCATAGCTCAATTGGTAGAGCAGCAGACTCTTAATCTGTTGGTTCCAGGTTCGAGTCCTGGTGGGGGCACCAACTCCGGACTGAGCGAAAGTGGCGGAATTGGCAGACGCGCTGGACTTAGGATCCAGTGGCCCAAAGCCGTGGGGGTTCGAGTCCCCCCTTTCGCACCATTTAAGGAAATGCAGAATGCAGAATGCAAAATGCAGAATTGGGAGACGGCCTTCTTTCTGCATTCTGCATTTTGCATTCTGCATTTGTTGATTCGAACATGCTGCTGAATTACGAAGATTTAAGCCCCGTCAAGAAATCCGTTGAAGTCGAGATCCCCGCTGATCTGATCTCCAACGAGGCGAAGCGTGTGACCACCGAATTCACGCGCCAGGCGAAGCTGCCCGGCTTTCGTCCCGGCAAGGTGCCGCCCAGCGTCGTCCGCACGCGGTTCGCGAAGGAGATCCAGGACGAAGTCATGAACCGGCTGCTGTCGCGCAGCTTCCGCGATGCGATCTCCGAAAAAGGCGTCGAGCCGGTCGGCGATCCGCAGTTGCAGCACATCGATCCGTTCATCGAGGGCGCGCCGGTCAAGTACAAGGCGGAATTCGAGGTCAAACCGCGGATCGAGCTTCGCGAATATCGCGGCATAGAGATCGACGAGCCCAAGATCGAAGTCTCCGATGAAGATGTCGACAAGATGATCGAACGCCTCCGCGACCAGGCGAGCTCGTATCGTGTCGAAAACGATCGCCTTCTGCAAAACGATGACTTCGCGATGATCGACATCACGACCAGCGGTGAAGGCCTGGAGAGCGAAACGCGCTCCGGGCATTTCCGGGTGGGCGAAGAAACTCCGATGCCGGAGTTGCATGATGCCCTCCGCGGCAAGAAGCCCGGCGAGAGCGGATCGTTCGACAAGACCTACGGCGAGGATGCCTCGAACGAAAAGTTTCGCGGAAAGAGCATTCACCACGAAGTGACGCTGAAGGAAATTCGCGTTCAGGAAAAACCGGACATCAACGACGAATTCGCGAAGAGTGTCGGCGGCTGGGAGTCGGTGCAGCAGATGCGCGAGACGATCGCGGCTGACATCCGCAAGCATCGCGAGTTCGAAGCGCTTCGCGTCAAGCAAAATCAGATCGGCGAGCATCTCCTCGGCATTCACGACTTCGAAGTTCCCGACGCGCTCGTCGAAGAGGAGCTCGGAAAATCGCTGCAGAACTACGCGCGATTCCTCGCATCGCAGGGAGTCGATGTCGAAAAAGCGGAACTCGACTGGAACAAAGTCGCCGAGGACTTCCGGCCCGAAGCGGTCAAGCGCGTGAAGCGTTCGCTGATCCTGGAGGCGATCGCGAAGAAGGAAAACATCGAGGTCAGCGATGTCGAGGTCGACGCCGAGATTCGACGCGCCGCGAATGAGAGCGGGCGCGATGTTGCCGAAGTGAAGTATCGGCTCAGGCAGGACGGCGGATACGAGGCGCTGCGCGCGTCGCTCGCGCAGGAGAAGGCGCTGGCGTTGGTGCTCAAAGAGGCGACAACCCGAGAACCCGACAACTCGACAACCTAACCATTCGGGCAGGTCACTCTCGCGAAGACTCCTTCTAAACTTCAAGGCATGGTCCTCATTCCCATGGTTGTGGAGCAGACCAGTCGAGGCGAACGGGCCTATGACATCTACTCACGTCTGCTCAAAGACAACGTCATCTTCCTGGGCCAGCCCATCGATGACACCGTCTCGAATCTGATCATTGCGCAGCTTCTGTTTCTGGAAGCCGAGAATCCTGAAAAAGACATCTCGCTCTACATCAACTCGCCCGGTGGCTCGATCACGGCCGGCCTCGCGATCTACGACACGATGCAGTACGTCAAGCCGGACATTCAGACGATCTGCATCGGACAGGCGGCATCGATGGCGGCCGTGCTGCTGGCTGCCGGGAAAAAAGGGAAGCGCTACTGCCTTCCCAATTCGCGAGTGGTCATTCATCAGCCGCTGATCATGGGTGGCGGATTGAGCGGACAGGCGACCGAGATCGACATCCACGCCAAGGACATCATGCGGATGCGAAACCGGATGAACGAGATCCTGGCCAGCCACACCGGCCAGGCTGTGGACAAAATCGATCGCGATACCGATCGCGATTACATCCTCCAGGCCAGCGATGCCGTGACCTATGGGTTGGTGGATCAAGTGATTGCGAAGCGCGAGTGACCGAGGGGAACAGGGAGCTTCTTGACAGTGTTGGAGTCGCGTAGAAGAATCTGAAGACCGCAACAAAACGAGGGCCCAAGGCGAATGTCGAAGAAGGGGAACAGCGGCGACGTCCTGCGTTGTAGTTTCTGTAACAAGTCTCAGCGCGACGTTAAGAAGTTGATCGCCGGACCGACGGTCTACATCTGCGACGAGTGCGTCGACATCTGCCTCGACATCATCGCTGAGGATCGCAAGGACGAGCCGGGGACCCTGGAAGGCTCGGGAGCGCTTCCGAAGCCGAAAGAGATCAAGGAGTTCCTCGATCTCTACGTCATCGGGCAGGAGCGCGCGAAAAAGAAGCTGGCCGTCGCGGTCTACAACCACTACAAGCGCATCGACTACCACCAGCGCAACTCGCGTCAGGACGTCGAGCTGCAGAAGTCGAACATCCTTCTGATCGGCCCGACCGGAACCGGAAAGACGCTGCTCGCGCAGACGCTGGCCCGAATGCTGTCGGTTCCGTTCACGATCGTCGACGCCACGACGCTCACCGAGGCCGGTTACGTCGGCGAGGATGTCGAGAACATCATCCTCAAGCTGTATCAGGCCGCCGGAAACGACAAAGAGAAGACGCAGCGCGGCATCGTCTACATCGATGAGGTCGACAAGATCTGCCGCAA
>Ga0066710_100007393_pt1 | contig 10482 bp, 4 predicted proteins | sample GraSoiAngelo_159_FD_79666 | JGI IMG/M metagenome (GOLD analysis project Ga0066710, IMG submission 79666) | Grasslands soil microbial communities from the Angelo Coastal Reserve, California, USA - 14_1009_16_40cm | ecosystem: Environmental > Terrestrial > Soil > Grasslands | place: USA...
AATTTGACTGGGGGACGATCCGGTAGAAGCGAAGATTGTGTTCCAGGGCTTCAGGATCCACGAACTGAAGCGCTGCATCTGTAACCACATTGGTGCACAGCGGCACCCAGGCCGACAGATCTTCCGAAATCTCCAGACGGAATGCGAAGCCGTCCGGTTTATCCATACAGAGATGGAACGAGCCGTCCGGCAGGCGAAGGCATGGCGGCTTGTGCAGGTCGCCATCGGCGATAATCGCCGCGGCTTTGTCCGGCCGGCCGACCTCGTAACGGGCGACTGGCCCCAGGCTCGGATCAGGTTCGAGTTTCAGGACAACCGTTTCGATTCCCTCTTCCAGATTGTCGTCGATCGGCACGATCACAATCCGCGCGGAGTGGCGGCCTGCCGGAATCGTCGCTGAATCGCCAATCCCGACATAATCGACGCCGTTGGACGCCGTGCCGTGAACGGAATAGAACACGCTAAGATCCAGGTTGGTCGGGCCGGTTCGCAGGATTCTGAACGTGGCGGTGTTGGTCCCGTTCGTCGAGACCTTTTCCGAAGCGAACGGGTCGGTGGCGATGATGCTGATTACGGGGATCAACGGGGGCGGATCGCCGACCGCGATGGCGACCGGCTCGGAGGTTGAAGTGCCGCCCATGTCGTCGGTCGCTTTTGCCGTCAGGAGGTATTTGCCCGCGGTCACATTCGACCAGACAAGGCTGAACCCCTGCTCCTGGTTGGGCGGGGGCGCCTGGATGAATTCAACCAACTCCTCGCCGATCTTCACGCCATTGGCAAAGAATTCGACCAGGTGAACCCATCCGTCCGGATCCTGAGCCTTGACATCGATTTCAATGTCCGACGCAGCAGGGAAGGTGTCGCCGCCGTGGGGCTTCACGATTTCCACCTGAGGCCGATGATTTCGCTCATCGTTGTCGCGAATGAACGCCAGAGCCTCGCCCGGAAAGCCGACCCTGTAACAGTTGGTCGTTTCCGGGACTTCACACGGCGGGACGGCGAACAAACAAGGCGGGCACCCCGGTAACAACGCAAGCACCACCGTCTCGGTGCCTTCGACAAGGTCATCGTCAATTGGATTCACCATGATCTCGACGGTCTCCGAGTGTGCCGGAATGGTCACTTCGCCGGACAACTTGTCGTAATCCGTCCCATTGGAAGCGGTGCCGCCGATTTGGTACAGCACCGTGAGCGCGTTGTCCAAATCGCCGCCGGAGCGACGCACCACAAAAGCCGCCGTGTCCGGCGCGGCGGCCACCAGCGGGCTTGGTTCGGACGCCGTCGGATCTTTTGCAATGATCGTGACGATCGGCCGCGGCGGGCGTTCGATGACTTTGATGTGAACCGGGTCCGAAACCGAACTGGCGCCGGTCGGATCCGTTGCTTTTGCCGTCAGGGTGTATTCGCCGGTCTGCACGTTGGACCAGGTCAGGGAGAAGTTCGGACAATACGGCGCCGGACAGAGAGATGGCACGAAGGTCCCAAAACCGAGGCTATGGTCGCCTTCGAAGAACTCGACCTTGAGATGATAGCCGTCCTGCGGGTCCTGGGCGTAAGCCACCAGCCGGATGTCTGTGGGACCGACAAAACTCTGATCATCTTGCGGGCTGACGAACCGGACCATCGGAGGCGGATTGGTCGGACCAACGTCGTTATCATGAATCACAGCCCTGGCCCGACCCGGCTCGCCGACAACATAACAATCTGCGGGCGGCGGGAAGATAGTAATGCATCGCGGCGGTGTCAGCGTGAGAATGACGGACTCGTCGCCTTCAACCAGGAGGTCGTCCTTGGGCGCCACAACAATATCAGCCGATGGCGCTCCCGCCGGAATGGTGATCTGGTGAGCCAGTTCCTGGTAATCGACTCCGTTCGCGGCGGTGCCGTCGATGCGGTAATAAACCGTCAAATCCGAATTGGTGCCGTCGGTTCTATAGACGGTGAAGCTGGCCGTGTCGAGGACCGGCGAGGCGCTCAAAGGATTTGGCTCGGAGGCCTCGGCGTCCGTGGCCTTGATGGTCACAATCGGCGGCGGATGCAACTCGACCGCCCTGACCTTGACCGGTCCTGAGATCGTGCTGGCTACGTGGTCATCTGTGGCCAGCGCGGTCAGGACATAGTCGCCCGCCGGCACATTGGACCAGGTCAGCGAGTAGAGCGACAGCCAACCGACCAGGGGAAACAAGGTGGAATTCTCCTTCCAGATGTCGGTGAAAGGCGACGCGCTGGTAACGACACCGAGACTGTTTTTGCCTTCGAAAAATTCCACAGATTTGACCGAGCCGTCGAAGTCCCACGCCCCTGCGGTAAGGCGGACGTCCGAGTTGGCTCGAAAGACTTCGCCATCCTCCGGGTTTAGAATTTTCACGACCGGCGGGATGTTGGTGCGATCATTGTCGCGGATCATGGCCAGGGCACGATCATACCGGCCAATCAAATAACAATCGTTTGAGGACGGGTCGGGGCAGGGCGGCGGCCCGATGGTCAAGATCACGGTCTCAGGCCCCTCGATGACCTCGTCGTCAATCGGCATGACCACGACATCCGCCGTGCGTTTCCCTGCGGCAATAGTGACCGAGGAAGGCAACTCCACATAATCCGCGCCATTGGACGCCGTACCGCTCAAGTGATAATGAACGACCAGATCGGAGTTTGTGGGCCCGGTCCGATGAACCGCAAAGGTGGCGGAGTTGGGGCCGCCTTCAGAGGCGGTCGGATCGGTGGCAACGACCGTGACGATGGCCGGCGGCGTAAAATCGAGCACGGTGATTTCCACCGGATCTGAAATGGCGGAAGCGCCACGACTGTCAGTCGCCAACGCTGTGAGAACATGATGGCCCGCGGGAGCATCATGCCAGGTGAAGTGGAATGGATTGATGGAAAGGAAGTCCAACAAATTATCCGGGAATGCCCCGGCTCCGGCAGTGGGCCCGGGCGGATCGATCACCGACGGACCCGGGAACTGGTTGGTCACCACGCCCAGGCTGGCTCCGTTCGCGAAAAACTGCACGGTCAAGACCGGTCCGTCGCTGTCCTTGACGCCGGCAAGGACCAGAATGTCGGACGACTCCGCAAAAACGGAGCCGCCGGGTGGGCTGACAATTCTGACTTCTGGAGGCGGAGGGGCCGCATCTGCCGCAAAGATCCGCACGACCAACAAAGGGAGTGAGAGCAGTCCAGCGGCCCAGGATGGATACGTCGTCATAATATTCCTCGTATTCGCGTTGATTGCATTCCTGCATTGCTAGTCCCATGCCAGCAGCAGCGCGCAGCGGCAAATGCGGGTAAATCAGGGAATTCCTGGAAAAGACCCGGACTGTGCGTCGGAAAGGACAGGTGAAGTGGGTGGGGAAAATTCCCCAGCGGAATTTCCGGGGCGGGGGAAATTCCCCAGAGAAAGACCCTTGGATCCGGCAAACCGGACCAAACCAAGCGCATGCGCCAATCACGGTGTGAGAGTGCCGCGATAGAACTGCCGGGGAGGCGCATTGCTGTCGAGAAGTGATTCGAGATAATAGAAGGTGCCCGAACTGTCGTAAAATTCGAGGAGCGGCCCTCGGCTCCAGACGTTGGTTTCGAAGCCCAGCCGGGAGTCCAGTGTAAAGCGCTGGTCCGCTTTGCCGCCGAACAGGAACAGGTTGTTCACCGTTGACGATTGCGCGCTTTCAAACCGCGAGTAACTGAGGATTGAGACCGGCGTCAGGTCCGGCACGATCTGGCTGCGCAAAATAATTCCTTCGATGCCCACGGCGATCAATTGATCGGAATCCGTCGCCGCCGCGTATAACGATTTGGCGGTGATCGTGCCGCGGCTGATCCAGTCCACGGCGTTGGAGCTGGTCAACACCGTGCCCTGCGTGCCGACCGCGAAGAGCGTGCCATCAATCCAGGTGACATCGTTCAACCATCTCGTCGTGCCGCTGACTTGCGAGTTCCAGTTCGTGCCGTCGGCGCTGGTCATCAGGGTGCCGTTCTGGCCGACGGCGATGAATTCTCCGGCAAGATAACGGACGCGGTAAATCCAGTTCGCAGTGCGCGAATTCTGGAGCGCCCAGTTGGCGCCGTCGCGACTGGTGATGATGGTTCCATTGTCGCCGGTGGCGACAACAATGTCCGGTGAGGCAGCCACACTGCTGAGCAGCGCGCTGGTGGGCGTCACGCGTCTGGTCCAGTTCGTTCCGTCCGGGCTGGTCAACACGGTTCCGTTGTCACCGGTCACCAGATACAGGTCGCCGAAGAGTCCGACCCCCTGCAGATCGTTGGTGGTGGGGCGGGGTTGTACGTCGTACCAGTCCACGCCGAGCTTGCTGATGACCTGGTTGGTCACCACCACGTTCGTGCCCACGACGTTGGTCACCATGACATTGGTTTCCGCGTACGGACTGATGATCAGACTTCCCTGGTTTCCGGCCGCCACCAGCAGGTTCGTTGTCCCGCCAACGCCGAGGAAGATCGAATTTGTGACCGAGTCGGGCACCAATTCCAGCGACCAGTCGATCCCGTTGCCGCTCGTCATCACGGTGGCGCGATCACCGACGGCGACGTAAAGATTCGTCGGCCAGGTGACATCGAACAGTCACTGCCGGATCGAGTCGGTGGAGGGCAGCCAGTAATACGAACTGTCATTGGTTGAATAGCCTTCCGCCATCGTGCCGGTGCGGCCGGCGATGAGGAAAAAATCCTGACGACCGATGTTGGCGTAATAGGTCCACGAGGGAGGTCCGTTCGCCTGCGCCAACTGGTTCGACCACCCGAAGGAATTCTGCAAGCGAACCTCATTTTCGCCAATCGCCAGCCGGGTGCCGTCGCCGCTCGACGCGTTAAACAGGTCGTTGGTGGCGCCGGTCTGTTCGGAAAACCAGCTCAAACCATTGTTGGTGCTGGTCAGCGTCACGCCGCCTTCGCCGACGGTGGTGAAAAAACTTCCGCTGAACGCCACGCGGTTCAGGTTTGGGGTGGTGCCGCTGGCGCTGACGGTCCAATTCGTTCCGTCCGGGCTGGTGGCAATCAGGCCGTTTTCACCCACGGCGACGAAGGTGCCGTTGCCGAAAGCGACGCCGCGCAGCCATTGGTTGAGCGAGGCCTGGCGCTTCCAGCTCACGCCGTTGGTGCTGGTGTAAACCGCGCCGTTGTCGCCGACGGCCACCAACGTCTGCGACGAGGCGGCGACCGCTTCCAGCCAGTCGTCCGTCGGGCCGTCGAGCAAGGTGCCAAGCCTGAAATCTGTCACTGAATCCGCGTAAAGCACCATCCCTGATTCGCCCGTGATGACGATGCGGGGGCCAAAGAAGGTCACCGCGCGCAAGGCGTTGGTCACGCGGCTGTCGCGCGGCAGCCACGTGCTCAGGTTGTCGCTGGTGTAAAGCTGGCCGCGTTCGGTGACCTGCACGCCAAGGCCCAGCGTCGCCGAATAGGCCATGTCCACGGTATTGTTGCCGTGGGGCAGGGGGCTGGACCAGCGCCAACGCAAAGGAAAAGTTACGGCGACCGATTTTTGGACCGGGAAAAGCAACACCATTCCGAGCAGCACCCTAAAAATCCATTGGCTTCCCCTTCCCTCAGGTGTGCTGATCCGTTTCATGCGTCCCTATGACAACGGAAACCGTTAGCAGATTATCGTTGAAGAAGCACGCTTGATTTTTCCGAAGCGACAGTCACAGGCACCGTCAGCACAAACACGCACCCGCCCGGCGAGTTGTGTTTCAACTCGAGATGGGCGCCCAGGTGGCTTGCCAGTTGTTTGCTGATGGCCAGGCCAATGCCGCTGCCGCCCTCCTTGGTGGACTTGCACGGGGCAAACAGGGATGCGCTCAGCTCGGGCGGAAGCCCGGGTCCCTCGTCACGCACTTCACACACGATTTGCTCCCCGCATTTCTTCAGCGAAAGCGTCACGGCGTTGCCTCTGGGCGTCGCTTGCAGCGCGTTCTGCGCGAGATTCACAAGGATCAAGGCAACGAGATTGGCAACGCGATTGGGCAGAACAGCCTCCCCGTCCAACGGGGTGATGAGCCTGACCCCGCTTTCGACCGACAACGGCCGCACCTTTGCCGAGACCATTTCCGTGAGCTCACGAAGCGTGATTTCGTATTGAGCGCCGGCTTCCTCTTCGCGCAACACGTTGACGACCTGAGTGATCAGGGTTTGCATCCGGCGGGTTGCGGCGACGGCCTGCGGCCAATCTGCTTCCGGGGATTCCGCGTCCGGCGGGGCCAGGTTGGACATGAAATTGTGCAGCCCGGACAAGGGGTTTTTCAGGCCGTGAATCAGGTGCGACGTGATCGCGCCGACGGCGGAGGTTTTGGCTGCCAGAGCCAGCTCCCGGTTCGCCCGTAAAAGGCTGTTGGTTCGTTCGGCGAGCAGATGATGCGCCTGACGCAGTCGCCGGAAGGCCCAGGTGATGGCAATCACCAGAATTCCGCCACCGACGAAAAAAGCAATCAGGCCTTGAACCGCCAGGTGCCGGTCCAGTTGCGCAAAATCCGTGGCGATGCTTTGCCCTTCGATGAGGAACTGGGCAATCCCGATCAGCCGGTTTTCCGCGCGGGTGTGGAGCGGGACGTTCACTTCCAGCAACGGGATCGTCTTGTCGGGTTCGGCCCCCTCCTCCACGGGCAGAAACAACACGGACATTGGAACCGCGGAAAGAAAACGGCAGGCAGGTTTCAAACCTCTGAGAGTCGGCAAACTCCGAGGTTCGAGTTCGGCCTCCTGAACATCCGGTGGAAAGGCTCTGACAAACCTGCCGTTCGCATCGAACAAACGGGTCGCAACGACGCTTTTAAGCAGTCGCGACGTCTTCAGCACGACGGGCAATTGATTGTCCGGATCGGTGATCGGGCCGAGCAATTCAATTTCCGGCGCGTCGGCCTCCCAATGCAGGAGCGCCACCGCATGAAGGATTTCACCGTCGCGTCCTGCGATTTGCTCGCGCGTCCTGGCGCGCAGTTGCAGACCGGCGAGCAGGATGGTCGCCGCCAGGATGAGCAGCGTGACGCCCGTCAACACCCAGGGCAATCGGCGCGAACGCAGAAGCAGTCGTTCGATTTGTGTGATCTTGTCCATTCCAGCCTGCGACCTGACCGTGGCCCCCTTAGTTTGCTGTGGCCGTCGGATAATTGCAACGAATGCAAGTGTCGGGTAGCGGGACAGTTTGCATCCTGGGTGGGCGAGTGTCCAGCCTCCGCAGGGCTGCCGAGACGGATGCTCGCGGGCCGGATTGTCAGCAGCCTGACCGCCCATCCGCGCCATCGCCAGGCGCCGAACCTGGCGCGGATTTTGCGCCGGCCATTTAAAACACCCAATTCAGCCCGCCTTTGACCGTATTCACGACGTATTGCTCAAATGCCAGGTTGGAAAGGACCCGTTCGCGGTCGTATTCTGCAAAGATTTTCAGGAAACTGGCGATCCGCCGTTCGCAGCGGAAATCGAATGCGATCTCCGTGCTCCGGCGTTTTCTGAAGTCCGTCGCGGTCTGGATCGGATAGTCGTAACGCGCAACTTTGGCATCAGCGGAAATGTCCCAGTCTTTAGAGTGGAAGAGGATTTGTTCGCCGGCCTGAAGCTTGGTGTAGTCAAAGTATCCGCTGCCGGTGTCTTCGCTTTGTTTCGCGATCAACCGGGTGGTCGTTCGCCAGCGGCCTTTTGGGTCCCAGGACTGTTTCCACATCAAACGCGCTTCCTGCTGAATCGCCTTGCGCCGCGTATCGGCAATCGCGCTTCCATCCGCCGCGCGCAGCGGATCGTGATCGTAATCCCGTTGCGAGATTTCATAGCTCAGGCTCAGTTCCGATTTGCGTCCGTAGGATTTGCCCAGGGTCATCCGCGGGCCGTATTCCCAGTAATCATCCAGCGGCTCTCGAAAGAACTGGCGTTTGGCCGACGGCTCCAGCGACACCCAGAAGCCAGTGGCAAAGTCACGTCGCAGCCCTTGGCGGAAGACGGCGCCGTGGCCTTCGACGGGGAGGGTCGTCAGGCCGGGTTCGGTGAATGAAACGTCCACGATCTGGTTTTGATAAACGTACTCCGCGCCCAGCGACACCTGCCAGCCCGAACCACAGTCCGTCTTCAGCAGAGCCTGGGCGAACGCCGTTTGCTCCTGGTTCACCACGCTCGAGGAGAGGAAGCGAAGGTCTTCCGCGCTGGCGAAGAAATTGAATTGGGTTCCGTTCTCCGGCAGCCGCAGCAGCATGATTTCCAGGCCGGTCGCGACGAATGCGCTGTCTTGCGCTGATCGGGCGGACAGGCCGACATTGTCGCGGTAACCGGCGCCGGTGCGCAGGCTGAAATCATTGATCCATTTCGGGAGCAGGATGGGGAAGTCATATTCCTGTGCCTCGAGGATGCCTCCGGCCCATCCAAACAAAGAAGCGGCAAAAATGAGGCTCCGTATCGCCGTTCCCCGTCTTGGCCAGCAACGCGGCATTCAAATAATAAAACACCGCCCGGCCAGGCAGACTGGTCGTTCGGTGTCTGGATTCGGAGTATCTTTAACCTGGTACTCCCGCGATGTCGGCGGCGTCAATCGTTCGAGCCGGGATGCCGCCCTTTCGAAGGTTTTGGTATGTCCTCGAAAATCTTGCTGCGTCCGGACAATTCGAGCTGCAGCACGTCCTTCATTCGGTCTTTGGCTTCCTGCCGGAATGATCGCGCTTTCTCCAGCCATTCGTCACTCAACGCTCGAAGCTGTCCGCGGATTCGCACCCGGTCCTCGTCGGTCGCTCCATGTAATTTCCGCAGCAGTTCCTGCTGACGGGCCAGGTAGGTTTCCCGCAACTTTTCAAACCGGTTGAGGCGCTGTCTGATTTCCAGCGGCAAGTCGGGCCGTTCGGGGCGGGGTGGCCGGGTGGCGGTGGGAGGGGTGGCAGTGCTTTCCAGCAGGATGCGGTCAGGCAAAATGACCTGCCCAACTTGATCTGCAATGTTGGTGGAGCCGGAAAGGATTTGCGCCGGTGCACGGGGGATGAACAGCCAGAGACCCAAGGCAACCGTCAGTAGATTGATCTTTTTCATGTCGCTCTCGTGTTCATCCAGCCGGCACTCGACCGGCCTTTGTTATTCGTTCACAACCCGCAGGGCGCGTGCCAGTCGATGGCGATGTGCCTATTCCATTCCCCATGAAGCAATTAGGCCAGATTCTCGGCCCTGCTTGACGGATCCACTCCCGATTGATTTGGGCTGCTTCACCCAACACAACTGAGGCGGCACTGCATGCTGGGGATTAATCCCCAGCCTTTTCGGACGGCTTTCCAGCCAACCGATACCGTAAATAGTCCCGCGATACGCCGAGCAACCGCGCGGCTGCGGACACATTCTGTCCGGTTTGTTCGAGCGCGTGTTGGATCAGTCGATTTATGGCTTCCTCAAGTAAAAACCCTTCCGCAGGAAAGGTAAAGTCCGGATTGAACCAATCGTCCGCTGTTGCCGGCGCCGGGGAGCGACCGGGTCCGCCGGCTTCAAGATGCTCAAAGTCCATCGTATCCACGTCCGCGAAAACGATGGCGCGCTCGATCTCGCGCGCCAACTCACGCCTATTGCCTGGCCATGGATACGCGAGTAAACGCTTCCTGCCGCTCTCGGAAATCGTCTTGCGCGGCAGCCGATGGCGCTGGCGCAGGTGTGTCAGCAACGCCTCGGCCAGCTTCAAAATGTCGTCCCCGCGCTCGCGCAGCGGCGGGAGATGCAGGCGGAACAGGTCGAGCCGATGAAACAAATCTTCACGGAACCTGCCTTCCGCCACCAGTTGTTTGAGCTCCCGGTTCGTCGCCGCGATGATGCGCACGTCCACGGGAATTTCCCGCGTGCCGCCCAGACGCCGGATCTTTCGGTCTTCAATCGCGGTCAGCACCTTCGCCTGCATCGTCGCCGTCAGGCTGGGCAGTTCATCCAGAAACAACGTGCCACCGTCGGCCGCTTCGAACAGTCCCATGCGGGCCGAGCGGGCGTCGGTGAACGCGCCGCGTTCGTTTCCGAACAATTCCGATTCAGCCAGCGTTTCCGGCAGCGCCGAACAATTGACCTCCACCAGCGGTTGCGACGTGCGCGGCCCTTCCCGATGCAGCCAACGCGCGATGGTGGTCTTGCCGGTGCCGGTCTCGCCCTGGATCAGCACCGGGGGCAATCGCTCCTGAATTCGATTGTCCGACGAGATGATTTTTTGCAACTGGCACTCCAGACCGGCCAGCGACTGGCCGAAGAAGAACGCCTGTTCCGATGTGTCCCGCCGGCGGTGTTCCTCCACCCGCGCCGACCGTTTGCCGCTCTGGGCGCGTCCAATGACCAGCGGGAGCACGGCGGGATCGAATGGCTTGACCAGGTAATCAAGCGCGCCCAGCCGAATAGCCTCAACCGCGCCGCTGATGGCGCCTTCCGCGGTCATTACGATCACCCCGGTGTTCTTCGGAAAATTCTTCGCCTTCAACAGCTCCGTGCCGCGTCCGTCCGGCAGGTTCACGTCCAGCAGCACCAGGTCGAAATCGAGGTCGG
>Ga0066710_100007394_pt1 | contig 10482 bp, 11 predicted proteins | sample GraSoiAngelo_159_FD_79666 | JGI IMG/M metagenome (GOLD analysis project Ga0066710, IMG submission 79666) | Grasslands soil microbial communities from the Angelo Coastal Reserve, California, USA - 14_1009_16_40cm | ecosystem: Environmental > Terrestrial > Soil > Grasslands | place: USA...
CGCCGTCAGCGTGTACATCGCCGTCCAGAGACGGATGAGATCGACCACCTGTCGCCATTCGAGCGCGCCGCTGGCGTGCTCGACGTGGCCGACGACGCCCACCAGCACGACGCGCGTCTTCTCGGGACGCGCCGCGGCCAGTCTCAACGTTTCTGAGTACGGGACCGCGATGTCGTTCCGGCCGTGCACGAGGACGAGGCGAGCTGTGATGTCACGGGCGACGCGCTCGGGTGAGAGCGCGTCGAGCAGACGCGCGAGGCCGGGCGACAGGGCGTCGAGCGCGGTCGTGAACGCGGCCGGGTCGCTCGAGCCGAGCAGGCGCTGCGCCGATGGATCGAGCAGGTCCGCATTCGCCGTCAGGAACGCGCGCACGAGCTCGGGGTCGTGCCGCGCATGTCCCCGCGCGCCGTCGTACGCGTAGTCGCCGGTGAGATAGAAGCGCACGAGCTGCCGCGCCGACGCATACCCGCCGAGGCTGAGCACGAGCCGCACGTGGTCGCGGACCGCAGGCTCGGCGGCGGCGAGCAACGCGACCCCGGCGCCGACGCTCACGCCGACGACCACCGCCGGCGCCGCGCGGGTGATCAGGATCGTGACGACCGGCTGCCGATCCTCGGGCCGCAGGCGCCACCGTGTGAGACCGGGAATCGTCGGCACCGTGACCTCGAAGCCGACACGGGCGAGCAGGTTCGCGGCGCGTACGAGACGCGGGTCGTCCTTGCCGTCTGGCGACAGCCCGTGGACCAGCACGAGCGGCGTGCGGTGATCACGGACGGAGAGCGTGTAGGCGTCGGCGGACGCGCCCGGGAGGTTCGCATCGGCGCGCCTCGGCCGCTCGGACAATCGCGACAGCGCCGTGACCGCGCCGTCGGTGAGGAACTCCGCCACGAACGCGGCGGACACGACCGCCGAACGGACGAACGCGAGCACCGGAACGACGAGAAAGACGGCGACGAGGAGCGAGAGGAGCCGGGCGAGCGGCGGGCGGCGCCGATCTACTTTCGGTTGATGCACTTCACGAGGCGCCACCCGTTGAACATGTTGACCTTCGCGACCAGTTCCGGGGTGAGCCCCACCTGCGCCAGCAGCGGCCGGAGCGGCAGGTTCGATTTCCAGCCAAGCCGCGTGCACAGGGGCGCGACGAAATCCTCGATGACGCCGAACGCACGGCGCTCGCTCCGGAAATGGTTGAGGACGACCAGCACGCCGCCGGGCTTCACGACCCGACGCATTTCACGCAAGACCGCGACCGGATCCGGCACCGCCGAGATCGTATACGTGGCGACGGCCTTGTCGAACTCGTCGTCGCCGAAGTCGAGCGCGGTCGCGTCCATCACTTTCAGGGTGACGTTTGGCATCGCGAGCGTCTGGACGCGCTCGATGGCCTTGTCCAGCATCTCCTGACTCAGATCGATGCCGGTCAAGCGGCACGCGGGCGGATACAGCGGCAGGTTCAGTCCGGTCCCGATGCCGACTTCGAGCACGGAATCGTTCGAGCCGAGTGCCAGATGCTTGACGGCGGCGGCGCGTCCGGGAGCGAAGATCCAGTCGAAGATGACGTCGTACACCGGCGCGTACAGCTCGTACGCGCGCTGGACCTGCCTCTTCTCCAACGCTACGTCCACGGAAGTCCCTCCGGCGATTGGGATGTGAGGCCGGCGTTGCTCGTGGGTCCGGACTGCGGCCGCATTCTACCCGTTCCGTGCGCGCATTGCCAAGCGCCTTGTGCGAGCAATCACCGCGCCGTCGGCTTCGCGACGGCGAGCAGACTGCTGAAAAAGGCCCAGGTGACCTTTTTGAGCAGCCGGCTACGACGCTCGCTGTCCCGGAGCGGTCTCCGGTGGCGCTTCACGGTTCCGTTCGAGCAACGCCATCTGTCGCTCCAGTGTGCGCAGACGCGCGCGCAATCGCCAGCGCTGGATTCCCATCGGCACGGCCGTCAACACGATCCCGATCGCGAGGGAAACCAGGATCACGCCGGCGACCGGGACCGCGTCGAGGGACCACGCCAGGAACTGGATGCGCGTTGGCTCGCCGTTCTGGAGCGCGAACACCGCGACGCACGCGCTGAGGATCGCGACGAGCAGATATCCGAAGGCCATCACGAAGTCCTCAGCGTTCCTGAAACACTCGAGCGCGCAGCGGTCGAGTGTTTCCAGGAACGGAGGGTTCGTGAGCCAACCGACCGCTGCGCGCTCGAGTGGCTCCACGAACGGATCGCACGCTGGAACCGGCTGGCGATGGCATCGCGCAGACGCTCGGCCGACATGTGGCCCACGCGCGCGCGCCAGGTGCGCATCGGCACGACCGCCTTCGCCATCGATCGATGACCACCGGCGCTGCCCAGCGCGCCGAACGCGCGGCGCACGACGTCGCCCGCCGCGCGGCCCTGTCCGGCGCTCCGGACGGAGATGTGCAGGTCACCCGCGACGACGCCGGAGATCACCGCCCACTCGCCGCCGTGGATCTGCAAGAAGAGATCCGCGAACTGCGCGACGAGCTCCGGATACTCGACCGCGCCGAGATGCGCGAAGACCGAGCCATTCACCAGGCGCCGCCGGCTGATGGCCTGGGCCAGGAGATCGACGGCGCGCTCCGGCAATTCCGGCCGCTCGATGCGTCGAAGCACCGCGTGATTGCTGAGGCCGTGCAGGAAGGCGAACGCCTCGACGTCGGCGCGGGTCGCGCCGCGCTCCAGGTCCTGCGTGTCGGACTTGATGCCGTAGAGCAAGGCGGTCGCGAGTCGCGGCGCGATCTTCACGTCGGCGGCGCGAAGGTACTCGGTCAGGATCGTCGACGTCGCGCCGTACGACGGCCGAATGTCTTTCAGTCCGGCTCGCACCGGCACGGTTTCCGGATGGTGGTCGATGACCAGATCGACGGCGGAGAAGACGCGCTCCTCGAAGAAGCTCGGCTGGACGTCGACCATGGCCACCATGTCGTACGCCAGCACGTCGCGCGCGGGGATGCGCTCGACCTCGATCTCGAGCAGCCGGGTCATCGCGCGGTTCTCGGCGCGTCCGATCCCGCCGAACGTCGCGATCGGCGCGCTGGCGCGCGTGCGTCCGAGCAGCACCCGGAGCGCGAGGGCCGACGCGATGGCGTCGGGGTCGGGATCGTCCTGCAGCATGAGGAGCACGTGCTCGGCGCGCGCAAAATGCTTCCGCACGCGGTCCACGCGCCCGCGCGTCGCGGCCCGCGCGATCGCGGGAGCCAGGACGCGCGCGACCAGCTCGGTGCGCGAGATGCGCGTGACGCCCGGCGTGCGCCCGTTGACGCCGTCGTCGGCGAGCACGAACAGCGGAGCGGCCGGCGCCACGCGGCGGATCGTCTTCACCACCGTGGCCTCGCGGCACCCCGGAACCGCGACCAGGACCGGCTCCTTTCCCGAGCGGAAGGCGCGGCGGTACACCGCCTCGCGATCGAGATCACCGACCAAGACCTGCGCGCCCTGACGCTCGAGCCGCGCCCGCGCGCGCGGATGGCGCACCACGAAGAGCGGCTGCTCTCCGGGAAACGCTGACGGCGGGACGGGGGCACCGCCGACATCTTCCCCGCAGACGACGACGTACCGCATGAGCTCCCGCTCAGTATGGACCCGTGGCCGGCCTCCACAAGGCCTTATCGACGCAGCCGGGCGGCGAGCGCCCGGTAGGCCGGCGCCCGCTGGAGCTGTCGCCGGAGCCGCACGTCGATCTTTTGCGGTGACGTGAGCGCCGCAGGACGCAGCAGACGACGCAGCGTGTCGACGTCGACGAGGCCGCGCTCCACCACGACGTCCCGGAACGCCCGGCCGCGCGCCAGCGCGTCCTTCACGAGCTCGGCGGTCATGGGGTAGCCGAGATAGGGTGACAGCGCCGTCGCCTCGACGAGGCTCCCGGCGACGAGCTGAGCGACGCGCTCGCGATTCACCACGATGCCGGCGACCGAGCGCTCGCGAAGCAGCGCGAGCGCCCGGGTCAGGAGATCGAAGGCGTCTCCGAGATCGAGCGCGACGAGCGGCGTCATGACGTTCAGCTCCAGCTCTCCGGCCGCGGCCGCGAGCGCGACGGCGTGGTCGTACGCAATCACCTGGAACGCCGCCATCTGCACGGCTTCCGGAACCGACGGGTTGACCTTGCCCGGCATGATCGACGAGCCCGGCTCCACCTCGGGCAATCGCAGCTCGGCGAATCCGGTGTGTGGCCCGGACGCGAGCAGCCGCAGGTCGACGCAGATCTTCACGAGGTCCAGCGCGATTCCCCGGAGCGCTGCCGAACAGGAGGCCAGCGGACGCAGACTCCACGTCGTCGTGACCGGCGTCACCGCCGCGACGAGCCGCTCTCCCGTGACGCGGGAAAGTTCGCGGACGACGAGCCGCTGAAAACGCGGGTGCGCGGTGATCCCGGTGCCCACCGCCGTGCCCCCGAGTCCAACGACCCTGAGCTCGTCCGTGGCCGCGAAGAACGCCGTGCGCGCCGCGCGAATGCTCTCGGCGTAGCCCGCGAAGACCTGGCCGTACGTGATCGGAACGGCGTCTTGCAGATGCGTGCGCCCCGCTTTTACCACCGTGCGCTCGCGTCTGGCGAGCGTCCGGAACGCGCGCTCCAGCTCCCCGAGCTCGCGGACGAGCCCCTGGCGCAGTTCGAGCGCCATCAACCGGATGGCCGTCGGCGTCACGTCGTTCGACGATTGCCCGAGGTTGACGTGGTCGTTCGGATGAATCGGCTCGTAGCGGCCCCGGCGTCCTCCGAGACGCTCGTTGGCGAGGTTCGCGACGACTTCGTTGACGTTCATGTGGACCGGCGTGCCCGCGCCGGCGTGGAGGGCATCCACCACCGAGACGTCGGCGACACGCCCGTCGATGACCTGATCGGCGGCCCACTCGATCGCACGCGCCCAGCGTGGCGGAATGAGCCCGAGACGCGCATTGACGCGAGCCGCGGCCTTCTTCACGCGGCCGTAGCCGCGGATCAGCGCCGGATGGGGAGGCCGGCCGGTGAGCCGGAAGGTCTCGCGCGCGCGCTCGGTGAAGAGTCCGTAGAGCGCGCCAGCGGGGACGTCGTGAGCGCCGAGGCTATCGCGCTCGCGCCGGACGGCGCGCGTTGCGCGGTCGCGCAGCGCCGATCGATCTGGACGCTGCGGGAGGGCGCGCCTGCCGCCTCGCGGCTCAGCGCCCGTGAACGAGTCGGTGACATGGGGGACCATTTCGGAGTCCCCCATGTCGTGAATGGGTGATGGATCGGGACACTACGCCGCCTTGTCGCGAACCTGGAACCGATGGCGATCACCGTTGCCGCCGGCCAGCAGCGCGGGGCGCTTGCCGTGGCGGCCGAAGTACCAGGCTTCGTAACACTCACGGTGATAGACGCCGGTGGAAGCGACCACTTGCGGAGCGTACCGGGCAACGTGCATATGGCAGCGCCCGCAGGTGCCGGCACCGCGATCTTTGCCGACTTCGTAGCTCTCGTCGAGGGCATCGGACTTCTTCATCGTCGTACGTGCTCCCTTCGAGCGCTCGTGCGGCCGAGCGCCGGATGCGATGGAGCAAGAGCAAGCCCGATGCCAGAGCGACTACCGCGGAAATCGGCGACGAGGAAGGTTCACGCAAGTCCTACCGTCTGAAACGGTTACCACGAAAAAGAAACCACCTGCTCGATCACTCCGCGTCGGGTTGCCGGTCCGGCCCGTGGGCACGCGGGGTGTTCCCGCTGAATCGCGCGGGAGCGAACAGCGACAGGTCCATCGACGGTTTGCCGTCGACGATCCATTCAGCGACGTGGCGACCCGTTGCGGGCGAGTGCTGGAACCCGTGTCCACCAAACCCGACGGCGAGGAAGAACCCGTCGACGCCAGGGGCCCAGCCGATGATCGCGTGCTCGTCCGGCGTGAGCGGTCTGAGGCCGGCCCAGCCTCCGGCGATCCGCGCGTCCGCGACAATGGGAACGCGATGGACCGCCTTCTGCACTGTCTCGTCGACCCGGGACCAGTCCATTGGCACGTTGATGTCCTCGCCGATGTCCTCGACGTCGCCCGGACTCAGGAGCACCTGCTCCATCTCCTTTCGGAAGTAGAACCCGCTCGTGCAATCGGTCGTGAGGGGAATGGGTCCGGGAATCTCCGGAAACGGCTCGGTGAAGAAGATGTGACGGCGGCGCGGATGCACCGGAAGATCGAGGCCGGCCAGGCGGCCGACACGCGCGGCGGCGGGCCCGGCGGCGTTGACGACGATCCGCGTCGTGACCACTCCGGCCGTCGTCGTCACGCCGCGCACGCGGCCGCCCGCGACGTCAATCGCCGTCACTTCGACGCCTTCGACGATCCGCGCTCCGAGCTCCCGCGCTCGTCGCGCGTAGCCGTTGGTCACTTCGGCCGGTCCCGCCATCCCGTCGTCCGGGCCCCACACGGCGGCGAGGAGATCGTCGACGTGGAGCGCGGGGACGAGTTCTTTGGCGTCGCCCGGTGTGATGACGCGAACGTCGACGCCGAGGGTCTTCTGTAGCGCGATCCGCCGCTCGAAGGCCTGGAGGTCGCGCTCGTGACTGATCAGGAAGAGATATCCGATCTTGCGGTAGCCGGGATCGACGCCGAACTCGTCCGCGAAGCGCTCGAAGACCTCGATCGATTCGCGAGAAAACCGGATCTCGGTCTCGGTCGGGAACTGCGCGCGGATGCCGCCGGCCGCCTTGCTCGTGGTGCCGGCGCCCACGGCGTCACGCTCCAGCACCAGCATGTCGGAGAGCCCGCGCCGCGCGAGCTGATACGCGATGCTGCAGCCGACGACCCCGCCGCCGATCACGACCACGTCCGCGGTCCGGGGAAGGCTCTGCGTGCTCATGCGTGCGCGAGACTACGCGAGCCCGATGGCCCGCGCCACCGATTCGAGGTGCGTCACGCGATCGCCGTAGTCCGTGGCGCCGGCGTGGATCCTCTTGTGGAGGAGATGGAGCGGATGCTCCTCGCAGTAGGCGATGGCGCCGAAGATCTGGTGCGCGCTGCGCGCGACGCCGAGGCAGGCGTCGCCGACGTAGGCCTTCGCCATCGCGACCGACGCGTCATCGACGCCGTGCTCCGCCTTCCACACGGCGTGATACAGCATGACGCGCGCGGCCTCCACGTTGCGAAGGAGATCGGCGCATCGGTGCTGGATCGCCTGGAACGCGCCGATCGGCCGTCCCGACTGCACGCGCACCTTCGCGTAGTCCACGGTGAGCTCGAGAATGCGCTGGGCGGCGCCGACCATCTCGGCGCCTCGCGCGAGCGCCCCCGCGCGCAGCGCCGACGCGAAAGCTTCGCCGCCGTGACCGGGTTCGTCGAGGACGTCGTCGCTCGTCACGGCCACGCCCTCGAAGCTCACGGCGAAGAGCTTCTCGCCGGACATCGCATCGAGCGGCGTCATTCGCACGCCGGCGCGGTCGGTATCGATGACGAGCAGCGTGATCGCCGGCGCGCCGTTCGCCGCGTGCCCGTCGGCGCGGACGGCGACGACGAGATGCTGCGCCAGATGCGCGTCCTTGACGAAGAGCTTCGTCCCGTGGAGACGCCCGCCATGGTCGACGGCCATCCGAACGTCGGCGGATGTGAACGAGCCATCCTGCTCGGCCAGCGCCATCGTGCAGCGCTGGTCACCGATCGCCATGGCCGGCAGCAGCCGCTCGCGCTGCGCCGGGGTGCCGGCCGCGAGAATCGCCGTCGTCGCGACGACGGCACTCGGGATGAACGGACCCGGAAAACACGCCCGGCCCATCTCCTCGACGAGCAGCATCACCTCCGTCAGCGACGCCTCGCTGCCGCCGAGATCGGCGGGGATCAGGAGCCCGGCCCAGCCGAGCTGCGCCACGTTCGTCCAGAGCTCGTCGCGGAACCCGCGCGGGTCGAGCGCCAGCTCCTGGACGAGCGCCGGTGGACAGTGCTTGTCGAGCACGTCGCGCGCCACCGCGACGAGCAGCCGCTGCTGATCGTTCAGGGCGAAGTCCATTCTCAGCTCCGCGCTTCCGCGTCGCGCGGAAGCGCGCTCCGGCCGCCCGCATCTCGCGGGAGCCCGAGCCCGCGCGTCGCGACCGTCGTGCGCAGCACCTCCGACGTCCCGCCGGCGATCGTGTGACTGAGACTCGTCTGATAGATGTGCTGGAGCCGGCCGCCGAGCCGGGCCCAGGGCGAATCCTGTCGCAGCGCACCGAATGGCCCGAGGAGCTCGAGGCCGAACGCCGCGACCTTCTGCCCGGTCTCGTCGGCGAGCACTTTCGCAAGCGCCGACTCGTAGGGCGTCGGCAGTCCTTGCTCGAGCATCCAGCCGATCCGGTAGAAGAGGAGCCGGAGAGCCTCGAGCTCGGTGGCGAGCGCCGCCAGCGTGCGGCGGAGGCCCTGGTCGCGCGCGAGCAGCACGCCATCGCGGCTCGTCGTGTTCGCGTACGTGACGAGCTCGGCCAGCACGCGCTTGAGCGCCGGCGCCTTGTAGAACCGTCCCCAGAACCGATCGGTGTCGAGGCCCTTCAGGAGCTCCACGAACCCCTCGTGCTCCCTGCCGAGCAGCATGTCGCGGGGGACGCGCACCTCGTCGAGAAAGACCTCGTAGTGATAGATCCCGCCGGTCATGTTGCGAATGGGACGGATCTCCATTCCCGGCGCCCGGTTGTCGATCACGAACATGCTGAGCCCGTGACTCCGGCGCGGATCGCGACCGGTTCGCGCCAGCACGAGGCCGTGGGTCGAGATCCCGGCGTGGCTGGACCAGATCTTGTGCCCGCGGACGATGTACTCGTCGCCGTCGCGCCGCGCCTCGGTCGTGAGCGCGAGCAGATCGGAGCCCGCGCCCGGCTCGCTGAACCCCTGCCAGAAGGTGGCTTCACCACGCGCGATGCGCGGCAAGAGCTCCTGGCGGAGCCGCTCGGTGCCATAGCGGATGATCGCGTCGGCCGTCTGGTCGCAGCCGGCCAGCGGGCCGAACGGCGCGCCGGCCGCGGCCAGTTCCTCGAGCAGCACGAGCTTTTCGACGAGCGGCCGCTCCTGGCCCCCGTACTCGCGCGGCCAGGCCATCGAGATCCAGCCTTCCGCGGCAAGCGCTCTCAGAAATGCGTGCGAATGCGCGCCGGAGCCGTAGCCCGCGTCCATCCCGTCGATCGGAAACCGTTCCGGCGGGTGCTCGGCGAGCCAGCGCCGCACGGTCGCCGCGAATGCCACGGCGTCGGGGGGCAGGCTGAAGTCCATGACGCGACTCTACTCGAAAACGGGGCGATGATAGAGGCGGACGCCGGGTTTTTCCGGCGACCGCCGAAGGTAGGGGATACCGGCGCGTCCGCGCGCCCCTCGGGCGCGTCCGCGCGCCCCTCGGGGGGCTCCCGATGTAATTTGTTAGACTTCGGGAGGAGTGGAGAGCCGCGCGCGAGCCGGACGGCGATTCCGCGCGAGAACGGAGGGGCGATCGATGGCGATCACCGTCTACACGAACGTCGGGTGAGGGCCCTGTCACCGGGCGGTAGAGTATCTATCGCAAAAGGGCGTGCAATTCGTCGAGAAGAACGTCGGTCGCGATCCCGAGGCGCGACAGGAGCTGATGGAGATCGGGCTCATGTCGCTCCCGGTGCTGCTGATCGGTGACAAGCGACTGACCGGATTCAATCCCGCTCAGATCGACGCGGCCCTCGCCGCGCTCGGTTGAGCGAAGGAGGTACGCAGTCCGTGCCCTCTCAGGCGAACGTCGACAAGATGTGGGCTTACGCGAAGAAGTACGCCGAGAAGTCCGGGACGTCCCTCCACCCGGACCGCAGCGTCACCGAGACGGTCGTCGAGGGGCTGGCGCGCCACATCGAGCTGGTGGGCAAGCCCCTCTGCCCCTGCAACTTCTATCCGGACCCGCAGGAGGAAGCGAAGCAGCGTCGGTGGATCTGCGCGTGCGACGAGATGCAGAAGTGGAAATACTGCCACTGCCTCCTGTTCGTGAACGAGGAAGGGATTCCGATCACCGAGTATCTTCCCGAGGACCACGACGGCCGACAGGCCTATGGCCTGGTCAAGGATCCGCATCCCGACCGAGGCCGTGGCGTCGCGAGGGTACTCGAGAAGCAAAAGACCGCGGGCGAGGCCGAGTGATCGCCCGGCAAGCCGAGCGCGAAAAGCGAGAACGATCGCGACGCGCGAGAGATTGACGAGGACTGCCATGCCGAACATCACGATCCAGTGGTATGCGGGGCGAACCGACCAGCAGAAGCGTGACATCACCGCCGCGATCACCGAGGCGATGGTCAAGATCGGCAAGACCACGGCGGACCAGGTGCACATCGTCTTCCAGGACGTCGAGAAGTCGAACTGGGGCGTGAGCGGGAAGCTGGCGAGCGATTGATTGACATCGGGGGGAGCGTTTCGACGCTCCTCCACCGGAGCGTCCGCGCTCCGCCCGATGGCCCCCCATCGAGAAAATTACGTTCCCCTTGTCGGCGGCCACTCGGGAACGGCGTGCGGCGCTTCAACGGATTCCGTGATCGATTGCGCGGGCTAAGCCCGCGC
>Ga0066710_100007395_pt1 | contig 10482 bp, 6 predicted proteins | sample GraSoiAngelo_159_FD_79666 | JGI IMG/M metagenome (GOLD analysis project Ga0066710, IMG submission 79666) | Grasslands soil microbial communities from the Angelo Coastal Reserve, California, USA - 14_1009_16_40cm | ecosystem: Environmental > Terrestrial > Soil > Grasslands | place: USA...
CCAGATTAAAGGGGAGCGAACGTTGGACTGCAAAATTCCAGGCTTCGACGTACGGCTCACGAAAATGGGGGTTGATGAAGAAGTAAGTCTGGTTTGGATCCGGCTTGGAGATGAGCCCATTCGACGGAATCGCCGCAGCGTTGAATGGCGGGAACCCGTTCTGGAAGCTCGCGGGTTGCCCGTTCGCCAGCAGGACGCCGCAAATACTGCAAGTCGACGGCTGCGAGAAGACGTTGTTCTGCTTCACCGGGTAGTTATAGGCATAGGTGTTGTCCGGAAATGGCGAGTAACTGATGCCGAAACCGGTCCGGATGACCGTCTTGTCATTCAGGCGGTAAGCAATGCCTAGTCTCGGGCCAAAGTCTTTCCAGTGCGTTTCAAGTCCCAGATTCAACGGGTTCCCGCCGATCCCGGCAATCACCAAGCTGTCGTTCACAGGGTCGAATTGGGAGAAGCCTGCGGTGTGGGCCGGCGTTGCCGGCGGGTAAAACTCCCAACGGAGACCGATGTCCACTGTCAGCTTGGGAGTGGCCAGCCATTTGTCCTGCACGAACGCGAAAAACTGCCAGGCGCGGTATGCCGGGAAAATGACCGGGAAGTCGCGCCCCGCGGCGTTGGGAACGTCCAGAAGAAAGCTGGCAAACGAGTTTGTGAAACTGGTGTTTGGATCGTTCTTATTCGAAGTCTGATTGGTGCTGAACTGGTATCTGCCGCGCGGATTGACGGTCTGCGTTTGAAGCAAATCATCGCGGACGCGGCGCATCTCGCCGCCCCACTTGATGGTGTGGTTGCCCTTAGTCTTGGTCCAGGTATTCGTCAACAGGATGTTCGTCTCCGACCGGATCCATGGCAGACTGGCCGAGAAGCCGATGAACGGATCCCCGAAATTGTCGAGTGCGATTTGCGGAGGACCGCTGGTCCAGTCGCTTACATTGACGCCAGGAATACCGAGCTCCTCGGCGGTCTTCTGTCCGTAACCGACCTGCTGGGCGTCATTCCGGTACCGGTTCACACCCGCCCGAACCTCGGTAATCAGTGTTGGGGAGAAGATGTGGTTGTAGTTGATCGCGCCGCTGTGCGTGCCCTGGATACCGGTTCCCTCGAACCCGGAACCGCCAACGCCGCGCGGTCCACCGTAGATCCCATAGACGGCCGCGTCGAAGGTCACCGGGCGCGAGAAGCTGTAGCGCACCGAGAATCGGTCGCTATCGGTCTGGTTGTGGTCCACCTTCACGTCGAACTGGTCCGTGTTTCGGTAGAAGGGGCTATTGACGAAATAGTTCTGAGCGAACGGGTTTGACGAATTGGTGAAATTCGGCGCTGGGATGACTGAGAGAATCTTCGCGGAAATAAGATTGATCCGAGCGGTCGGGATAATATTGCCGGCCAACGGCGTGCGGCCCGCGCCAGTAGCGGGATCACCCGTAGTCGGATCGTATATCACGGTAGGCGTCTTACCAGGCGCAGCCACGTTCAAGTTACCCGTGCGCATGTCTGCCAGAGGAACCGTGAGACGATCATTGTTCGCGCTGTGGTCTTCAACGCGCAGATAGTCGCCGAAGAAGAACGTGCGATTCTTGCGAATCGGCCCGCCGACCGTTCCGCCGAAGTAGTTATAGGTGAAATGGCCGCGCGCTGGGTCGTACCAGTTTCTGGCTGCTAGGGCGCTAACGCGATTAAACTCATATGCCTCGGCATGGATCTGGTTCGTGCCCGATTTCAAGATGACATTCGTGACTCCGCCGGTCGCACGCCCCAGCTCTGCCTCAAAATTGCTTGTGCTTACATCCACGGTCTGGATGGCTTCCTGCGGCGGGATCAGCACCTGCAGCAGGCCGGTGCGCTCGTTATCGTCGATGCCCTCAAGCTGCAGATTGTCGCTCAGCCGGGATTGGCCATTGAACCTTGTGGCGAGGCTCACTTGCGGATTGAAGAAGGCGGAATGCTGCGATTCCGGCAGTGCGGCACCGGGCACCAGTACGGTGAAACTCTGAAAGTTGTGGCTGGCCCCCAAGGGAAGGTCATGGAGCTGCACGGTCTCGATTTTCCGCCCGGTGTCCGCGCGTTCCGTCTGAAGTAGCGCCGTTTCGGCTGTCACGGTCACCGTTTCGGTGATCTGTCCAGGTTGCAACGTGAGATCGATACGGACGGTCGTATTCACAATGACATCAACGCCCGCGCGTGATGCTCGCTTGAATCCCGCCTGTTCCGCAACCACAGTGTAAGTTCCGGGCGGCACATCAGAGAACGAATAATTCCCGCTCTCGTTGGTGGTCACGCTACGGCTGACGCCCGTGTTCGTTTCTGTAATGGTCACCTTTGCGTTTGGAATACTCCCCCCGGAGGAGTCAGTGACCGTGCCTAACAGCGATCCGTTTACCGCCTGTGAGAAGACCAGACTGGCGCTCAAACAGGCCAGCAGCATTAGAATGCAAATCGAACGTAGACCTTGCATGTAAAGATCCCCTTTTTGGTACAGAAACAAATCCCAACCTAGCCCCAGCAATTATAATGTCGGCGCAGGCTTTGCGCAAGGCTGGATAGCATTTGGAGAGCATCTGAACCTCATCCGCGGGAGATCATGCTAAAACTAAGCTGACATGCAAAACTATCTGGATCTGACGGGTAAAGTCGCGCTCATTACGGGCGCATCATCCGGGATTGGCGCCGCCACCGCGACTGTGCTGGCGGATTTGGGCGCCCGCGTCGCCATCGGATACCATCGCAATCAAAAAGGCGCCGAGCAGGTGCGTGACGGCATTGTCGCCGCCGGCGGGAAGGCGATTGCGATTCATGCGGATGTCCGGCGAGCCGGCGAGGTTCGTTCGCTGGTGAAGAGCGCCGTCGATCAGCTCGGTCCGATCGATATTCTGGTTAACAACGCTGGCTCTCTCGTTGAGCGCCGGCCGATCCTGGAACAAACCGAGGAGATATTGGATGAGATCATGGACCTCAACCTGAAAAGCGCCATGCTTTGCTCCCAAGCGGTCGGCGCGTCCATGCTTGCGCGCAAAACAGGAGCCATCATCAATATCGTTTCCATCGCTGGACGAAACGGCGGCGGACCGGGGGCAGGACCTTATGCGACTGCCAAGGGCGGCCTGATCACCTTCACTAAGGCGCTGGCCAAGGAACTGGCGCCCCATGGAGTTCGCGTAAACGGCGTTTCTCCGGGCGTGATCGACACGCCGTTTCACGAGGTGTTTTCCACGCCGGAGATGATTCGCAACTTCGTGAAAACAATTCCGCTCGGCCGCGTGGGAACGTCGATGGACTGTGCCAAGGTGATTGCTTTCCTAGCCTCCGATGCTGCCAGTTACGTGGTCGGCGAGACGGTCGAGGTGAACGGCGGGCAATTGATGCTCTGAGACTCACCCGTGTGCCTACGGTACGACAGATGAACTTACACCACTTGGCTGTGGTTCTCGCATTTGCGCTTTCAGCGATGGCTGAGGGCGCGGATAACTCCAACGCGCTTTGGTATCGCCAGCCGGCGACAAAATGGACGGAGGCGTTGCCTATCGGAAACGGGCAGCTCGGCGCCATGGTGTTCGGCGGCGTGGAATCGGAGCGAATCCAATTGAACGAGGGGAGCGTCTGGGCCGGCGAGAAGCGTGACCGCAATAATCCCTCGGCCGCCAGAGCCATCCCGGAAGTGCGGCGGTTGCTCTTCGCGGGCAAGCCAACAGAAGCAGAGGCGATCGCCGAACGAGATATTATTTCGATTCCTAAACGGCTTCCTCCCTATCAGTCGCTCGGCGACCTGGAGCTTCATTTCGCGGCACACGAAGCACGAGATTATACACGCCGGCTCGACCTTGAAACGGCGATTGTCCGGGTCGAGTACCGCTCCGGCGACGGAATCTTCACACGCGAAATCTTCTCCTCCGCGCCGGATCAAGTCATGGTAATGCGCCTGACGTGCGATAAACCGGGCCGGATCTCGTTCCGCGCGGCGCTCAGGCGCGAGCAGGACGCACAAACGAGGGCGGACGGTCCGGACCGCATTGCCATGGACGGACAAGCAATCGCGCGCGACAGCCGTCACGATGACGAACGTAAGACGGGGATGAAGTTTCGCGCCGTGCTCCTGGCGGTGAGCGATGGCGGACGTGTTCGAACGGATGGCTCCGAACTGGTGGTAGATCAGGCGAACGCAGTCAAGTTACTCATTGCCGCTGCCACCAATTTTCGCGGGAGCGATTTCGCCGCCGTCTGCGAGGCGCGGCTCACAGCCGCTCGCAAATCTTACGACCAGCTCCGCTCGGCACATATAGCCGACTACCAGCGGTATTTCCAGCGCGTGCGATTCGACCTGAGTGGAACCAACCCGGATCTCCCGACTGACGAGCGGCTGGACCGCTTAGCAGGTGGCGCCGCGGACCCGCAGCTTATCGTTCTGTATTTTCAGTTCGGACGGTACCTGCTGATCAGCAGCAGCCGTCCGGGCGGATTGCCGGCAACGCTGCAGGGTCTGTGGAACGACTCGCTTGCGCCGCCATGGGACAGCAAGTACACCATCAACATCAACACCGAGATGAATTATTGGGCGGCCGAGGTGTGCAACCTGTCTGAGATGCACCAACCTTTGTTCGATCTGATCGACATGGCGCGCGTAGACGGGCGTCGCATCGCCAGGTCAATGTATCACGCGGGAGGTTTCGTGCTTCATCACAACACGGACATCTGGGGTGACGCTGTTCCCATCGATGGCGTCGGCTCGGGCCTTTGGCCGATGGGCGGCGCGTGGCTCAGCCTCCACCTGTGGGATCATTACGACTTCACGCAAGACCGCGAATTCCTTGCGAAGCGCGCCTATCCGGTGATGAAGGAAGCCGCTGAGTTCCTTCTTGACTATCTAGTCGATGACGGCCGGGGGCATCTAATCCCCGGACCATCCAGCTCGCCCGAGAATCGCTATCGCACGCCGGCCGGCATCGTGGCCAAGCTCTGCATGGGTCCCTACATGGATACTGAAATTGCTCATGCGTTGTTCAGCCGGGTGATGGAGGCTGGAGAGATTCTGGGTATCGATGATGCATTTCGAAAACGGATCTCAGCCGCGCGCGACCGCCTGCCGCCGTTCAAGATCGGCAAGCACGGTCAGATCCAGGAGTGGCTCGAGGATTACGATGAACCCGAACCTGGCCACCGTCACATATCGCATCTGTTTGCCTTGCATCCAGGCGATCAGATCACGCCCCATGCGACGCCGGAACTTGCCCGGGCGGCGCGCGTGACGTTGGCACGGCGTCTCAGTTCGGGCGGAGGCCATACCGGCTGGAGCCGCGCATGGATCATCAACTTCTGGGCTCGCCTGGAGGACGGGGATCTCGCCTACGAGAACTTGCGCGCGCTGCTTGCGAAATCGACCCTGCCCGACATGTTCGATACGCATCCGCCATTTCAAATCGACGGGAATTTTGGAGGCACGGCTGGGATCGCCGAGATGCTGCTACAGAGCCATGCAGGCGCGATCAGCCTGCTTCCCGCATTACCGAAGGCATGGCCGGAAGGGTCTATCAAAGGCCTGCGTGCGCGCGGCGCGGTGGAAGTTGGTATCGAATGGGCGGACGGCAAGGCGAGGCACGCCACGCTGCGGCCGCTGGTTGCGGGCAACTTCAAATTGAGGCTGCCCCGCGGCCAGAGGATTGCATCGGCTATGGCGAATGGACAGGAAGTACGGTTCAGAGAGCAGCCGGATGGCGTTGTGGCGCTGATAATGGAGCCGGGCCGGGACTACGAGGTCAGGTTCAGGTAGGCGGCTAGCAGTTCCCCAGCTGTGGCGGTTTAGAGGTATCTTTGAGACGGGAGAGAGCTTCATGAAAGCGGTCATCTGGATTAGTCTCATTTCGGTTCTTGCCGCTGAAGCTTTCGGGCAGCGCGGCGCGGGTTTCGGCGTTGGACAGCACCCAACGAATAGCGGTATACCGCCGGTGCATCCGATTCCGACAGTTCGTCCGATTCCACCACTTGGTCGCGCGTTTCCCGGTCGACACTTTGTCCCCCAGTTTGGTTTCGGCCCTCAGGCTTTTTCCGCCGCATTTCCTTTTTATTTTGGCGACTACGACTACACGAACCCATACGAGTATCAGCCGGCCCCGAACGTGGTAATCGTCCAACAGCCGCCCGCTTATCCACTTGTCCCGGAAACGCCACTTCCGGCAGTGCAGTCCGAGATCCGGGAGTACAAGCAACCAGCTTCTGCCGGGCCTGAAGCCAGCGGGAAAGAGGAACAGCCGGCATTTGCCATTGCACTGAAAGACGGTTCGGTGCGGTCTGCCGTGGCCGTCTCGGTTCAGGACGACACCGTGAACTACGTCGATCCTGATGGCCGCCATGAGCAATTCCCGCTCGGGACAGTGGACCGCGAAACTACGAGACGGCTGAACCGGGAGCGGAACCTCCAACTCCAGTTGCCTCTTGCAGCCACGAAGTAAAGTTAAGATCAGTTGAGCAGGCAGTTTAACGAACCGCGCAAGGAGACGGTGAATGATCCAATTCAAAGTGAATGGTGCAAACCGGCAGTTTGATGGCGATCCGGAGATGCCCTTGTTGTGGTATCTCCGTGACCTGCTCGATCTGACCGGGACAAAGTTCGGCTGCGGCATGGGATTGTGCGGGGCCTGCACGATCCATGTGGATAAAGCCGCTGCGCGCAGTTGCGTGACGTTGATGAAGGACGTCGCGGGCAAGTCCGTGACAACCATCGAGGGACTGAGCCCGAAGGGCGATCATCCACTGCAGAGGGCGTGGAAGACAGCCAACGTGCCGCAGTGCGGATATTGCCAGAGCGGGCAGATCATGCAGGCGGCGGCATTGCTGAAGGACAAGCCGAAACCGACGGATCAGGACATCGACAAAGCGATGCAGGGCAACATCTGCCGCTGCGGAACGTACCAGCGCATTCGCCAGGCGATCAAGATGGCGGCGGGGGTGAAAGCATGAACACGATTCAGGTAGTCAGTCGCCGGGGTTTTCTGGAAAATGTCTTCTCTGCCGGAGCCTTGGTGCTCGGCGCGCGCATTCTGCCTGTTGAGGCGCTGGCCGCGGACAAAGCGGATGATGCGGCCTGGCATCCCAGCGTGTATCTGGGCCTCGAGCCAGATGGCCGGGTGATCATTGTGGCGCATCGCTCGGAGATGGGCACGGGAATCCGCACCGCGCTTCCGATGGTAGTGGCGGACGAACTCGAGGCGGATTGGAAAAAGGTGAGGATCGAGCAAGCCATCGGCGATCCGAAATATGGCAGCCAGAACACGGATGGATCAAACTCGATCCGGAGCTTTTATGAGCCGATGCGGCAGGCGGGCGCAACAGCCCGCATGATGCTTGAAAGCGCGGCGGCCTCCAAGTGGGGCGTCGCTGCCTCGGAGTGCCAGGCCAGGAATCACGAGGTCATTCATGCCAAGAGCAACCGCCGGCTCGGTTACGGCGAACTCGTCGCGCTCGCCGCACAGCAGCCGGTTCCCAAGAAGGAGGATCTGCGCTTCAAATCTCCGGCCGAGTATCGCTACATAGGCAAGGATGTGCCGATCACAGATCTGGACGACATCTGCTCCGGCCGAGGCACGTTCGGGATGGATGCACGCATGCCGGGAATGCTATACGCCTCGATCGAGCGTGCGCCTGTGCTCGGTGGAAAGCTGAAGAGCTGTGACGATGCGGACGCGCGGAAAGTGCCCGGCGTATCGCAGACGGTGACCATCGATCCGTTCAAGCCGCCCTACGGGTTTCAGGCGCTCGGGGGAGTGGCCGTGGTTGCCGAAAACACTTGGGCGGCGATGCAAGGCCGCAAAAAGCTGAAGGTCGAATGGGAGCTTGGTCAGAATACATCTTACGACTCGGAGACGTACAGGAAATCGCTTCAGGAAACGGCGCGGAAGCCAGGAAGGGTTGAGCGCAGCGTCGGCGATGTGGACGCAGCATTCGCGAGCGCCACAAAGACGCATGAAGCGGAGTACTACGCACCTCACCTCGCTCACGCTCCTATGGAGCCGCCTGCCGCGGTGGCAGAGTTCAAGGACGGCAAAGTCGTGGCCTGGGCGGCGACCCAAAATCCGCAGGCGGTGCAAGATACGGTGGCCAAGGCACTGGGCATCGACAAGAAGGATGTAACTTGCCACGTAACGTTGCTCGGTGGCGGCTTCGGACGGAAATCGAAGCCGGACTACGTCGCCGAGGCGGCCATTCTCTCGAGGCAGTTGGGCAAGCCTGTGAAGGTGGTCTGGAGCCGCGAGGATGACGTCCATTTCGATTATTTCCATTCGGCGGCGGCGATGTACATTAAGGCTGCCCTCGACGACAAGAGCCGGCCCACGGCCTGGCTCGGCCGCAGCGTGTATCCGCCGATCGGATCGCAGAACAGCGTCGATGCGCGTTATGGCGGCGCCGGCGGCATGGGCTGGATCGACGTGCCGTTCGATATCCCGAACTTTCGCGCCGAAAACGGACCGGCGGAGGCGCACGTGCGCATCGGCTGGCTGCGCTCGGTGGCGAACATCTATCACGCGTTCGCGGTTCACTCCTTCGTCGATGAGCTAGCGGCCCTTGCGGGCCGCGATCGGGTGGAATACCTGCTCGAGATTCTCGGGCAGCCGCGTATCATCGAAACGAGGCCGCCTGCGCAGCAGAACCGGCCTAATCCCTACCCGCTCGATACAGGCCGCACCCGTCGCGTCGTCGAGCAGGTTGCGGAGCAGTCCGGCTGGGCGAAGAAGAAGTCGGGCAACGGCCGCGGATTCGGGATCGCCGTCCACCGCAGCTTCCTGAGCTACGTCGCAACGGTCGTCGAGCTGGAGGTGGACGGCCAGGGCCGCATCCGGATTCCGCGCGTCGACACGGTCGTAGATGCCGGTAAAGTGGTTCATCCGGATCGTGTCAGGGCCCAGTTTGAGGGCGCGGCTGTGTTCGGCACCGGTGTTGCGTTGATGGGGGAAATCACCGCAAAGAACGGACAGATCCAGCAGTCGAACTTCCACAATTATCCTGTGCCAAGGATCAACGAGGCGCCGTATGAAACGCACGTTCATATCGTCTCGACCGATGCTCCGCCAGCCGGTGTAGGCGAACCGGGCGTTCCTCCGATGGCGCCGGCGATATGCAACGCGATCTTCGCGGCCACCGGCAAGCGGATTCGTGAGCTGCCGCTCAAGAAGCAGAAGTTGGTCTAAACAATCACGAGCAAGCTTGTATAAGAGGCCTACTGGCGAGCCTGGGATGCCGCCAGCGCCTTAAGTGTCCCTTCGATCTCAGCTTCCGTGGCGGCACGTGGGAAGAACTTCGAGGATTCTCTGAGAAAGCCCTTGGCGCCAATTGGGACGATGGCGCTGGTGGTGGCGTCGTGATATTTGCCGGTGAGACTTACGACCCACACGCCTTCGGCGGGCCACTCCCGATAAACGGCGTACACCCCGGGCGTGGGTAAGGCCATGAGCTTGATCGGAATGGAGCGCCGGGCGCCAGCGACTATGCCTTCGGCGGTGCCGGTGATCTGGGCTTTCGCGGGCTCGCCGCAGCCGTCCGGCCGAACCACCAGCACCGCACTCTTAAATTGCGGAGCATTACCAGCAACAGGGTTACCGATGGTAAGGAAGAATCCTCCGGCGAGCGCCACATTCGCACATGACAGGGCTAAACAGGTTGCCAAAACTCTAGGCATCGAAATCTCCTTTCGTGATCGTCTCTCGCTTCGAGACACCATTTAGACGGAGCATATTCTCATTTTCTTCCGCGAATGAGTTACCAGGTCCAGGCCAGTTCATCTTTCCACCGTTTTAGCGTCTCCGGGTCGAGCTGAAGCGCCTTCTCGCGCGAAACGCCGCTCGGTAGCGGGGCCAAGGCGGCGATGCGGTCGTATACGCGGGGCCGCTCGCCGGCGTCGACCCTGGACAGTAAATGCCATAGCGTGAGCGTATCTCGCACACGCGACTCAGCAAGGATCGTGTCGAGTGCGCGCGATCCGGCACTCTCGAAGTCGAAACTCTCGAGCGCCTTTACCAGCCTCACCGGCGCGTCTTCGAAGTACGGAGTACCCGGCCCGGTTCCCGGCCTGGTGTGGCAGTTCGCACCCGCCGGTACGAGCGACTCGCGGCCTCGCCACTCGAGCGACACCCAACCCGCGGTGACGCGCAACAGGCCAAATCCAGTGTCGTCCACCTGCATCGTGTAAGCGCAGCCAAGGTCCACGGCTGTGCTGGACGACGTTTCGACAAAAAACAGCCGCGGCGGGGCCGAAATACTCGCGCTGATTTCGCCGCGCGCCAGCGCAAGACGATGCTCGGCCGGACGCGCCGCGACCAATCGCAGTCGTGTGTTCGGCTCCACCTCCACCTGACCGATTTGGCCAATCTTGATTCTGGCCCGCGAAAACGCGTCGGTTTCGAGCCACTCGCCTGGCTGGATGCGGCCCGTCGCTTGGATGTGTTTCGAGCCGACAGCCGGTAAACCATCGAGACGCGTCACTTCCCAGTGCGGCTGCGA
>Ga0066710_100007396_pt1 | contig 10481 bp, 7 predicted proteins | sample GraSoiAngelo_159_FD_79666 | JGI IMG/M metagenome (GOLD analysis project Ga0066710, IMG submission 79666) | Grasslands soil microbial communities from the Angelo Coastal Reserve, California, USA - 14_1009_16_40cm | ecosystem: Environmental > Terrestrial > Soil > Grasslands | place: USA...
CGAATTGCTTCCAGGGCCATGATCGGGCTGAAGCGTCCATGAAACTCGAGCAGGATATCGATCTCATCGCCGATCGCCTTGCGGACCGTATCGACTGTTCGACATGCATTGCGCAGATCGCGTCGATGTCTTTTCGGTCGATCAATCGCCGGTAGTCTAAGGAGCCGTCTCCCCCTCCCATGATCTCCCGCGATCTCGTGAGGCGCTTTCGGTAAACGTCGCTGACCGCCAGACAGCGAATGTTGTCGGTCTCGCTGCGCTTCGTGAGACTCCTCAGGTGGCCTGTTCCCATGTTACCCAGGCCGATGAGGCCGAAGTTGATCCGGTCGTTCGCGCCTAAGATAGTCGCAGGCATAAGACCGGCCGCGAGCACGCTGCCAGAGGTTGCACTGTGCCTTAAGAACTCGCGCCGAGAGATTTGAAGAGGTGTCATACGGACTCACTCCGCCGCAAGCCTGCTTAGGGACCGCCGTCGCCCGCTGCAAATCCTCGCCTTCGTCCGCTAGGGACAGGAGATCATACGCAACGGCGATAACAGGCGTCAATGAGAAATCGGATGAACGTCCGCCAAGCGGTAGGACAGCAGCCATGCATCCGGCGCGGAGGCGCAGGTGCCGCCACGTCTTGAAGTGACCACCGAATCGGCGCTGGCCGAGGGGGTCGCGCGACAAACGGTTTTGCTGCCGTGTTTCGCGAGTATTTTATCTCCCGAAATACGGAATCGTGGCCGAAAAACGCTTGACAGGCTGCTTCCTCTTGGGTTACCAAATCGAGGCGTGTCGGGCTTGGAAAGGCGTCTTACCTGGGGCCCAGGGACCGGGAGGTTCGTGGCGGATTTCGGACTCTCTCTAGCTGACTACCGTCGAGGCTCAAACCGGTAATTCAGCGGTGTAACTCAAAGCCCTTTGGGCAAACGGGGTGTTCGGGTGGATCATTCGTCGAGAACTTTCGGTGTTTACGCTCCCACGGTCACAGCTTTCAACGCGGACGAATCGCTCCACGAGGAAGGGATTCGCGCCTACGTTCGCTTCTTACTGCGCTCCGGCGTTCACGGACTGGCCCCGATGGGGAGTGCAGGTGAGTTCATCGCCCTCACCGAGAGAGAGCGGATGCAAGTGATGGAGTGGATTCTCGAGGAGGTCAACGCTCAGGTTCCCGTTTTTGCGGGGACGGGGCATTACAGCACCCGCGCAACCATCGAACTGAGCCGTCACGCTCTGAAGAGTGGAGCGAGCGGGCTCATGATCATGCCGCCTTATCTGCTTCGTCCTCCCAAGCAAGATATTCTCGATCACTTCCGCAGGATACGAGATGCCGTATCACTGCCGATCATGGTGTACGATGTTCCTATCCTTGCCGGAGTGGAGATCTCCCCTCAGGACATCAAGCTGCTTGCCGAAGAAGATGTCATTCATGCGGTCAAGTGGTCACACCCAGAGGTCGCCAGGATCCATGACACGAAATTGATGTGTGGGTCCGATTTTTCAGTATTTGTGGGAATCGATTTGATCGGGTTCGAAGGCCTTGCCGCCGGTGCCGATGGCTACGTGGGCGGGTTGGCCATGATGGTGCCGCGGCTGTTGCGGAAGCTCTTCGAAACGATCTACACGGAGTGCAATTTGGAGAGTGCCCGCAGACAGTGGAACCGGCTGCTGCCGTTGGTTCAGTTCGAATACCGCGCATTATTCTCAGATGCGGGGCAGCCTCATTGGCTGGCGGTGTGCCGCGAAGCTGCCGATTTGCAGGGCATCCCCGTGGGTCCTCCGCGCTTGCCGCTGCGCGCTCTTTCCGCCCAGTTCCGGCAGGAGCTGCAGCGACTCCTCTCCGATTTGGACGGGGTTTGAACCGTCCGCCACCCGTCCTTGGATCAAGGTGCGAGGCGTTTCCTGAACCACGAGCACAGCGATGCTGCATTTTGTAGACGGCGCCGTGATTTTGATTAGCCTCCTGGTGGTCGTGGGCGCGGTCCTGCGCGCCGTCGGCAAGAGGCGCTCAGGCACCGAGTATTTTCTGGCAGGCCGGGACTTGGCTTGGCCGTTCGTCGGAATGTCGCTGTTCGCGTCGAACATTTCCGCCGAACACGTCATTGGAATGGCGGGTGACGGCTATCCTATTGGACTCGTGGCAGGGGGATACGAATGGGTGGGGGCCTGGGACCTGATCATCCTTGCGGCTCTCTTCGCCCCGCTCTACTTGCGCGGCAAAATCTTTACCATCCCGGAGTTTCTGGAACGTCGGTTCGGCTGGAGTCTGCGGGCCCTCCTGTCGGCGAACCTCCTGCTGATCAACGTCCTGACGAAGAACGCCATCGATCTCTGGGCCGGCTCTCTCCTTTTCACTGTGCTGTTTGGGTGGAAGCAAACCTGGGTGATGATCGCCATGTCGGCTTTCACAGCTCTGTACACCATGAAAGGAGGGCTGCGCGCCGTGGTGTACGCGGATATGGTCCAGGGAACCTGGCTCATCCTGAGCAGTGCCCTTCTGACCGCGGTGGGACTGATCAGAGTAGGAGGCTGGCACGCGCTCCTCGCCCAAATTCCAGCCGGCAGGATGGACATGGTGAAGCCGCTGAACAGCGAGCTTCCCATAACCGGTTTCCTCATCGCCAACGTGATGGCAGGAATGTTCTATTGGTGCATGGATCAGACCAACGTGCAGCGCGTTCTGGGCGCGCGCACCATAGCTGATGGCCAGCGAGGCGCGATCTTTGCCGGGTTCCTCAAGCTGCTGGTGCCTTTCATCCTGGTCCTGCCCGGTACGATTGGCGGAGTCCTTTACCCTGACCTGCCCACGTATGACAGCGCTTATCCACGCCTCGTCGAAGGACTGCTGCCCGTGGGTCTTCGGGGGTTGGTCCTGGCCGGTCTGGTCGCCATCCTCATGTCCTCCATGAGCGCCTGCTACAATTCCAGTGCGACACTGGTGGTAAGAGATTTTGTCCTGCGATTTCGACCCGCCACCAGTGAACAACAACAGGTGGTCACGGGCCGGTGGGTGACGGTCGCAGTAGCGATCCTCGGCGTGCTGGCGGCTCCCCTGGTCGGGCTGTCAGTCACCATTTGGTACTACCTGCAAGATATTTCCGCCTACCTCTCTGTTCCGATGGCTGCGGCGATCTTTTTGGGATTCCTGTGGAAACGAGGCACTACAGCCGGCGCCGTGACGGCCGTGGTGGTGGGCTTCGGTGCGGGACTCGTCTGTTTCCTCGATCAAACGCTCCATTGGTCCCTGCGCATCCTCGCTCATCCGTATCTCCATTCGTTTCTCCATCGATCTTTACTCGTCTGGATCATTACGGCACTGGTGATGGTAGGAGTCAGTCTGGCGACATCGCCGCCTGATTCGGAGAAAGTGCGCGACAACGTGTTCCGACGGTGGCGTGAACCTTGGCTAGGATTACGCGACTACCGCGCTTGGGCTGCACTCTTATTTTTCGTTACCGTGGTCCTGTGGTGGTCCTTCCGGTAAAATCCTCAAGCCTGCCGGGGACCGTGCGATTGCGAAACCGATCTGGGGAGAAATGCGATGAACGCGCCCACCTGGCCACTTTGCTTGAACACCAGTACCATTCGCCCCGCCAGCTTGCCGGAGAAGATTGCGATCGCCGCCGAAGCGGGCTATACGGCCGTCGAACTCTGGAGCGACGACCTCACGCAGTTGGAGAAGCAGGGCAGGCCCCTCTCGGAGGTCAAGCAGCGATTGCGCGATGCCGGCCTGAAAGTTCCCAGTGTCATCGCCTTGTTCGATTGGATGCAGAGTGCAGGAGCAGGCAAAGAATCCGCGTTCGGCGAAGCGCGGCGACGCATGGAGCAGGCGGCGTCCCTTGGAGCGCCACACATCGTTGCCTCTCCGGTCCCTGACGCCCCGCACATCGACCTTGGCCGCGCGGCAGCTCGATACCGAGAGTTGCTGGAACTTGGAAGCGAGGTCGGTGTGACGCCCGCCATGGAGTTCCTGGGATTCTTCAAGAATGTGTATCAGCTCGAACAAGCCGTAGCGATCGCGCAACAGGCCGGGCATGCCGGAGCCTGCATCGTGCTTGACCCCTTTCACCTCTACCGTGGCGGCTCCGGATTTGGCGGAATCAAACTTCTTAAAGACGTCAAGATTTCCATTTGTCATTTCAACGATGCGCCAGCGACGCCGTCTCAGTTCGAGCAGACTGATGCGCATAGAGTTTATCCGGGAGACGGAATCCTGCCCCTTGCGCAGATGCTTCGCGATTTGGCGTCGATCGGATACAGCGGGTTTCTTTCGATTGAGCTCTTTAACGAGAGCTATTGGCAGCAGGACTTGCGAAGAGTTGCCGGGGCAGCGCGCGAGAAAACGCAATCGATCATTTTGGCGGCGGTCGAGTAGCGACGGGTTCAAAGACGACCTTACCAGTGGGCTGAGGTAAGAGGCGGCTCTGGCATGGTTGCGAGGAGCATCGCGTAGGGAAGTGCCTGTTGCCAGGCGCTCGATCCCTTTCGCGGCCGCTGAGTTTGTGTGGCGGTTAACCCGTAGGGAATATCGGCCCAGCAAAAGTGGCCAAGAACCCTCTTCATCGGCACATTTGCTGTTCCCAGCCGAGCGAGAACATGTTCAACTTAGCATCCGGGTCCTCGGGGTGGGCCGCCACGGCGGCCTCATTCACTTCAACACCCCAGCCCGGTCCCGTAGGAACCTCGTAATAGCCTTCCTTGACGCGGGGAGCCCCAGGCATCAACTCATGCCGCCAAGGCACGTCGTAATCCTCAAACGTCTCGAGGATCATAAAGTTGGGGATATTCGCACAAAGGTGAACCCCGATCATGGTCTTCAGGGGACCGTCGCAATTGTGAGGAGCCACGCTCACGTAGTGCGCCTCCGCCAATGCTGCGATTTTCTTGGTCTCGAGAAACCCGCCTGAATAGGCGATATCCGGCTGAATCACGTGAGCCGCTTTCGATCGCAGGAGATCCAGAAAACCGAAGCGGCTGTAAACATGCTCCCCCGTAGCGACGCGCAGGGGTGAGGCCGCAACAACCTGGGCCATCGATTCATTGTTGTGCGCGGGAACCGGTTCTTCGCACCACGCTGGACTGTACGGAACCATCGCTCGCATCGCCTCGAGCGCCATGATGGGGCTGAAGCGACCGTGAAACTCCAGCAGAATGTCGACGCTCTCGCCAACCGCCTTGCGCACGGCTTCGACCTGTTTCGAGGCTTGGCGCAATTCGTCACGGCCGATCTCTCGTCCTCCAGGTCCGAACGGATCGAACTTCAACGCCTTGTATCCGCGACCCACTACTTCGCGCGCTCGATCCGCTAACTCTTCAACATCGCCCCCATGGTGATACCACCCATTGGCGTAGACTTTGACTCTGTGCCGGACCTTCCCGCCGACGAGGTTGTAAACGGGTTGGCCACACGCCTTGCCTACGACATCCCACATGGCCGTTTCGATTCCTGTCATGGCGGCGAACATGATGGGGCCCGTGTTGTGCTCGATCTGGTACAGTTTGAACCAAAGGTCTTCAATGTCGAAGGGGTTCTGCCCGACCGCATAGCGTCGTCCATAGTCTAGAATCAACTCGCGAACAGCGCTTTCCTTCCATCCCAACGTCCCGTCACCCCAACCGACCAAGCCGGAGTCGGTCGTGACTTTAACAAAAAGGAAATTGCGCCAGGCGGCACCAACCAGGACCACTTCGACTCTGGTGATCTTCACTGAGGCATAACCTCCCTCTAGAGGGTCCCTCCCTCCGTCAGATCAGTGCGATAACGGTTCAGATTCGTGTGCTGCGACGCCCTCCCTGTAACTGGCCCGCTTCTTGGCTTCTCCAGTCTTGAACGCCGCAAGGTGGTTCTGGGCGAGACCGGCTTGGCCTGTTTTCCTGTAGAGCTCAAACAGCCGGTAATGCAGATCGTACTGTGTTCCATCATAACGAAGAGCACGCTCGTAGGCCGCAATCGCTTTCTCGCTTTCGCCTTTCAAAGCCCAAGCCTTGCCGAGGTCGGCATAGGCGCGCCCGTCCTGTGGGTGAATCTCGATCAGCCTACTCAAGACGTGAACCGCCTGATCGGCATCCCGGGATTGCGTATACGCGTGGCCGAGATGAACGAGAGCCATGGCGTTGTCCGGATCCAATGACACTTCCGCCTTGAACTCCCGAATCGCAGCGTCCCACTGAAGCCGGTTCTCGTACAACTCCCCTATAGCCAAGTGGACCCCCAAGCGGTCGGGAGACAGTTTGAGCGCCTGTTGATAAGAAGCGATGGCTTCTCTGTCCTTTCCAGCGGCTGCAGCGGACTTTGCCTCGAGTAATTTTACGAGATAAGAGTTGGGCTGCTTCGCCATCACCTGGTTAAAGCAGTCCACGGCGAGCTGGCTTTGAATCTCCATTCTCAGCAGGGCGATTGAAGGTAAATGAAATCGAGATGCAAGCCGACCTTCGAGGACTTCTTCCGCCGCCTCGTAATTGGAGGTTGACAAGTACGCTCGTGCCAGGAGGTAGGCTGAAAGCCAGTCCTCCGTGCGGCTCGGGGCTATCGGTTTCAGCACTTGCGCGGCGCCTCCGTAGTCCGCCTTTAAATACCGTTGAACGGCCAGTTTCAAATCGGGAGCCTCCCCGGAACTAAGTCGTGCTTTCACTGCCCGGTTCACGAATTCATCCGCAATCGGGGGCGATTGGCGAACGCGATTCATGGGCGGCAAGGCGTCCCACAGCCGCAGGAATGCCTCTTTGTTGCCCGTGACGACAGCACTATTTACAGGCGGTTCGTCTCCATTTTCGTTGGAACCCAGACTAGCAAGGTCACGGTCTGGATTGAGCACTCGGTATCTTCCGAGGGCGGCAGAGGCCAGATCGGAAAGCCCCGCCCCGCGTAGCGCAACGGCCAGCCTCCAGTAAAGTTCTCCAACATCCGGAGCGAGAGCCAGGGCTTTAAGGTACTCTTCGATAGCCGAAACCTTGTCGTTCTTTTGTTGCGCTCCGATAGCAAGCGCCCAATGATACAAAGCCGAGTCAGTTCCGGCCTCGCGTAATAACGCCAAGCTCTGGCGGACCCCTTCAAGGTACGCTTCCCCCTCGTGGTAGGAGATCTCCACATCTTGAGGAGAGTATCTGGCCGTATCACGCAGTTGCCGTGCAGCTCTCTCCGGCTGTTCAAGGGCAAGGTAGGTTAAAGCAAGATAAATTCCAGCTTGCCTGTCTGCCCTGTTTAGCCGCAGCGCTTGCTCCAGGGGCCCAAGGGCACCCTGAAACTCTTGAATCATGTATTTATCGATGCCGAGAAAGAGCTGCGCCCCAAGCACGTTCGGCTTCAGCGACACGGCCGATTGCAACACTTTCACCGCCTCCTGGTACTTCCTCTGCTGGTGGTATACGATTCCCAGATTCAGGTATACTTCCGCGAATCTTGGGTTTCGCAAAAGGATTAGCTGATACTCTCTCGCTGCCACGTCAAGTTTGTTTTGCTCGTGCGCAAGCCTGGCTAGTCGAAACCGCTCGACGGTCCACTCGTCAACATTCTGCTCCTGAGCGCTAACAATTCCTAATGCAGAACTCATCCCAACAATCGCCACCACCAGCACACGCGCCGTGAGCGAACGCATATATGCCCGATTTACCACCGAGGCAAACTCCCCTGCCGCCAAGCGACTCAGCCCGCTGACCCGTCGACCCAGCAGAGATCGCCACCACCCTGGCACATGCGACTGGATCTGTCGTGGACGCTTCGGAAACAACAGATTAGCGATCGGTCAGCGGGAACTCGCGGTTTTCGACCGACTTGTCCAATTCCTTGAACACTCCCCGATAGCGATCGGCCTCCGCCGGACGATTCTGCTTTTGGCGAAGCGTTCCGAGCAGGTAGTAGGTACGGGAAAAATTGGGGGCCAAGTGTGCACTGGTAAGAAGAGAATTCTCCGCCTCTTCGAGGTGGCCCGCAGCCAGGAGCACTCTCCCGAGTTCAAAGTTTGCTCTAAAAGATTTTGGGCTGAGGGCTACTGCCTCGCGAAGCACTGGCAGCGCCTTGTCCGATTGGCCCAGCCTGGCGAGCAAAGCTCCGTAATAGGCAAAAGCCTCTACGTCTTTCGGACCGATGCTGTTTTTTGCAAGAGCGATTGCCTCAAGGTAGGCCTCCGTTGCCTTCGCATCGTCCCGCAGCGCCTCGTAACAAAGCCCTAGGTTCTCGAGCGCCCTTGGGAAGCCAGGCTGGACCCTGAGGCACGCCAGGAACTGGTCACGCGCCTCCTCGTAGCGGCCGGTGCTATAAAGAAGTCTCGCGCAGTAATATCGTATCTGTGGCTGGTCTGGGTCTAGTTCTGACGCTTTCTGCAATTCCAGCACACCCGCGCCATCTTGGCGTTTCGTCGCGTAAATCAAACCCAACAATTCGTGCATCCGCGCGTTATTGTCTGACAGCTCGAGCGAGCGTTGCACCGCTATCTGCGCAGGCTCAAATTGCTTCCGCTGAAAAAGGAGTTCGGCCTCCAATTCGTAACCAAGTGCCGTTGCCCCGCACAACTTCACATACTCCCTGATGGCTTCAATCGCTCTCTCGTATTGGTTTTTTTTGATGTACAGGAGAGCTAGATCGTGAACGTACCTCCCCTCTTGAGGTCTCTCGGTTACCGCAGCCTTGAACTCGTTTTCCGCCCCAGCTTCGTCACCTGTGGACTGGAGCCGTAAAGCTCGAGCATAGTGTTCTTCAGCCTCGCTGCTGCTTTCCTGAAGACCTACGCCCGGCAGTTGAAGCGTGTGAGCTGGCGCCGAACACGGAGTCCCCACCACTTCACTCGGCTGCAGCGATGCGGACAAGGACGCGCAAAAACTGAGGCAGGCCCCGCCCAAAAGAATTGACCGCGCGCCCAGCCTCGTGGCACGGACCCACTTGGCCACGGTCGTGGACGCGCGTGAACCGGTTCTCACCAGTCAATCCTAGCGTGAAGTTGCACGATTCGTCCAGTGCCCGTCCCTGTTATAGTTCCAAATTGTGCCGGGGCATCGACGTCCGTGGCAGGACCAGCCCATTGGACACGGTTAAGCAAATTGAAGGTATCGATACCGATTCGCAAGGTGGCTCTCTCCTTATGCAGCGGGATAGTCTTGTTTAAAGTAATGTTTTCATTTGCGAAGCCGCACGCCCGGACGTTTCCCAAGGTTCGGCTTACGTTGCCAAACTGGAAAGGTGGCGGGTCAGTGAACGCTGCGACATTCAGGAGCTTATCCTTCGCCGGATCGAATCCTGAGCACCCCACGCCCGTTCCGATCCGCACGCCCGGTACACGGTTCGGTCGCAGAAGCGCCGCATTAAGAGCGCCGCCCATGGTGGGAAGTACTTGCTCAGTGGTCAGTCGAACCGGAGACCCCGACTGATAGGTATGAACTCCGGTGATTGACCATCCTCCCAATAAGTAGCGGTTCATAGAATTGCGGCTATTGGCGAACTTCTTTCCCGGTCCAAACGGCAATTCGTAGACGTAATTGAAAATCATCGCCTGGGGTATATCGATGTTGCTAAGCGCCTTTTCGGCCCGATGATTGAAAAAATCCTGCGGAGAGGAAGCGAAGAATCCGGGCACGGAGGTACTGATGTCCGCCAAGTTCTTGCTGATGGTGTATCCGACCAGGAAACTCAGTCCATTCGAAAATTCCTTCTGCGCTTTTATCTGGACAGAGTTGTAATTGGACCAGCTGATTGCCGATCCTTCATTCATGACGGTAAGGTACTGCGGGAAGGGGCGCAACGCTTGGGCTACGGTGCCCTGAAACCCGGCATACGGTATCGGAATTCCGCCTGCTCGCGCTGCCTGTGAGTTGATATCCGCAGTCAGCAACGAGCCCAGGCTCCCATACTTAGCGTAATTGATCTGGTTGATGTTCTCGACTCCGGTGGCGATGACTCCACGGGCAAACTGCCCCACGTAGCCACCTGTCACAACCACATTGCTGCGAAACTGATGCTGGAGATCGAGGTGGACCATCTCGATGAAGGGCGCTCGCCCAGCGTCGGGCCCGAAATAGTACGTGTTGCTGCCATTAGCCACGGTAGGAGAGAAATTGGGTCCGATGCCTTCTGGGGGGAGCGGAAATCCGTTTGTCCAGTCGAACGCAGGCGTAAACCCGTCGGTGGAGGACTTGGTGAAAAGCGGGAAAAAGCCTTGCTGTTCAATGGCATCGAAGCCTGCCATTTGTTGTGTCACCGGACCCCAATATACCCCGTAACTCCCACGCACCACCGTGCTTTGCCGCAGTTGGTACGCAAAACCCACTCTGGGGGCGAAGTTCCGGTCAAACCAATGGCTCGGTGCCACGCGCCTGATGCCCAGCCTCCCAGGCCCAACGCCAGCGAAGGTCAGCGCCCCGGGAAGATTACCAGCCCCGGGATTGGGCAGTCTCGGGTTAAACTGCGAGACTTCGTTCTTATCCATCTCGGGGAATGGTTGGGCATCATACCGAAGACCTAAACTCAAAGTCAGCTTTGGCGTGACTTTGTACTCGTCATGGGCGTAA
>Ga0066710_100007397_pt1 | contig 10481 bp, 9 predicted proteins | sample GraSoiAngelo_159_FD_79666 | JGI IMG/M metagenome (GOLD analysis project Ga0066710, IMG submission 79666) | Grasslands soil microbial communities from the Angelo Coastal Reserve, California, USA - 14_1009_16_40cm | ecosystem: Environmental > Terrestrial > Soil > Grasslands | place: USA...
ACTCCGCGGTGCGCGAGAGCCGCGAGCGGGTGCGCACGGCGATCCGGAACGCGGGCTTCGCTTTCCCGTCCGACCGGGTCACCGTGAACCTGGCGCCGGCGGATCTCCGGAAGGAAGGCACGTCGTTCGATCTGCCAATCGCCCTCGGCATCCTGACCGCGACCGGAGGCGTCCGTCCGAACGGCTTCGGGCCGTTCGCCGTCCTCGGCGAGCTCGCGCTCGACGGGCAGATCCACGGCGTGCGCGGGACGCTCGCAGTCGGTCTCGCGTGCCGCCGCCTCGGGATCGAGACGATTCTGGTGCCCACCGACAACGTGGTGGAGGCGCTGGCGATCGACGGCCTCCGCGTGCTCACGGCGTCGACGTTGCGCGAGGCCGTGCTCCTGCTCAACGGAGAAGTCGCGGCCGGCACGCCAGCCGTCCCGCCACGTGTCGCCGCGCCCGATGACGATCTCGACTTCGCCGAGGTGCGGGGCCAGGCCCACGCCAAGCGCGCGCTCGAGATCGCCGCTGCGGGCGCGCACAACGTGCTGCTCATCGGTCCGCCCGGCGGCGGCAAGACCATGCTGGCCCGGCGGCTCGCATCGATCCTTCCGCCGATGACGGCCGACGAGACGATCGAAACGTCGACGATCTGGAGCGTCGCCGGGCTCTTGCCCGCGCACGGACACCTGATGACGTCGCGGCCCTTCCGTGCGCCGCATCACACGGTGTCGACGTCGGGGCTCATCGGAGGGGGCAGCACGCCCCATCCCGGGGAGGTGACGCTCGCGCATCTCGGCGTGCTGTTCCTGGACGAGCTTCCGGAGTTTCCCCAGCACGTGCTGGAATCCCTGCGTCAGCCGCTCGAGGACGGGCGCGTCACCATCTCGCGCGCTCGCGGGACCGGGCATTTCCCGGCGCGCTTCCAGCTGATCGCCGCCGCGAACCCGTGCCGGCGTGGCTGTCCATCCCTCGACCGGTGCCTCTGCACGCCAGCGGAGCGCGACCGGTATCTGGGGCGCATCTCGCGTCCGTTGCTGGACCGCATCGATCTGCACATCGAGCTCCCGGCGCTCGTCCACGCCGAGCTCGATCCCACGCGGTCCGAGGAGCCGTCCGCCGCCTTGCGCCAGCGCGTGATCGCGGCGCGAGGTCGCCAGCGAGTGCGCTTTGCGCCGTCGTCCGTCCGCAACAACGCCGAGATGGGCCCGCGACAGCTCAGGCGATTCTGCCGCGTGCCGCCGGACGCCGCCGGATTGCTCGCCGCGGCGATGAGCCGCCTCGGGCTGTCGGCGCGCGGCCACGATCGGGTGCTGAAAGTCGCGCGCACGATCGCCGATCTCGACGGTCGGGACGAGATCACGGGAGCCGATTGCGCCGAGGCGATCCAGTACCGCGGACTCGATCGCCGCTGGCGCGCGTGACGCGGCCCGCGGCGCGGAGGAAGCCGCGAGCGCCCCGTGAGAGAATGGCCGCGGTCGATCCGCCTCACGGGAGGTCTCATGTCCCATCCCGTCGTGCTGATCGTCGACGTGCAGGAGCGATTCTTCGACGCAACCGCCGCCGAGCGCTGACCTGTATGAGCCGGTATTTCGACCTCCACACGACCGTGCTGATCGTGGTGGGACACGGGATCCTGCCCGAGGAAGAAGACCGCCCGATCGCGTACGACCTCAAGCGCGAGGTGAACCGACGCGGCGGCACCTCCGAGGGACACACGGCCGTCGTCGTCACCGACGTGTGGCTCCTGAACAACGAGCTCGGGGAGTTCTTTCCGGCGATCGCGATCGGCGGCCCCGGCGTGAACGCCCTGACCGCGCAGATGTACGAGGAGCTCGACATCGCGTACTCGCGCGATCAGCGGGTCTTCGTCCAGGTCGGGACGGACTCGAAACGCGCGGCGCTCTGGGGAATGGATCAAACCACGACGCGCGAAGCCGTCGACGTCTTCGTCAAAGACGGCCTGCTCGAAAGATTCCTCGAACTGGTGTGGCGTCGCGCGTAGCGCGCGCGGCTCGTCGCGCGAACGCTAGGTGAGGGGCCACGAGAGGCGCGAGGACGCGCCTGACATGGCCCCCACACCCCCCAACGCTCGGCAGCGCCCCGGCAAAAGCCGTGGCGCTCCTCGACCACCGTGTACTCGGACGGACTCTTAGCGGCGTGGGATGTTGGTGTAGACCACCGTCCCGTCATCCTGCACGTCACGGAGCGTCGGGAACACCGACGCCGCGGTCGGCCCGTGCGGCGGCGTCGACACGACGTCGAAGTAGGACAGGACCTTCGCCACGTAGGCCCGCGTTTCCGCGAACGGCGGAATCCCGCCGTAGTGGCTCACCGCCTGCTCGCCAGCGTTGTACGCCGCGAGCGCCAGTTTCAGATTGCTGAACCGATCGATCAATCCGCGCAGATGGCGGACGCCGCCCCGGATGTTCTCGGCCGGGTCGAACGAGTCACGCACGCCGAGCATCGACGCGGTCCGGGGCATGAGCTGCATCAACCCCTGCGCGCCCTTCGGCGACACCGCGCGCGCGTTGAACCCGGACTCGACGCGGATCACGGCCTGCACCAGTTGTTCCGACACGCCGTAGCGCGCCGATGCCTCCTTGATGTGCTCCACGTACGATGTCCCGACCGCCGGCGGAGGAAGGCGGAGCAAGCCGGCTTCGGTGCCGGTCAGGCCCATCCGCCGATACGCAGGGTCGGTCGGCGCGTTGGTGTAGTACGTCGTCCCGTCAGGGGCCTCGAAGCGGAAGGTCTCGGCGCTCAGGGGCAGCGCCCCGATCAGAAGACTCCCCAGGCCGACGCCGAGAAGAACTCGAATCACCTGTTCAGTGTAGCGAGCACGCGAATTTCGCTCAATGCGCCACGCCATCTGGTGTCCCGTTCTTTCCGGGATACCAGTGCTTGGCGTAAGAGCTTCGGCGCGAGAAGGAGGTCTCGGGGCACCCGCGGCGTGTGCCGCGGGTGCCCCCGGCGGTCCTCAGGAGAGCCGTGTCAACTCACTCAATAGAGGCCGGTCAAGACGGGATCCGTCACCCGCACGTCGTCCAGCGCGAGCCGCGTCACGTCCTCGATCGAGTCGACGAGGTGGACCGTCATCACGTCTCGCACCGACGCCGGAACGTCTTCCACCAGATTCCTTTCGTTCCGCCGCGGCAGGATCAACGTCCGCACGCCCGCGCGGTGCGCGGCGAGGACCTTCTCCTTGATGCCGCCAACCGGCAACACCCGACCGGACAGACTGATCTCCCCGGTCATCGCGAGCGCCGCATGGAGCGGACGTCCGGTCAGAAGCGAGACGAGCGCGGTGGCCATCGTCACGCCCGCGGAAGGACCATCCTTCGGGATCGCGCCCGCGGGAACGTGGACGTGGACGTCACTCCGCTCCCAGAAATCGGAATCGATGCCGAGCTCGCGCGCATGCGAGCGGACCCACGAGAGCGCCGCTTGCGCCGATTCCTTCATCACGTCGCCGAGCTGGCCGGTGAGCGTCAACGTCCGCGAGCCCGGCATCCGCGTCGCTTCCACGAAGAGCACGTCGCCGCCGACCGGGGTCCATACGAGTCCGACCGCGACGCCCGGCACACGGGTGCGCTCTTCGAGCTCCTCGAACTCGAACCGGGGGGCTCCGAGCGACGACGTCACGAGGTCCGGCGTCACCGTGACGACCTCGCGCGGCCCCTCGGCGTACCGCCGCGCGATCTTCCGGAAGATGCTCGCGATCTCCCGCTCGAGGCTGCGCACGCCCGCCTCGCGCGTGTACCGGCGCACGATGAGCCGGAGCGCCTCCGGCGTGAAGATCACGTCGGTCCCTGCGACGACGCCGTGCTCGTGCGCCTGCTTCGGCACGAGATGCGTGCCGGCGATGCGGACCTTCTCCTCCTCGGTGTAGCCGGCGAGGTGGAGGATCTCCATCCGGTCGCGCAACGGCGGCGGCACCGTATCGATCACGTTCGCCGTCGTCACGAACAGCACGCGCGAGAGATCGAACGGCACGTCGAGATAGTGGTCGCGGAACGTCGCGTTCTGCTCGGGATCGAGCACCTCGAGCAGCGCGGACGCCGGATCGCCGCGAAAGTCCATCCCGAGCTTGTCGACCTCGTCGAGCATGAACACCGGGTTCTTGCTGCCGGCCCGTCTGAGGCCCTGCACGATCTGGCCGGGCAAGGCGCCGATGTACGTGCGGCGATGGCCGCGGATCTCGGCCTCGTCGCGCATGCCGCCGAGCGAGATCCGATGAAACTTCCGCCCGAGCGCGCGGGCGATCGACCGGCCGAGGGACGTCTTGCCGACGCCGGGCGGGCCGACGAAGCACAGGATCGGGTCCTTGCCGTCCGGCTTCAGCTTCTTCACCGCGAGATATTCGAGGATCCGCTCCTTGATCTTCTCGAGGCCTTCGTGGTCCTCGTCCAGGATCGTGCGCGCCCGCGCGAGGTTGATCTCCTCCGTCGTCTCGGCGCGCCACGGCATCGCGACGAGCCAGTCGATGTACGTCCGCGCCACGGTGTATTCGGCAGCCGCGGGGGGCATCTTGGCGAGCCGGTCGAGCTCGCGCACGGCTTCGCGGCGCGCCTCCTCCGGCATCCCGGCTTCCTCGATCTTCTGCCGCAAGGACTCGATCTCCTGCGTCCGGTCGTCGCTGTCGCCGAGCTCCTTCTGGATCGCCTTGAGCTGCTCGCGCAGGTAGTACTCGCGCTGCGTCTTGGACATCTCGGACTGGACCTCGGACTGGATTTTCGACCCGAGCTCCAGGACCTCGGCCTCCTTGCCGAGCGCGGCGGCGAGCTTCGACAGCCGTTCCTTGACCGGAAGGGTCTCGAGCAATTCCTGCTTGAGTGCGGTCGACAGCGTCGGAAGGGCCGATGCGACCAGGTCGGCCAGCGCACCGGGGCCGTCGGCGCCGGTCGCGATCGTCGCCAGCTCGTCCGGAAGCGACGGCGACAGCGACACGACCTTCTGGAACAGCGCCGTCACGCTCCGCTCGAGCGCCTCCTGCTCGAGGTCGCGGGCGCCGCTTGCCTCGTCGTGCAACGCTTCGATGCGCGCACGCAGGAACGGTTGATCCTGCACCAGCTCGGCGAGCCGGAAGCGCCCGAGCCCCTGCACCACCACGCGCAGCGTCCCGTCCGGCTGCTTGAGCACACGGTGAATGACGGCCACCGTGCCGATCGGATGGAGGCCGTCCCGCGACGGCGCGTCGTCCGCCGGGTTCCGCTGCGCCACGGTCCCGATGACGCGCGAGCCCTGCATCGCGTCCTCGATCAGGCGTACCGACGACGGACGACCGGCCGCCAGCGGCAGCACGGCATGAGGGAACAGCACGCTCCCGCGCAACGGGAGAATCCCGAGCACGTCAGGCACCACGAGCGGCGGAGTCTTCTCATCAGTCATGGTGACGTTCGGATGTCCTTTCGGCTGCGCCGGTTTTTTCAGAACAGGTCGAGCGGGCGGAGCTGCCCGGCGGCGGCGCGGACCAGGGCCTCGCGCGGCTCGGACGATCGCCGCTCACGCGGCTCCACGCCGTCGCGCTCGGGGTCCTCGCGCAAATAGCTCACCAGGTCCTCGATCTGCCGCTGCATCTCCACCATCCGGCGCCTCATTTTTAGGATGATCTCGACGCCGGCGAGATTCACGCCGAGATCACGAGTGAGACGGAGCAGGCGGGCGAGATCTTCGACGTCCTCCTCGGAATACATCCGGGTCCGCCCGACCGTGCGGCTCGGACGGAGCAAGCCCTTCTTCTCGTAGAAGCGCAGCGTCTGCGGATGCACCTTCAGCATGTCGGCCACGACGCCGATCATGTAGAGCGGCTTCGAGCGATCCGTCATGCCGATCCTCCGCGATAGCGGTCGAGCTCCGTCCGCACGTCCATGGGCATGAGCCGCGCGAGCTCGCGCACGAGCTCCGCGGTGCGGGCGTCGATGCCGCCGGGAACCTCGACACGCACGGTGACGTAGAGATCGCCGGACCCGTCACCCGTGAGCTTCGGCATTCCGTCGCCGCGCAGTCGTACGATGCGCCCGTCATGCATCCCGGGCGGCACGACGAGGACGGCCTCGCCGGTCGGCGTCGGGATCCGGATCCGCGCGCCGCAGAGGGCCTCCCACACGGTGATCGCAACCTCGCAATGCACCGCGTCGCCCTTGCGCGAGAAGAACGGATGCGCGGCCACACGCGTGCTGACGATGAGGTCGCCGCGCGGTCCTCCAAACGGTCCCGCGTGGCCCTCGCCCGCGATGCGGAGCTGCGTCCCACTGTCGACGCCGGGCGGGATCTCGACCACGACGGACTCGAGGACGCGCCGGACCCCGCGGCCCTGGCAGTGCGGACACGTGACGGGCCCGGTCACGCCGCGCGCCTCGCAAACACGGCACGGCGAGAACCGGGAGATCTGGAGCGGCGCCGTGGCGCCGCGCGCGGCGTCCCCAAACGACAGATCGACGGCCGCGTGCAGGTCTTCGCCGCGCCGACCAGCCGGCAGCGCGCCCGGGTCCGGCGCGGGCTGATGGCCCAGGCGATCGTACATCTCGCGCGCGACCGCGTCGCTCAGGACCCGATACGCCTCCTGGATCTCGCCGTAGAGCGCCTGGACGTCACGGTCCCAGAAATTGACGTCGGGCGAGTACTGTCGCGCGAGCCGCTGGTATGCCTGCCGGATCTCCCGGGGCGCCGCCGTGGACAACACCCCGAGGACCCCATAGTAATCACGTCGCATGTCGGCCTACTTCTTGTCACCCAGGTCCTCGAACTCGGCGTCGACGACCTCTCCTTCCTTCGGCGCCGCGCCGCCGGTCGTGCCGCGGTTCTCCGTCTGGCCACTGGGCTGACCGGCCTGGGCCTCCCGGTACATCACCTCCGCGAGCTTGTGCGACGCCCGCGTCAGGTTTTGCTGCGCGGTCTTCATGCGCTCGATGTCCTCGCTCTTCAGCGCCTCGCGCGCTTCGGCGAGCGCGTCCTCGACGGCCTTCTTGTCGCTCTCCGCGAGCTTGGCGCCGTGCTCGGCGAGCGTCCGCTCGGTCTGGTACACGAGGGAGTCCGTCTGGTTGCGGACCTCGATCTCCTGCTTGCGCTTCTGATCCTCCGCGGCGTTCGACTCGGCCTCGCGGACCATCCGGTCGATCTCGTCCTTGGTGAGGGTCGACGACGCGGTGATCGTGATGTTCTGCTCCTTGCCGGTCGCCTTGTCGCGCGCCGAGACGTTCAGGATGCTGTTCGCGTCGACGTCAAACGAGACCTCGACCTGCGGCACGCCGCGCGGCGCCGGCGGAATCCCGTCCAGGTGGAAGCGGCCGAGCGTGCGATTGTCGCGGGCCATGGGCCGCTCGCCCTGCAGCACGTGGACCTCCACCGACGGCTGGCTGTCCGCCGCGGTGGTGAACGTCTCGGTTCGCTTGGTCGGGATCGTGGTGTTCCGGGGGATCAGGACCGTCATGACGCCGCCGAGCGTCTCGATGCCAAGGGACAGCGGCGTGACGTCGAGCAGGACCACGTCCTTCACCTCGCCGGTGAGCACGGCCGCCTGAACGGCGGCGCCGATGGCCACGACCTCGTCCGGGTTCACACCCTTGTGAGGCTCCTTGCCGAAGAGGCCCTTGACGGCCTCCTGGACCTTCGGCATGCGGGTCTGGCCACCCACGAGGATGACCTCGTCGATGTCCTTCGGCGACACACTGGCGTCCTGCATCGCCTGGCGACACGGCGCGATGCTGCGGTCAACCAGATCACCGACGAGCGCCTCGAGCTTCGCCCGCGTCAACGTCATCACCAGGTGTTTCGGGCCGCTCTGGTCCGCGGTGATGAACGGCAGATTCACTTCGGTCGACAGTGTGGTGGAGAGCTCCACCTTCGCGCGCTCGGCGGCTTCCTTGAGCCGCTGCAACGCCATGCGGTCGCGTCGCAGGTCGATGCCGTTTTCCTTCTGGAACTCGGCGGCGATCCAGTCGATGATCCGCTGGTCGAAGTCGTCGCCGCCGAGATGCGTGTCGCCGTTCGTCGCCTTGACCTCGAACACGCCCTCGCCGATTTCCAGGATCGAGATGTCGAACGTCCCGCCGCCGAGGTCGTAGACCGCGATCGTCTCGTCCTTCTTCTTGTCGAGTCCGTAGGAGAGGGCCGCCGCGGTGGGCTCGTTGATGATGCGCAGGACTTCGAGCCCGGCGACCTGGCCCGCGTCCTTCGTCGCCTGCCGCTGACTGTCGTTGAAGTAGGCCGGGACGGTGATGACGGCCTGGGTGACCTTCTCCCCGAGATAGGCCTCCGCCGCCTCTTTCAGCTTGCGAAGGATCATGGCGGAGATCTCCGGCGGCGAGTACTGCTTGCCTCGGACTTCCACCCGCGCGTCCCCGCTCGGCGCCTTCACGACCTTGTAGGGAACGAGCTTCATCTCGCTCAGGACCTCGTCGTGACGGCGCCCCATGAACCTCTTGATGGAGAACACGGTGTTCTCCGGGTTCGTGATCGCCTGCCGTTTGGCCACCTGCCCGACGAGAATCTCGCCGTCCTTGGTGAAGCCCACCACCGACGGCGTCAGGCGGCTGCCTTCCTGATTGGGGATGACGGTGGGGTTGCCGCCCTCGACGACCGCGACAACGGAGTTGGTGGTCCCGAGGTCGATGCCGATTACCTTCGCCATGTTCGAATTCTCCCTTGTCCTTTACGTCAGCACGTCGATCTTGATTTCCCTGGCCTTGACCTCTTCGGCCTTCGGCAGCTTCACCATCAACAGCCCGTCGCGGTACGTCGCCTTGACCTTGTCGGCCTGCACCGGCATCGGCAGCTGCACCGTCCGCTCGAACTTGCCGTAGGCACGCTCGAGGCGGTGATCGCTCTCGTTGTTCGCGCCGGGTTCCGGAGTGCGACGCTCGCCCTTCACGCTCAGCAGGTCGCCGGTGATAGAGGCGTTGATGTCCTTCTCGTTGACGCCAGGCAGTTCGAAGGAGAGCACGAGGTCGTCCTTCGTCTCCGACACGTCACAGAGCGGCGCCCACATCCGCTCGCTCCCAACGCTCATGGGGGATCCGAAGACCGTGTCGATGAGACGATTCATGTCCGCCTGGAGCTCCGAGACTTGTCGGAACGGTTGCCAGCGCTCCATCGTCATGCCGAAAGGCCGCCGTCGTTCGATCGCCATAGCCCCTGACCTCCTTACTTCCGGCTCAATCGCCGGAGTATTGAGCACACTCACTCTATATCATCTGAGTGTTCATCTGTCAATCATTGGAGCCTCTCAAAAGGGGCACGATCGATGAAGTGCGGATGCTAGCGTTGGGGAATGCGCCCAGGCTGTGGCTGTGCGCTGGTCACGCTGGGGCTCGGCGCAGTGCTCGGTGGGGCTGTGTGGGCTGGAGTGAAGGTATTACAAGAGCCAGGAGTGTTGAGCGAGCGGCCCTATGTCGCTCGCGACCACCAACCGACGACGACCTCAGGCGGGAATCGGGCAACCTTGACCATGTCCGAAACCGATCTCGCCGTCTTCATCACGCGCCAGCTGAACAGCCGGGCCGAGCTCCCGGTTCGGGACATCGTCGTCCGCCTCCCGGACGGCAATGGCGCCGATGTCGGAGCCAAAACGACCGTTCAGGACATCGGCAGGGCATGGGGGATGCCGGGCAGCGTCTTCGCGTTCATGCCGCACTCGTGGCGCGACCATCCTGTCTGGGTGACCGCCAGGGCGGCGCCTCGGCTCGGCCGCGACGACTCCCGTCGATATCTCCGGGTGGACGTCAGCCGCTTCGCCTTCGGTCGGCTGCCGTTGCCAACGGTCGCCGCGAAATGGGTCGGGCTCGGGTTGCTCCACTGGGAGCTTCCCGACGACGTGGAAGACGTCAGGCTCGAACCGGGCCGTGTGACGGTCCGGATCTCTTCGTCGCGGCTACGTACCGGACCTGCAGGTCGTAGATGAGCTCCTCGAGGACCTGTGTCTCTTCGAGGGACCGACGCCCCTCCGTCTTCTCGCGGAGGAGCAGCAGCAGGTCCACGAGCTCCGCGGCCTGGTCTAGGTCCTTTCGCACGTCACCGGTCAGAGGATCGGGAGCCTCCCCCATCGCCATCGCGGCCGAGCTCGCGAGCATGACGAACAGGCCGGTGAGGTCGCGCTCCACGCCCGCGCCGGGGGCAGGATGGGGAGCGGCCGAGGCAGGCTGCCGACCGGGCGCTGACGGCTCTCGGGATTCGGCGGCGCGGGGAGGCGGCGCAGCCGGAGGCACGCTTTCGTCCTCGTCGGCCCTCCGGCGCCGGTCGGTGACCTTGAAGCCTTCTTCCTCGGGCCCCGCCATAGAGGTCAGCCTAGCACACGAAAAATCGCTCGCTGTATAATGAGGCAATCCCCAGGGATCACAATGACCGAGTCTCCCGGATCGCTCTTTGAACGACTCCTCGAGATCATGAGCCAGCTTCGCGGTCCGGGTGGCTGTCCGTGGGATCGCGAGCAAACGCCGGATTCTCTCAAGCCTTACCTGATCGAAGAAGCGTACGAACTCCTGGAAGCGATCGACGCCGTC
>Ga0066710_100007398_pt1 | contig 10481 bp, 11 predicted proteins | sample GraSoiAngelo_159_FD_79666 | JGI IMG/M metagenome (GOLD analysis project Ga0066710, IMG submission 79666) | Grasslands soil microbial communities from the Angelo Coastal Reserve, California, USA - 14_1009_16_40cm | ecosystem: Environmental > Terrestrial > Soil > Grasslands | place: USA...
GTCGACCCTTCTCCTCCAGTTGGCGTCGCGGATGTCGAGCGCCGGGCACCCCTGCCTGCTCGCCTCGGGCGAGGAATCCAGGGGCCAGGTCGCCTCGCGCGCCCATCGGCTCGGCCTCGACGGCGGGGCGCTCTCGTTCGTCCGCGGCCGGGACCTCGGCGAGGTCGTCGCGACCGCCGTGGCGGAGGGCCCGCACGTCCTCATCGTGGACTCGATCCACACCCTCCGCGATTCGGGATCGGACTCGCTCGCCGGCGGCGTCGGGCAGGTGCGGGCCTGCACCGACGCCTTGGTCGCGCTGGCGAAGGACCGTGGGATCTCCGTGCTCCTGATCGGCCACGTCACGAAGGGCGGCGACCTCGCCGGTCCTCGCACGCTCGAGCACGCCGTCGACGCGGTCCTTTCCTTCGAGGGCGAGGCCCGGTCGGGCCTTCGGATTCTCGCGGCGACCAAGAACCGGTTCGGCCCCGAGGGCGAGGTGGCGTGGTTCGAGATGCAGCGGGCCGGGCTGGTCGAAGCCGAGGCCGGCCCGCGCTGGGGCCAGGGTGAGTCGGAGCCGGGCTGCGCGACCGCGCTCACGCTCGCCGGCCGGCGCGCGTTCGCGCTCGACGTGCAGGCGCTCGTCGTGCCCACGGACGGGCCGCCCCGCCGACAGGTAAGCGGCCTGGACCCTCGCAGGTTCCACATCGTCGCCGCGATCGCCGATCGGTGCCTCGGCTCCCGGCTCGGGCGCGCCGAGATCTTCGGCGCCTCGACCGGCGGCCTGCGCCTGGACGACCCCGGCACGGACCTCGCGATCGCCGCAGCACTGGCCTCGGCGAGTGCGGGGCGCGCCCTGCCTCCGGACACGGGCTTTCTGGGCGAACTGGCGCTCACCGGCACCATCCGGGCCGTCGCGGGGACCGGCCAGCGCCTGCTCGCGGCCGCAGCCGCGGGGCTTCGGCGGGTCGTGATGGCCCCATCGCCGGAGGCCTCGTCGGAGGCTCCACCCGGCCTCGAGGTCATCCCGGCTGGTCACATCAGGCAGGCCCTGTCCTGGGCATTGGGCGGTCCGGAGGCCGCATATGGCCCCTGACCTGCGCTTTCGAGTTGCGGTGGCCTCCCCACCCGTGCTATCCTCGCTATCCGCCACAGCTCAACCATCGAACAACCCCAGGGGGTGCCGTGTTCGGCAAGGGAGACAAGGTCGTCTATCCCCACCATGGGGCGGCCGTCATCGAAGACCTTGTGGAACGCGAAGTGTTCGGCGAGCGCAGGACCTATTTCAAGCTGCGACTGGCCCACGGCGATCTGACCCTCATGGTCCCGGTCGACAACACCGAGGAGGTTGGGCTGCGAGAAGTGGTCTCCAAGCGCGAGGTCAAGAAGGTGTTCGATCTCCTCCGTGAGGAGGAGGCCCTGGTCGCCACCAACTGGAGCCGCCGGTACAAGACGAACCTCGCGAAACTCTCCTCCGGGGACATCTACCAGGTGGCCGAAGTCGTGCGGAACCTCTCCATCCGCGAGAAGGAGAAGGGCCTGTCGGCGGGCGAGAAGCACATGCTCGCGAAGGCCCGGCAGATCCTGATCTCGGAGCTGACCTTTGCCTTCGACTCGACCGAGGAGAAGGCCGAGGCGATGCTGGACAAGGTCCTCGAGGAATCGCACTAGCGCCCGTTCGGCCGTTCTCAAGCCGCCCGTTCGCGGTCCCGAAGTACACAAGCAGGGGTGTGCTTCTTCGCTGCCCCGCCTTCGAGATGAAGCTACGGACCGGCTCCCGAGCGACCGACGCGCCACGCGAGGAGGACCCGCTGGCGCCGCTCGACCCTATCCCCGTCGAACCGCCGCCCCGTCGCCGCCGCCCGCACTGGCTGCTGGTCGAGTTCGTCCGGCTCATCATGGTCTCGATCTTCGCCGTGGCCGGCTGGGAGGTCGCCGCGAGCCTCGGCCCGCGGGCCTCCACGCGACTGCTCGTCGGGATCGTCGTCGGGTCGGGCGTCGGCTACGTGGTGGGCGGGATGTTCGGCCGAAGCACCGCCACGGCGGTCTCCGAGTTCGAGCGCGAATTCCGACGCAAGTCCGCGGCGGAGATCCTGGCCGGGGCGATCGGGCTCGTGATCGGGCTGCTCCTCGCGACGCTGCTCTCGTTTCCGCTCTTCCACCTCCCCGCCGTCTCCGCGTATCCGGCCATCTCGTTCCTGTACGCAACGGCCGGCTATCTCGGCTACACGATCGGCCGCAACAAGAGCGACGAGCTGTTCGGCCTCTTCGGGGTGAAGCCTCGCGCGGCAGGCATCCGCCCTGGCGAGGTGTCCGTCCTCGACTCGAGCGCCATCCTCGACGGACGCATCCTTGCGCTCATCCAGATGGGCTTCCTGAACGGCACCCTGCTCGTGACGAGCGGCGTGCTCGCCGAGCTGCAGGCGGTCGCTGACTCGTCCAACCCCAGCCGCCGCCATCGGGGCCGCCGCGCGCTCGACCTGCTCGTCGGCATGCGGCGTGAGCCCTCGGTGGACCTGGTCGTCGTCGAGGACGAGCCCTTCCAGCCGGGAGAGCCGGTCGACAGCCAGCTCGTGCGCCTCGCGAAGGCCCGCGGAGGCGCGATCGTAACCAACGACGCGGGGCTCGCGAGGGTCGCCGCAGCGGTCGAGGTCCCCGTCCGGTCGATCCACGCACTTGCCGAGGCGCTGCGGCCGCCGGTGGTCGCCGGAGAGCAGGTGCAGGTCCGGCTGAGCCGCCGGGGCCGGGAGAGCGGCCAGGCGGTCGGCTACCTGGACGACGGAACCATGGTGGTCGTGGAGGAGGCGGACCACCTGCTGGGCGACACGATCAAGGTGATGGTGACCAACGCCATCCAGACCTCCACCGGCCAGATGGTGTTCGGCCAGGTCGCCGCGGACGTGACGCGCCCGCTCGAGGCCTGAGGTCCCGCCACAAACGCAACCGGCTACCCTGTCCGGCATGGGGGTGTGTGACGCGTGAGCGGCGCCGGTTTGCTCCTTGCCGCGGGGGCGGGGCGCCGCCTCGGGTGGGCGATCCCGAAGGCCTTCGTGCCCCTGGCTGGCCGTCCCATGCTGGAGTACTCGCTCTCGGCGATGGCGGCATCTGGCGTGGTCTCCGCCGTGGTGCTGATCGTGCCCGAGAGCGAACGGCGTCGCGTCGAGGAGACCATCGCCGACCTTCGAAGCGGCGCGCTGATCTCCGCTGTCGTATCGGGCGGGACGACCCGCCGTCGCTCGGTCCAGCGAGGCCTCGCGGCCGTGCAGGCCGATGCGACCACCATCGTCTGTCACGACGCCGCGCGGCCGTTCGCGACGCCCGCCCTGTTCGTTCGGGTGGTCGAGGGGCTGCGTGACGTCGACGGGTGCATCCCCACGGTCCCCGTACCCGACACGCTCAAGCGCACGCGCGACGGGCGCGTCATGCACACGATCCCGAGGGAGGACGTGGTCCTGGCGCAGACCCCGCAGGCCTTCGTCTGCGCGAGCCTGCGTGCCGCGCACGATGCCGAGAACGTCGAGGAAGCGACCGACGACGCGCTCCTGCTCGAGGCCAGGGGCATGCCGATCGCGACCGTCGCGGGTGAGCCCGGCAACTTCAAGATCACGACGCCCGAGGACCTTCGCCGCGCCGAGGAGATCGTGGCGCGTCGCGGGCTGGCCCCGGCCGAGCGGTGAGCGATCTTCGGGTCGGCCTCGGGATCGATCTGCACGCGTGGGACCCGGACCGGCCGCTCGTCCTGGGTGGCGTCCGGTTCGACCACGAGCCCGGGCTCGCGGGCCACTCCGACGGCGACGTGGTCTGCCACGCGCTCGCCGACGCGCTCCTGGGTGCCGCGGGGCTGGGGGACGTCGGTCAGCACTTCTCCGACTCGGACCCCGCCTTCCGCGGGATCGGCGGGCTCGATCTCCTGGGGCGGACCGTCGCCCTGCTCGCGGAAGCCGGCCGAACCGCGGAGAGCTGTGACATGACGGTCGTCGCCGATCGCCCGCACGTCTCGCCCCGGCGGGACGAGATCCGCGCGACGTTGGCGGCAACACTCGGGGTTCCCGCAGACGCGGTCTCGGTGAAGGCCACCCGCCCCGAGGGGCTCGGCCTCTCGGGCGACGGCGTCGGGTGCTTCGCCGTCGCGATCGTTCGGGGATGAGGCCGGACGGGCGGGGCCTCGAGTTCGCCATCGGTGGCCGCCGTCCCGTCACCGAGGCGATCCGATCGGGCCATGCGCGCCGGATCCTGCTGGCGAACGGACTGTCGGCGTCCGGGCCGGCTCGCGCATTGCTCGCCGAAGCCGACGCCGCGGGCGTGTCGGTCACCCGCGTCGAACGAGCGGCGCTCGACCGCCACGGCGTTCGGGACCACCAGGGGGTCGTCGCGATGGTCGCGCCCCCACCGGAGCTCGACGAGCGCGCCCTGGCCGGTCTGCCCCTCGGGCCCCACGCGATCGCGGTCGTCCTCGACGGCATCGAGGACCCGCAGAACTTCGGCGCGGCCGCGCGATCGGCCGAAGCCGCCGGGGCCGCCATGCTGGTCGTGCGTTCGCGTCGCGCTGCGCCGCTCACGCCGGCCGCGATCCGCGCGTCGGCCGGCGCGGTGCTGCACCTCCCCGTCGCCCGCGTGACGAATCTGCGTCGAACGATCGACGCGCTCAAGGACCGAGGGCTGTTCGTGGCAGGCCTCGATCACGGCGCGAGCGCCACGATCGATGACACTCCACCGCCGGATGGACCCGTCGCACTCGTGCTCGGGGCGGAGGAAGCCGGGATCTCGCGTCTGGTCAAGGAGTCGTGCGACCTGCTCGTCGCCATCCCGATGCGCGGACGAACCGGTTCGCTCAACGCGTCCGCGGCGCTCGCCGTGGGCCTCTTTGGGTGGCTGCTACGATCCCGAAGTGCTGGCGTGGCGCAGCCTGGTAGCGCAAGCGATTTGTAATCGCTAGGTCGTGGGTTCGAATCCCACCGCCAGCTCGCCGGCGCCCCCAACGGGCTCGTTCGAGGAGCGCGTGCGCGCGGTGATCTCCCGGCTGCGGCCGGGCGAGGTGGTCACCTACGGCGAGGTCGCGGAGGAGGCGGGGTTTCCCGGCGCCGCCCGGGCGGTCGGGAACGTCCTTGCCCGGAGCGACGGACTGCCCTGGTGGCGCGTGGTGACCTCGACCGGCCGGCTCGTCCCGGGCCACGAGCGACTCCAGGCCGAGCGGCTCCGGTCCGAAGGCGTCGTCGTCCTGCGCGGCAGGGTCCGGCCAGGCCGTACTATCGTGCGGCACCGCCGACGGAAAGGAGCTTCGTGAAGACCGGCAGCGCCTGGGCAAGCGCCTTGAGTCAGCTGGACGAAGCCGCGGCTGCGATGCAGCTGGATCCCGGCGTCCACGAGGTGCTCCGCAATCCCCGGCGCGCGCTCGAGGTCTCCGTCCCGACCCGGATGGACGACGGGACCGTCACGGTGTTCAAGGGCTACCGCGTCCATCACAACACGTCGCGCGGCCCGTCGAAGGGCGGCATTCGCTACCACCCGGCGGTCACCCTGGAGGAGGTGAAGGCGCTCGCGATGTGGATGACCTGGAAGTGCGCGGTGGTCGGGATCCCGTTCGGCGGCGCCAAGGGCGGGGTCGTCGTCGAGCCGCGCGAGCTCTCGATGGGGGAGCTGCAGCGCATGACCCGGCGCTACACGTCGGAGATCCTCCCGTTCATCGGTCCGGAACGAGACATCCCGGCGCCCGACCTTGGGACCAACGAGCAGGTCATGGCCTGGATCATGGACACCAATTCGACACGGGAGGGTTTCTCGGTTCCCGGCGTCGTCACCGGCAAGCCGCTCGCGATCGGGGGCTCCGCCGGACGGAACCAGGCGACGGCACGCGGCGTCATGTACATCACGCTCGCGACCCTCAAGCACCGCGGCCGTGCCATCGAGGACACGCGCGTCGTCGTGCAGGGCTACGGCAACGTCGGCGGGGGTACGGTCGAGCTCTTGCACGAGCAGGGCTGCAGGATCGTCGGTGTCTCCGACGTGAAGGGAGGCGTCTACAACCCCGACGGGCTCACGCCCGAGGCGCTCCGGCAGCACCAGGCCGACACGGGCGGCCTCCAGGGCCTCGAGGGCGCGCAGGACGTGACCAACGAGGAGCTCTTGGAGTTGGACTGCGACCTCCTCATCCCCGCGGCGATCGAAGGCCAGCTCACGCGGCTCAACGCCGACCGGGTGAATGCCTCGATCATCGTTGAGGCGGCGAACGGCCCGACCGAGCCGGAGGCCGACGAGATCTTCGCCCAGCGTGGCATCGCGGTGGTGCCGGACATCCTCGCCAACGCGGGCGGCGTGACCGTCTCGTACTTCGAATGGGTGCAAGACATCCAGGCGTACTCCTGGTCGGAGGACGAGGTGAACGACCGGCTCCGCAAGATCATGGAGCAGTCCTACGTGGACGTCCTCGCGATGGGGGAGTCGCGCGGGGTCACGATGCGAACCGCCGCAACCATGCTCGGCGTGGGGAGGGTGGCCGAGGCGCACGCCACGCGCGGGCTCTACCCCTGACCGGGCGCCCGTCGGGGCGCCCGGGTATCATCGGCGGCTGGCATGACCACTTGGACGCTCAAACGGATCCTCGTGCTGATCGCGGCCGTCGCGATCGGGGTCGTCCTGCTCCGCCAGGGGTTCACCGGCAACGCGAGCGAGCTGATCGCGGGCACCGGAAGCTCGCCGGGCTCTCAGGTGTCTCCCTCCCCCGGCCACCACGCGTCGCCCACGCCCTCCCCGAAGCGCAAGGCCAAGGTGCACGGCGTGGTCCTGCAGCTCGTGAACGGCTCGGGCACCACCGGCCTCGCTGCGAGCACGTCGCTCGTGCTCAAGAACCAGGGCTACACGCTGAAGCCTCCGGGCAACCTCACTGGATCGAACGGAGCCAGCATCACGACGCCGACCACGACGATCTACTACCGAGCCGACTCGCTGCCGGAGGCGCAGGCGATCATGCACAAGTACTTCCCCGCGGCCCAGGTCCTGCCCGCCCCGGCGGGCTACCCCGCCGACGTGCAGGTCACGATCGTGCTCGGGACCGACTTCGCGGGGATCGCGCCCAGCCCCTGAGGTCTACCCTCGGCCGCCCTCGGGCCGTAAGCTGACATCCGGATGGACAAGGAGCGGGGTCCCTTCCTCTCGAACCCCTTCGTCGCGAGAGCCTCCCGGTGGGGACTGCTCGCATGGTCGATCATCGGGCTCCTCATCCTGATCGCGGCGGCATATCGGTTCGTGCTGTATCCGGTTCGCGTGATCTTCGCCCCGCTCGTCGTCGCCCTTGTCGTGATCTACCTGCTCGATCCCATCGTGAGCCGGTTGCAGGCGCGCGGGATCGGGCGGCTCTGGGGGACCCTGCTCACCTACGTGGTCGTACTCTCGGCGGTCGGGATCGGGCTCGCGTATCTGGCCGACGTGGTCGGCCATCAGGTCACGCAGTTCGTCCACTCCGTCCCGACGCTCCTCGGCAAGGCGCAGACGGGCGTCCAGGCAGCGTTCGACCGGCTGGGGATCCACGTCGACACCAAGGCCATCGTCGCGGCGTTCGAGCCGAACTCCGGCAGCGCCTCGCAGTTCTTCGGGCGGCTCACCGCCTTCACCTCGGGCGTCGTGCATCTCGCCTTCGTGTTCCTGCTCGGACCCCTGATCGCGTTCTACCTGCTGGTCGACCTGCCGAAGATCCGACGAGGGGCCGAATCGATCGTCCCCGTGCGACGTCGCGACGACGTGGTCACCCTCGCCAAACGGGTCGGCGAGACGCTCGGAGGGTTCTTCCGCGGACAGCTGCTCCTGGCCCTCCTCGTGGGGTTGTGCTCGCTGGCCGGTTTCTGGGCCGTGGGGCTCCCCTACTTCGCGCTCCTCGGGGCGCTGACCGGCCTGTTCGCGCTCGTGCCGCTCATCGGAACCCTCATCGCGGGCGTCCCGGCCCTCTTCGTGGCCCTCACGGCGAGCCGCGGCTCCGGCCAGGCCCTGCACGTCGCGGGGGGATGGCGCCTCGCGCTCGCCTCGGCGGTCGTGCTCGTCCTGGTGCAACAGCTCGAGTCCAGGGTGCTCGAGCCGCGCCTGCTCAGCCAGGCCGTCCGCCTGCACCCGGTGTCGGTGCTCCTGTCGCTCCTGGTGGGGGGGTCCCTGCTGGGCCTGTGGGGCATGCTGCTTGCCGTACCCACGGTGGCCGCGATCCGCGTGGTCGTCCTGTACGTGTGGGACACCCGCTCGAGTTGGCCCCCCGGGGTGCCCTCGGCGGCCGAGCCGAACGGGGGCCCGCACGAACGGGAGCGGGCGGCGCCCCGTGCGGGCGGCTGAGCCTTTCGTTGACGGGCCCGGCGCCCGGGGCTACCGTAGTTGGCGGGGTACGCCGCCATGCTCAAGATCTCCCAGAAGACCGAGTACGCGATGCGAGCGATGGTGGAGCTCGCCATCCGGCGCGACGCTGATCCTCAGGCCTTGGTGCCCGCCCGCGCGCTCGCGGAGGCGCAGCAGATCCCGCTTCGCTTCTTGGAGCAACAGCTGGGGGCCCTGCACAAGGCGGGGCTGGTCGAGAGCTTCCGGGGAGGCGGCGGGGGGTGCCGCCTCGCAAGGGATCCGGTCGCGATCACCGTAGCGAACGTGGTGGATGCGGTGGAGGGGGCGCTCTACCCCATGAACTGTCTGAACGACGCCGATCATGACTGTTTCCAGGACGCCCGCTGCGGGCTGCAGGAGCTCTGGGGGGACGTGCACGTGGCCATCCGGCGGGTGTTCGAACAGACCTCGATCGCGGACCTGGCGGAGCGGCATCAGCGGATGGCCAAGCCGCCCGTGTGGGCACCGAGCGAGCTGATCCGCCCCCGGGTCTGACCTCGAACCATCGTCCGGGCTATTTGCCCAGGATCCGCATCACGGTCGTGCCGCACACCGGGCACTTGCCCTTCGCGGCGCGACGCCCGTTCTTGAGCGTGGTCTCCTCGCCCTCGAACTCGCGCTTCGCCTTGCACTTCACGCAGTAGGCCTCGTACTTCGCCATCTGGTCACCTCCCTTCCGTCATGCTCGAAATGCGCTTCGAGGCCGTCCGGGGACGGCCTCTCGTGCTCAATTGTCCCGGGGGAGTCCCGACAGATCAAGCACCGGCGAACGTGTGTTCGACCGGCTCCTTCTCGAGCACATGGTTCCCCATGATGAGCGCGTCCATGCCCGTGTTGAGGTAATCGGCGAGGGCCTCCTCTGGGCGGTGCACGATGGGCTCGCCCCTGAGGTTGAAGCTCGTGTTCAGCACGACGGGCACGCCTGTGCGGCGCTCGAACTCCTCGATGAGGCGGTAGTAGAGCGGGTTGCCCTCGCGGAGCACCGACTGGAGCCGGCCGGTTCCGTCGACGTGGGTTACGGCGGGGATGACGTCGCGCTTGTCCCTGCGGATGGGGAGCACGAGCAGCATGAACGGGTTGGGGTAGTAGCCGTCGAAGTACTCGTGGCCCCTCTCGTCCAGGACGCTCGGCGCGAACGGGCGGAACCCCTCACGGTGCTTGACCTCGGCGTTCACGATGTCCTTCATCTCGGGCCGGCGCGGGTCGGCCAGGATCGAGCGCGCGCCGAGCGCCCGCGGGCCGACCTCGGATCGGCCCTGGAACCACCCGACGATGCGGGACTCGGAGAGGAGGCGTGCCGCCTCCGCCGCCGGGTCGGCGACCTCGCGGAAGGGCAGCTTGCGGCCGGCGAGCACCTCCTTGAAGTCGGCGTTCGAGTACTCGGGGCCGAAGAACGCGTGGTCCATGCGCCACTCGCGCGGCCTGCCGAGCTGCTGGTGCCACACGTGCAGGGCGGCGCCGAGGGCGTTTCCCGCGTCCCCGGCCGCCGGCTGGATGAACAGGTGCTCGAACGGGGTCTCCGAGAGGAGCCGCGCGTTCATCACCGAGTTCAGCGCGACCCCGCCCGAGAGCGCGAGGTTCCGCGAGCCGGTCAGCTCGTGCAGGGCCCGAGCGAGGTGCAGACCGGCCTCTTCAGTGATCGCCTGCACGCCGAAGGCGACGTCCTGATGACGCTCGGTGATCGCCGACTCTGGCACGCGCGGGGGCCCGAAGCGGTCCATGTAGCGCTTCGAGAGCGGGCTCGCCTCGAGCTGATAGCCGAACCAGGACAGGTCAACGCGGAACAGGCCGTCGGGGGTCAGTCGGATGAAGTCCCGGAAGGCCGGCACGTAGCGGTCGGTGCCGTACGGCGCGAGGCCCATGACCTTGCCCTCGTCGGCGTTGGGGTGAAAGCCGAGCCAGCCCGTGACCGCGGTGTAGACCTCGCCCAGCGAATGGGGGTTGCGGACCTCGCGGAGCGTCTGGAACCGGGAGCCTCGCCCGATCCCGAGGGTCGTCGACATGAAGTCCCCGCCGCGGTCGAGCGTGAGGACCGCAGCCTCGTCGAACCCGCTCGCGTAGAACGTCGCCGCCGCGTGCGCCTCGTGATGACCGATGTTCGCGACACGCCCGCGGTATCCCGTTCGGCGAAGGAAGTCGCGCTGCTTGTGCCA
>Ga0066710_100007399_pt1 | contig 10481 bp, 8 predicted proteins | sample GraSoiAngelo_159_FD_79666 | JGI IMG/M metagenome (GOLD analysis project Ga0066710, IMG submission 79666) | Grasslands soil microbial communities from the Angelo Coastal Reserve, California, USA - 14_1009_16_40cm | ecosystem: Environmental > Terrestrial > Soil > Grasslands | place: USA...
GCGAAGGCCAAGGATCGGCGTCCCCGCGGAGGCGTCCGCGTCCGCATCGATGTACACGCGGAGGTCATCCGTTCCCGCAGCCGGCGACGGGACGGTCGGAGCCGTCGACGCGGGACCGGGCCCGGGCTGCGACGCCACCCGCCGAACCGGGATCGGGGCCCCCGCCAAGATCGTCCCCTTGACATCTGCATACAGGAACAGATCGGCGCCCGTCCGGTTCGCGGCGTATCCGTCAATATTGCGATCCGCAGGGACACTCGAAGCGTCCGCGTCCGTCTGCACCTCCGGTCCCCAGTCCCCGAACCATCCGTCGATCGTCTTTCCGGTCGGGGCCGGAAGGACGTACGCGCGGATCGGACCGCCGGAGAGGAGGACCGGCCCGTCCGCGAGGACCGCGTTCACTCGCGCCGTAATGAGGGTCCCGGGCGTCGCTGCCGATCCATCAACGCGAACGGAGAGGCTCTCGGGGCTCCCCGGGTGAAGGACGACTGGGAATGAGGGAAGCATCGCGGTGAGACCGCCGGTGACTTGGACCTCCAGGCCGCTCACGGTGACGTCCCCGCCAAACGCTTGCGCTAGGATCGAAAGGAGTGGCGTGGACGTTTGGGGAAGCAGCTCCGCGAGGCCCGATACCGTCGCACGGACGGCGCCGAGGGCGGGGCCCGGCCGGAACGCGAGGGAATATGAACGATTCCCGTTGCCGTCGTCGGCAAGGAGCAGGATCGTCGGCGTCGCCCACGTTGGGTCCCACGACACCGCCATCTCGATCCGTCCGTCCGAGAAGGCAGCCTCGACGCCGCCTCGGGCCGGAACCCAGGCCGTCCAATTGTCTTCGTCGGAACCTGAGAACGCGCGCATCGCGGTGGAGACGATCTCGCCGCCGCGCCCTTGAATCGCGGCCTGAAGGTCGGCGTCGAATCCGGGAAGCCGATATCGCGCGGCCGAAGATTGGTTCGTCTGCAAGAAGACGTACAGGCCATCAAGGGTGCTGGAGTCAAACCACTTTCCCGCGACGGACGCATAAACGAACAACATGTCCGGCTCCGCGGGAGAGCGGACGACCAGATCCGCCTTGTACCCGGTCAATGCCACGGCGGGGTCGATTCCGGGGGTGGGGGACTGAGAGTATCCGCGCACTCCCTCCCAGTCGGAGAAGTCCCCGTCGATCGCGATGCGGGGAGCCGGACTGCGCTCGGGCAGGAGGAGGGGCGAGAGCAAGAGTCCCGCGGCCAAAAACGGAACGATGTAGAGCTTCCATCGCGCATGGCGCACCTCCGCCTGCGCGCGGCGGCCCCCCAACCCGTTCGTGAACCCGGACCCGTTCGTCAGCCCGTTCGTGATCCCCCCCCGCGCGCGCCGCAACCCGTTCGTGAGGCCGTTCGTCACCCCGTTCGTGCGACCGCGGGTGCCGTTCACCATCCCGTTCGTGCGGCCTTTCGGTGCCGTCCCATTGACCCGCCCGGCCGCGGTTCCGTTCACACGGCCAGGGGCCGTGCCGTTCACGCGGCCCCCCGAGGTGCCGTTCACCCTGCCAGGCGGCGCTTCGGCGGGTCGAACGCCGTTCGTGAGCCCCCGCGTTCGATCTTCGGGGGGGCGAGGCGCCACTCGTCCGGGCGCCCCAACCTCCTTGCCTTGCAACGATTCCAAGTAATTCATCAGGCCGGGCTGCTGTGCCTTCAGTCCCATCTCCGACCGGGGCGTGTGGCAGCTCGGGCACCGGTCCGCAGAGAACGGGACGCGGGCGTCGCAAATCGGGCACGAGAACGTCCGTCCCGTTGCCTCCGCCTCGACGGTCGCGCCGTCCTCGCGGATGCGGACCCGCCGCGACCGAGGTGAGACTTTGACCCCGCCGACCGCGAGGACAGAGAACGCGAGCACCGCCTTTTCTTCGGTCCGGGCGTCAAGGACGGCATGGAACGTCTGCAGGAGCGTGTCGATCCGACCTTGCGGCAACGCGCGATCCGCCGCGAAGATCGCGGTCGCGCCCGCCTCGGAGAGCGCCCCGCGAACGCCGGAGAGCAGCTCGACGACTTGGACCTCCTCAAGCGCCTTGTAGGCGAGCGCAAGGATGTCGACGTACGCGCGCCGTTCCCCCCCAACGAGAAGTCCCTCCGCGGCGCGCTCAACCGCCGCGACGAGGTCCTCCGGACGGCGGCTCACCCGCAACGTGCGGTGCGCCTCCTGTACGCCTTCGACCGCCTGCGTCCAGCAGGTGAACCAATCGACAATCGCAAGCGCTCCCGACGCGAGCGCGGCAGACCCGTCGAGGCCCATCCGGCCCAGCCGGGCCACGAACGCGTCCGGGGCTTCGCCCGCCAGCACCGCGAGGACTCGCTCTCCCCGTCGGAGGCCTTCCGCGACCCAGTGGGCCCCCAGCAGGTGGCGCTCCGATCCCTCGGACGTGAGGAGGAGGACCTCCGCGCGCTGCGGGATCCCGCCGCGGAGGATGGCCTCAAACCCGCGGATACCTAAGTAGCTCAACCGTTCCCCGCCCCGCCTCCGCACGACACTGGCGACGCCCGCCAGCACGTTCCGTCCGGATTCCCTCGCGCATTCTTAGGACGATAGATAAAGTATTCCCCATAGCGCACGGGAGCGAAATGCTCATCCTTCGCCCCCGGCTTGTCCACACATGGAGTACGCCCCCACGGGATGCGCGGCGCTGGACGAGCTGTTCGGCGGCGGCGTGGAGACGGGCTGCCTCACCTTGCTCTACGGCGAGGCCGGGTCGGGGAAGACGAACGTGTGCCTCCAGGTCGCGCGGAACGTCGCGCGAGACGAGAAGCGCGCCGTGTACATCGACACGGAAGGGGTCTCGCTCGAACGGCTCAAGCAAATGTGCGGGGACGACTACCAGACGGTCCTTTCCCGGGTCCTGTTCTCGGAACCGTACAGCAACGAGGAACAGGAGAAGTTAATCGGGCAGGCGGTGAAGATGGTCGACGCGTCGACGGACATCGGCCTCATCGTCGTCGACAGCGTCACGATGCATTACCGGCTCACGCTCCGCGACGACGACCCCGAGGAGCGGCGTTCCCTCGCCCGCCAAGTCGCGCGCCTCCTGCGCGTGTCGCGGAAGTCCGAAATCCCCGTCATCCTGACGTCGCAGGTCTACACAGACATCGACAAAGGGACGATCGAACCCCTCGGGGGCCACATGCTCGCGCACAACTGCAAGACCCTCGTCCGCTTCGAGAAGGTCGGGCCCGCCCTGCGCCGCGCCGTCCGCGTGAAGCACCGCCATCTCGAGGAAGGGCACGCGGTCAAGTTCCGTCTCACGGAACGCGGCGTCGAAGACGTTTGACGGATCACTTGCGACGGGTCCGTTGGGCGCCGGCGAGCGTCTCCAGGATCGACCGCGGGGGCTCCGCAAGACCCGCGACCCGGAGGGCCGAGACCGCCCGATCCACGTTCTCGCGGATCCGTTGCGTGACCGCCTCGAGGGCATGCTCGCGGAACACCTCGCGGACGAGCCGAACGTCCTTGGCGGTCGTCTTCGACCCTCGGCCGTACGCCGCCAAGAACGCCTTCCGCTGGGCCGCGGGGAGGCGTGCGACGGCGACGGCGAAGAGGCGCGTCCGTTTCCCCTTCTCGATATCTCCCTGGGAGGACCCGCCAATCTGCGAGACGACGACGCCCGCGCCGAGCAGGTCGTCGCGGTCCTGGAACGCCCACGCGAACCGTCGCGCGTACTCCTCGATCGCCCGCGACCGGACCCCGCTCGCCCCCGCCAAGATCGCCCCGGTCTTCGCCGCGGCGACGTACAGCACGCCGGTCTTCAGCTCGCTCATCCGCGCGTAGTCCTCTTCGGACAGCTCGCCGACGGTCTCGAAGTCGATGTCGAGCCCCTGGCCGTCGCTGAGCTTCAGATCCGTTTCCGTGAGGATCTCGAGGAGCTGTTCCCGGACTCCGACGTTCGCCTCCGCCGTCTGAATCGCGCGCTCCGCAAGAGATCGAATCCGAAGCGCGTCGAGGATCGCCATGCTCGCGCCGTACCGATCGCGTACGGAACGGAAGAGCCGGGCGGGTCGTGCCGCGTCCTTCCCTCCGTACGCCTTCGCATTCGTTGACCACGCAGAGGGGAAGGTGCGGCGCCGCTCGTCCTCGTCCATGATGTCGTCGAGCAATAGTGTATACAGGTGATACAGCTCGAGCCACGCGGCGGGTCGAGCGGGAATCTCGAGGTCGGGGCTCCCTGTGAAGCCCTGGAACGCGAGGCACGCGATCGCGTACCGGTACCGTTTCCCCGCCGCCAAGATGCGACGGTTCGCCGTCAACGTCCGGGAGAACGGGAACTCGTGGCCACCGCGCGTCGCCTCGTACGCGTCGATGAGCGTCTCGAGCTCGCGGTTCGACCGCATCCGGTACGGGGCGAGCGCCTCCTCGAGCGCCGGCAATCCGACGTCCGTCACTTCGCGGCCTCCAGCCAGTCCGCGGTCGGCCGCGCGACGATCGCGGTCTGCGCCGCCAGTTCCTCGACCGTCCGCGAACCCGTGAGGAACATCGCCGCCTTCAGCTCCTCGATCACCGCGCGTAGCTCGCGGACGACCGCCTCCGCGGATTCCTTGGCGGCTTCGAGCATCGGCTTCGCCATCCCCGCCGCGGATGCTCCGAGCACGATCGCCTTCGCCACATGGTACCCGCTCCGAACGCCTCCGGTCGCGACGATCGGGAGGCCGACGCTGGCGAGCTGGATGGACGCGGGGGTGGGGATCCCCCAGTTCCAGAACGTCGCGCCGAGCCTCTCCTTGAGGTCGATCGCCTCCTTCTTCGCCCGGTAGTATTCGACCGCGGAGAAGCTCGTCCCGCCGAGCCCGCCAACGTCGATGCCCTTCACGCCGGCACCTTTCAGGCGCTGGGCCACCCCGCGCGAGATGCCGGCGCCCGTCTCCTTGGCCATCACGGGAAATTTCGCCGACAGCCGCCGGATCGCATCGAGGACGCCTTTCGCCCGGTGGTCCCCCTCCGGCTGGACGATCTCCTGGAGGAAGTTGAGGTGACAGATGAGGACGTGGCCGTCGATCATCTCCATCGCGCGCCGCGCGTCGTCCACCCCGTACGCCCGCTTCCCCTCCTGCGGCACGAGCTGCGGGGCTCCGAGGTTTGCGAACCGGAGCGGGATGTCGTGGTCCTTCACGACCGCGTACGTGGGGACCAATTCGGGCTTTTCCAAGGCCGCCCGTTGGCTTCCCACGCCCATCGCCACCCCGACCTCCGCGGCGGCCTTCGCGAGGTTCGCGTTAATCTCCCGCCCTCCGGCGAAGCCGCCCGTCATCGAGCTGATCACAAGCGGCGCCGCGAGCCTGTGTCCGAACAGGGTCGTGGACACGTCGATCTCGTCGAAGTCGATCTCGGGCAGCGCGTTGTGGACGAGGTGGACGTCGTTCCAGTAATCGTATTCCGCGGACACGTTCTCCTTGAGGATGATGTTCACGTGCTCCGCCTTGCGCTGCTCCGTCTTGCTCGGCTCCGGGGCGCTCATGGCGTCACCCGCGTCCCGACCACGCGCGGGCTCCGGAGCGCCGCAAGGAGACGACCCTTCTTAAGGCCGTTGACGAGCACGCACCGGTCGACGAACCGGGCCACGCCGATCATCCGTTCGAGCTTGCCGCCAAGCCCGCCGGTCACGTCCTCGGTTTTGGCGGTGGTGTCGATGGCCGCCAGGTTGGCGGGGCCGACCTCGCGGAGCAGCTTCGCGGCGCGGGAACGCTTCGGATCGGCGGTGTACACGCCGTCCACGTCGGCGACAAAGATCGCGGACTCCGGGCGGAACGCCTCGGCGAGGGCGAGCATGAGGAGGTCACCGGAGCAGATCGCGAACCACCGCCGCGCATCGAGGACAACGTCCCCGAACGTCACGGGAGTGAAGCCGAGGTCGCAGTAACGGCGGAACACGTCGAGGTCAAGCGATCGGAGCGCGCCGTCATCGAGTCGCGCGATCGCGCTCGGGGGAAGCGAGACGGGGCGTAGGCCGGCGCGTCGCAAGGCGTCCAGGACCGCCAGGTTCAGGGCTCGCACGTCGCGTTGGACCTCGGCGACCGCCGGCAGCTGCTCGTCATCCAAGTATCCCTCCTGAAGCCGATGCTTTCGCGCCTTGATGTGACCGAATGAGCCCGCGCCGTGGACGATGACGACCTCCTGCCTGCTCGCTGCGATTTCCGCCGCCAATCGGCGGAGGTTCGCCGCCCGGAGGGTCGTGACGTGGGCTTTGTCTGTGAGGACGCTCCCTCCCAGCTTGACGAGGTGCACCGGGAGCGGCGAGCCCCCGTGCGGAAGAAAAGCTTTGGGGTGCAATTTCGGTCACGGGCATCGCGCATCTTCAAGACCCCCCGACGAATCCACGGATCATGGAGGCGGGCGCGGCCCGGAGCGCGCCGCAGCTGTTGCGGTCCGTGACCTTGCCGATGGCCGTGCTCGTCGGGGCCGTCGTCGTCCTTGCGTGGTACGTGACGTGGACCACGGCGGGCGTGACGACGATCCTCATGGAGCCCGCGAGGACCTTGGCCGAGCCGGTGGCCCTCACGCTCTTCCTCGCGATTCTCGTCGTCATGATGGTCGCGATGATGCTCCCGTCCGCGCTCCCGATGATCGTCGCATACCGTGGATTCACGCGGCTCGAAAACGGCCGACCCGTGAGACCCGCCGACAACGTGGGCACCCTCCTGTTCATCCTCCCCTACTTCCTGGTCTGGGGGGCGTTCTCGCTCCTCGCGTTGTTGGGCCTCGTCGCCCTTGGGCTGATGGCGCCGATGATGCCGAGCCCGTGGTTCGCCCTCGCGCCCGCGGCCGTCGTCCTGGCGGCGGGCGCTTGGCAGTTCACGAGACCCAAAGAGGTGTGCCTCACCCACTGCGAGTCCCCGATGGGGTTCGTCATGCACCACTGGCGGTCGGGTCGTGGGGGGGCCACCCGGATGGGGACCCGTCATGCCGTCTACTGCATCGGATGCTGTTGGCTCTTCATGATCGTCCTCTTCGTGGCGGGGGCGATGAGCCTCCTCTGGATGGGGATGATCTCGATCGTCATCTTCCTGGAGAAGGTCGGTTCGAACCGCCTTCCAATGTCACGGATCATCGGGGTCGTGTTCATCGTCTTCGGCGCGGTTCTCGCGGCTCAATTCCTCCTGGCGGGATGAGCCAGGGATCGTCGCCGCTCTGGGGCGGGGACTCTGCAACTACGGGAGCGTGCTGGAGAGCGGCCCCTTCTCGCTGTACTTCGTGACCGTGACGAACCCGGCCGTGTTCTCGTGCTCGAAGTTCAGCTCCCCCTCATCATGGAGGCTCAGTTTCTTGATCGCGGTGACGTACGCCTGCTTGAAGTTGATCCCCGTATCGATGACGAGGTGGCCCTTCCATTCCGCGCCCGTGACCGCGTTCTTGATCGGCGCGCCCTCGACGGCTCCGATGCCCTTGACAGAGAACCCGCTCGAGTATCCGTTCCACTTCCAGTCGATCTTCGCGGTCTTGGTCGGAAGGACCTTCTTGAAGGTCTTGTTGAAGATCTCGAACACCCCGCCGCCGTTCTTCCCGCCCCAGATCACGTCGACAGCCTTCCTCTGCTCCGCGTTCGCGTTGTCCACGTAGACCCGCGCGACCCCGTTCCCCTCGTGAATCGCTTTCGGCCACCACAGGCCCCACGCGACGGTCACGCCGTCGAGCTTCGTCCCGTTCACGGCGCCCCTCCGGATCCGATATCCCACGAGCGCTTCGCAGTTCCCCTTGTCCGGCAACGCGTTGAAGTTGCACGGACATCCGTACTCACAGTTGCAGCTCTGGATGTACTCGGTCTCCATCGTCCAAACGGCCATCGAGGTCCCCCGCCACGGGAGGGCGACGCCCACGATAACGGTTCCGGATGCCGGGCACCTCGGCTGGGGAACCGTTATATAACCCACCGTCTCTCGAAGGCACTCCGATGACCCGAAAACCCGCCCGCATGTTCCGCCAGCAGATGCGCGGCTCGTACACCCGGAAGGAGTACATGGGCGGCATCCCCGGCTCACGGATCTCCCAGTTCGAGATCGGCAACCTCCGAACGAAATTCCCGGTCGCGATTCATTTGGTCGCGGACGAACCGTGCCTCATCCGGAATCAGGCGCTCGAGGCGGCGCGCATCAGCGGCAACCGCCACATCGCGAAGATGGCGGGGAATTCGTACAAGCTCAAGATCCGACTGTATCCCCACCAGGTGCTGCGGGAACACAAGATCGCCGTCGGCGCAGGGGCGGACCGAATCTCGAGCGGAATGCGCGGCGCGTTCGGCACTCCGGTCGGCACCGCCGCGCGCGTCGAGCCCGGCACGAAGGTCATCACGATCTACACGACCGAGGCGAACATCCTCCACGCCCGTGAGGCGATGCGGAAGGCGGGCGCGAAACTGCCGACGCCGTGGCACCTGATTATCGAGAAGGACCGCAAGGCCGTGTAGTTACCCTTTTCCCCGCGCAGGGATTCCGCGCCCCGATGGATGAGCGCGGCGCTCCCGCCAAGAAGGTGATGCGCGAACTCCGGGAAGCGTCGGAGGACGACCTACACTTCCGCGACGGCCGAATCTTCGGCAGCATGTGCACGGACCCCCTCCCGATCGCGCGCCGCGCGCATGCGATGTTCCTCGAGGCGAACCTGGGGAACCCCGGGTACTACAAAGGGACGTGGCGACTCGAGCGGGAAACTTTGCGGATCCTTTCGAAGCTCCTTCACGGGAGGAATCTCGGGGGATTCACAGTCTCCGGAGCTACCGAGGGGAACATCACCGCCCTTTGGATGGCGCGCAACACGACCCGGAGGAAGGAGGTCGTCGCCGCCAAGACCGCACACTTCTCCGTCCGGAAGGCGGTCGATCTCCTCGGGATGCGGCTCGTTGAGGTCCCGCACGACGACATGTACCGAGCGGACGTCGACGCGATCGGGCGAAAGGTCGGAAAGGACACGGCCGCGGTCGTCGCGGTGGCGGGGACGACGGAGCTCGGGCAGGTCGATCCCATCGACGAGATCGGGGAGCTGTGTCGCGACCGCGCCTTCCTCCATGTTGATGCGGCGTTTGGCGGCTTCGTCCTCCCGTTCCTCGACCACCCGGACACTCCCCCGTGGGATTTCCGCGTCGCGGGCGTGAGCTCCCTTGTCCTCGATGCGCACAAGATGGGGATGGCGACGATCCCTGCGTCCCACCTGCTCGTGAGGGAGGCGAGCCATTTTCGAAAGATCGCGGTCGAGTCGCCCTACTTGACGAGCGTATACCAGACCTCGCTTCTTGGGACGCGCAATAGCGCGGGAGTTGCGGCGGCCTACGCCGCCATGCGGGCGCTCGGTCGAAGCGGGTACCGGCAAATCGTCGCACGGTGCATGCGGAACACGCGGACGATCGTGCGCCGGGCCCGCGAGGCGGGAATCGAGCCCGTCGTCGAGCCAATCATGAACGTTGTCGCGTTCCGGGTCCACGACGTAGAATCGACCCAGCGAGCCCTCGACGCGAAAGGGTGGAAAGTCAGCACCTCCCGGAACCCTCGGGCCCTCCGAGTCGTCGTGATGCCCCACATCACCGCCAAATCGGCCCTTGCGTTTGCCCACGACCTTGTCGCCGTTTCTCAGAAAGGCTGAAATAAGGTCGCGCCTAGGACCACCCGACATGGAAGAGACGGACCGCCTCCTCGACACGATTCGCCGGCGGGGCGCGAAGACCGTCGGCCTCCAGTTCCCGGTCGGACTGCGACCACGGGCGGTCGCGTTGGCGGGAGACCTGGAGGCGCGCGGCGGGGTGACGTGCCTCATCGCCGCCGACCCGAGCTTCGGTGCTTGCGATGTCGCCGAGATGCCTGTGGACCTCATCGTTCACCTCGCGCACGCGCCGATGCCGCACCTCCGCTACCGGAACGTGTACTTCTACGACCTGCCTACTCCGGTGCCCGAGTCGCTCTCCTTCTTGGATGCCGCCCTCGCCCTCCTCCCAAAACGAGTCGGGCTGATCACGACGACACAGCACCGTGAATGGGTGCCCCGCATTGTCGAGTACCTTCGGGGGAAGGGCGTCGAGGGCGTGGTCAGCGAACCGGACCGACGGGTTGCGTACGCGGCGCAAGTCCTCGGGTGCGACTACTTCACCGCCACGAACGTCGCCGACCGTGTGGACGGGTATCTGAACGTCGGCACCGGCGCCTTCCATCCGCTCGGCGTCTCTATCATCCGCAAGGACAAACCCGTCGTCATCGCGGACTCGAGCACGGGGGAGCCGCGGACCCTCGACCCCGTCAGGGACCGCGTCCTTCGCCAGCGGTGGGGAGCGATCGTTCGCGCCCAGGACGCGCACATGTTCGGAATTCTGGTGTCGAAGAAAATCGGGCAGGATCGCGGTTCTTTGGCGGCGAACCTCAAGGCGAAGCTCGAGGCCAGCGGGCGGTCGGCTCGGCTCTTCTTCATGGACCTCGTCGCGCCGGAACTCCTCGAAGGCTACGGCGTGGACGCGTGGGTCTCCACCGCGTGCCCGCGGA
>Ga0066710_100007400_pt1 | contig 10481 bp, 5 predicted proteins | sample GraSoiAngelo_159_FD_79666 | JGI IMG/M metagenome (GOLD analysis project Ga0066710, IMG submission 79666) | Grasslands soil microbial communities from the Angelo Coastal Reserve, California, USA - 14_1009_16_40cm | ecosystem: Environmental > Terrestrial > Soil > Grasslands | place: USA...
CTCGATCGCCGACAGCACCATGCACTCGTTGATGATCTCCTCCGAGGTCTTGCCGAGCTCGCGATCGGTGTTCTCCTGCATCTTCGCGACGACCAGTTCCTGGTTGAGCGAGCCGCCGTTGACGCCGATGCGCACCGGTTTGCCGTTGTCGATGGCGATCCTGCAGATCGTCGAGAACTGTTCGTCGCGGCGCTTGCCGGTTCCGACGTTGCCCGGATTGATGCGGTATTTGTCGAGCGCGCGCGCGGATTCGGGATATTTCGTCAGGAGAATGTGGCCGTTGTAGTGAAAGTCGCCGACGAGCGGCGCGCCGCAGCCCGCATCGAGCAGTCGCTGCTTGATTTCGGGAACGGCCGCCGCGGCGGCGGGCACGTTCACGGTCACGCGCACCATGTCTGATCCGGCCTCGGCGAGCTCGATGCACTGCGCGGCCGTTGCCGGTGCATCGGCCGTGTCGGTCATCGTCATCGATTGCACGACGACAGGCGCGCCGCCGCCCACCTGGACGTGACCGACTTTCACGCCCACGGTCTTGTGGAGCCTCACGACTGACATGAATCTCTCATGATAGCATCGTCGCTTCCGACACAGAGTTATCGTGAGGACACGGAGGGAATCAGCCACGGAGACACAGAGACACAGAGAAGACACGTGCGTGCGACCGGCCCGCGAAGCGGGCCCGCGAAACGGAACGAGCAGCGACCACGCGAAGCAACGTCGGCCGCGCTTCGCGTGTTCGCTGCTCGTTCCGTTTCATGCCCGGCCGGCTGTGCCGGCCGGCGGTCGCACGCGGCACCGTTCCGCGCTTCGCCGTTCTCGCGCGTGTTCTCTCTGTGTCTCCGTGTCTCTGTGGCTAATCTCTCCGTGTCCTCCCGGCGACTCTGTGTCTCGTCGCAACCCATGAAAGCGATCCGCGTACACGAGTTCGGCGGACCCGAGGTGATGCGTCTGGAGGATGTTCCCGATCCGACGCCGGGAGCCGATGAGGTCGTCGTACGTATTCGCGCGGCGGGCGTCAATCCCGTCGACACCTACATTCGAAGCGGCGCGTACGCGCGCACGCCGCCGCTTCCGTACACGCCGGGCTCGGATGGCGCCGGCGATATCGAATCGATCGGGTCCGACGTGAAAGCGTATGCGCGCGGCAATCGCGTCTACGTGGCCGGGTACGGCAACAAGCCCGGCGGCGCCGGCACGTACGCCGAGCTCGCCGTGTGCTCGCCGTCACAGGTCTATCGGCTGCCCGCGCGCACGTCGTACGCTCAGGGCGCGGCGCTCGGCGTGCCGTATGCGACGGCGTATCGCGCGTTGTTCCACCGCGCCGCCGCCAGGCCGGCAGAAACCGTTCTCGTCCACGGCGCCACCGGCGGCGTCGGCATCGCGGTCGTCGAGCTCGCGCATGCGCACGGGATGCGCGTGATCGGCAGCGGCGGCACCGACGCGGGCCTCGCCCTCGTCCGGGAACACGGGGCCGACGTGCTCGTCAACCACCGCACCCCGAACTACACCGACGAGATCCTGCGCGCGACCGGCGGCCGCGGTGTCGACGTGGTGATCGAGATGGCGGCGCACGTCAATCTCGATCGCGATCTCTCGTTGCTTGCCAGGCACGGACGCATCGTCGTGGTCGGCAACCGCGGCCGGATCGAGATCGATCCGCGGCAGGCAATGGGCCGCGACGCGGCGATTCTTGCGATGACGCTGTTCAACGCCACCGATCGCGACCTCGCCGAAATTCACGCCGCTCTCATCGCGGGACTCGACAACGGCACGCTCAATCCGGCGATCGGCCGCGAGCTGCCAGTCGGCGACGCAGCGAAGGCGCACGCCGCAGTCATGGAGCCTGGCGCTCGCGGCAAGATCGTCCTGATCGTATAATCGAGTTTTTGAACAGGAGGTCAAATCGCGCGAATGGAAGTCATCCGCTACCGATACGTGTGCGCCGGCGCAGCGTTCATCATCGCGGCCGCCGCAGCGGCGCTGGCAGTGAGCCATCAGAAAGTTCAAGCGCAGCAATCCCAGGGCAGAACGGTATACGAGAAGCACTGCGTCGAATGCCACGGCGAGAACGGCAAAGGCGACGGGCCCGCGGCGTATTTCCTCACCCCGAGACCGCGCGACCTTACGACCGGCAACTACAAGATCCGATCGACCGAAACCGGCAGCGTCCCGACCGACGAGGATCTCATCCGTTCCGTCCGCCAGGGTCTGTACGGCACGGCGATGCCTGCGTGGGATCGCGTCCTCTCGGACGCCGAGATCCACGACGTCGTGGACCACGTGAAGACGATGTCGCCGCAGTTCGCGACCGCGCCGAAGGTCGTGAACGTGGCGGCCGGGACGCCAAGTTCACCGGAGAGCGTCGCCCGCGGGCAGCAGGTGTACGAGCGGCTGCAGTGCGGCAAGTGTCACGGTTCGGACGGCCGCGGAACCGGCGCGGTGACGACCGATTTCCAGGACGACTGGAAGCAGCCGATGCCGGCGGCCGATCTGACCGAACCGTGGACGTTTCGCGGCGGTGCCACATCGCGGGACATCTATCTTCGCCTCCGAACCGGGATGTCGGGCACGCCGATGCCGTCGTTCGCGGATGCCGCGATCGACACCGACATGTGGGACCTGGCGAACTACGTCGTGTCGCTCGGCCGCAAGCCGGTGTGGTCGATGACGGCCGATGAAATCAAGCAGCTCTACGCCCGCCAGGACGACGAGGCCAAGCGCGATCCGATCAAGCATGGCAAGTACGTCACCGACACGCATATGTGTTCGATCTGCCACTCGCCCGTCGACGAGCGCGGGCGAATGCTGCCGGGAATGTACATGGCCGGCGGGCAACTCGTTCGTCTTCCACCGTGGGGCGACTATCCAACGGCCAATCTGACGTCCGACAAGGAGACCGGCATCGGCAATGCCGCGGACGACGAACTGAGACAGGCGATCACGCGCGGCACCATGCACGGCGGCAGCCGCATGCTGCCGTTTCCCATGGGCTGGGGCGCGTTCCAGGCGCTCACCGCGGACGACCTGAACGCGATGATTGCCTACCTGCGCACGATTCCTCCGGTGAGGAACAAAGTGCCGGCGCCGGCGCGGACGTGGCTTCCGGCGTACTTGTGGGGCAAATTCAAGATGCTGATTCTCCAGAAGGATCCGCCCATCCTGATTTATCCGGGCAATATCGGCAGCACCGGGGGGCGGTAATGGTGAGAACGATTTTCAAGTGGACGCTGATCGTCGTCGTCGTGCTCGTGGTCGTGGGTTTCGGGGCGTTTCTCTACGCGGTCCCGCCGTTCTTCATCACCTCGCCCGAAGATCTCGCGCAGCCGGTGAACGACGCCGCGCCGCCGGTCGCGGGCATTTCCGATCCGGCTGAACGCGCGCTCGCCGGCCGCGGACGATACCTCGTGGTCACGAGCGACTGCATGGGATGCCATCAACTGCCGACCTCGCAAGGACCTGATCTTCAACGGTTCCTGGCCGGCGGCATGCTGTTCAACACGCACGAGGGAACCTACGTCGCGCGAAATCTGACGCCCGATGCCGAGACGGGACTCGCCCGTCGCACGGACGACGACGTCAAGCGGGTGCTGCAGAGCGGCGTTTTTCCGGACGGCCACATCGCATCGTACCGGCTGATGCCATGGGGCTCCTACACGAATTGGACCGAGGAAGATCGGCACGCAGTCGTCGTATATCTCAGGCACCTGAAACCGGTTCGCCACCAGATTGCCGACGTGAAGCCGCCGGCGTCGTTCACCGATCCCGCCGCTATCGAGGAGGTTTTTGCGGGCAAAGACTATGCGAATAGTCGGTAGTCGCTAGTCCATAGTCGGGCGGTGATATGCTCCGGCCGGACAGGAGAGGCCCTCATGCGGAAGCTGTCGCTCGCGATTCTGATCGTTGCCGCTGCGTGCGCGGCGGCGTCGGCGCAGGAAATCACCGGAACGATCACCGGCGTGGTCAAAGACCAGAGCGGAGCCGTCGTGCCGGGCGCGACCGTCACGGTGCGTAACGTCGCCACGAATATCGAGACTACGACGATCAGCGATGCGGGCGGCGTCTATGTCGCGTCCAACCTGCCCGTCGGCCAGTACGAGGTCAAGGTCGACCTCTCCGGCTTCAGGTCCTACATCCGGCGCGATCTCGAGCTGCACGTTGCGGATCGGCTGCGCGTCGACCCGGTGCTGCAGGCCGGGACGATCAGCGAAACGGTCACCGTGACCGGCGCGTCGCCGGTCGTGCAGACTGAGACGTCTGACGTGAGCACGCTTATCAACGGTACGCAGGTGTCGCAGATGCCGCTCAACGGCCGCAACGTCGTGCAGCTGGTGGCGATGCAGCCGGGCGTCTCCTCGACGCTGCCGAGCACACTCGGCGTCGGCCTTTCGAATCTCGTGAATGTCTTCGTGAACGGTGCGCGCTCGAGCCAGAACAACTGGATGATCGACGGCGCCGACAACAACGACGTCGGGTCGAACCTGGGGCTGATCAACTACATCAACGTCGATGCGGTCAGCGAGGTGAAGATCCTCCGGTCCAACTACAGCGCTGAATTCGGACGCAGCGCCGGCGGCCAGATCAACGTCGTCACCAAGTCCGGCACGAACGACGTGCACGGCTCCGCGTTCGAGTTTCGGCGGGACGATAGGTTCGACTCACGGAATCCGTTCAGCTTCATCGACTTCAACGGCGACGGCAAGCCGGACCCCGCGCCGATCAACTACCACAACTTCGGCGGCTCGATTGGCGGTCCGATCCAGAAGAACAAGGTGTTCTTCTTCTGGGCCGAGGAAGTGCGGCGGATCACGTCGGTGCGGGGCGGCGGCGTGGCGCTGACGCGCGTGCCGACGGTCCGGCAGCGCGCAGGAGATTTTTCGGAGTTCTCCGTGACGATAGTCGATCCGCTCACTGGATCGCCGTTCCCGGGCAATGCGATCCCCGCGGACCGCATCGATCCCGTTGCGAAATCGATTCTGAACCGGTTCCCGCTCCCGAACGCCGACCCCGCCTCGCTCGGCGGCAATCGGAACTTCTCGACGGCGACGCCGCAGGTTCGCAACTTCCGCGAAGAGCTGCCGCGCGTCGACTATCACGTCTCGGACAATCACCTCGTCTACGGGCGGTTCATCAAGGACACGATTCCGTCCGAGGAGCCGTTCGGCGAGATCTTCGGCACCAACAACGCCGCGTTTCCGGGCGTGGCGAACACGAAAACCGATACGCCGGGCCGCAGCTTCGTCGGCACCTGGAACTGGTTCGTCAGCCCGCGCACGTTGAACGAGCTGTCGTACAACTACAGCCGCGGCGCGATCTTCAGCCAGATAACCGGCAACGCGGCGCGCGACGTGCCGATCCCGAAGGTGTTCAAGGGCGCGCCCGGCGACGCGCTGCTGCCCGGGGTCTCTTTCGGCAACGGCGGCTACGGCGGATGGAACTTCTTCGGACCGTACGACAACACCTACGGTTCGCATCGCATCAAGGAGACGCTGACGCGAACGCTGGGCGCTCACTCGCTGAAGCTCGGCGGCCTGTATTCGTACGAATTCAAGAACGAGAACGCCGCGAGCGGCACGAACGGCGCCTTCAATTTTCCCGGCACTTCGAACGCCAGCTTCACCTCGACGGGCGACGCATTCGCCGACTTCCTGCTGGGGCGCGCGAACTCGTACACCGAGACCAACATCGACATCGCGTCGCACCTGCGCTTCCAGATGTTCGAGGGGTTCGTGCAGGACGATTGGAAGGCGCGCCCGAACCTCACCTTCAACCTTGGACTGCGCTGGTCCGACATCATGCAGCCCGTCGATACCGATGACCTGCTGACAAACTTCGACCCCGCGGTGTTCAATCCGAGCAAGGCGTACCAGATCGACAGCGGCAACCTCCGCGTGCCTGGAACGGGCGACCCGCTGAACGGGATCATCATCGCTGGCCAGAACTCCCCGTACGGCCGGCGTGTCGTGCAGAACCACTGGAACAACTTCGGTCCGCGCGCCGGCTTCTCGTGGGATCCCTTCAAGGACGGCAAGACCGCAGTGCGCGGCGGCTACGGCATGTACTTCGATCGCACGCTCGTCGGCATCGCGCTGCAGAATGCCTTCGTCAACCCGCCGTTTGCCTTCAGCGCGCAGTTCAATTCGGCCGGAGCCGCTGTGCCCACGCTGTCGAACCCGCAGAACGGGACGCAGCGGAACAACGAAGCGCTGGTGCCGAATCTCATCGCGATGAGCACTAACTTCAAGATCCCGACAACGCATCAGTACAGCTTCGGCGTGCAGCGCGAGCTGGGCGCGCGGTTCCATGCCGACGTCGCGTATGTCGGCAGCCAGGGACGCAATCTGCTCTGGAACCAGCAGATCAATCAGACGCTTCCCGGAACGCTGTCGCCAACAAATCGCGCGCGGCCGTACGTGGGCTTCGGCAACATCAACCTGCGCGCCACGACCGCCACCTCGTCGTACAACTCGCTGCAGGTCAGCGTGTCGCGCCCGCTGCGCGCGGGTTTGCAGGTGAACGGCAACTACACGCTGTCAAGAGCAGTTTCCGATGCCTCCGCGGATCGCGGCACGACACAGCAGGACATCCGCAATCTGGCCGCCGAGCGGGCGGTGACGAACTACGATCGGACGCACATCCTCGGCGTGCACTATATCTGGGAGCTTCCGTTCTACCGGAACGAATCCGGCCTGCGGTCCAACGTTCTCGGCGGATGGGAAATCAGCGGCTCGACGCGCTACGCCACCGGACTGCCGCTGACCGTGACCACCACGACGAACAGCGCGAACTCGTTCGGCGGCGGCACGCTGCGCCCGGACCTCGTCGGCGATCCGGAAGGTCTGCAGATGGTGAGCCAGTGGTTCAACACGGCCGCGTTCGCGCAGCCCGCGCCAAATCAGTTCGGCAACTCGCCAAACGGGGTCCTCCGCGGACCCGGCGTTCACCTGACCGACCTCGGCGTTTTCAAGAATTTCAAAATCGGCCCGCAGGTCGTGGCACAGTACCGACTCGAGATGTTCAACGCCTTCAATCAGACGCAGTTCTCGGCCGTCGGCACGACCTTGGGCACACCGACCTTCGGCACCGTGACGTCGGCCGCCGAACCGCGGTTGATCCAGATGGGGATTAAACTGACATTCTAGGGTGCTGGGTGCTTCGTGCTGGGTGCGCGGAGCACCCGCCACCAGGCACGTCACCAGCACGCAGAACCCCTTCATGCCTCAGACTTTAGATTGGCCGCCGCCGCCACGGAAGCAGCGGCGGCGCGGGCGACTCTTCCTGCTCGCCGTCCTCGCGATCCTCTTCGTGGCGGGCGGCACGGCGCTGTCCTACTACGTCGACGCGCTCTGGTTTGCCTCGCTGGGGTACGTCGACGTCTTCTGGAAAACGCTGAACCTTCAGGCGGAGATCTTCACCGGGTTCTTCGTCGTCACCGTCCTGACCTTGTACGGGTCATATTTGCTGCTGAAGCCACCGCGTCTCGGCGAGCTGGCGGGATTGCCCATTCTGATCAACGGTCAGCCGATTAAGCTCCCGGTTGAACCGGTGCTGCGCCTGATCGCGATCGCCGGTTCGCTCGTGATCGCCGTCGCGACAGGCGCTGGGATGATGGCCGAATGGCCGCTGCTCGCGGCGTATTGGCACGCCCCGGCCGCGACAGGCGCCGTCGATCCGATCTTCGGGAAGCCGGTGGTGTTCTATCTCTTCACGCTGCCGGCCTGGCAGCTCCTCAGCGGATGGCTCCTCACGCTCGCGGTCATCGTGACCGCACTCGCCGGGTTTTTCATCGTCGTCGGCGGCGGCACGAGCGTGCTCACGCGGTCGCGTTCCGGAGCGAGCGCCAACGGTCTTGCGGCGTGGCGCGGACTGTCGATCGCGTTCGCTGTCGTGCTGCTCATGTTCGCCGCCCGCGTGTATCTCGGGCGCTTCGAGCAGCTCTTCGACGACCACACCGTCTTCGCGGGCGTCACCTACACCGACGCGCACGTCACGTTGACGGGCTCGCTGATCGTCGCGTTCGCATTGGTTCTTGGCGCGCTTGTCGCGGCCGGCAACGCCGTCGCCCGGCCTCGCCTCTACTGGCTCGCGGCGGCAGTCGTTCCCGCGGCGATCTGCTACGCCATCGTCACCATCGTCGGCTGGTACGTCAGCAATTTCATCGTCAAGCCGAACGAACTCGTGCGCGAGAGCCCGTACATCTCGCATAACATCGAGATGACGCGCCAGGCGTACGGCCTCAGCCGGATTTCGCAGCAGCCGTTCCCCGCCGAAACGACGGTCGAAGCGGCGGACGCGCCGCACAATCAGAGCACGCTCCAGAATATTCGCCTGTGGGATTGGCGCGCGCTGCAGGACACGCTGCGGCAGATTCAGGAAATCCGTACCTACTACGACTTCCCGGATATCGACATCGACAGGTACGACGTCGAAGGCGATGTACGGCAGATGATGCTCGCCGCGCGCGAGCTGAACGTCGACAAGCTGCCCGAAAGCAGCCGCAACTGGATCAACGAAAAGCTGATCTACACGCACGGGTACGGCGTCACCATGAACCCCGTCAACGGGTTCACGCCGGAGGGACTGCCGACGCTCACGCTCAGCAACATGCCGGTCCAGAGCACGATTCCCAGCATCAAGGTCACGCGGCCGGAGATCTACTTCGGCGAGCTCACGAACACCGACGTCTACGTCAAGACGCGGCAGAAGGAGTTCAACTATCCGCAGGGAGAGACCAACAGCCTGACGTCGTACGAGGGCACCGGCGGGATCGCGATTGGCGGCTTCTTCCGCCGGCTGCTGATTGCGCTCGATCGCGGCGACTTGACGAAGCTGCCGTTCAGCGACGACGTGACCGCCGACAGCCGGCTGCTGATGCGGCGCAACATCCGGGACCGCGTGCAGACGCTCGCCGGCGCCTTTCTCACGTTCGACGAAGATCCCTACATCGTCATCGGCGACGATGGACGGTTGTTCTGGATGTTCGACGCGTACACGACGTCCTCGACGTTCCCTTACGCCCGCCACTACGTGCTCGGAGCCGACCGGATCAACTACATTCGCAACAGCGTCAAGGTGGTCGTCGACGCATACGACGGCGCAACGACGTTCTACGTCTTCGACAAAAACGACCCGATCGTCGCCGCCTACCGCGGGATTTTTCCGACGTTGTTCAAAGACGCCTCTGCCATGCCGCCGTCGGCGCGCCGTCACGTCAGATACCCCGAGCTGCTGTTGAAGCTGCAGGCGGCGGTCTACGGCCTGTATCACATGACCGATCCGGCCGTCTTCTACAACAAGGAAGATCTCTGGACCGTCGCGTCTGAAGTCGGCATGAATGCGCGCCGCGAGCAGGCAACGCAGGCGATGGAGCCGAACTTCGTGCTGATGACGCTGCCCGGCGAGAGCAAGACCGAGTTCGTCGAGATCCTCCCGTTCACGCCGGCGAACCGCAACAATCTGATCGGCTGGATTGCCGGCCGGAGCGACGACCCGCACTACGGCGACGCGATCGTCTACGACTTTCCGAAGACGCGGCTCGTGGATGGGCCGCTGCAGATCGAAGCGCGGATCGATCAGAACGCGCAGCTCTCGGGACAGCTCTCGCTCTGGAATCAGCAAGGTTCGCACGTCCGACGCGGCAGCCTCATCGTGATCCCGATCGGCCGCGCGCTGCTGTACGCCGAGCCGATCTACCTGCAGGCCGAGCGGAGCCCGATGCCCGAACTGCGGCTGGTCGTCCTCGCGCTGCAGGACCGGCTCGCGTACGGGCCGACGTTCGAATCCGCAATGGCGGGCCTGTTCGGCGGCGCCGTGTCGTCGCTGAACGCCGCGGCGCCGTCCGCTCCGGCGGAGCGCACCGTCGTATCCGCTGCTGCCAAGCCGTCCGCGCCGTCAGCCGTCGCCGCCGGCGACACGACCAGTCTAATCGCCGAAGCCGCGCGCGACCTCGCCGACTACCAGCGGTTGACCGCCGAAGGGAAACTCGGAGAAGCGGGCCAGAAACTCGAGCAGCTGAAGCGCGCGCTGGAAGAGCTGCAGAAACGCCAGCGCTGAACACGTCGTACGACTGGCCGGTCGCCTTCGCGGTGCTCAGCGGCCGCGGTACAATCGGAAACGTCGCGACAGATGCTTCGAATCACGAGGCGCGCATTCATCCAGTCCACGGCGCTGGCGACCGCCGGCGTCCTGACCAGTGCCCCGTCGCTTGCCGGCCAACGGCGGCGATCGCTCGTCGATCGCTTTCCCGATCTCAGGCGACATTTCGTCTTCGAGTACTACCCGTGGTATCGCACCGACCCGTGGGAGCACTGGAACGAAGGGGGACGGCATCCGCCTCTCCAAATCGCGTCGAACTACATGCCTCGGCTCGGCGCGTACGATTCGCGATCGCGTGCGGTCATCGAGCAGCATGCGGCGTGGATTGCCGAATCGGGCGCGGGCGCCATCGAGGTCAGCTGGTGGGGCCCCGAGAGCAACGTCAACCA
>Ga0066710_100007401_pt1 | contig 10480 bp, 8 predicted proteins | sample GraSoiAngelo_159_FD_79666 | JGI IMG/M metagenome (GOLD analysis project Ga0066710, IMG submission 79666) | Grasslands soil microbial communities from the Angelo Coastal Reserve, California, USA - 14_1009_16_40cm | ecosystem: Environmental > Terrestrial > Soil > Grasslands | place: USA...
GCCGACCTGAGCCATCTCTTCGGTGCCCAGACCCCGGGTCGTGACGCAAGCTGTTCCCACCCGCAGGCCGCTGGTGCGGGTCGACGGCAGCGGATCGAACGGGATCAAGTTTTTGTTGACGATAAGGCCAGCCAGCTCGGCCTTGCTCGATCCCTCCTGCCCCTCGAGGCCCAACGGCGTCAGGTCCAGCAGGAAAAGGTGGTTGTCCGTCCCCCCGGAGACTACCCGAGCGCCTTGGCGTGCCATCTCGGCGGCCAGCGCCTGGCAGTTCCGCACCACCTGTTGCTGATAGGTTCGGAATTCCGGCTGCGCGGCTTCCTTAAAGGCAACGGCTTTCGCGGCGATCGCGTGGTCGAGCGGGCCTCCCTGCAGACCGGGAAAGACAGCGCTATCGACTTTGCGGGCCAGGTCCTGGCGGGAGAGGATGGCGCCGCCCCGCGGCCCGCGCATGGTCTTATGCGTGGTGAAGGTCACGATGTCTGCGTGGGGCACCGGGCTCGGATGGATGCCGGCGGCGACCAGCCCCGCGATGTGGGCCATATCGACCATCAGTCGGGCGTCCACGGCGTCTGCGATCTGGCGAAAGCGCGCGAAGTCGATCATACGCGGGTAGGCGGTCGCCCCGGCGACGATGAGCTGCGGCTTCTCGCGCCGGGCGATCGCTTCGATCTCGTCGTAGTCCAGCGTCTCCGTGTCGCGGCGGACGCCGTAGTGCACGAAGCGGTAGAGCTTGCCCGAGAAGTTGAAGCCAGCCCCGTGGGTGAGGTGGCCGCCCTGGGCGAGCTCCATGGCGAGCACGGTATCGCCGGGGTTCAGGGTCGCGAAATAGGCCGCCATGTTCGCTTGCGAGCCCGCGTGCGGTTGCACGTTGGCGTGCTCGGCTCCGAATAGCTCTTTAACCCGCTGGATCGCCAGCGCCTCGGCCGCATCGACCCACTCGTTGCCGGCGTAATACCGTTTGCCCGGGTAGCCCTCGGAGTACTTGTTGGTCAGAATCGAGCCGGAGGCCTGACGCACGGCCACCGACGCATAGTTCTCGCTCGCGATGAGCGCGAGGGTCGAGCGCTGCCGGCTTTCCTCATCGCTCAGGATCGCCGCGACTTCAGGATCGACCTCGGCCAGCGTGCCATCGGTCCGCACGGCGTTCGTGGCGAAGCTCAAGGCCGGCCCTCCGTCGATGATGCGTGAGTATAGCCCTGCGCTTATGGTGCAAGGCTCTGCCTCGCACCATAAGCCTTTGCTTATGTTGCGTTCAGCAAAGACTAATTTGTTTTACAGGGGGTGCAATGATAGGATGCGATCCAATCGTGTGGACAGAACGTACAGTTCGTGTCCGTGGGCGCAGCGACGCGTCCAGGCGGTGAGCCCGAGGGTGCGAGGAGGCATCAGTGTCGAAGTACATTCTCCACCGCGTATTCCAGATGATCCCGCTCCTGGTGCTTGTTTCCGTCCTCGTTTTCTCCCTGTTGACTTCGATGCCGGGCGACCCGCTCGATCGCATGCTCGAGGACAACCCCGACTTCACGTATGAAGACTACATGAGGCTGCGATCCATCTACGGCCTCGACGACCCCGTGTACATCCGCTACTTCAAGTGGGCCGGCCAGGTGCTGCAGGGGAATCTCGGGTATTCCCGCCAGTACAAGATCCCCGTCCAGAACCTCGTGCTTCCTCGTCTCAACAACACCTTGATCCTCTCCATCATGGCACTGGTCTTTGCTCTGGTCGTCGCCCTGGCCCTGGGCATCATCTCGGCAGTGAAGCAGTACTCCTTCGTTGACTACGCATCCATGGCATTCGCCTTCTTTGGGTTCTCTGTGCCCAATTTCTGGATGGGCTTGATGCTCATCGTGTTCTTTAGCGTGAACTTACATTGGTTACCCCCGGGTGGGATCATGAGCAGCGACGTCCAGCCTGGCTTCTGGAACATCGTGCTCGACCGCGGTAAGTACCTGATCATGCCGGTCGTCGTGACGGCCCTTGCCGAGATGGCATCCTGGACGCGCTACACGCGCAACAGCCTGCTGGACGTACTCCAGCTGGACTACCTGCGGACGGCGCGTTCCAAGGGTCTGACCGAGCAGGCCGTCGTGATCAAGCACGCGCTGAAGAACTCGCTGCTGCCGCTCATCACGGTCATCGGCCAGTCCTTCTCTCGGTTCTTCGCGGGTGCAGTCATCGTCGAGACAGTGTTCAGCTACCCCGGCATGGGCAAGCTGCTGTACGACTCGGTCATGGGGAACGACTTCGTCGTATCCATGGCGATCCTGATGCTGCTCGCGTTCATGGTGCTGTGGGGTAATCTGATTGCAGATATCCTCTACGGATGGGTCGACCCCCGCATTCGGTACGACTGATCTGCCTCGTCGGCGCGGCTGAAGAGGAAGGAGACAACTAAATGGCCCGAGAGATAACGGCGAACACGCGAGCGATCCCTCACGTCGACGAGCGCGAAGTCAAAATCATCAGCCTGAAGCGGATCGTCTTCCTGCGCTTCATTCGCCACCGCCTGGCCGTGTTCGGAACGGTCGTGGTTCTGGGGATGGTGTCGTTCGCGTTCCTCGGGCCCTTCGTTACGCCGTACCAGCCGGACCAGGTGAACCTGCGCGAGCGGTTCGCGAAGCCGAGCTTCATTATGGTCCAGGGCGCCGCCGGGCAGCCGAACCTCTACAACGTCGACGTCTTTACCCGCGGCGCCGAAGACGAGCGCCCAACCAAGTTCGGGCATCCGATGGGGACCGACGACCTCGGGCGCGACACCATGACGCGGGCCATGTTCGGCGGCCGGGTTTCGCTGGGCATCGGCTTCACCGTGGCTTTCCTCTCCATCCTCTTCGGGGCGACGTTTGGCGCCCTGGCCGGCTACCTGGGCGGCTGGTGGGACAACATCATGATGCGTCTCACCGACGTCATGCATACGTTGCCTGACCTGCCCATCCTGATGGTGCTGTCCAAGATTTTCCCGCCGGGCTTCTGGACCATGTGCCTCATCCTTATCATCCTGTCGATGTTCAGAGGCACCCGAATTACCCGCGCGATGACGCTCTCACTGAAGACCCAGCTCTTCAGTGAAGCGGCGCGAGCCGTCGGCGCGAACTGGTCGCGCCTGATCTTCCGCCACATCATCCCGAACTCACTGTCGCCGCTGTTCGTCTCGGTGACGCTGGGCGCAGGGGCTGCGATTCGCGCTGAGACCAGCCTGTCGTATCTGGGCCTGGGCATTCAGCCTCCGATGCCGAGCTGGGGCAACATGCTGTCGAACGCGCAGCAGTATTTCTTCAGCGCCCCCTGGCTGGTGGCCTACCCTGGAGTCTGCATCTTCCTGACGCTGATGAGCTTCAACATGATCGGCGATGGCCTTCGTGATGCTTTCGACCCGAGAATGACGCGCCGCTGATTCCGAACCAGGTCAGCCTAGGGGGGTGGGTCTAGCCCACCCCCCTAGTTTTTTAAGTGTGAAACGATCGGGCCCAGCTATACGTTGTATTTCGTAACAATCGATGTTCCACGCCACCCGACCGGGCAGGAGCACTCCGAGGAGTCGTGTGCTATCCTCTCGCTTCGCAGATCACATGCGCGTGGCGCGCCAAGGAAGTGAATGGCTGAGCCCGCCAGTCAGGATCTTGGAGATGTCGATGAAATCGATGTCGAGGCAATCGGCGAGCCCGGCCAACGTACCTTCCGGCTCCTGGCAGAGCGGGGGTCGGTTACCGCTTCACTCTGGTTGGAAAAGGAGCAGCTGCAAGCACTGGGACTGATCATCGATCAGCATGTTGCGCGCCTCACGCGTGGCGGGGCGAGCCGGGAAACGGCCATTCTCACCCTGGCGGCGCGTTTTCCGGCGAGCGCGACGGTCGATTTCAAAGTCGGTCGCATGGCGCTGGGATATGACACGGAACACCGGAAATTCGTCTTCAGCGCCTATGACGTGGAAGACTCCGAGGAAACGGCACCAAAGCTGTCGTGCGCGGCGGCGCAGCACCAGGTCGCGGCCCTTGGCGTCAAGATCATGGAGGTCGTCGCAGCGGGGCGGCCGCGTTGTCCCCTGTGCGGAGCCCCAATCGAGGGCAAGCACGTATGCCCGGCCTCGAACGGCCACGTTCAGAGCCCCTGAGACATGTGGTTGTCTGGGTTGGGATACACCCGCCTGAACAACCTGAATCTGGAAAGGAGTGACGGATGCAGATCGCAACGCCTCGTTTTGGAACTGGAATGGTGCCTTCAGCCGGCGGCCTCGTCGCCATCGGCGTGGCGATCGCCCTGGTTGCAGGTGCTGGATTCTTCATTAATCAGCGACTGAATCCGTCTACGGCGCCGGTAGCCACCCAGACGGCGAAGGTGACGCGGAGCACGATCACCGCAGCCGTCAACGCCACTGGGTCCGCTGCTCCCGCCACCACAGCCCGCCTTACCTTCAAAGGTTCGGGACGGGTCGCCGAGGTTCTGGTCGGCATCGGCGATGGCGTTCAGGCGGGCCAGGTGCTGGCGCGCGCTGACGCGTCGGATCTGGAGATCGCAGTGCAGCAGGCGCAGACCGGCGTGCTGGCCGCGCAGGCGAAGCTCGAACAGGTGCTGGCCGGTGCTCGGCCCGAGGACGTGACGGCGGCGCAAGCCAACCTGCAGGCGGCGCGGCTGCGCCTCGATGGGATGCAGCAGTCGCGACCGGAGGACGTCACTGCTGCCCAGGCTGGGCTCGATGCGGCCCAGGCAAAGCTCGCCGCGATGACCGATGGCGGGCGCGATGAAGACGTCCAATCCGCCCAGGCGGGCGTCGACAGCGCCCTCGCCAAACTCGAAGGACTGCGGGCAGCGCCCCTCCAATCGGATGTGGTCGCGGCGCGCTCGTCGGTGGAAAGCGCCCAGGCCAACCTGACCAGCGCCCGCGCCAAGCTCACCGACGTCCGCAATGGCCCCAAACCATCAGAGATCTCCGCGGCGGAGAGCGCGGTCGAGTCGGCTCGATCGAACGTGCAGGGCGCCGAGGCCAAGCTGCAGACGTTGACCGCGGCGCCAGAAGCGGGCGAGGTGGCCTCCGCTCAGGCGGCGATCACTCAAGCGCAGGCCAGCCTCCGCTCGGCGATGGCCAAACGTGACGCCGACCGCCAGAGCTCTGAGACGACCCAGCAGCAGCGCCAGGCCGACGACGCCGCGGTGCTGGCAGCGCAAGCCAATCTCACCAGCGCCCAGGCGAAACTGGGTGACGTCCAGAAGCCGCCAGAGGCCGCGGACGTGACCGCGGCGCAAGCCGCCGTCGACTCGGCTCGCACGGCACTTGCGTCGGCGATGACCAAGCTGGAGGAGGTCCGGGCGGGCCCGACGGCGGCCGACCTTGCAGCCGCTCAATCCGGCGTAGACGCGGGCGAAGCGAACCTGCGCTCTGCGCAGGCCAAGCAGAGCCAGTTGTTCGCGGGCCCGCAAGATGCCGACCTGGCCGTCGCCGAGGCCGGCCTGGTCCAGGCGCAGAGCGCCCTCGCGCTCAAGCAGTCGCCCTTCACCGAAGCCGACGTCATCGCGCAGCAGCAGGCGGTGCAGCAGGCGCAGGCGAACCTGGCGGCCAAGCTGGCGCCCGCCACTCAGTCCGACATCGATCAGCAGCGCCAGGCCATCCGTCAGGCGGAGGCGAACCTCGCCTTGAAGCAGAATCCCTATCTGCCAGCTGACGTTCTGGCAGCGCAGGCCAGCCTCGAGCAAGCAAAGGCGAATCTGGCCAGGGCGATCGACGACCGCGACAGCGCGGTCATTACATCTCCTATCACCGGCGTCGTCTCGGCGATGGCTATGAACGTCGGTGAAGCGACATCCGGTTCGACCGCCACCGGTGCCGGCTCGTCCGGCGGGTCGCCCAGCATAACCGTGGTCGATCCGACCAACGTCGCTGTGAACCTTCAGGTCGATGAATCCGATATTGCGCGGATCGAGATCGGCCAGCCCGCCAACGTCACATTCGACGCCCTTCCTGGGCGCCGCTTCCCGGCGACGGTACTCTCGATCGCGCCGGCCGGAACCACTTCGTCGGGCGTCACAAGCTTTCTCGTGCTGCTCGGCCTCCAGAATCCCCGGGGCGCGCGGGCCGGGATGACCGCCACGGCGGAGATCACGTACGCGCAGGCCGACGATGCGCTGGCCGTGCCCAACCGCGCGGTGATCCGCCAGGGCCGCGATCGCTTCGTCCAGATAACGACGCCGACTGGGATTGCCCAAAAGCAGGTCCAGGTCGGCATGTCGAACGACACGCTGACCGAGATCACCGATGGACTGGCGGAGGATGACGAGGTGGTGATCCCGGCGACGGCAGCGCGGGCAGCCGTGCCCGGCGCGAACGCGGCGCCTCGCCCGGGTGGGAACACGACCTTTACAACTGGCGCTCCAGTGGTTATCGGCGGCGGCGCGGCCCGACCAGCCGGGCGCTAGCGGCTCCGGCATGACCACAACCACAGCAACCATTGCGCCGCCAGACGGTGCGATGGAAGCGACCGGCGCGTCGATCCATGACCAACTGCCCCCGGGCTCGACGAACGGCGCCGCGCGGGAGACGTCAGCGGGCCCCATCGCCCCGCTGGCGCCGACCGGCGAGCCGCCTGTCATTCGCATCCGCGGCGTCACCAAGCTCTACACGCTCGGTGCGACCACTGTGCACGCCTTGCGTGGTGTGGACCTCGATGTCCATCGGGGCGAGTTCGTCGCCATCATGGGCCCCTCGGGCTCAGGGAAATCGACGCTGATGAACGTCATCGGCTGCCTGGATCAGCCCACGTCGGGCACCTACGAGCTCGACGGGCGGGAAACGAGCCGATTGAAGGACGACGAGCTCGCCCAGATTCGCAACGAGAAGATCGGCTTCGTCTTTCAGATGTTCAACTTGCTGCCACGGACGTCCGCGGCGGAGCAAGTTGAGCTGCCGCTCGTTTACGCGGGCCGCAAGAATCGGCGGGAACTGGCGGCCGCGGCGCTGGAAGCCGTGGGGCTGGGCGACCGCATGCACCATCGACCCTCGGAGCTCTCCGGTGGGCAGCAGCAGCGGGTGGCCATCGCCCGCGCGCTGGTAACCGAGCCGGCCATCCTCCTTGCCGACGAGCCCACTGGTAACCTCGATACCCGCTCCAGCGAAGAGATCATGGCCCTGCTGCAGAGGCTCAATCGAGATCGCGGCATCACGATCGTGTTCGTGACCCATGAGACGGATATCGCCCACCACATGCAGCGAGCCATCCACATCCGTGACGGACGCATCGTCCACGACGAGGGTATCGATGAGCCGGTCGACGCGGAGCAGATCCTGGCCCAGCTGCCGTCGCCTGACGAAGATCAGGTGCCCGCGTGAATCCGCTCCAGTCCATTCGAGTCGCGCTGGGTTCGCTCGCCGCCAACAAGCTGCGCGGCGGCTTGACGATGCTGGGCGTCATCATCGGTGTAGCGGCCGTGATCGCATTGATGTCCCTCGGCAAGGGCGCGCAGGCGCAGATCACCGAGCGCGTGCAGTCCCTCGGCTCGAATCTCGTGTTCGTCACACCGGGAAGGGCCCAGCAGCAAGGTCCCGCACGGAACGCCGCCGGCGGAGCGCAGACCCTGAGTGCAGATGACGCCAGCGCGTTGGAGCAGGAGCTTGGCGGCGCATTGGTGACCGGTGTTGCTCCCGAGCGTGCGGTGGGCGGTGCCCAGCTGATCTACGGCGGACAGAATATTCAGACACGCATTCTCGGCGTGACCCCCGCCTATCAGGACGTCCGCAACTTCCACGTCGAGACGGGCGATTTCATCACGGACACCCAGATCGAAGCTGCCGCCCGGGTCATCGTGCTGGGCGCCGGCGTCGCGCAAAACCTGTTCGGCGAGGAAGAACCAATCGGGCAAACGGTTCGCGCGAGCACCTTTGGACGCACGGGCGCCAATCTCCGTGTCATCGGCGTCATGGAGGCCAAAGGCGGTGGCGGCTTCCAGAACCTCGACGATCAGGCTTTCGTGCCGCTTTCGACCGCCTCCACCCGCTTGCAGCCCTCCAGGAACGCCCGGGCGGCAGACATGGTGTCGACGATTACGGTGCAAGTTGCCTCCGAGGACGACGTGGACATAGCAATCCAGGCCATAGCCGACCTGCTCCGCACTCGCCATCGAGTCGTGGAGGACGACTTCGTCATCAGCTCGCAGAAAGACTTCCTTCAGACCGTCAACCAGGTAACGGGTGTCTTCACAGCCTTTCTTGGCGCCATTGCGGGCATCTCACTGGTGGTCGGGGGCATCGGCATCATGAACATCATGCTGGTGTCCGTCACCGAGCGGACCCGTGAGATCGGCATCCGGAAGGCGGTTGGGGCCAAGCGGCGCGACATCCTATCGCAGTTTCTGGTGGAAGCGATCGTGGTCAGCGTCGCCGGTGGCCTGCTCGGGATTCTCATCGGCTCGGGCATCTCGCGCGTCGTGTCGCAGCTGGACCTGAACGGCCAATCGATTCCGAGCATCGTGGCGCCGGAGGCGGTCCTGCTGGCGTTCAGCGTGTCGGCCGCCGTGGGTCTCTTCTTCGGCATCTACCCCGCGATGCGGGCGTCGCGGCTCAATCCTATCGAAGCGCTGCGGTACGAGTAGCTGAAATCTGGCTCAACCGAATTGCAACTTCGTACGGTTAACGTAATGAGTAGAAAGTACTTCCGGCCCAAAAGTACTCTCCAAATGCCCACTTCGCGCCTTGATTGCTCGCCGAAGCGGCTCCTATACTCAGCGCCCATCTAAGGTCGGCGATTCCAGCCAGGAAGGCACAACCGTTCGGCGAACCAGCCTGTTTCGTGCTCTGAGCCCTCTCCACCGTCGGACGCGTCCCCTCGTCGTCGCGCTGGCACTGGTTTTGTTTGTCCTGCCCACCTCGACGTTCGCTCAGCTCACGCCGACCACCGGTCCTGATGGCGGCGCACCAGCGGCGCCGACAATCTCGCCGATCGATCTCCTCTTCCCACCGCCGGTGTCCCCCACGGTTGCAGTCGCCGCACCCAATGGCGACGGCGTGCCGACCATCGTTCCAGTCCCCCCTACGCCGCCGCCTCCCACCGAAGCGCCACCCGCTCCGACTGCCGCGGCAATTGTTGACGTGTCGCCACAGGCCGCGGTCGGTCCGAGCTCGCCCATCCCAGCGTTCACTCCGGCGCCGCTCGCGGCCGACGCGCCGACGGCGGCCCCGTCAACCTCCGCGCCGCCCGATCCGCCCACGCCGGTGCTGGTGCCGGGGGATCCGCTTTGTCTCCGCTGCTTCGCTTCGCCGACGGCCACGCGAACCCCCATTCCGGTCCGGCCCGCGGTGGAAGAGGTTGAATCCGAGCCAGCGACGCCGACCGTGACGCCTACCCGCACGGCAACTCCCAGTCCCACGGCAACGCCAACGCGCGTCATCCCTCCGCCTCCACCGATCAGCTACGCAGGTGTGCCAATTGCCGCAAGCAGCGCGGGTTGGATGTCGGACAGCAAGCTGTGGCTCGCCATTCCGCATCGCACGCAATTCGACTCCAGCGTGTACGCGCAGACTAACTGCGGGCCGGTATCGCTGGGAATGATCCTGGAGGCCTACGGACTTAAGAACTACCCGACCGACGCGCTGCGCGGCGAGGTGAACCGCATCCAGGGCAACAGCAATCCGGACTCGGGAACCTCGATGCCGGCCATCGCTGCCGTGGCGCAGCGGGCCGGCCTCTACCCGGTGGGTATGTACGCGCGCCCCGGCGTCTATGCGCGCTGGACGCTCGATGACGTAAGAGCGAGCCTGCGAGCGGGCCGCCCGGTGATCATGCTGACCCGGTACGGCGAGCTACCCGGCAACGCGGGATACGAGGCGAACACCAACCACTACATCGTTATCTCGGGGCTGTCCGGCGACCAGTTCATCTATAACGACCCCGCTTATCCGCAGGGGAGGGGCGGTGGCCTGCTGATTCCGTCCCAGACGCTAAAACGGGCCTCGGACGACGCCGTGATCCCCGGTCAAGGGGTGGCGTTCGCGCTCCGCTCCGACGGCGCCGGCCTTTTGCAGCCGGATCGAATGCGTTCGACCGAACCCGAGGAAGATGAGGAGATCGAGCTCGCCGACGAGGAGGACCTCATCCAGGCCGCGATGGACGATGAGGCCACCCTGGATAGCCTCGGTCTGGCCCTGGAGGACGTGGCAGCGTTCGTGCCCGGACTGGTCGACGAGAGCCAGCTTTATCCGTTCCTCGTGACGCCGACGGCCGTACCGACGCCGCAAGTTCAGGTTGCGGCCGCGACTGCCTCGGCGCCAATTACCGCCGGCTCGGGCGCCTCCAGCGCCTTTCCCCTCGGCCGTGCGGCAGCGATCCTCGGCCTGGTCGTGTTGGGCGCGTATGCACCCGGCGCAGTAGCTATCATCATCGGCCACATCCGGCCATAAAGCCGCAAAGTTGTCATTCCGAGCGTAAGCGAGGAATCCGTGGCTTCAAGGTGCGGATTCCTCGTCGCTTCGCTTCTCGGAATGACACGACTCAAA
>Ga0066710_100007404_pt1 | contig 10475 bp, 13 predicted proteins | sample GraSoiAngelo_159_FD_79666 | JGI IMG/M metagenome (GOLD analysis project Ga0066710, IMG submission 79666) | Grasslands soil microbial communities from the Angelo Coastal Reserve, California, USA - 14_1009_16_40cm | ecosystem: Environmental > Terrestrial > Soil > Grasslands | place: USA...
GCGTTCAACGCCCAGCAGGCGACCGTCGGCGCGCACCTCTACGGCCGGCGGATGTGGGACATCATGGCGTCCTATTGGCCCACCGCGGACCAGGACCCGAATGCGTCGCCATCGGAAGTCGAGTGGGCCCTGATCTGGCAGGCGATGCCGAAGGTCGTCGTGTCGCGCTCACTCGACCGGATCGACGAGCCGAACACCCGGCTCGTCCGGGGTGATGCGGCCGACGAGCTCGAGCGGCTGCGGGCGACGATCGACGGCGACATCGACGTCGGCGGCCCGACGCTGGCCGCGGCGCTCATCGAGCGCGATCTCGTGGACGACTTCCGGCTGTTCCTGAATCCGGTCACGCTCGGCGCCGGGACGCCCTACCTGCCCGTCGGGATGCAACGGCAGATGAGGCTCGTCGAAACGCGGCCGTTCGCGTCCGGGGTGGTCTATCTCCGCTACGAGCGCGTCCGCTAGAAGACGAGACGCTTCACCACGAACAGGCCGACGACCACGACGACCGCGAGGAAGATCAGCTCGGCCGGCGGCATGGTCTCGATCGTGTGGGCGGCGTTCGAGAACCAGTCGCCGATCGCGGTCCCGACGTCGACCGACCCGCCACCCCCGCCGTGACCGCCGGCGACCTGGCCCGCTCCCTGACTGACCCCGTTCCCGTACTCGACCATGCGCGGATGATCGCACCGTTTGCGAAGAGCGCAAGCCCGTACGCTGGGGATCGATGACGTCGCCCACCGCCCGCCTGCGCCGGATCCGGACCGGCGACCTCGACGCGGCCGAGGTTGCCGCGATCCGGGGCATCCTGGTCGATGCGTTCGCCGACGAGGGTCCGGACGAGCAGTTCACCGACGCCGACTGGCAGCACGCCCTCGGCGGCACGCACGTCGTCCTGGACGCCGGCGGCGAGATCGTGAGTCACGCCTCGGTCGTCGAACGCGAGCTCCGCGTCGGCGGCCGGCCGCTGCGGACCGGGTATGTCGAGGCGGTCGCGACCGCTCCGGCCTGGCGGGGTCGGGGCCACGGGACGACCGTGATGCGGGATGTGAACGACGTCGTCCGCGAGGGGTTCGAGCTCGGCGCACTCGGGACCGGCGTCCACGCGTTCTATGAGCGGCTCGGTTGGCGCGCCTGGCGCGGCCCGACCGCGGTTCGCACGCCGGATGGCGAGCGCCCGACCCCGGACGAGGACGGCCTGATCCTGGTCCTGTTCACGCCGACGACGCCGCCACTCGACGAGACCGCCCCGCTCAGCTGCGACTGGCGCCCGGGCGACGTCTGGTAGCGCTATCGTCGCGGGCGCGGGAACCACGCGGGAACGAGCCGCCCCGCGAGGCGGAGGGACGATGCGGGTCTACATCAGCGTCGATATGGAAGGAATCGCCGGCGTCAGCCACCACAAGCCGACGAGCCGAACCGACAGCGAGTACCCGGCCGCCGTCGCGTTGATGGTCGGTGAGGCCAACGCGGCGATCGCCGGCGCCATGTCGGCAGGAGCGACCGACATCCTCGTCAACGATAGCCACGGCGGCATGTACAACCTGACGCCGGCCGAGGTCGACCCCGCAGCGCGCCTGCTGCAGGGCCAGAAGGTGTGGTCGATGGTCGCCGGAGCCGAGCCCCCGGCGGACGGGTCAGGCCCCGTCTTCGACGTGGCGCTGTTCGTTGGCTATCACGCCCGAGCCGGCCACCCGACGGGGACGATCGCTCACACCTACACCGGCGGCCCGACGGACACGCGGCTGAACGGCCGGGCGACCGGCGAGTACGGGTTCAACGCGCTCGTCCTCGGGGCGTGGGGGATCCCGGTCGGGCTGGTCGCGGGCGACGATGCGCTCGCCGCCGAGGTCGAGGATTGGCTCCCGTGGGCGGAGCGGGTCGTCGTCAAGGAGGGCTTCGGCACGAGCGCCGCGGCATCGCTCCACCCCGCCAAGGCGCGGGACCTCGTCCGGGCCGGCGCGGCGCGGGCGGTGCAGCGGGCGAGGGCGGGGGAGCTGCGGCGCCTGGAGGTCGGTCCTCCGGTCGTCATCGAGGTCGACTACCGGCGCGCCCTCGAGGCCGACTTCGCGGCGGTCGTCCCGAACGCCGAGCGCCTGAACGATCGAACCGTCCGGCACGCCGGACCCGACCCGGTCACGGCCTACCGCGGCTTCCTGGCCGGCGTCCGTCTCGCGGCCACGGTCGAGTAGGGGCCTCCATGGACGAGCTGGGACGGATCATCCGACGGGTCCTCGGGCCCGGTCCGGACGCGCCGCGCGATCCGGGTGAGGCTGTCGACGACACGGGTGTCACCGTCGTCGTCCCGGCGGTGGCACCCGTCGCCGCGCCGCCGCGCGACCGCGGGCCGTTCATCTGGCTGGTCGTGGCTGCCGTCGTCGTCCTGTGGCTGGCGCGCGACGTCCTCGGCCCGTTCATCGTCGCCGCCGTGGTCGCCTACGCGTTCAGCCCGCTCGTTTCCGCCGCCGAGCGGCGCACCCGCTGGCCGCGGACCGTCGTCGTCGGCATCGGCTACGGCATCGCGGTCGCGATCCTCGCGCTTGTCGCCTACCTCCTCGCCGGCAGGATTGCCCGCGAGATCGCGCTCCTCGCGGCCTCGGGTCCCGATTCGCTCGCGATGCTCCTCCGCCAGGTCATCGGTCGCGACGCGATCGACGTCGGCGGTCAGCAGATTCCCGTTGCCGACATCGCGCGCGAGATTCAGGCCCGGATCGGTGGCCTCCTGTCGTCACCCGGCGATGCGGCCCACCTCGCCGGCGAGGTGGGCTCGATCGGCCTGGAGGTGATCCTGGCCCTGATCGTCACGTTCTACTTCCTCGTCGACGGCGAGATGCTCCGCGACCGCTCGATCGCCCTTCTGCCGCCGACCCACCGCGGCAGGACCGTCGCCGTGATGGGCCGCATCCACGAGGTCCTCGGCAAGTGGATCCGCGGCCAGCTCCTGCTGATCGTGCTGGTGGCTGCCGTCGTCTATGTCGCGCTCGGGCCGGTGCTCCATCTGCCGTACGCCCTCGGGATCGCGATTCTGACCGGCGTCCTCGAGATCATCCCGCTCATCGGGCCGCTGATCGCCACGGCCGTCGCCGGGGTGGACGCCTTCGCCCGGGGTGGGACGGAGCTCGCCGCGGTCGTCGTGGTGCTCTATTTCGTGATCCGCCAGGTCGAGGACCAGGTCGTCATGCCGGTCGTCATCGGTCGGGCGGTCCATCTCCACCCGGTGATCACGATCTTCGCGGTGCTCGTCGGGCTGAGCGTGTACGGCGTGCTCGGCGGCCTCCTTGGTGTCCCGATCGCCGCCGCCGTCAACGTCGTGTTCCGCGAGCTGTACCCGATCGTCGACGAGGCCGCCGTCGAGCCGACCGTCGAGCCGCCGATCGCCGAAGTCTCGCCGGGCTAGGGCGGCCGGCGTGTTCGAGTCGCTCGACTACCTGTACATCCCCAGCCACGACGTCGCGGCCGACGTCGAGGCGTTCAGCGCATTGGGCGCCAGGGTCGTGTTCGCGATCGATGCGATGGGCACCCGCGTGGCGATGGTCGAGTCGCCGGGTGCCGTCGGGGCGGCCCGCCTCGTCCTCGCCGGCCATCTCGACGGGGACCGGCCGATCTTCGTCTTCCGGGTCGACGATCTGGATGCGGCGGCCCGCGATCTCGAGGGCCGAGGCTGGCGGGCCGGTCACGGCCTCGAGATCCCGCAGGGACCTGTCCGGACGTTCGAGACGCCCGGCGGCAAGCGCGTCGCGATCTACGAGCTCAGGCGGCCGGGCGTGATCGAAGGCTTCGAGGGCCGACGGGACTTCTGATGACCCGCCCGGTCGTTCGGCTGTCGACCAGGCAGACCGTCTGACACGCAACTGTGAGTCCCGACCGCCGTGGCGTGGTGGGCGGCCGAGGCCGTGATCGGCAGCATGGACGCGCCGCGTCAGCCGCCCGCCCAGGGTGACGCGCGGTCGAACCGGAGATCCACCGTGCTCTGGACGATCATCGTGATCCTCCTGGTGCTGTGGCTGCTCGGGCTGGTCGGCAGCATCGGGGGTGGATTCATCCACCTTCTGCTCGTCCTGGCGATCGTCGTCTTCCTCGCCCAGCTCCTGACCGGCCGTCGAAGCGTCTGAGGCCGGCTGCCTCACGCAGCGCCAGAACCGGGGGGAGCGAGGTCGGGTCGCGTCCGCGGCCCGGCCTCCGTTCGTGTCCGGGCGGGAAGCGCCGCCCCCTCGAAAGGGACCGGATCGGCGAACGGGTCGGCCACGGGCTGGTGCTCGCGCGCGGCGATCGCGGCAGCCAGCTCGTCGGCCGCGCGGTCGATCCGCTCGACGAGCCCTCCGTCCGCGGCCACGCCGCCCGTTCCCCAGTCCTCGGCGGCGGCGTAGACGCCCGTCGCCACGACCGTCGCGTTCAGGTAGGCGAACAGCGGTCGGATCGCGTGCTCGATCGCGAGGGAGTGACGCGGGGTCCCTCCCGTCGCGGCGATCAAGGTCGGCTTGCCGGCGAGCCCGTCCCGCTCGACGACGTCGAAGAACAGCTTGAACAGGCCGCTGTACGACGCGCTGAAGATCGGGCTCACCGCGATCAGGCCGTCGGCCGCGAGCACCGCATCGATGACCGCCTGGAGCTTCGGACTCGGGAAGCCCGTGAGCAGGTGGTTGGTGAGGTCCTGGGCGTGGTCGCGCAGCTCGACGACCTCGACCCGAGCGTCGATCCCGGCGTCGGCCAGGTGGCGCTCCGTCGCGGCGGCGAGGCGGTCCGCGAGGAGCCTCGTCGACGATGGGACGCCGAGGCCGGCAGTGACGACGACGAGGGAGCGCGACGGGGAGGACGCGCGATCGGTCATGCCGGGCTCGCCTCGAGCTCGCGCGATGCCGCGACCCGAGGATGGAGCGGCGCGTCCGGCACATCGGTCGGCCGACCGTTCGCGAACTCGCGGCGCAGGACCGGCACGACGAGCTCGCCGAGCATGTCGATCTGCTCGAGGACGATCGGCAAGGGCAGCCCGGCGTGGTCGAGCAGGAACAGCTGACGCTGGTAGTTACCGACGACGTCCCGGAAGCCGAGCGTCCGATCGATCACCTGCTGTGGGCTGCCGACCGTCAGCGGCGTCTGCTCCATGTAGTCCTCCAGCGACGGTCCACCGCCGTACACCGGCGCGTGGTCGAAGTACGGCCGGAACTCGCGGATCGCCTCCTGGCTGTTGTCGCGCATGAAGACCTGCCCACCGAGCCCGACGATCGCGTGGCTCGCCGGGCCGTGGCCGTAGTGCTCGAAGCGGCGGCGGTAGAGGTCGACCATCCGCCGGACGTGGTCGGCCGGCCAGAAGATGTTGTTGTGGAAGAAGCCGTCGCCGTAGTAGGCCGCCTGCTCGGCGATCTCGGGGCTTCGGATCGAGCCGTGCCAGACGAACGGCGGCACCCCGTCGAGGGGGCGCGGCACGGCCGTGAACGCCGTCAGCGGCGTGCGGAGCTTGCCTTCCCAGTCGACGACGTCCTCCCGCCACAACCGATGGAGCAGGCCGTAGTGCTCGTAGGCCAGGGCGATCCCGTTCCGGATGTCCTGCCCGAACCACGGGTAGACGGGACCGGTGTTGCCGCGGCCCAGCATCAGGTCGACCCGGCCGCCGGCGAGGTGCTGGAGCATCGCGTAGTCCTCGGCGATCTTGACCGGGTCGTTGGTCGTGATCAGCGTCGTGGCGGTCGACAGGATCAGCCGCTCGGTCCTTGCCGCGATGTAGCCGAGCATCGTGGTGGGGGAGGACGGCACGAACGGCGGGTTGTGGTGCTCGCCCGAGGCGAACACGTCGAGGCCAACCTCCTCGACCTTGAGGGCGATCGTCACCATCGCCTGGATCCGCTCGGCCTCGGTCGGGGCGCGGCCGGTCGTGGGATCGGGGGTGACGTCCCCAACGCTGAAGACTCCGAATTGCATGTCGCTGGTGATCCTGATCCTGTTCGTCCATCGCGGCCGGCGCGTTTCGCGGCCGCTCCTCCCCGCGACCTTATCCCAATCTCGTTGCGTACGCAACTATCCGTCAACGCGGATCGCGGCTTCCGGCTTCCGATATCACCATCACTGATACAAGTGGCGTTCGGATGGCCTGAAGCCGGCGACACGGAGCCGAGACGCGTTTCGTGTTGGCGGCAAGCCGCTTTCGGTGGCCCCGGACTCCCTCTCGGCGGTGTTGCCCATGGGGTAACGATGGCATCGATATCCCGTCGAGGAGGGTCGGCGACGTGAGCCCGTGCCGGCACCCACGTGCGGGGGCTTGACAAGCTGCGGCTGGCGAGGTTCAATGACGACATCGTTCTATAACGGAGTTGTTATGGAGATGCAGGCAACCGCTCTCGACGCGGTGTTCGGGGCCCTCGCCGATCCGACGCGCCGGGCGATCCTCGCCCGACTGACGACCGGCGACCTGACGGTCAACGAGCTCGCCAGGCCGTTCGCGATGTCCCAGCCCGCGATCTCGCGGCATCTCAAGGTGCTCGAGTCGGCCGGACTGATCTCACGGCGGCGGCAGCAGACGGCCCGGCTGAGCCATCTCGAAGGGGAGGGGCTGCGAGACGCGTCGGACTGGCTGGCGCGCTACCAGGCCTACTGGGACGAGCGCCACGCCCGACTCGACGCACTGCTGACGGCGCTCCAGACGCCGCAACCCGAGTCGCCGGACTCGGCCGATCCCGCCGGTTGAAGGACGTCACCCAGCTGAGACAGGAGGAACCATCGTGGGAACCACCAGGATCACGGCCGAGCCCGACACCCCGTTCATCGATCTCGAGCGCGAGTTCGACGCCCCGCCGGATCTCCTCTTCCGGGCCCACTCAGAGCCGGAGCTGCTGAAGCAGTGGCTCGGGGCCATGTACGAGATGACGATCGAGGAGTACGACGTCCGCGACGGCGGTCGCTGGCGCTACACCCATCACGCGCCGAACGGTGAGGCGTACGGCTTCCATGGCGTGTTCCACGGGAACCAGTCGACCGCCGGAATGCTCCAGACCTTCGAGTTCGACGGCGCCCCGGGCCATGTCTCGCTCGATCAGCTGTGGTTCGTGCCGAACGGGGCCACGACGATCGTCAAGGTCCATTCCGTCCACCAGACAGTCGAGGCCCGCGACGCGATGATCGCGAGCGGCATGGAGCGCGGCCTGAACGAGGGCTATGCCCGGCTCGACGACCTCCTCGCCCGCCTCGCGGCCCCGGTGGCCTGACATGGACTTCACCCTCGAGCTGATCGTCGTCCCCGTATCGGACATCGATCGGGCCAAGGCGTTCTACAGCGAGCGCTGCGGCTTCCACGTCGACGTCGACCACAGCGTCGGCGAGGACTTCCGGGTCGTCCAGCTGACACCGCCAGGCTCGGCCTGCTCGATCTCGATCGGGAAGGGCCTGTCCAAGATGGAGCCCGGATCGCTCCAGGGCCTCCAGCTGTGCGTCACCGACATCGATGCCGCGCGCCAGCAGCTCGTCGACGCCGGCGTCGAGGTCACACCGGTCCGCTCTATCGAGGACGGCGAGTGGAAGGACGGCCACGGCGGGCCGTGGAACTCGTTCGCGTTCTTCAACGATCCGGACGGCAACGGCTGGGCGGTCCAGGAGAAGCCGAAGCCCAGCTGACGCAGCGAGCTGGTGACGATTAGCCGATGAGGTACGAGACCGTGACGGTGATCGTCACGTCGGTCGTGCCCGGTTGAACCGGCGTGGCGACGTCGGCGGCGCCGAGGCGGGCGCCATACGCCCCGTAGTAGATCGGCTGCGGGATCGGCGTCGAGACCTCGCTGATCGAGGCGACTCCGGAGATCGAGACACCCGCCGCCCTGGCGAGGGTGTCGGCGTTGCCCTTGGCCTCGGTCATCGCGTCCGTCCTCGCCTGTGCCTCGGCCTTGGCCGGATCGGACACCCGGAACGAGACGCCGTCGAGCGTTGTCGCGCCGGCGGCAAGCGAGTCGTCGATCGCATCGCCCGCCTGGTCGAGGTCCCGGATCGTGACGGCGATGCCGTTCCCGAGTGTGTAGCCGGTGAGCCGCGGTGGATTCGAGTTGGTGTAGGCGTAGTTCGGCTGGAGCGAGATCGTCGTCGTCTGGATGTCCTTGTCGGCGATCCCGAGCTTCTTGAGCGCCGCGATCACCTTCGTCATCTTCGATGCGGCGTCCGTGCGGGCGGCCTTGACCGTCCCCTTGGTGACGCTGACGCCGAGGCGGATGTCGGCGAGATCCGGCTGGACGACGACGCGACCCGTTCCCAACACGGTGATCGTGTGGTCGGGGCTGCTCGACGAGGGGTCGACGGCGAGGGACGGCCGGGGGGCGAGCGTCGGGCCGAGGACGGTCGCCGCGGCAAGGAGTCCGGCGACGAGGCCGAGCGCCGTCCAACGGACTCGGGCCCCGGGAAACGGTACGGTGAGGGTGACCTGGTTCATGTGGAGTCTCCGCTGCCTGGCGGTCGAGGTTCGACCGCGATTGGCGCGGAGACGGCAGCTCAGGGCCCGCCGGTTCCCCCGGTGTTCGATCAGCCGGGGGAGGGCGGGACGTTCTGGTTGAGGTGGAAGACGTTGTCCGGGTCGTAGCGGGCCTTGACCGAGGCCAGGCGGTCGTAGTTGTCCGACCCGAAGGCCGCCCGGACGATGTCGGCCGCGTCGGAGTCGATCGCGTTGACGTACGACCGGCCCGTCGACAGGGGACGAATGGACTCGCCGTAGGCCCGCCCGGCCGCGAGCCGATCTGCGTCGAGCGCCGGATCTTCCCAGGTCGACGCGATGACGAGGTCGAACAGCGCATCGCGCCCGCTGAACGCCGTCTCGTCCGGGCCGACCCGGCTGATCGCCCCGCCGAGCTGGCCGAGGCTGCCCGTCGCCGCGACGGCCGGATCCGCCCCGGCCCGGGCGAGGAATGCGTCCACGAACGCATCCGGCGTCGCCCGGATGAAATGTGACTTCGCGTACTGTCGCTGGCCGTGCCGCTGGGTGTCGTCTCCGCCGCGCTGAAGGGCGACGTATGGCATGACGTCGGCGAATTCGAGGATCGGTTCGCCAACGGCCTTCAGCCGCGGGAGCAGCCGCTTCCCCTCGTCGACGTCCCCGGCGTAGGTGTACGAGGCCCAGACCAGCGGTCGACCGTGGAACGCGTCGGGGATCATCGGCATCGGCCGGGCCGTGACCACGGCGGCGCTCGCGACGACCTCGTCCGGCGCGTCCTCGGCGATCGACAGGACGGCCCGGATCGCGGCTGGTCCGTCGTCGATGGAGTAGGCCAGGTCGACCGACAGGATGTCCGGGCCGAATGGATGCACCCGGAACTCGAACGCGGTCACGACGCCAAAGTTGCCGCCACCGCCGCGGATGCCCCAGTACAGGTCCGGATGCTCGTCGGGACTCGCGGTCAGGATCTCTCCGTCGGCGGTCACGACCTCCGCGGACAGGACGTTGTCGCAGGCGAGGCCGAGCTTCCGGCCCAGATAGCCATAGCCGCCGCCGAGGGTGAGGCCCCCGACGCCGGTGTGCGAGATGACGCCGCCCGTCGTGGCCAGGCCGTGGGCCTGCGTCTCGCGATCGACGTCGGCCAGCAGGCAGCCGCCCTGGACCCACGCCCGACGGTTCGACGGATCGACGCGGACCCCCCGCATCAATCCGAGGTCGAGGACGATGCCGCCGTCGGTCGTGGACTGGCCCGAGGTCCCGTGGCCGCCGCAGCGGACCGCGATCTCGAGCTCGTGTGCCCGGGCGAACCGGATCGCGGCCGCGACATCGGCCGCACCCCGCGGCCGGACGACGACCGCCGGTCGCTTGTCGACCATCCCGTTCCAGACGTGACGAGCGGCGTCATATATCGGGTCGGCCGGCAGGACGACCTCCCCGTCGAAGCCCTTGCGAAGGTCGGCGACCGCGCTCTCCTCGAGGACGGTCCGTGTCTGCTCGTCGGGCGCGAGTGTCGTCATCAGTCGTCCTCCGATCCCTGGTCCCGAGATCGTAGCGGGGGCATGTCTCGCTGGCGACGATCTCCTACGATGCCAGGGATGCCGTCGGTACCCCGGCTCCCACGCGCGATCGGGGGCGTGCCCGTTCCCGGCGACCTGGTGTCGGCCGCCACGTGGCGGTGGGCACACCGCGCGCTGCCGCGTTATCTGCTGGCGCACTCGGTTCGGGCCTATTGCTGGGGTGCGTCGATCGCCGCCGTCGAGGGCTGGTCGTTCGACCGGCCGATCCTGTGGACGGCATCGCTCATGCACGACTACGGCCTCACGCGGATCGCGCGGAACACGATGTGTTTCGAGGTCGAAGGGGCCGAGATCGCACGGGCCTTCCTCGAGCGCCAGGGGATGGCCCCGGGGGCCGCCGATCGAGCCGCGATCGCGATCATCCTCCACATGGAGCCGAACGTGACGCTGGCCGACGGGGTCGAGGCCGTCCTCCTCGACCGGGCGACCGGGCTCGACGTCCGCGGCGACGGCTACGAGCTCGTCGACGCCGTCCGGCCAGGCGTGATGCGCGCGTTCCC
>Ga0066710_100007406_pt1 | contig 10474 bp, 11 predicted proteins | sample GraSoiAngelo_159_FD_79666 | JGI IMG/M metagenome (GOLD analysis project Ga0066710, IMG submission 79666) | Grasslands soil microbial communities from the Angelo Coastal Reserve, California, USA - 14_1009_16_40cm | ecosystem: Environmental > Terrestrial > Soil > Grasslands | place: USA...
AGGGGTCGGAACACGGCCCCTCTCCCTCTGGGAGGGGGTTGGGGTGAGGGCGTCCCCGCTAGCAGACTGGCCCCCGACCCCTGGCCCCTGGCCCCTACGAAGCCGCCAGGCGACTCCGACCGGATAGCCGAGCATTTTCGCCACATCGCCGACCAGGCGGATCAGGGGGATCAGCGCCAGCGCTCCGACGACCTCCCCCCTCGGGGGGAGGGGCTGGGACCCTGATACCCCCTCCCCCCTTGAGGGGGAGGGTTGGGGAGGGGGGTTGTTCTCCAGCAATCTCTGCACCGGCCTCTTGAGGTACAGGCCGCCAGCTGCCAGAAGCACAGCCCACACCAGTGGGCTCCGACGCTCTGTCGCCAGCATCAGCGTCACCGTCAGGTAGGCAGCGTACCGCGCAGCGTGTCGGCTCCACCACAGATCGGCCTTTCCATCCCCGCGCGCGTACAGGTAGTACTGGTGGAAGAACGCGCCCAGGTTCGGGCGCGGGCGGAGGTTGACAACCGCGCCCGGCACCCACACGAAGCGAGAGCCGGCATCTCGCAGCATCAGGTCGAAAACGAGGTCCTCGCAGTAATCCAGCCACTCCGGGTAGCCGCCCACCTGCTCCCAGCAGCGGCGACGGAAGGCTATCGATCGGCTCGACGGCAGAAAACGGGCGGCATCGATCTCACTCGGGCTGGGCAGCGTCGTCGCGGCCAGGGCGCGCTCGAACAATCCATGACTCTCCGCTCGGAAAAAACCCGACGCAACGTCGGCGCCCGCGTCAGTTTCCAGGGCCCCGACCAACCGCTCCAGCCAGCTCGGTTCCAGGCGCACACCGGCGTCGGTCACCGCCACGATGTCGCCGCTCGACAAGGCGATCGCGAGATTGCGCCCGCGGGCGATATTCGCGCCGGCCTCGCGGAGCACGACCCTCCCATCGCCACCCTCGGACCAACGCTGCAGTATTGCCCACGTGCCGTCGGCCGAGCCCCCATCGACGAAAACGACCTGGTCGGGCGGCCGCGTCTGCAGCTCGAGGGATTCGAGGAGCTGAGGTAGGCTCGATGCTTCGTTCAGGACGGTGGCGACGAGTGACACCGCGGATCTCGAGACCGAGGCATTCGACATGGCAGAACTGTAGGAAGGCACGCGGATAGCGGTCAAGCGGCCTGGATGTGGCAGCTTCTGGCGCTTTTTGCGCGCATCGGGGCGGTCCGGACCCCCTACGCTGCATCTGGTCCGACGAGACCGACTGAGCGCGCGCAAAAAAGCCGCGCGCGGAGGTGAACGCATGGATCGATTCACGTGGGCGGTGGCGGGCGGCGTCGTCGTGCTTGGAATCGTCGCGATCATTAGCGCTTCTGTGCTGCGAGGCAGCCCTCCCCCGGACCTATCGACGCCCGGCGGTGTGGCGTCCGCGTACGTTCTCGCCATCCAGAGCAAGCACGCGGATGAAGCGTGGGCGCTGCTCGATTCGCCGCGGGCGGTGGACGTGCAGCCCGTCCGCGGGGGCACGCCGACGAAAGAGGATTTTCAGCGGCAGGTCAACAACTCCTACTCCGACCCGAACAAGCGAATTCGTCTGTTGAAGACGGAGGAGACCGGCGACACCGCTCGCGTCGACCTGGAAATCACACACGTGTCGCAGGCCCCTGTTCTGCTGGGCGGCGGCTCCGCAAGTCGAACCCTCAGCATGAGCCTGAAGCGGTCAGGTGAGAGCTGGCGGATCACGGCCGCGCCGGCCGTCTATGAGCTGGGATAAGACGATGGCAGTTGTGCGTCGCGTTTACATCTACGTCGTCTGCGGTGTCAGCCTGGCGATGTTTCTGGTCGGCCTCGGCAATGGTGGCGGCGCCCTGATCGAGGCGCTAACGGCCGGTTCCCTGGCCGCAACCTTCCGCCAGACGCTCGCCTTCTCGGCTGCGCTGATTCTCGTGGGCTTGCCCGTCTGGATCCTGCACTGGCGCAAGGCGCTCCAGCTCGGGGCAAGCGATCCAGGGGAGCGGGCCGCCGCGCTCCGCAGGCTCTACTTCTTCGTGCTAACGGCGTTCTTGCTGGTGGCGATCGGCGCCCTCGGCATGAGACTGATCGAGGCGACGCTCGGATCGGCTTTCGACCTCCGGGGGCTGGTCGATCTCGGCAGCGCGGCCCGCGCCGGCTGGCACCTGATCATCGTCACCGTCTTCTGGCTCTATCACATCCGGCTCGATCTGAAGGAGCGAGCGGTCGTCGGTGAGTCTGGCGCCGCGTCCGCGCTGCGCCGACTGTACCTTTATGGTGCCGCTGCTTTGCTTTTCTGGCTCTCCGCCTGGCTCGCCAGCGAGCTCATCGCCAGCATCCTCCGGCCGATCCTGCCAGGTGGGCGTTCTCCTGATCTAGCGAGCCTGGCTCAGACGGCGTGGGGCTTGCTCATCGCGCTAACGTTCTGGGCCTACCACCTCCACATAGCAGCCGAAAACAGGCGCCGGGTGGGAGAACGCGGCGCCTCAGCGACCCTGCGTCGTTGGTACACCTATGCCATCCAGTTCTTCGCGCTGGCAACGCTGCTGTTCGGCCTCCGCGAGCTGGCGACGAACATTGGGCTGCACCTGGTTCCCGGGGCCGTGCAGGCCGATACGGCGCTGGCCGCTACCCTCAGCATGACCATCGTCGCCTGCACTGCATGGATCGGTCATCTTCGCTGGAGCTCGCGGGGAGCGATCCATGAGGAGGACCGCGACTCCACGCTGCGCGCAGTGGGCAACTTTGCCATCCTCTTGGTGTCCGTGCTCGTCACGCTATTCTCGGCCAGCCGAGTGTTCTACCTCCTGCTCACCGCGGCTTTCCACGTCGATGCCCCACGCTGGATGGGGAGTCGCTCCCTGGCTGACGGCTTGATTGAAACGCTGACCTACGTGCTCGTCTTCGGGATGGCATGGCTGCTGGCACGTCGCTGGCTGGGGACGGACGCGTTGGGCGCCGAGCGTGAGCGGCCGGCCGGCGTGCGACGCCTCTACACGCATCTGGTGTCATTCGTCGGCCTTCTGGCGCTCGCATCCGGCGCGAGCGGCCTGCTCTGGACCTTGCTCGACCAGATAACGAGCAACGGGCTCGCCGTCCGACCCGACGCCTGGCTGGACCAGGCCAGCCTCTTCACGAGCCTTCTGGTGGTGGGGCTGGTAGCCTGGTTCACCCACTGGCGACCAAACCCGTCTGCCGTCGAGCGGGGAGCGTTCAGCCGTCGCCTCTATCTCGTCGCCTCACTGCTCGTCGCCGTCCTCACTCTGCTCGCCAGCGGCGCCAGCGTGCTAGAACGCGTGCTGAGCGCGGTTATGGAAGCCGCGGCCGGCGTTCCGACACTGACGCTGACGCAATCCATCTCGGTCGGCGTTATCGCCCTGGCGGTGGTTAGCTACCAGTGGCGGGTGCTTGCGCAGGACAATGCGGTCCGGTCGAGGCAAACGGAGCCCGCGAGCGAGCCCCTATCGGCCGTCTCAGCACCCGGGCGGCTGCTGGTGGAGATCGTCGGGGCCAACGAGGTAGACGTCCGGCGGGTGTTAGCTTCCCTGCCCAATGGAGCGCGCTACTCCATCTCGTCCGCTGGCGGAGCGTAGCGGCGCCACACTAGCCGTTCGCCTCTGCCTCTAATTCCGCCAATAGCTGAACGAGGATCGGATGCTCGACCACCTCACGGGCGCTGAGCAGGAAGTTCTCGGCATCCGCCTGATGACCGGCGGCGCGATACTCGATGGCCTGGAGAGCGGCCTCGAGCTTGTCGATCTGGGCCGCGAACTTCGCTTCCGGGCTGCGGCGTTCGGTGTAATCGAGCCACAGCTCGACCAGCTCGTCACCCAATCCCGCTGGTAGGTCGCGCGCGATTTGCTCAGCGGCTTGCTGCTCGACGCGGCGCTTGCCGCGCTTGGCGGCCGCCAGCTGCTCGGATGACACGAGTTGGCGCCAGCGGGACACCCGGTCCGCCAGATCGGAGGCGCGGCCCAACGCGTCGGCGTACGGAGTCGCATCGCCGGCCTCCGCCTCCGGCAAGTCGTGCAGCAGCATGATCATCAGCAGGCGGTCGGTATTCAGCCCGGCCATCCGGCCTAGAGCCCACGCCATCACCATGGCGCGGAACGTGTGATCTGCGACTGATTCGGCATCGGGCAGGCCACGATCCACCCAGCCCTGCCGGCGGACGGACTTGAGCTTACCGGCGGTCCGGAAGAAGTCCAGAAGGGACAGCGCCCTCACCCCTGCCCCGGTCACACAGGCATCACCGAATGCTTCTTGCGCGGGCGATCCTCGCGTTTGTTGGCTAGGATCCGTAACGCGCGGACAATCCGCAGTCTCGTCTCGGCAGGACGAATCACCGCGTGGGCGAACTGCTTGGAGAGCGCATCGAACGGTCCCGAGAACCGCTCATTGAACTCGGCGATCTTCTGGCGTCGCATCTCAGCCGGGTCGGGCGCGCCCTCGATCTCCCGCCGGTACAGCACGTTGACGGCGCCCTCCGCTCCCATCACGGCCAGCTCAACCCCCGGCCAGACGAAGAGCTGATCGGCTCCGAGCTCGCGCGTGCACATGGCCTGCTTGGCCCCACCATAGCCCTTGCGTAGATAGAGCGTGACCTTGGGCACCGTTGCTTCCGAGTAAGCGAAGAGCATCTTGGCACCGTGGCGGATGATCCCCGCCTTTTCTTGCGCTACGCCCGGCAGGAAACCGGGGACGTCGACGAGCGTGACGATGGGGACGTTGAACGCATCGCAAAAGCGGATGAACCGCGAAGCCTTGTCGGAGGCGTCCACATCGATGGCCCCGGCCAGCCAGCCGGGCTGGTTCGCGACAAAGCCAGTGGTCCGACCATCCATCCGCCCGAACCCCACGACCATGTTCCGAGCGAAGCGTGGCTTGACCTCGAGAAAGTCGCCACCGTCAACCAGTTGTTTGATGACGTTCGTCATGTTGTAGGCCTTGCGCGAATCCTCGGGGACGATGCTCTCGAGGTCCGCCACCAGGCGATCCGGGTCGTCGTCGGTCTCTACACGCGGCGGCTGCTCGGAACAGCTCGATGGAAGCAGGGCAATCAGCCGCCGAATACTGGCCAGGCACTCGTCGTCGTTGGCGGCGACGAAGTCCGCGCAGCCAGATACCTCGGAGTGCACCTTGGCCCCACCAAGATCCTCCATCGTTACGTCCTCGCCGGTCACCTCCTTGATCACAGAAGGCCCGGTGATGAACATCTGACTTGTTCCCCGCACCATGAAGATGAAGTCGGTGAGTGCCGGCGAATAGGAGGCGACGCCGATGCAGGGGCCCATGATGGCGCTGATCTGGGGCACGACGCCGCTGGCCACGCTGTTCGCGTAGAAGATCTTGCCGATGGCCCTGGTAACGTCCAGGCCCTCCTGGATGCGAGCGCCCACCGAGTCGTAGAGGCCGATGACTGGCGCCCCGACCTTGCACGCCGCGTCAATGGTGGCTGCGATTTTCTCGGCGTGCGCCTGGCCGACCGCGCCCTGCAACACCGTGCGGTCCTGGGCGAAGACGTACACCGGCCGCCCGTCAATGGTCCCATAGCCGGTGACGACGCCGTCGGTCGGCTGCCGACGCTCGGCCATGCCAAAGTCGGTCACCTGGGTCTCGGCCATCATGAACTCTTCGACGAAGGAGCCCGGGTCGAGCAGTCGATCGATCCGTTCACGGGCGGTAAGCTTGCCCTCGTCGTGCTGGCGTTCCACCATGCGCGCGTCGCTGGCAAGGACGCGATCTTCCAGCTGGCGCAGCTTCGCCTCGAGCTCCGCGCGCGACTTCGCCACTTGTGGTTCTCCGCTCGAGCGCTAGCCCAGGCCGAGCCCGGTAATGACCGACAGCATGATCGCCGCGGCCATAACGCTACCCAGCTGGCCGCCCGTGTTTGCTCCCATGGCATGCATCAACAGGTAATTGCGTCGATTGTAGCGCTGGCCCATCGTCTGAACGACGCGGGCCGCCATGGGAAACGCCGAGATGCCAGCCGCTCCAATCAGCGGGTTGATCTTGCCTCGCGTCAGCGCGCACATGAGTTTCCCGAACAGCACACCGGAGACGGTATCGAGGCAGATAGCGACGAACCCGAGCGCGAAGATCGTTAGCGTTTGCAAAGTGAGGAATCGCGAGCCCTCCATGGTGGCGCCGATAGAGATGCCGAGCAGAAGCGTGACGATGTTCGTCAGCTCGTTCGCGGACATGCTGGCCAGCCGCTCGACCACGCCCGCCTCGCGCAGCAGGTTGCCGAGCATGATCGTCCCCAGCAGGGGCGTTCCCTGGGGAGCGATGATCGAGCCGATGATCGTCACGATGATGGGGAACAGGATCTTCGTCCGCCTGGAGACCGTCGCGCGGACGGCCGGCATAACGATTGTCTTCTCGTCGTGCGTGGTGAGCGCCCGCATGATCGGCGGCTGGATCAGTGGCACCAGCGACATGTAGGAGTAGGCCGCGACCGATATTGCCCCCAGAAGCTCGGGCGCGTACTTGCTGGACACGTAGATCGCGGTCGGCCCGTCCATGGCGCCGATGATGCCGATAGAGATCGCCTGCAGGGGTGGGAATCCCAGCGCCAGCGCCAGCAGCAAGACGAGGAAGATCCCGAACTGGCCGGCGGCGCCCAGAAGCAAAATGCGTGGGTTCTCCAGGAGGGGGCCGAAATCGGTCATGGCGCCGATCCCGATAAAGATCAGCACGGGGAAGAGCTCGGTCAGAACACCGGCGTCATAGATCACCCTAAGGACGCCCCCGGGCGCCATCAAGCCCGCGCCCGGAATGTTGACGAGGATGGCTCCGAAGCCGATCGGCAACAGCAGCAGCGGCTCCAGCCCTCGCCCTATCGCCAGGTAGAGAAGGACGCAGCCAACGGCGATCATCACGGCTTCCTGGACGGTCAGGCTCGCGAAACCCGCGGCCAAACCTCCGAGACCGGCTGCGATCGCTCGGTCCATCAGCGCGCCTCGGGTTCCGAGTTCTGGGCTCCGAGTGCGCCTTCGGCGCCCTGACTCGGGACTTGCGACTCGGGACTCGGGACCGCGAACGGAAACAGGCGCTTCAGCAGGTCGGCGATCAAGCTGAGGACGAACAAGGTGAGGAGCGTGCCGCCCATGCCAAGGACGGCCAGGACCAGTCCCAGGCTGAGGGGATCGAGCTGGGTAGCCACCTACTCGATGACGGCGACGATGGTGTCCGGATCCACCGAGTCGCCCGGAGCCACCCTGATCTCGGCGATCGTCCCGCTGGCGGGCGCCACGATCTCGATCTCCATCTTCATCGCTTCCATCACGACGATCGTGTCGTCCTCCTGGATGCGATCCCCGACGTTGGCGACGATATTGAGGATCTTGCCGACCATGGGCGCATTCACCGTGGTGGCCAAGCTACCGGTCTACCTCAAACCAGCGCGGCCGACGAGCCGCCAGGCAATGGGAACGACCGTGGCAGCCAGGATCAGCTTCACGAGGTCACCCCAGATGAACGGCAGCAAGCCCGCGTCCCAGACCGGAGTCGGAACGGCGTGGCCGGCCAGCCAGAACTGTAGCCAGAGCAGCCCGGGGATGTAGATGACGATGTTCCCGATCAGCAAGAGGATCGCGGCACTCCAGACCTCACGGTCCATCCCATAGCGCTCGGCGAGCCAGCCGACCACAAACGCCGCCAGCACGAAGCCCACCAGATAACCGAGCGTCGTTCCCACGATGTAGGGCTCGCCGAATCGGTTCGGCACCCAGGCGCTGTTCCCGCTCTGGAACACCGGTAGCCCCACCAGACCTTCGGCGATATAGGCGAATAAGGCCAGGGCGCCTCGCTTGCTTCCCAGCGCCGTGCCGACCAGGAGGACGCCGAATGTCTGCCCCGTAATCGGAACGAACGGCAGCTGGATCGCCACCTGGGCACAAACGGCAACCACGGCGCTGCCGACCAGAACGAGAAGGACGTCCATGGCCAGCGTGGTGCGGCGAAGGACGGCCTGGGAGAGGGTGAGCGAGCCCGATTGCTGCACGAGTCCACCTCAGCGGTTAGAGCACGACCGGGACGCGGGATACTAGCAAAATTCGGGGCTGGCGATGAATCCGCGCGCCGGAATGATCCCGGACGTTTGGACCGATTCAGTTCGGGGCGGGCGCGATCGTTGCGTCGAATCGCTGGACGAGGTCGTCGCGGCGATTCCCTGTCCAGCGGAAGTCGTAGTCGATCGTCTTGATCGTCGAGAGTTTGGCCGAGAGTGGCGACACATCGGCATCCGGGTTGGTTGGGATCTGGTACGCCCGAAACGTCGGCCCGAGCTCCTGGGCTCGCTTGCTGATCGCCCAGTCCATGAATCGCTTGCCCTCTTCGCTCTCCGGCCCGCCCTTGATCAACGCCATTCCCCCGACCTCGTAACCCGTGCCCTCGTCCGGGAACACGAGCTTCAGATCCGGAGAAAGCTGGGCAGCGTCGACGATGTCGTGCGAGAAAGCGATGGCGATCGCGGCCTCACCTCGCCCGGCTACGCGGGCCGGCTCGGCTCCGGTTCGTTCCCAGCGCAACACGTTGTGGGCCAGCGCGCTCAGGTATACGAAGCCCTTGTCTACGTCCTTGCCGTTCAGCTGCATGATGGTTCCCAGCATGGTGAACGCGGTGCCGCTGGTCTCGGGATGGGCAACGGATATCTGGCCCTGATACTCGGGCCGCGCCAGGTCGGCCCAGCTGGCAGGAGCCGTCAAGTGCCGATCGTTGAGCACCGCCGTGTTGACGCCAAATCCGAGGACCCCGACGTACACACCGGTCCAGGCGCCGCCGTCGTCCTTGTACTGGCGGGGAAGAGTCGACGAGCCTCGTGGCCGGTACTGCTCGAGGAGGGCCTCGCCGCTGGCATCGACGTAGCTGTCTATCGGCCCGCCCCACCACACCGAGAACTGTTGGTGGTTTTTGTCCGCCCGCAGACGGCCCAGAGCCTCGCCCGTCGACAGCCGCACGTAGCTGGTCTTGATGCCGGTGTCGGCCTCGAAGGCATTTGTCATGCCGAGGACATAAACCTCTTCGGCTGAGCCAAGCACCGTGAGCTTGCCGGGGGCAGCCGAGGCCCCTTGTCCAGGGAGAGCACTGCAGCCCACGCTCAGAGCTGTCAGGGTGGTTAGCCCGAGGATCGCGAGGCGTACGAGCACGGTTCGGCCTCGCAGCATTGCCAGGGTGGGGACGTCAGACGAAATGTTACAGGGCTGTAACGTCGTGCTCGGGATTATACCGAAGCGCCTGAGACGCCTCTGTGACTCCGGTTCTCGACGCGTGTAAGGCCGGCGTGACTCATGCGAACGCATAATCAGAACATCAGTTCCGAACTGGTGATCCGATGTTTGGGGGGCGCATGAGCCAGGCCGATTGGATGCTCGTCGTTACGATTGCAAGTCTCGTCGGGGTCGCGGCAATGGGAATGAACCTCGCCGTGGCCGTCTGGCGCGGCTCCTCGCCTCGCCCCGTCCCCCTCACGACCTGGGTCGGCATCATGGTCCTGGGTGCATCGGTACTCTGGACGCGCTGGGACGGCGACGAAACTACGACGATCGTGGCGGCGATCGCGACGGCCCAGCCGATGTGCTCGGCGAGCGGCACCGCCCTTCGCTCGGAGCCCGCCGCCGGCGGGGCTCACCTCGATGGCGCTTGGGGCGGCTCCACGGGCTGTTACGTGTGGGCGGTCATCGAGGACCCCCGAACCGGGACCCTGTGGCTACAGGGACCGGCTTCGCTGGATAGCTCAACCTGGTCGCTCGACATATCGCTTGCCCTCGACGAAACGACCTCCGAGCCGTTGCCCTACCGGGTCAGCATCGGGGTGGTGACCCGAGACACTCACGAAGCCTGGCTCAGCGAAGCGCTCACCGCGGACGGCATCGTCTCGCTCCCGAACAGGACCGCTACCGCCTGGCTCACGCACGACGTGCCCCTCTAGGCCAGGAAACTCCATAAAATGGGGCCGCACAGGAGGGGAAGATGGCACGGATACTGCTGGCGCTGTGGCGGGCCAAAGAAGGGAAAGAAGACGCCATCGCGGAGATTATTCGCACGATGACGCCGCTCTCGCTCAGCGAGCCCGGCTGCCTTGGCTATCAGGGCCATCGGGCGGTGGACGACCCGCGGCTCTTCTTCCTGTACGAGACCTATCGGGATGCCGCCGCTGTCGACGCCCATCGGGCCGCGCCCCACTTCCAGGAACACGTCGTCGGGCGAGCGATCCCCAACCTCGAGTCCCGCGAAGTCACCTTCTTCGAGACCCTGGAAGCCTAGTCGAATGTCATGCTGAGCAAAGCGAAGCATCCGCGTCTCGTGGGCGGCGGATCCTTCGCCTACGGCTCAGGATGACAACCGGGCCTCAGCTCCCCAGCCGCTCCGCGTAGTAGTCCTGCCAGCTGCCGCCTGGCTTCTGCGCCTCATAGGCAGCGGCGTACTCGGCCAGCCTCGACGCCAGCTGATCTATGGCCAACGGCTCCTTCAGCCAATCCGCCGCCCC
>Ga0066710_100007407_pt1 | contig 10474 bp, 10 predicted proteins | sample GraSoiAngelo_159_FD_79666 | JGI IMG/M metagenome (GOLD analysis project Ga0066710, IMG submission 79666) | Grasslands soil microbial communities from the Angelo Coastal Reserve, California, USA - 14_1009_16_40cm | ecosystem: Environmental > Terrestrial > Soil > Grasslands | place: USA...
CCTCACTAACGCGGGCCATGCCGTACACAATTGACTCGCGAAAGAATCCGTCGAATTTTTTTATTGTATCAATCCCAAAATGGTTGCTCATCACATTTACTCCCAGGGGAACAGGCAGACCGCCTGTACTGTCACGCCACCAAGTGCCCGTATCGAGTACTTTCATGAGGTTCTTTTGTTCATAAGTTAACTGAGTTTCATGTATTACTAGCCCTGCATCAACATCGCCTCTAACAACTGCATCAGGAATATCGCTGAACTTCATTTCCACGTAATTGAATTTACCAATCATGAGCTGCAAGAGCAAAAACGCCGAGGTAAGCTTTCCTGGTATTGCTATCTTTGAATTCTTCAGTTTGTCTGGTGAAAGATCTCGCTTTGCTATTACAATAGGACCATAGCCTTTACCGAAACTACCACCACTTCTTAAAATCGTGTAGTCCTTTATGTATGCGCATGCATGTGCAGAGACTGCAGTAACATCAAGTTCGTGATTTAATGCACGTTTGTTTAATGCCTCGATATCTTCAACAATGTGATTTACTTTAAAATCTGGAGACGTAATCTTGCCGCTTAGCATCCCATAAAACATGAAAGCATCATCTGCATCTGGCGTGTGACCTATTGTTATTTCCATAAAGTTGATTTTTATGCCTATTATAAATATCAAAGTCATGTCGACAATTGCTGCATTTGAAAAAGAGATAGGAATGCAGCTTCAATTTCTGGAAAATTTTGTGCCGCAAAGAGCACTGTCACACGCAGATCAGAGAAAGGCAATTTTCTGTGGTGCCGGAGACTCATTTGTATCAGCTCAGCTTGGTGAAGTCTTCTCTAATTTTCGAGCCAGAGCATATGATCCTCTAGATCTCGTAAAAAATAAGAACTTGCTATCTGACCATGATTTGTATTTGATATCGATTTCGGGTAATACCATATCTAACATCAAACTTGCAAAGCGCTCCAAGCGTACCACTGCGATTACGGCGTATCCCCAAAGTAAGCTTGCAAAGACATCTGATAGGCTTATCCAATTAAAATTCAGTGATTCTGGAATTCAAACAGCAGGTAGTATAAGCTTCTTAGCAAGCACCTTGACTTGCATCTCTCTTGTCTCAAAGATCAAAGTCAGAAACATCTCAAAGTTATACAATAAAGCACAGAGTGTAGCAAAGAGGATCTCAATCCAAGGAAAAATCTACATTCTTGGGGACCTTCACACCTATCCGGTAGCTATGTTTTGTGTAGCCAAACTCTATGAAGTATTGGGTGTAGACGCCCACTATGAAAGGATAGAACAATTTTCTCACATGAGTCTTTTTTCGTCATGTAGAGGAGATACCGTAATAATTTTTGAAGAAGAAAACTTGCATAATCGCAATCTAATCAAACATCTCAAAGACTGTGGTCTCAAAGCAACAAGGATAGAACCTCCATCAAAAAGTACATTAGAAAAAATTTTGTTTTTTATTTTTGTGTCGGAGCTAATTGCATTGTATTCTGCAAAGAAGAATAAAAGAAAAGAATGCTTTTTTGTAGAAGCTAAAAAATTGCGAAATGCCAGCTCATCTATGATCTATTAATTTCTTGCACAAATGTTCTAAACGTTTAATAGCGGCTTGAAAAGGACTTAGCTAAAACATGAAATTCAAGGCAACAGAACAAATTCTCAAAATTATAGGAAACAAGAATCACATCAGAAACTTTGGAGTTATAGCGCATGTAGACCATGGAAAGACCACTATGAGCGACAGTCTTCTTGCTTCAAGTGGCATCATTAGTCCATCTGTTGCAGGTCAGGCACTTGCATTAGACTCCATGAAACTAGAACAGGACAGACAGATGACCATTGTCCAGGCAAACGTTACTTTGCTTTATGAAAAGGACGGCGGAGAATACGTAATTAACATGATTGATACTCCAGGTCACATCGACTTTACCGGCCGTGTCACAAGAAGCCTAAGAGCAATTGATGGGGCAGTCGTTGTTTCTGACTCTGTAGAAGGTATAATGACGCAAACAGAGACTGTGACTCGCCAAGCCTTGGAAGAACGAGTAAGGCCGGTTCTTTATATCAATAAAATTGACCGTCTCATAAAAGAGCTAAGACTTACCCCAGACAAGATGCAAGAGTGGCTACTTGAGATTATTAGCAATTTTAACAGACTAATAGAAATTTACGCAGAGCCAGAATACAAGGAAAAATGGAAGGTAAGCATTCAAGATAGCAGTGTGTCCTTTGGCTCTGCAAAAGACAAGTGGGGATTTAACGCAGACGTAATGAAGGAAAAAGGTATATCGTTCAAAGACATTTTTACTGCTTATTCAGAAGGAGGAAATGTCAAAACACTTGCAGAAAAAGCTCCGTTGTATGACGCAGTTCTTGGAATGGTAGTAAAGCATCACCCTCCTCCAGACGTTGCGCAAAAATATAGGATTCCAAAAATCTGGAAAGGCGATCTTGATTCAGATATTGGCAAGGCGCTACTAAATTGTGATGACAACGGTCCTGCCATAATGATGATAGTAAACATGACAGTTGATCCAGCTGCTGGACCTGTGGCAATAGGACGGTTATTTTCTGGTAAGATAAAAGATGGTGACAGGGTTTACATCATTGATACAAAACGTGAAGGAAGAATTCAGTCTGTTAATTTTTTCATGGGAAACCAGAGAGAGATGGTCGGAGAGCTTGCTGCTGGAAATATTCCTGCACTACTTGGACTAGAACATGCAAGAGCTGGCCAGACACTATCAACGGCAGCTGGCGTTCATACATTTGAAGGAATTCATTATGTATCAGAGCCTGTAGTGCAGATGGCAGTAGAGCCAAAACATCCAAAAGACTTGCCTAAGCTTGTCGAGGCATTAAACAGACTTACAATTGAAGACCCTAATTTGGTTGTGAAAATTAACGAAGAATCAGGCGAGACAATCATTGCTGGTATGGGAGTTCTCCATCTTGAGATTGCAACAGCTCTGATTGCTGACGCCAAAGTCGATATCGTCACATCACAACCATTAATCAATTACAGAGAAACAATCCGTGGCTCTGCAGGTCCTATAATGACAAAATCACCTAACAGGCACAACAAGATATTCATGAAAGTAGAACCGCTCGATGAGAAAGTAGCTGAGATGATACGAAACGGCACTCTTAACGAGTACAAGGACGAGAAAGAGGTTCAAAAGATATTGAAAGACGCCGGCTGGGAAAGTGATGAGGCAAAACGCGTTATGAGATTTGATCCAAGAGGAAACGTAATGGTAGATGGAACAAAAGGTGTACAATTCATCAAAGAGTCTAGTGATTCCATATTGTCAGGATTTGAAGACGCTATGAAGGAAGGACCTCTTGCAAGAGAACAAGTACGAGGATGCAAGTTTACATTCCATCACTTTGTACCACACGAAGACCCTGCTCACAGAGGTCTATCACAGCTTGGACCTGCATCACGACGAGCATGTATGGGTGCGATGTGTCTTGCTCAACCAGTTCTGCTTGAACCTACACTTGGAATCGAGGTACGCATTCCACAGGATTTGATTGGAGACGTTGCGGGAGTCATATCAGGAAAGAGAGGTAAGGTCTTAAACATGGAACAAAAAGGTATCGTAAATATAGTAACAGGAGAAATTCCGGCCTCAGAAACTTTCGATCTGTCAGAGATAATGCGTGGTCAAACTGCTGGAAAGGCAATGTGGAACACTCACTTTAAAGCATGGACTCCAATTCCAAACTCAATTTTGCCAACACTAATTGGAGAGATTAGAAAGAGAAAAGGACTCAGTCCGGAACCGGCAACTGCAGACGAGTTCATAGACAAAGAGTAAAAATAGAATCCCCCCTTTTCAGGAACGAAAACACACCAACTTTTCGTAATGACTAGATAATTACTAAAGTTATGATTTGTTGGAGAAGCTTTAAGATCAGTACTAAAGTTATGACTGTATGCAACGTGGTATTATAATCATGCTCATAGGAATTGCCGTAGAGATCATAAACCATTTTTTTTCTGCTCAGTGGGTTAAAGGTATATCAGGATATATCACAATTATTGGTTGGGTGATTTTTTTCGCGGGTATTGGAATTCGACAATTAGACAAAAGGAAATCGTCATTGAATGACTCTAGAAGAAAAAAGAAATCACTATAATGTTAAACTTCTTTCAGGTTACGGTTTAGCAATTTCTCTTAAAGACAACAAAATCGCTGATCTATTGATTAATTCTACATCATGGTTTTGTTATATGAATCAATGAAGTCTTTGGCGTACATGTTAGCATGTCTTTCTGAACCTCTGTGCTTTCCAAGCTTTGAACGAATATGATGGTAATACTCGTGCAAGATGACAAATGGATTATAAAATATATCAGAGTTTAATGCGTAGATCTTTTTTTCTCCTGGTACATATACGGCGTGCACTGTCCTTCTTTTTCTCTTGATTGTTCCTACTGTTATTTGCGGAGTCTCAACTCGATAAAACTCGCTTAGCTTTTCAAGAGCATTCTCAGTTTTCCCGTCCAAAATCATCTGTACTATCCTTGCCTTTGTCAAGTCGTCAAGTTCAGACATGGTTTCAAATTATCCGATATGTGATATAAGCAAGTATTGAAAGGAAGATCTTTGTAATTTTTTTAAACAAAGAGTAAAAATGTAATCTCCCTTCCACGAAGGAATAAGCTTAGGACTGGTGTTGTGATTACAGTATGATTTGTTGGAAACAAGAAAAGGAGAACGTTTTCACCTGTAGCTTTCAAAAAATTACACATGCCCATACAAATAGCAGTCATCTTTATGACATCTAATGGCACGTATAATGATAGCAGAGGATTCTAAAGAAAGCAGAATGTTTCTGAGGGATTTGCTTGAAATAGCTAATCACGAGGTAGTTGCTGAAGCGACTGATGGCCTAGAGGCTGTAGTGAAATTTAGGGAAACAAAACCTGACATAGTGTTACTAGATTTGGCAATGCCAAAAATGGACGGTCTTTCAGCTCTAAGAGAGATAAAGAAGATAGATGAAAATGCAAAAATGATTCTTTTAACTGCAAGTGGCAATCTTAGAACAATAAATGAATGTATTCAAGCTGGCGCCGTTACCTGTATATTCAAGCCCTTTAAGATTGAGGATTTATCCAGTGCAATCAAGTCGACTCTTGCAAAATAACTGATATGACCAATTCGTATGCATGTCTAGAAAATGCTAATGCAGTCTTTGGTAAGATCTTCACGTCTTTTCAAGCCACTTTGTTAATCAAACTTTAATATCAAACAAATGGGCATGAATAGGAGAAGTGAAACTAGTATTTCGAAAGTCTTCTCATCATTTGCAATCGTTAGCAGATAAAAATGATTGCCTAGCATCATCGCTTAAAGTGTTTGGTCGACCGTTGATTGTTAGAAACGTAAGTGCCACAATTAAAGTACTAAATATAGATAAAATCATGATACCGGAAGATTTTCCCGATGCATTACGATTAGTTCAAGATGAATTTCCTCGTATTAGTGTAGAACAGTTTCACGATGATGGAGATTCTAATCAAACTAGTACTTTTCCTACTAAAATTGAAAAAATAACAATTACCAAAAATAATAATTTTGAAATTCCCATAAATACACTCCTACGGTATTCGCCGAATACCACAACTTTTTCAACGGAGTCAATAAGTTATCCTTGGGATTTACTAAATACTATAAAGAATGTTTTACATGATGAAGTAACGCATCGTGTAATTTCTCCGAAGGCAACAATTTCCAAATCGAGCATAATTGATGGTCCGTGCATAATTGAAGATAATGTTACAATCGATGATTTTTGCAAGATAAAAGGTCCTATTTATCTAGGTAAAGATAGTTTCATTGGAATGGGATCTCTAGTTAGATATTGTATGATAAGTAACGAAACACGAATCGGATTTAATTGTGAAATATCTAAATGCTATTTTGGTGATAATGTTCAAACATCACATCACAACGTCATACTAGATAGTGTAATTGGTAAGAACGTATGGTTTGGAGGATATTCAGGTACTGCCAATGTATTGCTGACTAGAAAAAATATAAAATACATGATAAATGACGAACTAATTGATACAGGAACTGATCATTTTGGAGCAATGGTAGGAGACAATTGTGCAATAGGTGCTTCTGTAATAGTCCTTCCAGGAAGGCAGGTTCCAGCTGACACCACAATTCAGGCAGGAACAATTTTCGGAAAAAATAACTAAACTTGACAAAAATGTCAAACTTGGATTTTGCGTATAACAAAATACTAAGGAATGGGAGATGATTTAATAAATCAGCAAAGAAGGAACATGGTTAAGATTATATGAAAAACAAGAGGAAAAATCAATATGCGGTAATATTCGGTGCTCATCCCGACGATATAGAGATAGGAATGGCCGGCACAGTAGCTAAACTTGGAAACTTGGGCTATGACGTGAAATTGGTGATAGCCAGTACCCCTGATCGTCCAAAAGGCTCGGCAGAGGTAAGAAAAACTGAGTCAAGAAGAGCTGCAAAACTCATGGGATGCGATCCTCCTGAATTTCTTGATCTAAAGACCAGTGAATTTACATATGATAGAACACTAGTGTGTAGACTAGACAAAATAATTGAAAAACATAAACCCAGTGTAGTTTTTACTCAGTGGGTTGGGGATTCACATCAAGATCATCAAATACTGACTAGAGCAGTATTATCGGCATCGCGAAAGATAGACAATGTGCTTATGTATGAAACCACGATCCCAAGCCTATTTACTGGTGTGCCTTTTGGACCTAGACTTTATGTTGATATAAGCCAAACTATTGAGATAAAGAAAAAAGCAGTAGAGTCTCATCAAACTCAAGCAAAGGTCTATGGTGATTTCTGGATTAAAGCTATAATTGGTAGAAGTTCATACAGGGGTTTCCAAATGCGTACAGCATACGCAGAGGCCTTCGAGGTAGCAAAAATCGTTAAATGGTAAAAACACTCATAAAATTTCTTTTCCACATATTAATTTAAAAAATTAGTTAATCTTAATTTTATGTTTATTAGCGTATTCTAATATTTCTAATTCGCTGAAAAAACCTGCTATATATGCGATAAAACGTTTCTTGATTATGTTTGAATTAGATTCTCCGAGTAGGATTCTATCTGTGTAATCTAAGCGATTCATCTCTCTTTTGTAATACTTGCACATGTCGTGTAACTGCTCAAGGGTGAATTTATCAAGCAATCTCTTGTTGGATTCGTGTTTTTGCACAGTTGAAATAGTCTTGCCAATCTTATGACGTTTTTTACGTGAAAAGACAATCCTAAACTCTAATCATCATCAAAATCGTCTTCTAATTCATACTCATAGGTGTGTAATACAAACGACTTTTTGAATAGGCCACGTCTTCTGCTGTAGAATACAAAGCTCATCTGATAATTATATTATGATCTTGTGAGTTTTGGGCATTTCGCTAATTTTGTCCATATGTTGCTTATTGAGTTAAAAATGATTCAAAAGGCGATCCCTGCCCATTAAGGTAGGATCGTTCAGGCCAGGGTTGTAAGCCTAAGTTCCTAATCTATGGGCAAAGGAGATTCGCCACCGTGAGATTGCTGGATTAGTTAATTAGTAGTACGAAGAATTTATGAACAAAATTTTTATCATATTAGAGTGCACAAATTAGTTTAATGTTCATTTTCTGCCGGCTTTCAAATTTGGTCTTAAATTATCCACCGAGCAAAACTAATTTTGTACCTCTAGTGTAGTAATCGTATGAAAGGAATGAGCTACAAAAAGTTCAGAGAGTCAAAGGCCGAATACTATGTAACAAATGAGGGAAAAATGACTAGAGCCGATATAATAAAAAAGTTGGAATCATTTTTAAAGCAAAAACTAGGCAAAGGGCAGGATTTTTTTGACAAATATGAGATACGGGAAGAAAATTCAACTTAGCGTTTTGTAGCTATCTTGTCATGAATTTGGGCAAGGATCAATTCAGCCTTCTCTTTATTTTCAAAGGTCTCAACTTTTTCGTCCATTATAGTATCAATTTCATAACTTTTGTCCACAAGCACATTTGCCACATGATCATCTAATGTCGCATTTCCTATCAGGTAATAAGCAAATACAGTATTTTTCTGGCCAATTCTGTGAAGTCTGTCTTCTGCCTGTCTATGAATCGCAGGACTCCAGTCAAGCTCTGCAAATATGACATACCTAGCTCTGCTCAAGTTAATTCCAAGGTTTCCGGCCCTAAGGCCCGCAACCATCAATTTTGTCTCACCATTTTGAAACCTGTCTATGTTTACTTGTCGTTCTTTGTCTGTCTGTCCTCCAATTATGGAAGACGGAGAATACTCAGAAAGACTTCTGTGCAGTAACTCATGTATTGCTTTGTGATGGCAGAAAACCACGACGCTCTCTTCAATCTCCATGATGTTCTTTACAAATTCGATTACATGAGGAACTTTTGCAATGCCTGCTGCCTGTCTTTCACTTTGTATTGCTCTCTTATATGATGAGAATTTATCAAATGGGGTAATGGCAATTTTTTGTTCTTCTTCCAGTCTTCTCCATATTTTTTCAAGTTCGGCATAATAGTAATTGATGTCAGAATCTATGAATTCTTTGTATCTTACTTTTTCCTTTAGCTCCTTTAGTACATCTGATTTCTTACGTCTAAGCATTACATGTTTGCGAAGCTCTTCTCCTAGGCTTGCCCGTTTATTTTCTAGTACAATTGCCTTGCCTTTTTCATTAACATAGCAAAAGTATTCGCAAAACTCCTCGAAGGTTCCAAGAAGACCGGGTCTCAAAATATCTACAATGGGCCAAATCTCAGAACCACGATTGTAAATAGGTGTGCCAGAAAGACCAATTCTGTACTTTACAGATTCTAACGCTGCAAGATTCTTTACTGCCTCGTATTTTTTTGTTGATTTTGAGCGAAGGTGTTGAACCTCATCGCATACAATAGTTCTGATATTTAGTTTAGAAAGATCATTGAGCCTCTTGTATAATAGATCATAATTTATTATATAGAAATTATATCTTCCCAAATCTTGACACCTGCCTGTTCTAATAAGAACTGAGGAAGGGTGTTCCTCGCCTACTATCCTGCCATTACGACTCCTTTTTTTGAGGAATTTTTGAATCTCTCTTTGCCAATTGTTGAGAGTAACAAGCGGCGCAACAATAAGGGCCGGGAAGGTTTGTTTTTCCGTGGCAAGATACGCTAGTGTTTGGACGGTTTTTCCAAGGCCCATCTCGTCTGCCAAAAGGGCATTGCCATATGACTTTGTGAGAAAATCAAGCCCTTCTCTTTGAAAATTTAGAAGGGTTCCGCGAAATTGTTCTCCTGGATTTGCTTTACGTAATTTTTCTATTCTAGTCCATTTTTTCTTCGGAACCGTAACATGCCTGATTTTTCTATGCCATATGGACTTTGATCTTATTTCTAGGGGATATCTATCAAGGATCCACTTTATCTTCTGCACATTTTGCATTGTATCTGGTACTATTGCCTCATCTGGCCCTTCTCCATACCAAGCTTGTGGGATCACACGGGCTACCATAGTGACAGCCCGCAAACCAGTTAGTTTCCAAGTCCAGTTTTTTGAATATGTATCCATGACGTATTCTAGGGTTCCAAAGTCTTTCATAGGCGGTTAATTCTTCGATAGATAGTAAAATCGATTTATGAATCTTTAATTTTTGGTGAAAACTGCAAGTTATCCGTTTTTTTGGTCAAATTTGAATTAATTTCACTTGTAAAGATCCAATTTCACAAAATAACTAGCAAAGTAATCAAAGAATACACAAAGACTTTGAACTCACGAAGACACTAACTTAAGGCTGGCCTGATGCAAGGACTATGAGCTGACCGCGCATGGTAGGTTCATGGAAAGTGCACTCGTATGTGAAAACACCTGCTGTGGTCGCATCAAATCTTGCCGTTTTGTTCTCTCCAGGCTTCAAGACTAGATTGACATCATACGGTTTGTCATAAATTGTGAATGAATGTGAATCGCCTCCAGGGGCTTCTGTGTTGAAAAAGTGAATTATTACAGTATCTCCCGTGTTTACCGTAATGGTGGATGAACTAAACATGTCGTGAGACATTCCCATTTTAGTTTCGTTAATTTCAGGAATCTTGCTACTAAACAACCAAAACTCTCTTTTCTCAGGATGTACAGAATATTTTGTCTCTACATTTTGTTTCAAGGGAAGTACCATTACAAGTGAAGAAATTGCCACAATTACAATGGCTGCACAAGCAATAATTATCACTTTGGCACTCCTTTCCACACAAAAAGGTCTTATGTACGAAATAAAAACATGGATTAACTTTGTTACCTCATAAAATGCTATAAGATTTAGATGAACTTTCTTTTCAGTCTCTTAAACTTACGCATTCCAAATGATTTCATTCTCCAGCGCTTCGTATATCGATAGGCAGCAAAGGCTGAGGCTATTGTTGATATAACGATA
>Ga0066710_100007409_pt1 | contig 10472 bp, 8 predicted proteins | sample GraSoiAngelo_159_FD_79666 | JGI IMG/M metagenome (GOLD analysis project Ga0066710, IMG submission 79666) | Grasslands soil microbial communities from the Angelo Coastal Reserve, California, USA - 14_1009_16_40cm | ecosystem: Environmental > Terrestrial > Soil > Grasslands | place: USA...
CGCGCCGAGGCGGCCTCCCCTCCCCGTCGCGTCGTGGGCCTCGGGCTGATGGAGTATTACGGTGAACGCTGTCGGCCGGAGCACGGGCGCGCCACCTACGATCGGTACATCGACAACGTCACGACGTTCGTCGCCTGGCTGTTCGACCGCGGCTACACGGTGCGCCTGGTCATCGGCGACATGCTGTACGACCGCCACGCGGCGGGCGACGTGACCCGGCGATTGAAGACGCGCGGGATCGTCTATGAGGAGCGCCGGCTCATCCAGGAGCCGGTCTCGTCGGTCGATCAGCTGATCTCGCAGCTCGCAGAATCGAACATCGTCGTGGCCAGTCGCTTCCACAACGTGCTGCTGGCGCTGATGTTGAGGAAGCCGGTCGTGTCGATCTCCTACTACGGCCGGAAGAACGAGGCGCTGATGACCGAGATGGGCTTGGCGGAGTACTGCCAGCGCATCGACGACCTCGATCCCGCCCGCTTGATCGCGCAATTCCAGGCACTCGAAGCATGCACGGAGACGCTGGCGCCGTATCTCGAGCAGAAGTCGGCGGAATATCGGGCCGCGTTGGAGCGGCAATACACGGCGATCTTCGACGGCCTCCTGGAAGGTCGAGCATGTTGCCCCTGACCTTCGCCGGCGACAGGCATCACCCCCTCAACCTGTTGTGCCTGGGCGCGCACAGTGACGACATCGAGATCGGCTGTGGCGGCACGGTGTTGAGGCTCTTGAGCGAGTTCGACGAGACGAGCGTGTGCTGGGTCGTCCTCGGGTCGGGCGGGCGGCGCGAAGAGGAAGCCGTTCAAAGCGCCGAGCGGTTCCTGGCCGGCGCGAAGAAAAAGGAGATCCTCGTCGCGCAGTTCAGGGACGGCTTCTTTCCGTACGACGGCGAGCGCATCAAGGAGTTTTTCGAGGGCCTGAAAGTCAAGACGTCGCCGGAGATCATTTTCGCGCCCTACCGCCACGATCTCCACCAGGATCATCGTCTGGTGTCCGAGCTGACGTGGAATACGTTTCGGAATCATCTCATCCTCGAATACGAAATCGCGAAGTACGACGGCGACCTCGGCAGCCCCAATCTCTTCGTTCGACTTGACGACGCGACCTGCCAGCAGAAGGTGACGACGCTCATGCAGTGTTTCCAAAGCCAGCAGCATCGCGACTGGTTCACCGCGGACGCGTTCTTCGCGCTGCTCCGGCTGCGCGGGATCGAGTCGAGGGCACGCTACGCCGAAGCCTTTCACTGTCGAAAGGTCACGGTCTAGGCCATGCGCGTACTGCTGACCGGACACAAGGGATACATCGGCACCGTGATGGTGCCGATGCTCCTCGGCGCCGGCCACGACGTCGTCGGTCTCGACACCGACCTGTTCGCCCAGTGCACGTTCGTCGCGGGGATCCACGACATCCCCGAGATACGCGTCGACATCCGCGACGTCGAGGCGGGACTGCTCGACGGGTTCGATGCCGTCATCCACCTCGCCGCGCTGTCGAACGATCCGCTCGGCGACCTGAATCCGGCGATCACCTACGAGATCAACCACGCGGCGTCGGTGCGTCTCGCGCGGGTGGCGAAGGAGGCCGGCGTCGAACGCTTCGTCTACGCCTCCTCCTGCAGCAGTTACGGCACGGCTGGCGACGATCTCGTGGACGAGACGGCCGAGCTACGTCCGATCACGGCGTACGCCATCTCCAAGGTGCGGGTCGAAGCGGACGTCGCGCCGTTGGCCGATGACCAGTTCAGCCCGACGTTTCTGCGCAACGCCACGGCGTACGGTGCGTCTCCCCGCCTGCGATTCGATCTGGTGCTGAACAACCTCGTCGCCTGGGCCTGTACGACGGGACGCGTTCACATCAAGAGCGACGGGTCACCGTGGCGCCCGATCGTGCACGTCGAGGACATCGGCCGTGCGTTTGTCGCTGCCCTCGCGGCATCGCGCGACGCGATCCACAATCAGGCGTTCAACGTGGGCCAGACCGCGGAAAACTATCGGATTCGCGATCTCGCCGAAATCGTCCGCGACGTCGTGCCGCGCTCGCGCATCGAGTACGCGGCGGGCGGCGGCCCGGATCCGCGCTGCTATCGCGTGGACTTCCGTAAGATCCAGCGGCTCCTGCCCGACTTCAAGCCGCAATGGACCGCTCGACAGGGCGCCGAAGAGTTATATCGCACGTGTCGACACGCCGGGCTGAGCCTCGAGGACTGCGAGGGGCCGCGCTTCAAGCGGATCGACCACCTCAAGCAGCTGTTGGCCACGCGTGAGGTGGACGCCAGCCTGCGCCGGAGGGTCGCCTAGCATGGCGCGCTGCCGCTTCTGCTCGGCGCCGCTTCACCACACGTTCGTCGACCTGGGCATGTCGCCACTGTGCGAGAGCTACCTGCGCGCGGAGGAGCTGAACCAGATGGAGCGGTTCTATCCGCTGCATGCCTACGTCTGCGATCAGTGCTTCCTCGTCCAGGTGGAGCAATACGTCGTACCCGAAGCGATCTTCACCGAGTACGCCTACTTCTCCTCGTATTCGGACAGCTGGCTCGCCCACGCGAAGGCGTACGTCGACATGATCACGTCACGGCTCGGACTGTCCGGCGGGAACCGGGTGATCGAGCTCGGGAGCAACGACGGCTATCTGCTGCAGTACTTCGTCCCCCAGGGCGTGTCGGTGCTCGGGATCGAGCCCGCGCGCAACGTCGCGGAGGCTGCGATCGCGCGCGGCGTCCCGACACTGGTCGCGATGTTCGGACGGGAAACCGCCGCCGACGTCGTTACGCAGCACGGGCGGGCCGATCTGGTGATCGGCAACAACGTGCTCGCCCAGGTGCCCGACATCAACGACTTCGTGGCGGGGATGAAGCTACTGCTGAAGCCGGGCGGTGTGATCACCATGGAGTTCCCGCACTTGCTCCGACTCATGCAGGAGAACCAGTTCGACACCATCTACCACGAGCACTTCTCGTATTTTTCGTTGCTCGCCGTCGAGCGCGTCTTGGGCGCGCACGGTCTGTGCCTGTTCGATGTCGACGAGCTCGGCACGCACGGCGGGTCGCTGCGCATCTACGCGCGACACTCGCCGCCGTCGACCCCCGGGGTGAGCGAGCACGTCACGAGGCTGCGCGCGCGCGAGGCGTCGGCCGGATTGGACCGGCTGGAGAGTTACGCGGCGTTCACCGAGCAGGTCCACGAGACCAAGCGGCGACTCCTGGACTTCCTCATCGCCGCGAAGCGCGCGGGCAAGCGCGTGGCCGGGTACGGAGCGCCCGGGAAAGGCAATACGCTGCTGAATTATTGCGGGATCCGTACCGATTTCCTCGACTACACGGTCGACCGCAATCCCTACAAGCACGGCCGGTTCCTGCCGGGGACTCACGTCCCGATTTACCCGCCGGAGCACATCCGCGAGATACGGCCCGACTACGTCCTCATCCTGCCGTGGAATCTCAAGGACGAGATCATGGAGCAGGTGTCCTACATCCGGGAGTGGGGCGGCCAGTTCGTGGTGCCGATCCCCGACGTGAAGGTCTATCCGTGATCTTCATCGAGACGCCGCTCGCGGGCGCGTTCGTCATCGAGCCCGAGCCGATCGAGGACACGCGCGGGTGCTTCGCGCGGACGTGGTGCCGGCGCGAGTTCGAGGCGCGCGGCCTCGAGACGCGCATCGCGCAGTGCAGTACGTCCTTCAACAAGCGAAAGGGCACGCTGCGCGGCATGCACTATCAGCAGCCGCCCTTCGCCGAGACGAAGATCGTCCGCTGCACGCGCGGCGCGATCTACGACGTGATCCTCGATCTGCGCCCTGAGGCGCGGACCTTCACGCGGCACTTTGCGGTCGTCCTCACCGCGGAAAACCGCCGGATGCTGTACGTGCCGCCCGGGTTCGCGCACGGCTTCCAGACGCTCGAGGACGACACCGAGGTGTTCTACCAGATCTCGGAGTTCTATTCGGCCGAGCACGCGCACGGCGTGCGCTGGAACGATCCCGTCTTCGGGATTCGATGGCCGGACGACGAGCGGACGATCGTGGACCGCGATCAGAGCTATCCCGACTTCGCAGGGTGCGCGCGGTGATGGACACCACCGATCACGGTGTTCGCAGTCTCGCGGGAACGCGCGTGCTCGTCACCGGTGCGCGCGGATTCATCGGCACGCATCTGAGCGCCAGACTCGTGGCCGCGGGCGCCGAGGTGATCGCGGTGTCCCGCCACTCGACACGCGAGGACGGCAACGGCGTCCGCTGGCAGCAGTGCGACCTGGAAGATTTCGCCGACGCGGCGAAGCTCTTTCGCGGCGTGCGGCCGCGGGTGCTGTTCCACCTGAGCGGCAAGGTCACCGCGGCGCCGGACGTGTCGCTCGTGCTGCCGGCGTTCCACAGCCTGCTCACGAGCACGGTCAACCTGCTCACGCTCGCAACCGAACACGGCGGCTGCCGGGTCGTCTTCACGGCCTCGATGGAGGAACCGTATGGCGAACCGGCCGAGGACGTCGTGCCCGCGTCGCCCTACAGCGCGGCGAAATCCGCGGCCAGCGCCTACGCCCGTATGTTCCATCGTCTGTACGGCTGTCCGGTGGCGACGGTCCGGCTCTTCATGGGCTACGGGCCGGGGCAGGCGCCCGATAAGGTCATCCCGTCGACCATCCTGTCGCTCCTGCGGCAGGAGGCTCCGCGGCTGTCCAGCGGGCGGCGGCCGCTCGACTGGATCTACGTCGAAGACGTCATCGATGGACTGCTCCGCGCCGCGACGGCGTCCGGCGTCGAGGGCGCCACGATCGATCTCGGCTCGGGCACGCTGCGGCCGGTGCGGGAGATCGTCGAGCGCCTCGTGCGGCTCATGGATTCGTCCGTGGCGCCGGTCTTCGGGGCGCTGCCCGATCGTCCAGGCGCGCACGTCAGAGTCGCTCGCATCGAACGCGCCGCGACGCTGCTCGGCTGGCGTCCGAGCACGCCGCTCGACGCGGGGCTCGCCAGAACGATCGAGTGGTATCGCGCTCACCAGCCCATGCTCGAGGCCCACGCCGCCTGATGTTGGCCAGGCGCTCCGCGCGCACGCGCGGCAGCGTCGACGCTCACTGAGGAGACTGCGATGAAGGTCGTGTTGTTTTGTGGTGGATTCGGCACGCGCCTGCGCGAGTACTCGGACACGATTCCGAAGTCCATGGTCAACATCGGGCCGCGGCCGATCATCTGGCATCTCATGAAGTACTACGCCCATTACGGTCACACGGAGTTCATCCTCTGCCTCGGCTACCGCGGTGATCTCATCAAGGAGTACTTCCTCAACTACGACGAGTGCCTGTCCAACGACTTCACGCTGAGCGACGGCGGCCGGACGGTGCACGTCCACCATCGCGACATCGACGACTGGACGATTACGTTCGCCGAGACCGGGCTCCACGCGAATCTCGGGCAACGGCTACTGGCCGCCGAGAAGTACATCGGCACCGATGAGACGTTCCTCGCGAACTACAGCGACGGGCTCACGGACCTCGCGCTGGATGCCTACCTCGAGCACTTCCGCGTGCACGACAAGGTCGCGAGCTTCGTGTGCGTGCGGCCGGCGCAGTCCTTCCACGTCGTGCGGCTCAACAGCCGGGGGAACGTGCTCGACATCCAGGACTCCGCGGAGTGCGACGTCTGGATCAACGGCGGCTTCTTCGCCTTCAAGCGTCAGATCTTCGAGTACGTCAAGGAGGGCGAGGAGCTCGTCTGTGAGCCGTTTCAGCGACTGATCCGCGGCAACGAGCTCGTCGCGTATCCCTACACCGGCTTCTGGGCCTGCATGGACACGTTCAAGGACAAGCAGCGCTTCGACGACATGACGTCGCGCGGCGATATGCCGTGGCAGGTCTGGAACGCGCCGGCTCCCGCAAGCGTCGCCGCCGCCCGGCTGCACACGGTGCCGTCCGACCGGGTCCGGATCGCCGTCTAGAGGCATGGTGATGCTTCGCTCGCTTGCCACGCGGATCGCGAGAGCCAGGGTGCTCGGAAAATCGCCGGTCAATGCCTACCTCCGGCTCAACAGCCTGGTCTGGAAGCGGGTGCCGTCCGCGGTTGCGGCGTCGGCGCCGGTGCACGCGTACGGCAGCATGCTCCACGCGCTGGTCAGGCTGAGCGCGATCCGGCGGCAGAACTTCGGCACGTTCTTCTTCCGCAACCGCCCGCTGCTGGAACTCATCCGGCGCCTCGCCGACCGCCATCCGTCGGGATCGCGCGTGAGCCTCGTGGTCCTGGCGTGCAGCAACGGCTCCGAGTTGTATTCGATTCTCTGGACGATCCGCTCGATGCGCCCCGATCTCGACGTCATCGTCCACGCCGTCGACATCTCGCCGGAGATCGTGGCACTGGCGCAGCAGGGCGTGTACTCGCTCGATGCGCCCGAGCTCGTGCCCGCGCGGATCTTCGAGCGAATGCAAACGCACGAAATGCGCGCGATGTTCGACGGCCCTCGGCACGACGGCCGTGTCGCGATCAAGCCGTGGCTCCGGGACAACATCACCTGGCGCGTCGGCGACGCCCGGGACGCGACGCTCGTGGATGTACTCGGCCGCCACGACATGGTGGTGGCGAACAATTTTCTGTGCCACATGGAGCCGCCCGATGCCGAGGCGTGTCTGCGCAACGTCGCGCGCCTCGTGAAGCCGAGCGGGCACCTGTCCGTGTCGGGCGTGGATCTCGACGTCCGGACGAGGGTGGCGCGCGACCTCGGCTGGCGGCCCGTGCGCGAGCTGCTCGACGCCATCCACGACGGCGACCCGTCGATGCGCGATTACTGGCCATGGAGCTACTGGAGCATCGAGCCGCTCGACAGGCGCCGGCCGGACTGGACGATCCGGTATGCGTCGGCCTTCCAGCTCGGTGGACCGCTGGATGCGTACGACCCGCGTGACGGTCTCGTGACGGCGGCATCCGCATGACCACCGGCGCGGCCCGGGTCGTGATGTTCTCGCAGCGAAACCTCTACGAGCTCGAAGTCTGGCGCTCGGGCCTCCGTGAGTTCGAAGAGCTCATCCGCGGCTTCGACGCCGTCGACCTGGTCGCGCCGCACCGCGGCCGCTGGTTCGCCCAGCGAAAGCGGCTCGCGCTGCGCGTGGGTCGCGCCACCGATGTCGTGCTGAACGCCGGTGTGCCGAGAGTCAGGCTGGACCGTGACTACGAGCTCTTCTTCGCGATCGTCGAGAAGCCAGGCGAGCTCCTGAACGTGCATTCGCTGGAGGGCTGGAAGGACCGCTGTCGCACCTCGATCTGCTGGCTCAACGAGCTCTGGGTCAAGGAGATGCGGTGGCACCGGAGCTCGTTGAAGGTCCTGTCGGACTTCGATTACGTACTGAGCCCGCTTGCCGAAAGCGTCGACGCCATCAATCGCGTGATCCGCGGGCGCTGCATCTACGTGCCGCAGTCGGCGGACGCCATCGCGTTGTTGCCCTACCCCCAAGAGGTGACCCGCTCGATCGACGTGCTGAGCGTCGGACGGCGGTCTCAGGACGTCCATCAAGCCCTGCTGAGCCTGGCGCGCGAGGGAAAGATCTTCTACGTGTACGACACGCTCACGAACCTGCACACCGACGACATCGACGGCCATCGCTTCCTCGTCACGAACCTGCTCAAGCGCAGCAAATACTTCGTCGTCCATCCCGCGAAGTGGGACCGCCCCGACGAGCGTGGCGAGCAGAGCGAGATCGGCTCGCGCTATTTCGAAGGGGCCGCGTCCGGGACGATCATGATCGGCACGCCGCCGACGACTCCGGAGTTCGCGCGGGTGCTGCCCTGGCCGGAGGCGGTGGTGACGCTGCCGTCCGACGCGGACGGGATCGCCCAGCGCCTGCGTGAGCTCGAGCAACAGCCAGAGCGCCAGCAGCACATCCGGCGGACCAATACCGAGCAGAGTCTCTTGCGCCACGACTGGGCCTATCGCTGGGAGACGATTGTCACGCTGGCCGGCCTGAAACCCATGCCCGAGCTCATCAAACGAAAGGCGAGACTCGCCGAGCTCGCCGAAATGGTTCGAAAAGGCGTCATCAAGACCTGACGCGAGGGTGAAGTGACATGCGTTCCAACTCAGCGCGCCGATTCCTGCTCGCCATTGTCGCCGTCGTGCTGCTGTCAATGGCCGCCACCGCCGTGGCCGCCGAGACGGTGTCCCTCACGGCGCGACGAGATTTTCCGGTCGACAGCGCCTCCATCAACGTCGTCGCGGGTGATTTCAATCGCGACGGTGCGATGGACATGGCGGTCGCGAACTATTTCTCAGGCACCGTCTCCGTGCTCCTCGGCAACGGCGATGGCAGCTTCCGCCCTGCGACGAGCGTCACGGTCGGCGCGAATCCCTGGGGCATTGCCGTCGGCGACTTCAACGGCGACGGCGTGCCCGACCTCGCGGTCACCAACAACGGCACCAGCACCGTCTCCATCCTGCTCGGCAATGGCGACGGCACGTTCCGCGCCGGGCCGATCGTCGCGGTCGTGGGTCCCAGAGGCCTGGCGGCGGCGGATCTCAATGGCGACGGGAAAGTGGATCTTGTCATCGCGAACTATGACGCCGGCACCGTGTCGGTGCTCCTCGGCAACGGGGACGGGACATTCCAGCCGGCCTCGCCATTCACGGTGGGGACGAATCCGCAGGCGGTCACCATCGCCGACGTCAACGGCGACGGGGTGCCCGATCTCGCGGTAGCCAACTTCGGATCCGCCAACGTCACGGTGCTGCTCGGCAACGGCGATGGCACGTTCCGCGCGGGCTCGACCGTGGCAGCGGGCGGCGGTCCGCACGGCGTCGTCGTCGGTGACTTCAACCGCGACGGCGTCCGCGATCTCGCGGTGGTCAACTTCGGCTCCAGCACGGTGTCCGTGGTGCTCGGCAACGGCGACGGGACGTTCCGAGCCGGCTCGACGCTGCCGGTCGGCAACTCGCCTCACGGTCTCGCCTCCGGCGATTTCAACGGCGACGGTATCGTCGATCTTGCGACGGCCGATTTCGGCGCGAACACTGTCTCGGTGCTCCTGGGCAACGGCGACGGCACCTTCCGCCCAGCCACGACGTTGGCCACCGCCGTGAATCCGGCGTTCATCGCCGTCGCCAACTTCAACGGCGACGGCAGCGCCGATCTCGCGGTCGCCAACTACGGCGCCAACGCCGTCTCGGTGTTCCTCGGCAACGGCGATGGGAACTTCCAGACGACACTCAGCTTCGCGGCCGGCAGCGGCCCGTCGTCGGTGGCCGTCGACGACTTCAATCACGACTCGATCCCCGACCTCGTGGTCGCGGACTCTGCATCGAACAGCATCGCGGTCCTGCTCGGCAACGGCGACGGCACCTATCGCGCGCCGCTCACCGCCGCCGCCGGCACGAACCCATCGTCGGTGGCGACGGGGGATTTGAATGGCGACGGGATCCCCGATGTGGCGGTCGTGAATCACGGTTCGGGTAGCATCTCGGTGCTGCTGGGCAACGGCGACGGAACGTTCCGCGCGGGCCCGACCCTGACCGTCGGCGGCGCAGACCCCTGGTACGTCGCCGTCGGTGACTTCAACGGCGACGGCTTCGCCGATCTCGCCGTGACGAACTTCAGCGCCAACACCGTCTCCATCCTGCTCGGCAACGGGGACGGCACGTTCCGCGCGGCGCGCGACTTCGCGGCCGGCGGCAATCCGATGTCGATCGCGGTCGGCGACTTCAATCGTGATGCGATCGCCGATCTGGTCGTCACCAACTACTTTTCCAACGTCGTGTCGGTGCTCATGGGCAACGGCGACGGCACCTTCAGGGCGCCGGTCACCTCGCAGACGGGCGCCAATCCCTCCTCCGTGGTCGTCGGCTACATCGATGCTGACGGAATCCAGGATCTGGCGGTGACCAACTATGGTGGGAGCACCGTCTCCATCCTGCTCGGCAACGGCGACGGCACGTTCCGCGCGGGTTCGACCGTTGCGGCCGGCGTGAAGCCGTGGGCAATCGCCGCGGCCGATTTTGACGGCGATCAACGGCTCGACCTGGCGATCGCCAACTACGACTCCACCGTCGTCACCGTGCTGCCCGGCAACGGCGACGGAACGTTCCGATCCGCGCTGAATTTCGGCACCGGCGATACGCCGGCCTCGGTCGCCGTCGGCGACGTCAACGGCGACGGGGCGCCGGACCTCGTGGTCGCCAATAACCGTTCCAACACCGTCTCGGTGATGCTCGGCAAAGCCACGACCGTGGCGGTCGCCACGCCGGTCTTCAACCCGAACGGCGGGACGTTTGACACGTCGGTGACGGTGACGATCACGGACAGCACTCCGAGCGCGACGATCTACTACACCACGGACGGCAGCGCGCCGACGACGGCGTCGACGGTGTACACGGGCCCGATCACGCTCACGGCGACGACGACGCTCAAGGCGATGGCGGCGGCGCCCGGGAAGGCCAACAGCACTGTCGCGAGCGCGACCTACACGATACTCGCGGCGGTCGCCACGCCGGTCTTCAACCCGAACGGCGGGAC
>Ga0066710_100007410_pt1 | contig 10469 bp, 9 predicted proteins | sample GraSoiAngelo_159_FD_79666 | JGI IMG/M metagenome (GOLD analysis project Ga0066710, IMG submission 79666) | Grasslands soil microbial communities from the Angelo Coastal Reserve, California, USA - 14_1009_16_40cm | ecosystem: Environmental > Terrestrial > Soil > Grasslands | place: USA...
GAAAACTCCTCGCCCAATTCCCATTCCTGTTCGAATGCGGTAGAAAAAAATGTGCGGTTGCGCCAGATGGGGCCCAGCAGGGAGACGCCCGGCTGATAACGGCGAAAGCGCGGTTTGCCTGGCGATTCCACATCGGCATCGCGCGCGTTGGTGAACTCGTTTTGCGTGAAGTAGGTCGCGTCTCCATGCCAGATGTTGGTGCCGGAGCGCGTCACCACGTTAACGTTTCCGCCGGCGGCGCCACCGGAATCCGCTGATATGGAGGTGCCGGAAACGCGAAACTCCTCGACCATTTCGAGCCCGATCGAGACGCGGTTGGCGCCGGTGGTTTCATCGCGGTTGTCTACGCCATCGATCGACAGGCTATTATTGCGGCCGCGCATGCCGCCGAAAGTGAAACCGCTGTCAGCCGCAGTACTGCGGACGCCGGCCGCCGCGCGCTGTGTGTTCGAGCCGCTGGATGCCGCAACGCCGGGCGCGACCAGTACAAAGTTCAGATAGTTACGATTCTGCGCCGGCGCTTCCTCAATGCGCTCATTGCCCAACGCCACGCTCGACGTGGTAGCCGCCGTCTCGAGCGCTTCAGGCTGATCGGTGACTTCCAAGCGCTCGTTCACCTGCGCCGGCCTCATCTCAAATTGCCGCACCACGGTCTGGCCGACCGAGACCGGGAAGGCCTGCACCCTAACGGCGGCGAAACCCTCTTTCTCGAGGCGTAACGTGTAACTTCCGACGGCCAAGCCGGAAAAGCGAGTCTGGCCGGAGTTGTCGGTTTCGGCCGAACGGGTCGCGCCCGTGTCCGCGTTGGTTGCGGTGATGCGAACGCCGATGATGATGGAGCCGGTCGAGTCAACGACAGTGACTTGCATGGCGCCGGTGGCGCGCATGGATTGGCCGTAAGCGCCGATCGGCAAGAGACAGCAGGCGATCGCCAGGAGCCGTATCATTCGGTTGCCACGGGACCTTCACTGCGCGAAAGCTCCATCAAGATTTTTTCGCGGCGGTCCACGGCCGCGCCTACCGCAGATTCCATGGCGATCCAATAAACCACTACGCCGAGGATGGCCGCGAAACATAGGATCACGACAAAGATCAACTGGCTGCCGAACACGTACTGCGCCCAGAACGCGAGAAAAACGGGCAGCAGCGCGATGGGATAAAAAAGAAAGATCAAAGCCTGCATCCGACTCGCGGCGCCGCCCTGCGAAACGCGCTCGGGATTCATCGCTCGAGGGAAATGCACGGAGGCCATGTTGCCGATGGCGAGCAGATAGACACCCACGATTGCGGTGACGACGAACGCTTCCACCAGCTTTCCGGGCGCGATTGCAATGCGCAGCACGAGCGATGCCAGCGTGACGGCAAGCATCTCGACCAGGATGAATAGCACCGCGGCAATGTTCTTTCCGGCGAGCGCCTGGGCGATGGACACGGGCACGGAGAAATAGATCTGTGCCGCCGAGCGGTCGAATCCAAAAGTGTTCAGGTACGAAACCTGGCCGAGCAAAGTCAGCGCGTAGACGCTTACGATGGTCAGATAGTGATCCGCCACAATCGTATTGCCTTGACCGCGGCGGCCGAAGGTGATGGGCAGCCAGACCAGAAGGCCGAATGAAAATCCCATGATGAAAACCATGCGGAAGCGCGGCGTCCGGCTGAGTGCGCGGAGTTCCTTCTCCACGATGGCTGCCATGGGATCCGGCAGGAACATCGCGGGCAGGCGGTAAAAAACTTCCAGTCGTGATCGAGCGCGCGCGTTCAAACCAGACGTTGGACTGGCTGTCGCCTGCGCGTCGTAACGCAGATTGTGCTCGAACTGCGTCCGGCCAAACGCCAGCGCCGCCACGGTCCACCAGACCAGGATGAGGCTCGAGTAGAGAGTCTCCTGGCCCAGCGCGATACGCGCTAGAGCTGTCCAGGGCCAAAATCCGCCGGGCGCTTCGGTGAAGAGATGGCGAAAGGTTCCCGCGCTTCGGCTGGAGACATAAATTTGCGGAAGGGCGGCGGCGATGACCAGGACCAGCATCAGAAATTCGCGCACGCGCTTGTGCGTGAGCAGGCGCTCGAGCAGGTTGCGCAGACCGGCGGAGAGCAGCAGATTGAAGAGAACGAACAACAGAAACGGCGCGATGATGCGCGGCGCGGCGGCCATGCCGCCAAAAGTGGGATTGCGCAACAAGCCGGTCATGCTGCCAGCCAGCAACAGCAGCATCTCGGCGCACGTGGTCAGGCGTAGTAACACCTCGATCATGAAAAGTTTTTGATGCGGGACCGGATAGATCAGCAGCTTCTTCAAATCGAGCGAAGCGCCCAGGCTGGCCGAAACAATAGGCGCGAGCTGCCAGTACAGGAAGACCAACATCAAGCCTGTAGGCAGACCGGTGCGAATGAGATAGATGGCTTCCGCGGAAGCCGTGAACTGTTCGGACAGGTAGGCCAGGACGGTCCAGAAGCCGTACCACACCAGCGCCGTGAGGATGGAGATAATGGCGCTGCGCCTGCGGGAGCCCAGCCGGAAGCTGCGCATGCTGAGCCACTGCGCGCGCAGAATGGCGGCGATCACAGCCAGTCCAGCCTTTCGAAAGCGCGCTCGGCACCCACTACCCGCACGAAAACGTCCTCCAGCGTTTCAGAGGCCGAGCGAAGCTCTTGCATCGTCCCCTCACGCACGATCTTCCCTTCGTTGATGATGGCCACCCGGTCGCAGAGCCGCTCCACCACCTCCAGCACGTGCGAGGTCAGAAAAATAGTTGCGCCATGGCGGACTTGATCGAGCAGGATATCTTTCATGAGCCGCGCGCCCACGGCATCCACGCCTTCGAACGGCTCGTCCATCAGAAACAGCTCAGGCCGGTGAATGAGCGAAGCCGCCATGGCCACGCGCTTGCGCATGCCTTTCGAATATTCCGCAATCAGCTTGCGGCGCTGATCGGCCAGCTCGAAAAGCCCCAGCAATTCGCCGGCGCGTTCCTGTGCCACGGGCCGCGCGAGCCCGTACATGCGGCCGACGAATTCAAGAAACTCGGCGCCGGTAAGCCGGTCGAACAGCAGCGACTCGTCGGGCACCAGGCCGATCCGCTTCTTGATTTCGATTTCCCTATCGGGCATGGGCATGCCGAGCAGGGCGATCGATCCCGAAGTCGGCGGGATCAGGCCGGTGAGCATGCGAATGGTAGTAGACTTCCCCGCTCCGTTCGGCCCCAAGAATCCGAAGAAGCTGCCGCGCGGCACCGAGAGGCTCAGCCCGTCGACCGCGGCCTTGCTCCCGTAGAGCTTGTGGAGATCTCGGATTTCAATCGCAGGCGCGAGGCCGTCCATGCAGTTTCATCGTAGGACAGGCGTTCCCGACTGTCCATTCCACGGTGTCGGTTGTTAGGCAAGTTCCAAGCAACGCCTTCCGCTCAACGGGGCCCGCCTACTTCATGACCACCAGGCAACTGGCGAGGATATCGTGCAACGCCTGTTTCTTTTCCGTGAACGCGGCCATGAGGTAACCGATGTTCAAGATCATGCCGGAAATCCATTTGCCGAAAAACCGGCCATTGGCGCGCGCGAACGAAATGCGGTTCCCACTCATATCCGTCACGATGATGCCCAGCGCCTTTTTGCCCAAGGTCGCCTGATGGCGCGAGCTCTCCATCGCTGTGTAATACAGCCAGTAGCCCACGAAGAGCAGGCACATCAGGACGACCACGCCGATGCTGAAGATGGCGCCCGCCAGTCCCTCCAGGTCAGCGGTCGGCTGCATGGCGATGCCGAAAAGCCCAGACATCAGTATGACGATCAGGATAAGAGGTGCAAAGATGAACGAATCGATGATCATGGCGACGAACCGCCGCCAGAATCCGGCCTAAACGACTGGCTTGGCCTGGAAAAACGCCGGCGCGACTGCAGACGGCCCCTGCGCTGCGCTCACCGGATTGAGAGGCGAGCCACAGCTTATGCAAAAGCGCACCTGATCCGCATTGACGGTACCGCACTTGGCGCAGAACATAATTGAAAATCCCGAGTCAGTATATCCTAAGCGGTGATAGTCTTAGCATCATGCGATTGGCTTTGTTTCTGTTGTTACTCGCGGCGGCGTATGGCCAGAAAAGCGAGCCGCCGAAGACCACGTTTGAAGAGCAGCCCGCATATTTGCTGTCGAACGGCGCGCTCGAACTGACGGTTCTCCCAAGAGGCAGCACGTTCGCCAGCGTAGTGCTGTCCGACGATCCCGAAAAACTCAGTCCGCTCTGGAATCCGCTGCGTATGGCGCGCGAGGTGGGCGAGAAGAACACCTTCGACTCCGCGCTGGGCCACTTCATCTGCGTGGACGGGTTTGGTCCGGTGTCACCGGAGGAAGAGGCCGCAGGGTTGCCAGGTCACGGCGAGGCGCACCAAACGGCTTTTGCAGTGAAGTTTTACGCCAAGGAGGCGGGCGCCACCACGCTAACGCTAGAGACCAGACTGCCACTCACCCAGGAGCGGTTCGCGCGCACGGTCCGAATGGTGGATGGCGAGGACGTGATCTATGTGCAGAGCGAACTGGAAAGCCTGCTGGCATTCGACCGGCCGGTGTTCTGGGCCGAGCACGCCACTATCGGTTCGCCGTTCCTCGAGCCGGGAGTGACGGTGGTGGACATGTCGGCGCGCCGCGCCCAGACGCGCCCTTATCAACCGGAAAAAGGGGGACTGCCGCACCGCCTGCCCTCGGGTAAAGATTTCACCTGGCCGGAAGCGCCGGGCCTGCACACGCGCAAAATCGATGTGCGCGCCGCGCCCGCCGAGCCGAACTCCGGCGATCACACGACCTGCCTGATGGACGCGTCACGCAAACTGGTATTCGTGACCGCGCTTCATCCCTCCAAGCGATTGCTAATCGGATACCTGTTCAAACCGCAGGAATATCCGTGGACACAGAACTGGGAGTATTATCCGCCCACTAAAAAGCTGGCACGGGGCCTCGAATTCTCCACGCAACCGTACGACGTGCCGCGGCGCGAGGTGGTCCAGTTGAACTCTATGTTCGGCTCGCCGGTCTACCGCTGGCTACCCGCGAAGACTAAAATCGAGTCGCGCTTCCTGATGTTCTACGCGCACACGCCGGAAGGATTCGGCAAGGTGGACGACGTGCGGTTCGAGAGCGGCAAGATCATAATCGAGGACCACAAAGCACACAAGCAGGTGACGCTGACGGCGTCGCTGCCAATCTAAGGGGCGGCGTCTTCCCCCATCTCCACGACATACACCTGCGTGTGCCCGGTGCGGTCGCTGGCGAACGCCACCAATTTCTCATCGGGCGAGAACGATGGGTGCGGATGCGTCCATTGCGGCCCGTACACCGAGTCGGCGGGCACCTCCATCCAGCTCAACGCGCGCGCGCCCGTGGCTCCGGCCGCCGCCGCGAAATCTTCCGCCAGAGCATAACGTGAAGTACGCCATTGCGTGCCCTGATTGCTGGCTTCGGAAAGACAAATGCGCCGGCGCGCGCCGGTAGCGGCGTCAATCACATGCAGGCCCAGGTCAGGGTGGTTGGTATCGCAGAGCACCACCGTGCCGGCGCGGTTGGGAGTGATGTGCCAGGCGTTGAATTCGGCAATGGTGCGCATTTCGGCCGTGGTCCAGTCCATCACACGCAGCGCGCGTGGCCAGACCGTGAAAACCAGATTGCCGGTGCGGCCGAGGAACGTCTCGTGTACCACGAACTCATCGTTGCCGTGCTGGTACAGACACTCGAGACCCGAGCCATCGCGGCGCACGCGATGCATACGCGGCGCAGGATCGCCCGCGAACTCGATCCACTCGGGCTCGAGCGGATGAAATTGTGGATGAATCACGGTACGCGGAAACGGGATCAGTTGCCAGCCGGCGCCATCCGCGCGTCCGGCGACCAGGCCTTGCTGCGAGCCCTGTTTGATGGCCGCGGTGATCCAAGCGCCCGCCGCTCCGAGTGAGCATTCGCCCAGTTGCGCACCGGGGAAATCCATGACGCAGCGTTCCTCCAGGGTTGCACGTGCGATCTGCCAAATGCCGCCGCCGCGCACGAAGAAGATGCGCTGGCCGTCGGGATAAATCGCGGGCGAAAAGGGATGGATCGCCGGGCCATCGGTCAACTGGATGATTTCGCCATCCGGATACGGCGAGATTTCATAGAGCTGCGCGCTCCCGCCGCGGTAGGACGTGAAGATCAGGCCCCGCCCATCCGGGGTGAATGAGCTTTGCAGAAAGTAAGTCGGATGATTGACCGAGGGATGCGCCGTCAACTGATGCACTCGCGCTCCCGTGGCGCGGTCCAGAAAGGAGGAATGTTCGGAAGGAAAACGATCGCCCTTCACGGCGTGCTCTTGCGAAAAATGAGGATGTGCTGGCGCGGCAAAGTGGGCAAGTTCTTCTCGAAGCGGAATCCCTCCGGCTGCACTTCGGCGCGCACCTCGTCGACGCTCATCTTGTGCTCGGGCCGGATGGGCACGTTGGGATCTTCTTTTCGATATTCCAGCAGCACCATTCGGCCTTCGGGCTTCAGCGACTCGCGAATTTTCCGCAGCATCTTCTGCGGTTGCGAGAACTCGTGGTACACGTCGACGAGCAGCACTAGATCGACGCGGCCCGCGGGCAATTTGGGGTCATCTTCGGCGCCCACTACAGTTTCCACATTTGTCAGATGCCGCGCGTCGATATTCTTGCGAAGAAGTTCGAGCATAGCCGGCTGAATATCGTTAGCGTAGACCCTGCCGGTTGGTCCGACGCGCTCCGCCAGGCGCCACGTGAAGTAGCCCGCCCCGGCGCCGATATCGGCCACGACTGAGCCGCGCGCAATTTCGATTGCGTTGAGCGCGGCATCCGGCGCTTCTTCGGCCTCGCGCTCGGGCCGTACCAGCCAGTCCGCCCCGCCCACTCCCATTACGGGCGCGATGTGGCGGCCAGTGACCGGATGCACCTGCTGGGCGCAAACCGCTCCCGCAAGCCAAAGCAGCAGTAAGAATGCGCGACGCATCGCTTCCCATGGTGCCACACGCGCGCCCTACCGTTTGTGGCCGCCCGCCGCGTCGTTTAACATGGAACAGGAATGCGGATCACCGAATCGGTCCTGAGTTACCGCCGTTCCAGGATCCTGCTTATTGCTGCGGCGATCATCGCGAGCATCGCCCTACTCGATTGGAAAGTCGCGGTCGCGCATGAAATCTCGCTGGGCTTTCTCTATTTTTTCCCCATTTTTCTGGTTGCCAGCTGTTTCGGGCAGTGGCAGATCGCGGTGGTCGCGGCTATTTGAGCCGTACTTCGCGAAGCTATCGGGCCATTCGACCCGGCCTTCGTTTTCCCGCGGCTCTTCCTGACCTTTGGCTCGTTCACCGCGGCGGGGTGGCTGGTCCACGGCATTCTGGGGAATTTTCAAAAGGTGAAGGAGCAACTGGTCGAGATCCAGACCCGCGACCGGCTGCTCCGCGATTCTGAAGAACAGTTGCGCGTGTTGATCGAGACCAGTTCGGCCGCCATCCTGACCCTGGACAAAGCCGGCAACGTGATTCAGGCGAATGATGCCGCCAGCCGGCTGCTCGGCGTGGAGAAGGACGCCCTGCTGGGGCAAAATATCGCTGGATACATCCCGGCACTCGCTCAGGTACCATCCGACCAGAGCGCCCCCGTGTTCCGCACCACCATGGAGTGCAGCGCATTGCGGCCCGGTGGCGAGTCGTTCACCGCCAATGTTTGCTTCTCTACTTATGTCTTTTCAGGAGTCCCCCGGATAACCGCAATTATCAGTGAGAACGAACCATCGGTTATCGACTCAGAAGATGCCCAGGCGGAAACTTCGATAGTGTTAACCACTCTGGAGCAGACAGTGCTGCGGGGTATCTTCGAGGGGCAGACCAACAAAGAGATCGCCGGTGGCCTTGAAACCTCGGAGAGCGCGGTGAAAAGTACCATCCAACGGCTGTTCAGCAAGCTGGGCGCGAGGACACGGAGCCAGCTCGTGCGGATCGCTATCGAGCGTCTGGGCAATCAGTTCCACGGAACTCACGTGTCCAAACCCGCTGAGGCGGATCAAAAGATACTCTCGAAGTAACGCATTCGTCCGAAAGATGCCTTGTGGCCAAAGGCGTTTTGAGAGAAATTAGTCCTGTCAGCACGGTTCTACTCCTCCTCATTTCCGGGGCCGCCTGGTAAGCGGCCCCACCGAAGCGAAATCAGCCTGAGGCGCCCGTTGGTGTGACGGGGCGGGCCTATAAGGGACAGCGCGGTGCCCTACCGCGGTTAGCTGTAAACCAGCCATCCCCATCGCCAATGGTGCTCGGGAACTGCCTTCACTTGGGTATTCAGATCGCCCAGCTCCTGACTCTGGCCCTGGCGTTCGGCATGGGATTGAATCGCTCTTTCGACTGCTTTGAGTCCGATCCGCTTGGTAAATGACTTACTGAATCGGTAGTCCATGCAAGCGCAAGGCGCTGAGCGCAGGCGATCCGGTCGCGAGAGCGGGTATGGAATGGTTCTGCTGGTCCCACGTCACGGATCCCCCGAGCGCATTTCCGGCGTGCTGATCGACACAAATGACAGCGGCTTTCGTGTGCGGCACCGGTATTCGGCCTTCAAAGAAAATGATCTCGTTAGTTTTCCATCGCCTTCGCCAGGGAATAGCACGGGTTATCTGGAATCGGAATCTGGAAACGGACATGGAAACTGGTTTTTCATACGTTGAGATCCACCCGGACCCTACAGACTACGGCGTCTGATGTTTCTTCTTTCGATACACTCCCCCTAATATCCAAAGTTAGCGATGATTTTGGATAAGTTCCGTGCCAAGAATAAGGAATGGCGGATTTAGTGGGCGCCTCAGTCATTTCATCCGCAACCGCGGTAATGGAGCGGCCGCGCACCGGTCCGGATCCCGCTGCGGCTCTTCAGAGTTCTCCGGCCCCCACTGGTGTTTGTGAATTCCTCGACTGGGACTCAAAATTCTTCGGCATCCGCATCGCACGCGTCGCCGGTCACAGGCTTGATGCGGAGCGGGTCGCTGAGATCGCTCGCGCTGTGCGCGACCAATGCATCAACTGCCTGTACTTTTTGGCGGAGTCCGAAAGAGACACAATCCGCCTCGCGGAGCGGCAGGGATTTCAGCTGATCAATGTTCGCGTCACGTTGGCGGCGCGCGTTTTGAGCACTTACGCGGGCACTTGGAACGATGACGGCGTCCGCGAGGCGGCGCCGGAGGACATTCCAGCGCTCCGCGAGATCGCGGCCCGCAGTTATACCGACTCGCGCTTTTATCAGGACGGCCGCTTTCCAGCCTTCCGATGCGACGAGATGTATCGCGCATGGATCGAGAAGAGCTGCCATGGTTACGCGGACATCGTGCTGGTAGCCGAACAGGACGGGCGCCCGGCCGGATACATCTGCTGCCATCTGCAAGGCGACGGCAGCGGCCAGATCGGCCTCATGGGGGCGAACGGAGGCATGAAGAACCAGGCTGTTGTCCGGCAGCTCGTGCATCACGCGCTCTGCTGGTTTCAGGGGCGGGAGGTTCGAGATGTCACGGTGGTGACGCCAGGGAGTAACATCACCGCCCAGCGCCTGTATCAGCGGAGCGGATTCCTGACCCGTGGAACCCAGCTCTGGTACCATCTCTGGCCCGCGGGCGGCGCACGCGAAACCTCAGCTTCCTGACAGATAAAGAGAGCTTCACGGCCCGGTGTCTTGTTCGCACTAGTGTACCCGCCCGAAACGCACGTGACCCGTCCTCCGCTCCAGGCGGCCGATCCTTGAACCACTTTTGCCTGCGTGGTAACCTGCCACTTCATGCGGACTCTTATCTGTGCGGTTTTCCTCGCGGCCGGACTTTCGGCCCAGGGTAATGGCGGGCATGATAGCGGGGAGAAGGTCGACCTCTACACCATCAATCGCATCAGAAATGAAGCGTTCCAGAACTCGAAGGTGATGGAGAATGCTTTCTATCTCACCGATGTCTATGGGCCGCGTTTAACGGGATCGCCGGGCATTCAGGCCGCTGCGGAATGGGCGGTGCGGCGATTTAACGAATGGGGTTTGTCGAACGCCAGGCTCGAAAAGTGGGGACCGTTCGGACGGACCTGGTACTGCGTGCGCTTCACGGCCCACATGAAAGAACCGCAGTACTCGCCGCTGATTGGCTTCGCGCGTCCGTGGTCGCCGGGAACAAATGGCACACTCACTGGCGATCCGGTGATGGCGCCCATCCACACCGAAGCCGACATGGAAAAATTCAAGGGCAAGCTGAAAGGCAAGATTATTCTGCTGGAGGACGCCCGGCCGTCTCCACTCATCACCGCCAGCCTCGCGCGCAGGCTCACGAATGACGAACTGGCCGCCGAGGCTCTGGCGCCCGACCCATCGCCCGAATCGCCGTTCTTCGCGCCCATACCGCGCCTGCCGCAACCGCTGCCGTACCCGGGATACAACGGCAAAGAGGACCCCGAGGCCGCCGGGAAGTGGCGCAACAAGGGGAACAGGTTTCC
>Ga0066710_100007412_pt1 | contig 10468 bp, 9 predicted proteins | sample GraSoiAngelo_159_FD_79666 | JGI IMG/M metagenome (GOLD analysis project Ga0066710, IMG submission 79666) | Grasslands soil microbial communities from the Angelo Coastal Reserve, California, USA - 14_1009_16_40cm | ecosystem: Environmental > Terrestrial > Soil > Grasslands | place: USA...
CCAGAACAGACCCGACCCGCATCATTCGTTATCGCGACGGCCTTTACGGCGTGGACTTGCTCGGCGCCGCGATCACTGGGCTCGATTTTTTCACACGGCTCGCCGAACAGTCGGCCGACCTGAAAACCATCTGCAAGATGTTCGGCATCCAGGAGCGGCCCACCGATGTGATGCTCACGTTGTTCATTGCTATGGACTTTGTGCGTCAGCGCAACGGCATGTTCGAACTCACCGAGACCGCGCGCGAATTTTTGGTGAAGGACTCCTATTGGTACTTGGGGCCTTACTACGGCTCGATGCAGGAACGTCCCGTCTGCAAAGATTTTCTCACTGTCCTGCGCACCGGCAAGCCGGCGAATTGGGCCAGCTACAAAGACGAGAAGGAATGGACCAAAGCCATGGAGAATGAGCGGTTCGCGCGCACCTTCACCGCCGCCATGGATTGCCGCGGGCGCTATCTCGCGCACGCGCTTGCCAAGGTCGTCGATCTGCGCGGCACCAGACGCCTCCTCGACATCGCCGGCGGCTCCGGCATTTACGCGCGGACGCTTGCCGAAGCAAATCCGCAACTCCGCGCCACCATCCTCGAAAAGCCGCCCGTGGATAAAATCGCTCGCGAAGGCGCTACGGCTCGCGTGGATGTAATTGTGAGCGATATGTTCAAGGACCCACTACCGTCCGGCTACGACGCGCATCTATTTTCAAATGTCCTCCACGATTGGGATTTGCCCGTCGTAGAAAAACTGGTCCAGAAATCGTTTAGCGCCCTCGCCTCCGGCGGACTGATCGTCATCCACGACGCCCACCTCAATGCCGATAAATCCGGCCCTCTGCCCGTCGCCGAATATTCCGCGCTCCTGATGAACATCAGCGAAGGCCGCTGCTATTCCGTCGCCGAAACCGAGACTTTCCTGAACCGCGCCGGCTTCCGCGAATTCACCTTTCAACCAACGGCCGTCGACCGCAGCGTGGTCACCGCGCGAAAGCCATGAGCCAGCAACTCGGAGGGACTCGCAGAGCGCACTGCTGTCCAGTTAAAAACCAAGGGATAAGGGGGTTTGCTGAGCTTGTGGTGCGCCGGCTTGTAGTGCTGAAGTTTTAAACAATTGATTGAGAGGGATATGCTCACAGCCGCTAATGCTTATAATTTGCAGCATTTCGTAGAGGCTGTGTTGGAGGTGATGTTGTTTTTTAGCAATGGCGACAAGCAGATAAGCACAGATAGCAGTCCAGATCTGGCAGCGAATGGCGTTTTCAGAGCGGCCGAAGAAATGCCGGATCCGTAAGTGCTGCTTCACCCATTTGAAGAACAGTTCCACCTGCCAGCGGCGTTTGTACAACTCACAGATCAATTCCGGTGGAAGCTCAAAATTGTTGGTTAGAAAGATAAGTGCGCGTCCCTCTTGGTCCCGGAAGCTAATGCGCCTCAATTTTGCGCTATAAGACCGCCGCGCCCAGGGTGTGGTCAATCGGATCGTCTGGTCGCATCTGAGTCCGCAGTGCGTGTCGACGGGGCGTGATTCCACAAAGAAGGCTCCAGCCAGCTCCAGGCGAATTAAACGTGTGAAGTCCAAATAGCCTCGATCCATGATGTAAAAAGCGCCTGGGTATATCGGGATCTCATCGAGCATTTTCATCTCTGGATAAGTCGCTTTGGTAATCGCAGCCCACGCGGGAAGATTCCCGCGGAGCGACAGCAAAGTATGCAGCTTCAAGGCTGCGGCTTGAGAACGTGGATAAAATGCCCAGGGGAAAAGCGCGCAGTGAAAATGGCGGCGCAATCTCCCGCCGTGCACGTGATCCTCAATAACAACGCTGACGACTACGCGCCGCGGAATGCCGCTGATTTGCGCAAGGTGCTGGAGCGCGATTTCCCGCAGGTCGCGACCGGCCCCGCACCGACCGTTAAGGCGACCGATCTTCCTGGCTTGGAACATTGAGCCAAAGCTGGTACTGACGGGCGCATGAAATACGCTTCTGCGTTTATGTTGATCACGGCGTCGGCTATGGCGGCGCCTTCCTGGCCCCAATTCCGCGGACCGAACTGCGAGGGCATCGCCGATAAGGATAAACCGCCCATCGCGTTTGGCCCGGAAACAAGCCTGCTTTGGAAAGTCACCGTTCCCGGTGGGGTTTCATCGCCGGCGATTTGGGGCGATCGCATTTTCATCACGGCATTCGAAGGAGAGAAGTTGGTCACGCTTGGTCTAGACCGCCGCAACGGTAAAGTGTTGTGGCGGCAAGTTGCCCCGGCGGAAAAGATCGAGGAGACGCACCCGCAGGGCAGCCCCGCTTCGGCTACACCCGCGACTGACGGCATACGCGTGTATGTCTATTTTGCGTCGTATGGTCTGCTCGCTTATGACTTCGCGGGCCGCGAGCAATGGCGCAAGCCTTTGCCGATTGGGATGGTCATTAACGGGAGCGGCACTTCACCGGTCCTGATCAATGGGCGGGTGATTCTGAATTGCGATCAGCAGGATGAAAAATCATTTCTCATCGCTGTGGATCCGCGCACGGGGAAGACGATTTGGGAAACGCCACGCCCAGAATTTCTCAGCGGCTACACCACACCGGTGCTTTGGGGCGATGACATTGTTGTTTCGGGCAGTCTTCGGGTTGTCGGTTACGATTATCGCGACGGCAAGGAGCGCTGGTCAGCGCGCGGCACGGAAGGCATCAGTGTGTGCCCCACACCGGTGTTGGGCGACGGGCAACTGTTCGTGATGTCCTTCAGTTTCGGCGGCGCCAAGCTGCCGAGTTTTGCGGAGGTGCTCGCAAAGGGGAACAAGGATGGCGACAACAAAATGTCCCGCGAAGAAGCGCCATCGTACCTGCGCACCCAGGGCGGATTCAACGCGATCGATCGTAATAAAGACGGCTATATCACCGAAGACGAATGGAACGCGATGACGACCCTGATTGGGAAGGGCGAACATGGCATCTTCGCGTTGCGCGCGCCGGGCAGCGGTGACATCACGGATACGCACGTTGCATGGAAGAACAAGCGCGGCGTCGGGGTGGTGGCGTCGCCTTTGTTTTATCGAGGACGCGTTTACGCGATTCAGGATGGCGGGCGGCTCACTGTATTTTCGCCGAAAAGCGGCGATCCGCTGTTCGAACAGGAGCGCATCGGTGCGGACGGGGAGTATTACGCTTCCCCAATCGCAGCGAACGGTCACGTCTACCTTTGTTCGACCAAGGGAACGGTGACGGTGATCGCCGCGGCCGACACGCTCGACGTCAAAACGCGGAACAATCTCGCCGAGCGCATTCAGGCTACGCCGGCGATTGCGGACAACAAACTTTACGTTCGCTCGGCGTCGCATCTCTGGGCGTTTGGAGTCAAGTAGCGTGGCGACCGTTGGCAAGCAGCATTTGCTCTGCAGTCGCCGAAAAGCTACTTTGCAGGCTCATGCTGGCGCGCAGAGTTATTCCTTGCCTGGACGTGCACGCGGGTCAAGTCACCCGCGGGGTGCAGTTCGGCCGCTCCGAAGCGGGTGAACTGCGCAATGTCGGCGACCCAGTGGAATTGGCCAAGCGCTACAACGAGCAGGGCGCGGATGAAATGGTTTTCTTCGATATCACCGCCTCAGCCCACGGGCGCGCCACGATGGTGGACATTATCCAGCGCAGTGCAGATCAATGTTTCATGCCGCTGACGGTCGGCGGCGGCATTCGCTCGATCGAGGATATGCACACAATGCTGAAGGCGGGCGCTGATAAGGTCAGCATCAACTCTTCCGCCCTCGCGAACCCTGACTTGATTCGCGCCGGCGCAGAAAAGTTTGGCAGCCAATGCATCGTGGTATCCATTGATGCCAAGCGCGTCGCGCCCGACCGTTGGGAAGTGTTTTCGCACGGTGGACGCAAAGCCACTGGCCTCGAAGCGGTCGAATGGGCTCGGCGCGCCGTCTCTCTTGGCGCGGGCGAAATTGTCCTTAACAGCATCGATGCCGACGGCACTCGCGCAGGGTTCGACATTCCGATCACCCGGCACATCAGCGAATCCGTGAATGTGCCCGTCGTCGCCAGCGGCGGCGCTGGTTCGCTCGAGCACATGGCCGAAGTCCTCCTCGATGGGAAGGCCGATGCTGTTCTCGCCGCAAGTATCTTTCACTACGGCCAGCACACTGTCGCTGAAGTGAAGCAATACCTCGCCAGCAAAGGCATTCCAGTCCGCGTGATGGCATAGAACCATGATCCGCCTCGTCCTCTTCGATATCGACGGCACACTCATCAAGACCGGCGGCGCGGGCGAGAAAGCATTCGCCAAAGTTTGCGAACGCGAATTCAACATTCCTAACGCGACCAAAGACCTTAATTTCGCCGGCCGCACCGACCCGGCAATCGTGCGCGATTTCTTTAAGCAATTTGGCATCGCGCAAACGCCCGAACACTTCGCGCGCTTTTTCAGCGCATACGTCATCTGGCTAGAAACGATCCTGACGACACTCGACGGCACCGTCCTTCCCGGCGCGCGCGAACTCGTCGCCGCCTTCCAGGCCATGCCGCGCCGGCCGGTGATCGGCTTGCTCACCGGCAACATCAAGCAAGGCGCGCAGCTCAAGCTCAGCCATTATCGGCTCTGGGACCTTTTTGCCATGGGGGGTTATGGCGACGACCATGAAGACCGCAACCAGATCGCCGTCATCGCCCGCGACCGCGGATCGAAGATGATCGGCTCGCCACTATGCGGCGAGGAGATTTTGGTGATCGGGGACACCCCGCGCGACATCGAATGCGGCCGCGCCATCGGTGCCAGAATCCTCGCCGTGGCCACTGGCAGCTTTTCCCTTGATCAACTCCGCGCTCATCAGCCGGATTGGGTAAGAGAGAATCTGGCCGGCCTCGACGCCGCGCAGTTTCTTTGACGGACAGCGGCTGCGTCGCAGACCAGCCGCAGCACATCTGTCCGGACCGAACACATCTCATATGGGCGCTTCAGGTCGGCCGGGCTGCCTTCCATCACCGTTGAAGGCTGAAACACCATCCGATTGGCCGCGCAGCCAACGACGACCAGGAAGCCCAAAAGGCCAATCGCGAGCAGCACCACCAGGCGCGCCTGCCGGACTCTCACGCCGCCAGTGCCTTGCATGTGCCGCGTTCGAGGATTGTCTTTTGTCGAGCCAGGTGCTGTTCGGCCCTGTCCACTTTTTCAGCGAGCAATGCCGGCAGGAACAGCAGCGGGAACGGCGTGGTCCATGCCAACGCCGCCGCTTCCGTGCCCGCGCGGCGCAACACCGCCTCCGCCTGCTGGTCGCCGTTCTTTTCGACCAGAGGCTGCAGTAGCCGTTCCTTCAAGCCATCCAGCTCGCTCTCGGCCGCGCCGCGCGCCAGGGCCGTCAGCTTGATCACATTTGCTTCACGAGCACCCATAACTATTGGAGAACCCGGCTGGGGTCTTCCTTGTTTCAGCCGAAGCGGAAATGCAATTTGCGGGCCAAATCGCGTTCTGATATTTGTTGTCTTGTTTCTATTCACGTCTTGTCCTTCGTTCATATCGATTCCATTAACAAAAAACCCACGACTGCCAGGCAATCGTGGGTTCATCGGAAATCTTTGAGTAAACTTTAGCTCGTTTCCTCCACGTTGCCCTCGGCGCCATGACAGCGCCAGCAGGACACTTGTCCCATAATGGCGCGCATATCGCCCGGGTTTTGAACTGTCAGTCTCTTACTCATTCAACGCGCGAAACAGACACGAGGTAAGTGCCCCTGTCAAATGAAAGTTCCTTTCATGACACCGCAGTAAATTACTTTCACCCCTAACCTCGTGCGTTTCGCCCCCGAAAACCAGCAGCACATGGCTTTGTCCTCAACATTTATCGAAAAAATGCGAAAAAGGGGCTACCCTATGAACGCCCAGAAACAGAAGTTATTGTTAATTGTTTGTGCCCTCGTCACCTTGGGTGCTCTACTCGCAACCGCCCCCATTGCCTTCGGGCAAGGCTGCATAGCCGTCCGCAATAGCCCGTGTACGCCGATCTTTCCCGGCAATTTTACGAACTTTATGGCCTCGGAAAGCCATTGGGTCGGCTCCGTGTCTTATCGCTGGTTGCATTCGGACCGCCACTTCATCGAGGACAGCGAACAGACTCAACGCCAGGCCCAAGGCACCGAGGTCGTCAACGACATCCATTCATTCGACGTCTCGGCCACTTACGGAATTAGCGACCGTTGGAGCGCCACCATGACCTTCCCGTTCACGTACGCGGACCGCTCCTCGCTCTATGAGCACGACCTCGTCCATCGGCACACGATGCATGCCGGCGGGCTCGGCGACATCAGGCTCGTGACGGACTACTGGCTCCTGAACCCACACGAGCACATGGACGGCAATCTCGCGCTTGGCGCTGGCGTCGAAGTCCCGACCGGCGACGATAAAGCTTCTGACGTTGCACATCGTGCCACCGGCGACGTCATTCGCCCTGTGGACCCTTCGATTCAACCCGGCGATGGTGGTTGGGGCGTGATCCTGGAGATGCAAGGCTTCCAAAAAATCGCGAACAACCTTTTCGGCTACGTCGGCGGCTCGTACCTGGTTACTCCGCAGGAACAAAATCATACCGAACTGACCGTGGCGGACGTGCCCGCTTTTCAGGCTTTCATTACCGACGACATCCGCCACGACTCGATCTCGGATCAATATAGCGGGCGCTTCGGCCTGAGTTATTTCCTGTTCCCCGAGAAAGGCATCTCGGTCTCCCTCGGCCCGCGCATCGACGGCGTTCCAGCGCACGATCTCATTGGCGGCGACATGGGTTTTCGTCGGCCTGGATTCAGTATCTCAGTGGAACCCGGAATCTCGGTCTCTTACGGCCGCCACAATTTCTCGCTCACGACTCCCGTCGCCGTGTATCGCTTCCGCGAGCGCAGCGCGCCGGAACAAAAGCTCAGCCGCCCCACCGGTGATTCTGCTTTTGCCGACTTCCTCGTCTTCGCAACCTACAGCCTGCGGTTCTAGTCCGCAGACTAAGGCCGCTTCGCCTGCACCTGCGAGGTCGTCGGAGGCGCCGCCTTCGTCGCCACTTTCGGGACGGCGCTTTCCACCTGGTATCGCGCGCTCATGCCTTCCAACATGTGATCGTTCACATGGCAATGGAACATCCAGATGCCGGGATTGTCCGCGACCATGTCTGCCACTTTCATCGACGCTGGCAGCAATTCCACCACGTCCGTGCGATGACCGTGTTCCAGGACCGTGTTCCCGTGCCAATGCGCCGTGTGCAGGTCCGCTTCCGAGCCCATCCCCAGCAGGTACCAGCGCACGCGCTCGCCCTGGGTCATGGTCATCAACGGCAGGTTCGCGAAAATGTAACCGTTGATCGCGTGCTTCTTGTTGCTCTCGATGAACAACAGGTCGCGGCGATCGACCGCGTTCGTCGCGCCGAACGTTTTGATTAAATTGGCGTCGAAATACCAGCTTTGGCCCTCATCAAAGATATTAAAAAGCGTGATGAACTCGCGATCCACGTCATACGGCGAGCCGTCCGGCTTCGCCTTTCCTTTTTGCGTCACGATCATCGCCCCGATCAATCCAGCGTTCGCGTCCTTCGGCGCGTGGACGTGTGAGTGATAAAGCCACACCAATGAGCTGGGATCATTCGGACCGGGACCGGAGCGCTCCGGCACAAACCATTCGTAACTGAACGTCTCGCCCGGCTTAACGCCATCGTCCTTCTTGTCCGCCGCAGTCGTGCCGTCGTTATATCCGGAACCTTCGCTTGTCTTCAGATAAAAAACGCCATGCGGATGAATGCTTGCGGGAACGCGCGTCCGATTCTTGAACACAACCTTGATCGTATCGCCCACTTCGGCGCGCATCAGCGGCCCGAGAATGCCGAGGTGCCGCCATTGTCCCTGGCGCAATTGCAGCCGCTGGAAAGTGGCATCCGTGTATTCGCGATAAATCGCCTTGCGGTAACGCGTCCCGATGCGGCCCGGCATCATTCCGGGAATGGCGTCCGGATCGCCGCAGAAAGGTTCCTGCAACATGTTCTGTCCCGGCGCGTAATCCCAATCCGTCTCTTCCGCCGCGATATAATACGTGCGCGTCTTGCCGCCCGGCGGCAGCGCAGGCGCATTCGTCGAGGCAGGAACGCCTTCAACCGTGAGTCTCGTCACCGGCGCCTTTAACATCGCGGTGTTCGGGATCGTCGGCCTCGCCGCAAGGTCACCCGTTGCCGACAACTGCGCTTTGAGCTGCGCCTCCAAATCCTTGGTCGCTGGCTGTTGCCGCTGACCGGGCGTCAGCTTTTCAATCGCGTCCACAGCCTGCTTGTATGCCGCGCGCGCGTCCTCCACGCGCCCGGCCTTCGCGAGAATATCGCCCTTGCGCGCGAGCCAACTGTCCTTGCGCGTCATCTTTTGCATGATCTGATCCACGCGCGTCAGCGCCGCATCATAATTGGCCTGGCGCAACTCGACTTCCAGCGCCGCGCTCTCGAGCGTGACCACCGGCCCGATTCGCTTGATCCCGTTCTCGATCGTCGCCAGCGCTTGGTCCAAATACGCGCCATCCTCGGTGCTGATCGCCTGCGCGTGCTCGATGTAAAGTTCCAGCCGCGCATCCTTGGTCCGCTCCAGCGCCGCCGTATAATCCGCGCCCGCTTCCTTGATCTTGCCCAGCTTCGTCTCCAGCCGCGCCCGCACCAGATACGCCATCGGATCATTCGGATTCCGCGCAAGATTCTTGTTCGCATGCTCGATGCCGGTCTCAAACCAGCCCGCCGCCAGGAACAGTTCCGCTTTCTCGCGGTCCAACTCCTGCGCCGCGCCCAAACGCCCCGCCTCGTTCAGGTCCGCCACCGCCTGATCGAACATCCGCTTCTGCTGATACAATCGGCTGCGATGAATCAGCAGACTCGAATCACGTGGATTCTTCGCCAACTCGCGATTGATCGAGTCAATCGCTTCCTGGGTATCATCCTCGGCAAACAGGGACGCCGCGAGCACAACGCACGCGCAAATCAATATCACTCGAATCAGGAACGACATCACAACTCATCGGGACCCACGGCCCCATAGTAGCTGAAATCATCGCACACGCCGCACCCCCGAACAAGGTGCTTTTCGCTTCCGCCCGCGCACGCTAACCGTCAAGCAAGGAGAAAGACTCCTAAACGCACGCAGTCCGGGCTTTAGCCAGCCCACTAAAATTTGGGGAGCGCGCCCGCCTCGGGCGCTGCCGTCGGCGCCCTCGCCGACGGTTCTTTCTCGCACACTTTTCCCGCCTTGCGCTTGTTGATTTTAAGCGCGCGCTCCGTCAATGCCGCATTCATACCTGACAGTGAAATTCTGAATCCTAATCCTACTTCGTGATCTCACTCGTAATCCTAGTCACCTCCGCGAACCGCCATCTGGGGAGCGCGCACGCGTCCGGCCGCGCTAAGTCCCTGGACACGTTCACTTCGCTGTCACTGAATCACGTCAACCGCGGTGAATAACTTGCGCATAACTTTTTCCATCCCGCTATTGACAAAATTCTTTCGGTCATGGTGAAATTCCACCCGTATCAGGAGAGCGCAGTGAGGAACTGGCGAGACAATTCAATGCGATGCGCAGCCGCAAAGCGCGACTGCTTCAAATCATTTTCGTCGCTCGCTTCGCAAACACATCGGGAATCAAATAATCCACCTTTGTAAATCTCAGGAGGAATTATGGGAAAGAAGGGAAAAGCGAATGGAAACCTTGGCAAAGGACTCAACCGCAGACTTATTTCCTGCCTCTTAACCGCACTCATATATAGCCTCTCTGTTGTCGCGCAGCGGCTTGCTGCTCAGGATCCCACGCCTGTAGATACTCAACCGCCACCGGACAATCCCGTTCCGGTTGGCGACTTTGAGCCGGTCACTCCGCTTCCACCGGGCGTTACGCCTCCGCCAGCGCCCGCCGCCAGCATGTCCGCAGGCGCCTCAGCAAGCGCGGCTGGAGGCGGAGCCGCAGGTGGCGGTAACGTAGCCGGAGCTGCCGGTGTCAGCGACATCCTCAATTTCCAAACGGACCTCTTCACCGGCCGCTTCACCTACTCCGTACCGATCGTTGTCGCCCCCGCGCGCCAGGGCGCTGAACCCAAGCTGGCCCTCGCCTATAACTCGTCTGGCGGCAACGGCTGGTGCGGCGTCGGTTGGGGCCTGGAAATCGGCTACATCGAACGCGACAGCAGAAAGGACGTCCCCGTCGATTGGAACGGCGCCGATGCCCTCACCAAATATTCCGATACCTATGGGTTCATCTTCAATCTCGGCGGCGTCAGCGGAAAGCTCGTCAACGTTGGCGGAAATGAATATCGCAACGAAATCGACAGCACCTTCTTGAAGTTCAATTACATCGATCAGTACTGCTGGCAGGTCACCGACAAGAGCGGCAACAAGTTCTTTTTTGGCGCGACACCCGACAGCCGTATGAACAGTCCCCGTGCCGGCTGGACCACCAACAACAGCGAAGGGACGTTCCGTTGGGCACTC
>Ga0066710_100007413_pt1 | contig 10468 bp, 7 predicted proteins | sample GraSoiAngelo_159_FD_79666 | JGI IMG/M metagenome (GOLD analysis project Ga0066710, IMG submission 79666) | Grasslands soil microbial communities from the Angelo Coastal Reserve, California, USA - 14_1009_16_40cm | ecosystem: Environmental > Terrestrial > Soil > Grasslands | place: USA...
AAGCCCCGCGTCCGTCGTCCTGTGCGGGACTCGCTTCCGCGGAGCCGTGAGCGTGAAAGCGTAAGTTTGGAGCAAGCAGGCGTCAAGCCTGCCGTCGGTTCGGCCGGATCGGGTGCGATCCAAAGCGGCAGCCAAATCGGCGAGTGGAGCCCGGCCGTGCGCGGAGCACCAGCCGCAGCAGCTCGAAAGCAGAAGGCGTTGGATACGTGCTGAGCGGCTTCACGTTGCTCATGCGCTGGTGTTGGGTCTTCGACCACAGCCGCGCTCCTGACCGTCGGTTTGGATCGGCAGAAGCGCCGTGCTCAACAAGAGCCTGCGTGGGGCTGTTCCGGCCGCGACAACCTCGACTCCCCAGGCGATGGCGTGTGGCAACTAGATTTTCTTTTTCCCGCAGAATTAGAGCACTAAGATCGCTCGTGGCTTTGAACGGTTACAAACTTGTGCAGCTCGCCAACGGCGCCCGCGGCATTCATTCGCTGGCGTATGGCGAAACGATGCACCCGGCGATCGGCCCTGCGGCGGAGGCCGTGGCGCTCTACGTCAAACAACTGCGCCTGGAGGAACGACTCCGCGAACACGCCGGGCAATTTGTGATTTGGGATGTCGGTCTCGGCGCCGCGGCAAATGCGCTTGCTGTGTTGCGTGCCACGCGCCAAGTGACCTGCGCCATTCGACTGGTCAGCTTCGACGAGACCATCGAACCGCTTCAGTTCGGCTTGAACCACGCGGACGCACTCGGCTACTTCGGCGGCCATCAATCGCATGTGCAAACGCTGCTCGAAAAACATGGTGTGACCTTCCGCGACGCGGGGCACCGGGTGGCGTGGGAACTTCAATCAGGCGATTTCCCAGCCTTGCTAGCCCGGTTAGTTGCCGCCTCGCCCGCTTGCTTTTTGCCTGAGCCAACCCACCCCTTGCCCCTCCCAGGAGGGGAACGGTCCGGAGGCGGACCGTCGGCAGCTCCCCTCCCGGGAGTGGTCAGGAGTGGGTTCATGGTCGCAAGGCACGGCATCAAAGTCTTGGAGGCTGCCCATAAACCCCAGCGTGCTGCCTGCATCTTGCCGGCAGAAGAACCGAGGAAGAGCTTTGACGACGCGGTCGAATCTCTCCCGGCTCCGCACGCGATTCTGTTTGATCCGTTTTCGCCCGCGAAAAATCCGGCGATGTGGACGCTGCCATTGTTCACAAACCTGTTTCGACTGCTCGACCCCGCCCGTCCGTGCGCGCTGGCGACTTACTCGCGCAGCACGATGACTCGCGCCGGGTTGCTGCTCGCCGGTTTTTACGTCGGCGCGGGTCACGCGACGGGCGCGCAGGAGGAAACCACGATTGCTGCCAACACGCCCGAGCTGATCGACCGGCTGCTCGACCGCAGGTGGCTCGCACGAGCGCGCCGCTCCCACAGCGCCGAGCCTCTTCGCGAGCCGGTTTATCGGCAGGCCCGGCTCGCTCCCGCGACCTGGGAATGGTTGCAGCGGCACCCGCAATTCAGATAGTTTCCCCCGTTGCGCGATCACGAACAATTCGCGGCGAGATTACGGGACGACGAGCCGATTCTGGCTCTGGCCCCGATGCAGGACGTGACCGATTTGCCGTTCTGGAAGCTGATGACGGCTTACGGCGGCGCGGACGTTTATTTCACCGAATACTTCCGCGTTCATCCCACCTCCAATCTCGAAACCTGGATTCTGCGCTCGATCACGGACAATCCAACGGGCCGGCCGGTCATCGCGCAGATGATCGGCAACGACATACCGTCGCTGGTTCGGACGGCCCGGGAACTGCAACAATACCCAATCGTCGCGGTGGACTTGAATCTCGGTTGTCCGGCGCCGGTGGTTTATCGCAAATGCGCCGGCGGCGGTTTGTTGCGCGAGCCGAAACGGGTGGATGCGATCCTGGGCTCGTTGCGCGAGGCCATCGCGATCAAGTTCACCGTCAAGACACGCGTCGGTTTTGATTCACCCGAAGTGTTCGATGAGCTGCTGCCGATTTTCGCCAAACACTCGATCGATTTGCTGACGGTGCACGGACGGACCGTGCAGGAGATGTATCGCAGTGAAGTGCATTACGACCTCATCGCGCGGGCGGTAGCCGAACTGCCATTTGCGGTGCTGGCCAACGGCAACGTTTACTCGGCGCAAAACGCAGACGAAATATTGCGGATCACCGGCGCCAAGGGATTGATGATCGGACGCGGCGCGATCCGCAATCCGTGGTTGTTCCATCAGATTCGCCAGCAGCAGCGGGGCGAAACGATTTTCACGCCGACCGGGCAGGATGCGCTGGCCTATGTCCTTGCGCTTTACGAAGCGGTCTGCTCGCCGGACGTGCGCGAGGCTTCCCAGGTGCAGAAGATGAAGAAATACATGAACTATCTCGGCGTGGGTATCGAGCCTGCCGGACAATTCCTGCATCAAATCCGACGCGTCACAACCAAGGCCGACTTCTTCCGTGTTTGCGAGGAATTTTTGAACCACGACCAGCCGATGCCGCTCGAGCCGTTCGCCCTGGCCGCCAACCGGAGCGAAGCGATTGCGGCGGACTTGTCGTAGTGTTGGAAGTTCGATGTTCGATGTTCGATGTTCGATGTTCGTTGTTGGTTGTTCGTTGTTGGTTGTTCTCCCGTGGCACAGTCTTCACCATGTTAATCGCCTTCAACAAACCTTACGGTGTCATCTCGCAATTCACTTCCGACGGTTCGGATTTTCGAACGCTGGCGGAGTTCGGATTCCCGCCGCGCATTTATCCCATCGGCCGGCTCGACGCCGACAGCGAAGGCCTGTTGCTGCTCAGTGATGAACCGGGATTAAACGAACGCTTGCTCGACCCGCGGCACAGGCATCGGCGCGTTTATTGGGCGCAAGTCGAGCGAATCCCTACCCGCGAGGCATTGCTGAAACTGGCGAAGGGCGTCCTGGTTCAGGGGCGAAAGACCTTGCCGTGTTGCGCCTGGCTATTGAAACCACAACCGGAGTTGCCCCCACGCGATCCGCCGATTCGGTTCCGGAAGAATGTTCCCGACTGCTGGATCGCTTTGGAACTGATCGAAGGGCGAAACCGGCAGGCGCGCCGCATGACCGCAGCCATCGGCCATCCGACGCTGCGATTGATTCGAGTGCAGATTGGCGATTTTGAGTTGGGCAGACTGCCGGCAGGCCACTGGAAAATCCTCGCGCTGAGGGAACGAAAACGGGTCCTTCAATCGGATGGTTGAGCTGACGCCGGGCCGTTGCAACCGCCAGGACGCCCCCTCTGAAATCATCCCTCTGCACCACTGCTGTTCCAACGCTTCTGAGCTCCTTCAACCAAAAACTGGACAGTACTGTCAAAGTTCTGTGCCAGGCAACACCTCGCGCACCGACACTCGAGCCGGCGAGAGATAGAGCTTTGGCTCGTCGAAGCATCTCATCAGCTTGACATTAGCAGGTGCAGGGCCGACCTATTTGCTTTCGGCCGGCAGGTGCGTGGCACTTGCGTTGCTCCTAGAAAACATGAACGTTCTGCGGTTGGATTCTCTCCGTGCGGCGCGTGGTGTGGCGGGCGAGCCACCGAACGGGTTTGATGATTGTTCCGGAATCAGCTTGAGGCTATAGAGAACCGCGCGTGCGTCTGGAACATCTCACGATGCGAAAGAAATAATGTTGCTGGAACAAAGGACCATCGAGCTGAGTGCGGCCGTGTCGGCGAAACGATGTGCCGGACGGTTCTTGTTTTACTCGCATGACGGTTTTGGACTGGGCCACACGCGCCGCCACCTGGCGGTCGCCCACGCGCTCACCGAACTGGCACCCGAGGCGTCGGTGTTGCTGGCCACGGGCTCGGATGTGGTGAGTCGCTTGAATCTGACGCCGCCGATTGACATTCTGAAGCTGCCTGGCCTGCGCAAAGTCGCCAATGACGAATACGCGTCGCGACGTTTGCAAATCCCCGTCTCGGAAATTCGCGCGCTTCGGTCGGATTTGCTCCACGCGGCGGTTAAAGCCTACCGTCCGACCGTTGTGCTGGTGGACAAGCACCCGTTCGGCGTCAAAGGCGAATTCCGGGCCGGGTTGGAGGAGCTGCGCGCCGCGGGCGGGTGTGCCGTGCTCGGATTGCGCGACATCCTCGATGAACCGGCCAACGTCCTCAAGGAATGGTCCCCCTACCGCATGCGGGAGCGCATTTCGAGCTTTTATGATCTGGTGTTGGTGTATGGGGATCGTTCCGTGTTCGATCCGATAGCGGAATATGACTTTCCAGAAAGCCTGGCCGTGCGCACCCGCTTCTGCGGCTACGTGGTGAATCCCGATGACACCACAGAACCCGGTGCGTTCCCCTCTTCACGGGATCGCGGCGCTCGCCCGACCGTCTTGGCGACCGCCGGGGGAGGCGAAGACGGTTTCCTCCTCCTGCAAACGTTTATTCGGGCGGCGGCCGAAAGATCGTGGGACGCAATCGCTGTGGCCGGGCCCATGAGTCCCGGGCCCGAACTCAAGACACTTCGGCGCCTGGCTGCGCGGGCCAACGTCGCCTTGCACACCTTCGTGCCGGATCTGCCGGAAATGTTCCGATCGGTCGATGCGCTGGTTTGCATGGGCGGTTACAACACCCTCGCCGAAGCGGTGTCCAGAGGTGTTCCGACGGTGTGCATTCCGCGAACCACTCCCCGGCGGGAACAACTCATTCGGGCCCGCGCCTTCGAACGGCTGGGCCTGCTATCGGTGATCACTCCGGAAAAGGTGAATGCGGCCAACCTCGGACGCGCCATTCATTCGGTGGTCGGCACATCCCGGCAGGAGCTGCTCGCGCGCGTTCACTCGGCGCTCAGCTTTGATGGCGCCCGCCGGGCCGCCGGGCATCTCCTCGCCCTGGCCGCGGCCCGTTCATCCACCGCCTCGGTCGCGGAGAAAAAACTGGTGGAGTAGAAGTTCGCCGGGTCTATCCTTCCGGGGTGGAATTGGCCGGAGAACCGATAATTCCACGAGTCAATGAAAATGGCGAAGCCAACAAAACTGCGCGAGAACCTGCCCGGCCTTTGGCGCATCTCCAAATACTTCTGGCCGCACGCACGCCAGTACCACGGCTTGATGGCCGCCTCCCTGTTCGCGCTCTTTGCGGAGGTTGGGCTGCGCCTCATGGAGCCGTGGCCGTTGAAGTTCGTGTTCGACCGCATCCTCGGCGCCGGCCAACGCAACCGTCTCTCGTTCATTCCGCGCCTCGACGGCGTCGATCCCATGTTCGCGCTGGCCGTCGCCGCCGTGGCGGTCGTGGCGATCACCGGCTTGCGGTCGGTGGCCTCGTACTGGCAAACGATTGGCTTTGCCCAAATCGGCAACCGGGTCCTCCGCAAAGTGCGCTCGCAACTTTATCGCCACGTCCAATACCTTTCGCTCTCCTTCCACTCCAAGGCGAAGACCGGGGACCTGGTAGTGCGGGTGATCAGCGACGTGGCCATGCTGCAGGACGTGGCGGTCACGGCGCTCATCCCCACCATCGCGAAGGTGCTGATCGTCACGAGCATGGTCGGGCTGATGTTCTACCTGAACTGGCAACTCGCGCTCATCGCCGTTTCCGTGTTCCCGTTGTTCTGGTTGCGCACCGTGACGCTCACCCATCGCATCCGCGAAGTAGCCCAAAAACAGCGCCGTCAGGAAGGCGCCATGGCCGCCTCCGCAGCGGAATCGATTAACGCCATTAAGACGGTGCAGGCGCTTTCCCTTGAAGAAACGTTTGCCCAAACCTTTTCCAGCGAAAGCGAACGCAGCTTGAAGGAGGACGTCAAAGGCAAGCGGCTCTCGGCCACATTGGAACGCACGGTGGACGTGATCATAGCCGTCGCAACGGCATTGGTGCTTTGGCAAGGAACGCGGCTGGTGCTGAGGGGAGCGATCAGTTCGGGTGATCTCCTGGTTTTTCTCGCCTATCTCAAGTCCGCTTATCGGCCCGTGCAGGACTTCGCCAAATACAGCAGCCGGCTGGCGAAAGCGACTGCCGCGGGCGAACGGGTCATCGACCTGCTGGAACGGGTGCCGGAGGTGCGCGATTTGCCGTACGCCGTCCGCGCGCCGTCGTTTCGCGGCGAGGTAAAGTTTGAAAACGTCTCTTTCGCCTACGAGCCGGGTCATCCGGTGCTGGAAAACATTGACCTCACGGTCGGGCCCGGACAACGCATCGTGATCGTCGGACCCTCGGGCAGCGGCAAATCATCCCTCGTCAGTTTGATTCTCCGTTTGTACGACCCCCGGCAGGGGCGGGTGTTGATCGACGGCCGGGATGTTCGCCGGTTCACGCTCGAATCGTTGCGGTCCCAAATCAGCGTCGTCCTGCAGGACAACCTTCTGTTCGCCGCGAGTGTGCGCGACAACATCGCGTTCGCTGCGCCCGGCGCAAGTTTTGAGAAGATCGAGCAAGCCGCCCGCCTCGCCAACGCGCACGAGTTCATCACCGCGTTGCCGCAGGGTTACGACACCCTTGTCAGCGAACGCGGCGTCACGCTTTCGCATGGGCAACGACAGCGCATCGCCATTGCCCGGGCCGCCATTCGCGAGGCGCCCATAGTGATTCTCGATGAACCCACGACCGGGCTCGACAAAAAGAATGAACAGGTCGTACTCAAGGCGCTCGAGCGGCTGAACCAGGGACACACCACGTTTCTCATCACTCACGATCTGCGGCATGCGGCAGACGTCGATTTGATCATTTACGTCGAAAACGGCCGCATCGTTGAGCGTGGGACGCACGATGAATTGCTGCGAGCCGGCGGGCGTTATTCGGCGCTCTACCGGCTCCATACCCTAACGCACGGTACGGAGGTGGCGCCGCCACTCCAGCCGGCCGTCCGCTGATTCCTGTGTTACGGTTCATTCACCTGAATGTAGGGCGGGCGTCTCGCCTGCCGCCTTCGGCCAGAGAGGGGGTCGGCTCCCAATGCACGGTACAAAAGTCGTGGAGGCTTTCCATGAACCCCCCCTGTAGCGCAGGCTGCCAGCCTGCTGTATCGCCGACTGCCAGTCGGCGGAGCGTGGGCGCACTCCTAACGCTGACGCGTGGTCCGCTGACTCGGCCGCAAGCGCGAAGCGTTTGGAGTGCGTCCGATTTATCGACGCCTTCCCTGTGGCTGTGAAACCGGGCGTGTCAGCCATGAAAATCCTCTACTTATGTCCCGATTTCGGCGTGCCTGTGCTGGGCCGCAAAGGCGCGTCCGTGCATGTCCGCGAGTTGGTGGCGGCGTTCGGTCGCGCCGGCCACAACGTTGTCCTCGCCGCGCCGGTCTTGAACAAATCCCCCTGGGAAAAACCGGCGGGTGTCGCTGCGAACCTTCTCCACTTGCGCGCCTCTTCCCATATCGCCGAGGTGGCCGCAGCGGTAAAAGCGCTCAATGCAATGCTCGGTGCGGAAAATTCATTGCCCGGAGAACTGCGCCGAATTCTCTACAACCAGGAATTGGCGGACAACCTCAACCGCCGTTTCGATGGCAACGCGCCCGACTTCATCTACGAACGCGCATCCCTTTACGGGACTGCCGGTGTGGTCCTCGCTCGCGAGCTGAACGTGCCCTTGTTGCTGGAACTGAACGCCCCGCTCGCAGTTGAGCAGGCCGCTTACCGTGGCGCGGGACTGGGCGAACTGGCGGCCCAAGCGGAACGATGGACGCTTTCCCGCGCCGACGCCGTGCTCGCGGTTTCTGCCCCGCTTCGTGACCACGCCCTTGCGCTCGGCGCGGACGCCGCGCGGGTGCACGTATTTCCGAACGGTGTCGATCCAACCCTCTTTCAACCGGGACCTCCGGAAGCGTCTGTTCGCGCGCGCCTTGGGCTGGATGCAGGGCAGGTCCTGGGATTTGTAGGCGGCTTGCGACCATGGCACGGCGTCGAAGTGCTGCCGGAGTTGGTTGAACGGCTCGTGAAGCGTCACCGGAAACTTCAACTGATGGTGGTGGGCGACGGCCAACTGCGCCCGCTGCTGGAGGAATCGTTCGGCAAAAGGAATCTGCTGGAACGCGTCGTCTTTACCGGCACACTGGCACACGAAGAGGTCGCCGCCGTCATTCGGCAGTTCGACGTCGCGCTTGCGCCCTACCCGGAACTCGACCATGCCTTTTATTTTTCACCGCTCAAAATTTTTGAATACATGGCCTGCGGCGTCTCCGTCGTCGCCGCGAACATCGGCCAGATTGCCGAAATCGTGCAAGACGGCAAGACCGGCCTGCTTTATCCGTCGGGCGACGTTGACGCGCTCGCGGACGCCTGCCATCGCTTGCTGGGCAATCCGAGGTTGCGGCAGACACTCGGACGCGCGGCGGCGAAACTGGTTCACACGCATTACACCTGGGACCGGAACGCGGGTCGCGCGGTTGAGTTGGCGCGCTCGCTCATGGTGGCTGCCAGAAACCGAGCCCAAGGCGGACACACTCCATGATGCCGAGCCGCATTGCTTACGTCGTCAACGTTTTCCCGAAACTCTCGGAGACGTTCATCGCCGGCGAATTGGCGGAACTGCGGCGTCGAGGTGTCAGCCTGCGCGTGCTTTCGCTGCGCCGGCCTCTTGAAAGCCTGCGTCATGACTTCATCGCCCGCGCTGGTCTGGACGAATCCACTTGCTACGATCCCGCGAAATTCCCGGCCCTCCTCCGCGACTTCAAACCGCAAATGCTCCACGCCCATTTCGCCACAGAGCCGACCGCGGCGGTGCGCGAGCTGGCGCAAGAATCGGGGCTGCCGTTCACTTTCACGGCCCACGGCTACGACATCCGCCGGAAACCGCCGCCGGACTTCGCCGCGCGCGCGGCGGCAGCGCGGGCGCTCGTCACCGTGTCCGAGGCGAATGCGCGTTACATCGTTAAGACCTTTGGCGTGCCGCCGGAGCACATTCGGGTCATCCCGTGCGGCGTCGATACGGAGCGATTCCGGCCGGCGGACGGCGATGGCACAGCAGGCAGACCCTCCCCCTGGACGGGAGAGATTCCCTGGATTGTTTGTGTCGCACGGCACGTGCGGGTGAAGAACCTCGGGCTGTTGCTCGAAACCTGCGCTTTGCTCCGGGAGCGCGGAGCTCGTTTTCGCTGCGCGATGATTGGAGACGGACCCTTGCGGCGCGATCTCGAAGCACAGAGTCGCCGGCTGGGTCTGGAAAAGCTTGTGGAGCTGGGCGGGGCGCGGGAACAGGCGCAGGTGCTTGAATGGTGGCGGCGCGCATCGGTGGCGGTGTTGACGAGCGAGAACGAAGGCATGCCCGTCTGCCTGATGGAGGCGGCCGCATGCGGCGTCCCGACCGTAGCAACGGCGGTGGGCGGCGTTCCGGAACTGGTTGAAGACGGCGTGACTGGTTTTCTCGTGCCACCGGGCGACACCGCCGCGCTGGCTGCGGCGCTCCAGAAACTGATGGCGGATTTTTCACTCGCCGCGCGGATGGGCACGTCGGCACGGCGGCGTGCCGAAGCTCTCTTTTCGGTCAGGCGGCAGGTGGATCGCTTGCAGGCGCTCTGGGCCGGGCTGTTGAATTAACCACGTTCCGATGATTGTATCTGTTTAGCGGAGTGCGCCCGTCCTGGGCGCAGCCGGGTTGAGCACGGGCGAGATTTGCTAGATTTCCTGTGTTTTTTTGAAGTGGAAACGTTGCTGCTGCCGAGGACGGCAGCACTCCGGACGTTAAGCCGATGACTGTTATTGATGCATTTGCTGCCGCCTCGGATCGCGAGTTGCCGACGGTCGCACTGGCGCTAGACCCTGGAGAAGTCAGTGCAGAGTTCAAGCGCGGCCTGCCGCGTTTGGCCGGCGAGCAGGGCAAAGTCAAAGTGAAGTCGATCACCGTCACCCGGCACAAACCGGGCCGGCGCTGCGTGATCGAGTACGACGTGCGAGTGGAACGGCCGGATGCTCCACGGCGCAAAGCCCGGCTCGTCGGCAAGATCCGCGCCCGACGCTATGGCACCGAAGGATTCCGGATGCTGGAGGCAGTTTGGAACGCCGGTTTTCACGCGCACAGTTCCGATGGGATTTCCGTGCCGGAACCGATTGGCGTCATTCCCCGATTCAAAATGTGGCTTCAGCGCAAGATTATTGGCGCCGAAGCGACAACGGAACTGCTACGGCGCGACGGCGCGTTATTGGCTCGACGACTGGCGGAGGCGATTCACAAACTGCACACGGCTGAAGTTCCGGCGAAACGGAGCCACACGATGGCCGATGAACTCCGCATTCTCCACGAGCATTTGCCCCAAGTCGCCGAAGTGAAACCGGAATTGAACCGGCGAATTGCGCGCCTGCTACGGGCGTGCGATCGCCTCGGCGCGGCTTTGCCGCCACCGACGACCTGTGGTATTCATCGGGACTTTTACCCGGCGCAGGTTCTCGTCGAACAGTACCGGCTCTTTCTGCTCGATTTTGATCTGTATTGCCAGGGCGACCCGGCGTTGGACGTGGGCAATTTCCTGGGACATCTCCGCGAAATGAGCTTGCGGCAGCTCGGTGATTCACAGGCATTGCTG
>Ga0066710_100007414_pt1 | contig 10467 bp, 9 predicted proteins | sample GraSoiAngelo_159_FD_79666 | JGI IMG/M metagenome (GOLD analysis project Ga0066710, IMG submission 79666) | Grasslands soil microbial communities from the Angelo Coastal Reserve, California, USA - 14_1009_16_40cm | ecosystem: Environmental > Terrestrial > Soil > Grasslands | place: USA...
CATCCACAGGCGCTGTGCAAAACGCTGTGGAAATCCCGCAGCGGATGTCCAGAAGCCTCGCGGACTCTGCGCTTTCATCGAAATGGACCTGTCTCGGCCGGACCCCCGAACTTCTTCTCCCTCTTAAAGTTGGCGAATCACGCCGCTCAAGTTATTTCCCGTGACGGGAAAGAAGGTGTGTCGCCAATGAGTTTTCAACAGGGGTCGGTCGGGATGGAATGAAGACAGGCGATTTAGCGGACGGTGACGCTGAAAGGGACGTCTTCCGAGCGGTTCCCCGCCCGATCCACGGCCCAGGCCTTTCCCGAATGGGTTCCAGGGGAGAGGGGGCCCTTCGGGTGCCCCAGAGACCAACCTCGGTCGGGATCAAAATCCATCTCGAGCTCCGTTCCATCCAGGACAAGATGGACTCCGTCGTAGTTGAGCCCCGCACCGCGTTCCTCCGCGTTCACGCGGAACACCGGCACGGGGCTCGTCGAACCTCCCGGGTCGGAAGGGGTGATACCGAGGATACGTGGGGGCGAATCATCCAAGCAAAGCGCATAGGTGTCGAAGCGTCCCACCGGGACCACGACGCGCCGCCCCGTGATTTCCCCTCCCAGGTAAACCCACCGGGTTTCAAGAGAGTCGAAACGGTAGATTCCCAGCCGCTCCGGATGTGCATACCCGTCCGGAACGGAGAATGACAGAATGCCTTTCCGGGCCAGCGGGAGTCCTTCCGGGAGGAAACGAATGGGATGAAACAAGACTCGCAGGTGATCTTCTTCGGGCCGGGGCGCCTCGAAGGCTTCTCCTTCCACCGGCACTGGCGAAAACAAGGAAGCCGCTTCCAGATCCAAGCGGCCCTCTCCCGCGTCGATGTGAATCATTCCGTCCGCTCCCGGCGCGCCGGGAGCCAGGGGCAGTTCGGCCAGGCGCGGTCCACTCGCGGTCTCCCATTCGAGGCGGAGCCTCTCCCGCCGGTTCCATGTTTCCGCCTGGATGGCAGCGAGAAAATGTCCCGGCGCCTCCTCCGTCAGATCCAGTTCGGCGCTCTTCGCCCCCGACTGCAGCAGGAGCCTCGCGGGTGGAGGATCGCCGGCCGCCACCAAAAGGTGAAGATCGACGAAATCCCGGAAGGGGTTCGCGCGCAGGAGGGGAGGGGACGACAGGGTCCCCTCCGTCGAGGGAAGGAACGAGGTTGTGCTCTCGGATACGCCCCCCGCCCGCAGAAGACGCGCGGTGACTCCTCGCGCATCGGGTGGAAGATCGAACCGGCAAACCTCACCCCCCGCGAGTTCCGCCCGGTCCCGGCAGGGAAGATCTCCACCGACTCCGACAAGGCTGTAGGTCGCTCTCGCCCCTCCGCCGAGCTCGGCCCGGGGAAGTCCAAAATGGAGCGTCCAGCGGTCCCCACCCGGGCTCTGCGGTTCCAGCCGGAGGGAGGCCGGTTTGACCGTCCGGAACTCAACCAGGGCCCTCGACCGATGGCCCAAGGGGCCGGTCGCCACCACCTCCAGCTTGTGGAATCCCGGGGCGGGGGCCGGAAAGGCGCCTTCCGTTTCGACTCGTCCCAGATCGTTGCCTGGAAGGCGCGCCAAGAAGTAGGCAAAGGCCGGCGGTGAAAGCCGGCTCCAGGCATGGTCCAGAATGAGGCCCACCTTCGGATAATCGGAGAAACGAAAGCTTTCTAACCGAAAACGGTAAACCGGCGTTTCGTCCAACCAGACCTCTAGGGCTTTCAGGCCCAGGGAGTGGCCTTGGCCGTCCTCGGAGCGAATCCGGGCTTCGGGCAGGAACGGCCCGGTCACCACCAGGGGACGCGGGGCGGCGTAAGTGCCGTCCGCCCTCCGCACCATGGAGACTTCCACCATCCTCGCGCCGTCAATCCACGATTCCAGGGCATCGGATCGCAGGCGCAGCTTCTCGAAGACGGGTGGCGGCGGATTCAGGCCGCGAAACCATTCGCGGCGAAGTGGGTCCCCCGGCTCCTGGTCCTCCCGGCGGATTTCGAAATGGAGATGAGGCAGACCAGCCCCGCTCTCGCCCGAGGTGCCGAGCCGAGTTCCCCGGCGCACCTGGAGAGGCGGCTCCAGAAAAATGTCCCCGGGGTAGCGCATCCCTTTCAGTCTCCGCTCCCGTTCCACCCGGCGCTCCAGGCCCAGCACCCGGTCCTCGTAGCTCTCGAGGTGCGCATAGACGCTGATCGATCCGTCGCGATGTCTGAGATAGAGAGCCCGACCATAGCCTCTCCATTCGACTTTGAGTCGATAGATCTCTCCATCGGCGACGGCGAAGACCGGAAGACCCGTCCGGCCTGCAGTGGAAAAATCGATCCCGGGGTGAAGGTGATCCGGTCGGTACTCGCCGAAGGCGGCGACGAGACCGGTCACGGGATTCAGGGGCGGCCCGTAAGTCGTCGGCGGCACCGGTCGGGTAGGTCCCGACGAGGACGCAAGGAGAAGCAGGAGGCCGAGGGCGGGGGTGCGGGTCACGCGGCCGATTCTAGGGCTTGGGCGTCTCGCGCCGCAAGGCCCACGGGGCCCCGCGGCCACGAGACGGGAACAATCCGTTGCTTCCTTGACAGGGCAGGCCGCCGGTCGGTATTCTCTTGGGCGTCCTGAAGCGAGCGGATTCTCCGAACCACCTCTCGGATGCGCATTGGTCACCCATCCCCTCAAGGATTTCATCGTTCGGTACCGCAAAGGCGATCTCGTGTATAGCGAGGGCGACGCAGGCAGCGAGATGTTCATTGTCCAGTCGGGGTCGGTCCAGGTTTTTCGAAACCTGGGCGGGAAAAGGCAGACGCTGGCGGTGATGGAGAAGGGTGACTTCTTTGGCGAAATGTCCGTGCTCGAGGGATCGGCCAGGGCGGCGTCCGCAGAAGCGGCGGAGGACTCGGAGCTGATCGAGATCAACAGCACGGTCTTCGATCGGATGATCCGGGGCAACATCGAGATTGCGGTGAGGATGCTCCGGAAGCTGTGCAGCCGGTTGCAGGAATCCAACCGGAGGCTCGAGGAGGAGGTCACCTCCTCGAGCCAGGCGGTCCCGAAGGCGCACGACCTGAATCGCCGCCTGGAGTCTCCTCCCCCCACGGAGCCGACGCCGCTTCTTGCGGCCCCCGGCGCCCCACCCGTCGAGACGGATTCGGGGGTCGTTCGCCTCGCTGCGGACTGGCTCGGTGCGCTCATCCTGGGTGAAGGAGAGCAGGTGTTTCCCATCCGAGGAGCGACCTCCCTTATCGGTCGATTCGACCCCGTGACCGGCACGCGGCCGGAGATCGATCTCACCCAATACGACACGAACCGATCGGTCTCCCGGCGCCACGCCAAGGTCCTGGCGCGGGACGGAGAGCTCTATGTCGCCGAGGAGGTGGGTGCCCTGAACGGTACCTTCCTCAACGGCCAGCGCCTCACCACGGGGAAACCCCAGCTCATTCGATCGGGAGACACCCTGGCCCTAGGAATGGTGATGCTCCGGTTCCAGGGACGGGAAGCCGATCCCGGGCGAACCTGATGGGCAATTTCATGGGCGGCTCAGCCTACGCCATGTCCCGTGACATCTCCGAGGGGTACATCCTCCTGAACGCGACCCTTCTCAAGAAATTCTCGAGCGCCGAACTCGGTCAGCTCCGGCATGAGCTCGAGAAGGTTCGCAAGGAAGTCCGGTCCGAGCAGACGCCGCCGAACGACGTTCAGGCCATTCAGAAGCGGGCTCGGAAGATTTCGCGGATCAGTTCCGCCCTCCTTATTCTCGACACCCACCGGAAGCATTGAGGATGCGCGGGGGGGGCGCTCCGGGACTGAGCGCCCACCGATCTGCGTTCCGCCACTCCGTGCTAGACTGAACCTTCAGACCGGGGTCTCGTTCCCGGGCAGGCTTCCATCCTCCGAGCGATCGGCATCGAGGGATGGCTCGCGCAAGGGGAAACCCAGATTGGCAGCAACCGAACGAGTCCTTTCGGGCTTCCGCCCTTCCGGACCGCTGCACATCGGCCACCTGGTGGGTGCGCTCCAGAACTGGGTGGCGATGCAGGCGGATTACCAGTGTTACTTCGCCATCTGTGACTGGCATGCCCTCACTTCGGAGTACGCACACACTGAACGGCTTCGGGAGTACGTTTTCGAGATGGCGCTGGACTGGCTCGCGGCCGGGCTCGACCCCGACCGATCGACGCTCTTCGTCCAGTCCCAGATCAAAGAGCACGCGGAGTTGCACCTTCTCCTCTCCATGATCGTCCCGTTGGGCTGGCTCGAGCGGGTTCCCACCTACAAGGAGCAGCAACAGCAGGTCATCGGGCGCGATCTCACCAACTACGGGTTCCTGGGATATCCCGTCCTGCAGGCCGCCGACATCCTGAGCTACAAGGCCCACTGGGTGCCCGTGGGAGAGGACCAGCTCTCCCATCTCGAGCTCTGCCGGGAGATTGTGCGCCGTTTCAACAGCCTTTACAGCCCCGTTTTCCCGGAGCCTCAGCCGAAGACCACCCCCGTGTCGCGTCTCCCGGGCACCGACGGCCGGAAGATGAGCAAGAGCTACAACAACGCCATCTATCTTTCGGATACCGAGGCGGAGGTGAAGAGGAAGATTCTCCCCATGGTCACGGACCCGGCGCGCGTCCGCCGCTCGGATCCCGGCAATCCCGACGTCTGCCCGGTGTTCACCCTTCACAAGGCGTTCTCGTCGGAATCGACCCTGGCGACGGTGGACAGGGAATGCCGTCGGGCCGGCATCGGCTGCCTCGACTGCAAGGGATTTCTCCTGGACCACATGAATCCCCGACTGGGGCCGTTGCGGGAGCGTCGCACGTCGCTGGCGACCCATCCGGAGCGGGTGCGCGAGATCCTGGACGGGGGAGCCACGCGGGCTCGGAAAATGGCTTCGGCCACCCTGGAGGAGGTTCGGAATGCCGTTCGGATCTGACACCTCAGCGGCTGGGCCGGGCACGACCGCCTACCAGATCCGTCTGCCGGCGTTCGAGGGGCCCCTGGATCTGTTGCTCCACCTCATCCGAATCAATGAGATCGACATCGCGGACATCCCCATCGTGGAGATCGCCCAGCAGTATAACGCTGCGCTAGATCTGATGCGGGAACTGAACCTGGAAGTGGCGGGTGAGTTTCTCGTGATGGCCTCGACCCTGCTCCACATCAAGTCCCGGATGCTCCTCCCGCCGGATCCCAGCCAGACTCTGGAGAACACGGAGGATCCCCGATCGGAGCTCGCCCGACAACTGCAGGAGTACGAGCGGTACCGCCAGGCAGCTCTTCATCTCACGGAAGCGGAACTGGAGGCGTCGAAGAGCTGGCTGCGCCCGGCGTCCCGAGTGGCGGAGTTTGAAGGGGAGGCGGCTGTCGAGGCGGACCTGTTCGCCCTTCTGACCGCATTTCGCAGGATGATGGATCTCGCGACCAAAGAGGAAGAGTCGTCCATCCAACGAGACCGCGTCTCACTGCTGGACCGCATCCAATGGCTCATGGAACGGCTCCGAGAGAATGGGCGCCTCGCCTTCTCCGCCCTTTTCGTTCCCGGATCGCCTCGCTCGGACCTGATCGTGACTTTTCTCGCGCTGCTGGAGCTGATCCGGCTGAGGGTGGTGGGAGCCGTGCAGACCGCCAAGTTCGGGGAGATCGAAATCCTCATCCTGGAGACGCCGGGCCCGGTCGTCATCGACCCCGGGAGGATTCTGGATGCCTGAAGATACCAAGATCTTGAATTCCGCCGAGATCAAGGCGGTCCTGGAGGCCATCATCTACGTTTCCGAGGATCCGGTTCGAGAGGACGAACTCCTGCGCCTCTTTCCCGCGGGAACCGAGGAGGCGGTGCGAGAGGCCCTGTCCGAGCTTCTCGTCGAGTATGAAGGGGTACCTCGGGGCCTTCGAATCTCGCGCGTGGCGGGCGGCTACCGGATGCAAACACGCCCCGAACACGACGGCTGGATCCGGGGGCTCTATCGGATCCGGAACCGGGTGCGGCTCTCGCGAGCCGCCCTGGAAACCCTTTCCATCATCGCCTACCGCCAGCCGGTGACAACTCCCGAAATCCAGTCCATCCGAGGCACCAACCCCCTGGGAGTTCTTCAGACCCTGCTGGAGAGGAGGCTGATCAAGACCCTCGGGCGGAAAAGGGTGGTGGGGAAGCCGATCCTATACGGGACCACGGAGGATTTCCTTGTGTACTTCGGGCTCAACAGCCTAACCGATCTGCCGAGCCTGGAAGACTTCGCCGACTCGGTCCCGCCCCCGGAGCCGGTCCGGGAGGAGACGCCCCACGTGATGGAAGGGATGCTTTCGGCCGGACCGGAGGTGCGCGCCTCTCCCTCGCCCCTGGAGGAACCGGCCGCCCTGGAGCCCCTGGGGCCCGATGCCGCTGGAGACGATGCTTCGCGGGGTCGCGGCCCGGTTTTCCGGAAAGCGGATGAGGAAGAATGACCCGCCCTCCGCTCCCCGAAGCGGGGAGCGGCTCCAAAAGATCATCGCCGCGACCGGCCTCGCTTCGCGGCGGCCCGCGGAGGAATGGATTCGCGAAGGGAGGGTATCGGTCAACGGGAGGGTGGTGCGGGAATTGGGAACCCGCGCCGACCTTCTCCGGGATACGATCCGTGTCGACGGGAGGAGGCTGGGCCGGCCGGAACGAAGGCTCTCCCTGCTCCTGAACAAACCCCGGGGGTATCTCTCAACCTGCTCCGATCCGCGGAAACGACCGACGGTGCTGGATTTGGTCCCGTCGGCGCGAGAACGCCTCTATCCGGTGGGGCGTCTTGACTTCCATTCCGAAGGCCTCCTGATTCTGACGAACGACGGAGATCTCGCCCTGGCGGTCACCCACCCCCGAAACCATTGCGCGAAAGTCTATCGCGTCAAGGTTCGGGGAAGGCCTTCCGATGAGGCGCTGCGGCGGGTGGTCCGTGGGATGTACCTGGAAGGCCGCAAGACTCTTCCGGCAAGGGTCACCCCGATCCGCTCGGAAAAACACGCCTGGCTTGAGATCACGCTGACCGAGGGGAAGAGGAACCAGATTCGTCGGATCTTCGAAGCGGTGGGCCACCCGGTCCTGAAGCTGAAGCGGATCGCGATCGGGGGAATATCCGACCGCGGTCTTTCACCGGGGGCGTGGCGGACCCTCACCCAGGCCGAGGTGCGGTCGCTGAAAGGGGCGGGAGAGTGAACCCCAGGCTTCCCGATCACATCGCGGGGATCGCTCCCTATGTCCCTGGAAGACCCGAGGAGTCAATCGGGGAAGTCGCCGGCGGGGCTCAGCCCATCAAGATCGCCTCGAACGAAAACCCTCTCGGCCCCTCTCCCAGGGCTTTGGAGGCCGCGGTCAACGCCCTCCATCAGAGTCACCGATATCCGGACAGCAGCGGGCACCTCCTCCGCGAGGCGCTCGCCGCGCGGCACCGTCTGCCGGCAAGCCAGATTCTTCTGGGGAACGGGTCCACGGAGCTGGTGGAGCTCCTCGCCCGGACCTTCCTCGGGCGGGACGGGTGGGCCATCATGGCGGGACAATCCTTCGTGATGTATCGGATCGCCGTGACGGCGGTCAACGGCCGCGCCCGGGAGGTTCCGCTCAACGGCATGCGCCATGACCTGGAGGCCATGGCTGCCGCTTGCGGCCCGCAGACCGTTCTGGTCTACATCGCCAATCCGAACAATCCGACAGGGACCTACGTCACCGCGGAACAAATCGAACGGTACTTCGACCGGCTTCCCGCCGGCCTGATAACGGTTCTGGACGAAGCCTACGCCGAGTACATCGATCGCCCCGACTACCCGTCCGGCTTGGACCTCCTCCGCCAAGGGAAACGAATCGTGGTTTTGAGGACCTTTTCGAAAATATACGGCCTCGCCGGACTTCGCATCGGGTACTGCGCCGCGCCCGCCGACCTGGTGGAAGGGATGGAGCGGGTCCGATCCCCATTCAATACGAGCCGGATCGCCCAGGCCGCCGCCTTAGCGGCGCTGGAGGACGAGGAGCACCTGGAACGCTCCCGGACCGAGAACCGGGCGGGGATGGTGCGTCTGGAGGAGGGCCTCCGGCGGCGGAAGCTTTCCTTCGTTCCCTCAGTCGCCAATTTCGTCCTGGTGGATGTGGAGCGGGATGCCGAGGAGGTCCATCAGGCTCTCCTCCGACAAGGCGTCATTGCCCGTCCCATGGGCCCGTACCGATTTCCAACCTCGCTGCGGGTCACTATCGGCACCGAGCCGCAGATCGAGCTCTTTCTGCGGGCCCTTGACGGGGTTCTCACTTGACGCCGGGCGTCCCCCCTAATCCAATGAAAACAGGAGTTTTTCCCTTGACAAGCCCCACCCGTCCGCGTAATATAGACAACCTATTTTGCTCTCATGCGGTTCTGGCGAAGCGGCGTTCCGATCCCTCTCCATAGTCTGAGACGATCCTGTCGCTGCCGTTCCGCGCCGACTCGTGATTTGGGTCGACGGAGGGAAGTTCCCGGCAACAGCAGGGGAGGGGGGATCAGGGAAATCCCCGCACCCCAAAGATAAAGGAGGTTCGGCACCGCATGGACTTGCACAACGAATTCGATCGAGACGACTCCATTCCCGGCGCGGGAGGGGAAGGCGATCGCCCCGAGCGACCCAGGCATATCCAGAGACCCAAGGTTGAAGGGACCGAGGCGGCAAGCGCCGAGATGGGAAAGGACGAGTACGAGAAGCTCCTCGCACTTTACAACGTCAGCTTCAAGAATCTGGCGGAAGGCGAGGTGGTGAAAGGGAGGGTGCTCAGGGTCCTGCCCAATCAGGTCATCGTCGACGTCGGGTACAAGTCCGAGGGGCTCATCGACATCGAGGAGTTCACCGATCCTGCCGGCCGGGTCCATGTGGAAGAGGGTGACACCATCGATGTGCTCCTGGAGAAGACCGAGAATCAGGAAGGTTACGTCGTCCTCTCCAAGGAAAAAGCCGAGAAGATGAAAATCTGGGAGGATGTCGAGCAGGCCTACAACGAGGGAAAAAACGTCAAGGGCGTCGTCAGAGAACGAATCAAGGGCGGGCTCGCCGTCGACATCGGAATCCGGGCCTTTCTTCCCGGATCCCTCGTGGATCTCCGGCCGGTCCGAAACCTGGACGCGCTGAAGGGTCGGGAACTGCGGATGCGCGTCATCAAGGTGAACCGGAAGAGGGGGAACATCGTCCTTTCAAGGAAGGCGGTCCTGGAGGAGGAGAACCAGGAGAGGAAAAAGAAGACCCTGGGCCTCCTGGAGGAGGGCAAGGCCCTCAAAGGGGTGGTCAAGAACATCACCGAATATGGGGCGTTCATCGACCTGGGAGGCATTGACGGCCTTCTTCACAAGACCGACATGTCTTGGGGTCGCGTGAACCATCCCTCCGAGCTTTTCATGGTCGGGGACGAGGTCGAGGTGGTGGTCCTCAAGTTCGATCCCGAGCGTGAGCGGGTCTCTCTGGGATATAAGCAGAAATCCGCCGATCCCTGGCAGAAGGTGGGTGAGAAATTCGCCAAGAACTCCCGTGTCAGGGGCAAGGTCGTCAGCCTCACCGATTACGGGGCCTTCGTCGAACTGGAGGAAGGAGTCGAGGGACTCATTCACGTCTCCGAGATGTCTTGGACGAAACGGATCAAGCATCCCTCCAAGGTGCTGGCGGTGGGCGACACGGTCGAGGCCGTGGTGCTCGACGTGGACCAGGAAGGCCGACGCCTCTCTCTGGGGCTGAGACAGACCGAGCCAAACCCATGGGATCTCATCGCCGAGAAGTACCATCTCGGGGATCGCATTACGGGGAAAGTCAGGAACCTGACTGATTTTGGCGCGTTCGTGGAGGTCGAGGAAGGGATCGATGGACTAGTTCACATCTCAGACCTCTCCTGGACCAAGCGCCTCCGGCATCCCTCCGAGATGCTCAAGAAGGGGGATACCGTGGAGGCAACCATCCTGAAGATCGACTCTGAGAACCAGCGGCTCTCACTGGGTATCAAACAGCTCTCGCCTAACATCTGGGACGAGTTTTTCCGCCTCCGCCAGGTCGGGGAGGTGGTGACAGGGAAAGTCGTCCGCCTCACCGACTTCGGGGCTTTCGTCGAGGTCGAGGAGGGGATTGAGGGGCTGGTGCATGTCTCGGAACTTTCCGAAGAGCGGGTGGAGCAGCCCAAGGACTGCCTCTCCGTGGGCGATGTGGTCAGGGCGAAAATCATCAAGATGGATCCCGTGGAACAAAAAATCGGTCTCTCCATCAAGGCTGCCCTGCAGGACATGACCCAGGAGGAGCTCCGCGCCTATTTGCAGGAGCGTCAGCAGAACTCCCAGAGCACTATCGGCGACGTGGTCGGCGAGGTCTCCCTCCTCGGGACGGAAGAACCGAATCCCAAAGAAGACAACGAGGCCTGAACGACCACCCCTCAACCGGAGGAATCGGGACCCATGACCAAAGCCGAGCTGGTCGAAGAGGTTGCCAAAGTCTCCGAGCTCACGAAGAAGCACTCCGAGGTGATCGTAAACACGGTTTTCGA
>Ga0066710_100007415_pt1 | contig 10467 bp, 6 predicted proteins | sample GraSoiAngelo_159_FD_79666 | JGI IMG/M metagenome (GOLD analysis project Ga0066710, IMG submission 79666) | Grasslands soil microbial communities from the Angelo Coastal Reserve, California, USA - 14_1009_16_40cm | ecosystem: Environmental > Terrestrial > Soil > Grasslands | place: USA...
AGAACGCGATAGGCGTTTTCGATTCGTTCAGAGGCCGGCGGGACCCCCTCACCCTTGCCCTCTCCCCCAAGGGGGCGAGGGGAGCGTTCCAGGCGCGCGGCAAGCATCTTCGCCTGTTCCAGAACGAATGGATTGTTCAGCAAAAACAGCTTCTGCATCGGCGAGGTCGTTACGGAACGCTTCTCCGCATGGACATTCGCGTCCGGATAATCGAATTGCATGAGCATATCGTTCAACTTCAAACGGCTGATTCGTCCGTAAACCGTGCGGCGGCGATTGTCGGAATCATCCAGTTCCTTCGACTTGCCGCCGGTTGGTTCAAGATCACCGGCTACGAACAGCACCGCGTCGCGCCACTGTTCGATCGAGAGTCGGCGGCGATTCATTCGCCAGAGCATGTCGTTTGATGAATCGGCGGCCCGGCCTTTATCATTTTCCGTGGAGCTTTGGCGATAGGTCGAAGAGAGCACTATTTCGCGCACCAGCTTTTTGATCGACCAGCCATTCTCGATGAAACGAGCGGCAAGATCGTCCAGCAAGTCCGGATTATTGGGCTTCTCGCCGGAATGGCCGAAATTGCTCGTCGAGGCTACAATCGGCTTGCCGGAAAACGTGCTCCACAGGCGATTCACGATCACGCGGGCAGTCAGCGGGTTCTTTGGATTCGCAATCGCTTCGGCCAAATCCTTCCGGCCGCTGCCTTCCTCAAAGCGCTGCGGCTGGGATTCGGACAGAATCCGCAAAAATCTCCGCTCGGCGATCGGCCCTTTACGATCTACATTTCCGCGCAGAAAGACATTTAGATTTGTAACCGAGCCGTCTTCGACCATATGAAGTGTGCTGGCGGCCATCTTATCCGCTTCAGCCTCCTTCTTTTCCTCTGTGCCTTCAGGGGATTTGTTGATCATCTTCGTGCTCGCGAACACACCCGCCAGCCCATAATAATCTTCCTGCGTCACCGGATCATATTTATGGTCGTGGCAACGCGCGCACGCAACCGTCAGCCCCAGCATCGTGCGGCTCACGGTATCCACGCGGTCCTCCCATTCATCGGCCATCACTTCCAGGCGGTTGCGATTGTAATATTTAGGTCCCAGCCCAATGAATCCCAGCGCAGCCAGGTTCTCAGGCCCTGCATTCATTTGGTCGGCAGCCAATTGATATTTCAGGAACTGGTCGTACGGCAGGTCCCGATTGAACGCGCTAATCACCCACTCTCGGTAACGGAACGCGTTTGGATAAAAGAATTTCGTGTCCTTGCCCACCTGATGCGCCTGGTCCTCGGCATATCGCGCTAGCGGCAGCCAAAGACTCGTCATCCGCTCGCCAAAAGCGAACGAGTTCAGAAAATCTTCCACGATCCGCGCGTAAGCATCTTCGGATTTGTCGCTGAGGAATCCCTCCACCTCAGCCGCAGTCGGAGGCAACCCTCTTAGATCAAAGCTCAACCTGCGAATCAGTACACGCCTTTCAGCTTCAGCCGCCGGAGAGAGTCCCGCCTTTTCTATTCGAGACAAAACGAAATAATCCAGCGGCTGCGCGGGCCAGCGACGGTTCTTGACCTCGGGACGATGTTGCCGAACAGGGATCCGAAATGCCCAAAACTGCTTTTCCTTTGCCCAATCGATGCCAGGCTCTTCACCGCTGGGCTTGGCAGTTAAGGGGAATAGTCCGGCAACACCCAGGACCACCCAGATCAAGCGAAGTTTTTTATCCCACCGCAGATGCACAATTAGACCCACGTGTTTGACGAAACACAAAGGGTGCTATCTTCATGCTTTTTCCGCTGGCTATTGATGATTTTTCTGGCGTTGTACCCGATATGCTGAGTTGCCGTTGGCTTATCGTTGCCGTTCTGTTTCATACAAACGTTCTCTGGCCGGCAGACCAGCCGCAGTGGGGCAGGGCGTGGACACGAAATATGGTGTCAGCCGAGCGCAATTTACCCAATTCATTCGATTTGAAGACGGGAAAGAACATAAAGTGGGTGGCGCAACTGGGAACCGAAACGCACTCGACACCCGTCGTTGCCAAAGGCCGGGTGCTGATCGGGACCAACAACGGCAATCCGCGCGATCCGAAGCACGTGGGAGATCGGGGTGTGCTGATGTGCTTCGATGAAGCGACGGGAAAATTGGTTTGGCAATTAGTCGCACCGAAGCGGGAAGAAGATCCTTACTTCGATTGGCCCAAGAGCGGGATTTCGTCCCCCGCTACAGTGGAAGGCGATCGGGTCTACATCGTGAGCAATCGCGGCGAGGTGCTTTGTCTGGACTTGCAAGGAATGGCGAACGGTAACGACGGCCCGTTTCGAGAAGAGGGGCCCCACATGACACCGCGAGGCACGAATGCGCCGGCCAAGCCGCTCGAGCCCGACCCCTTGGATGCTGACATCATTTGGCTATTTAACCTGACGACCGAAGCCGGCATTTGGTCCCACGATGCCGCGCATAGCTCGATTCTGATCCACAGCGACTTTCTATATCTGAACACCGGCACTGGTGTGGACAATACGCACAAGCGAATTCGTACGCCGGATGCGCCAAGTCTCGTCGTGCTCGACAAGCACACGGGCCGTCTGCTCGCGCGCGACGATGAGCACATGGCCGCAAATATTTTTCACTCGACATGGTCGGCGCCTTCAATGGCGCAAGTGAATGGCAAACCCATTGTCTTCTTTTGTGGCGGGAACGGAATTGTTTATGGATTCGAAGCTTTGCCGACGAACTCATTATCATCCGCTTCGGTTCAAAAACTCAAAAAAGTCTTCCAATTCGATTTCGATCCCGGCGCGCCGAAGACGAACGTGCATCGCTTCAACAGCAATCGACGCGAAGGCCCAAGCAACATGTACGGCATGCCTGTCTTCCACGAAGGCCGCTTGTACGTAGCTGGCGGCGGCGACTTGTTCTGGGGAAAGAATGAAGCGTGGCTCAAGTGCATCGACGCGACGAAGCAAGGTGACATCACCTCGACCGGAGAACTTTGGTCTTATCGGCTGGATCGCCACGTTCTCTCCACTCCGGCGATTTCCGAGGGATTGATCTTCATCGCGGATTGTGGGCGCAAGCTGCATTGCCTTGATCTCGCCACCGGCAAAGCGCATTGGACGCAGGACATCGACGGCGAATGCTGGGCTTCACCGCTCGTGGCGAATGGCAAGGTATTCCTCGGCACGCGGAGCGGCCATTTTTATGTTCTTACCGCCACTAAAGAAAAACAAGTTCTGAGCGATATCGATCTGCGAAGTACGATCAGCGCCACTGCGACAGCGGCAAACGGCACGCTGTATGTCGCAACGATGACACATCTCTATGCCATAGCGCGGTAGGCCGAGCACTCAGTTCGATTTGCGCAGGCAAGCTGGTGCTTTTTAGCCGGGTTGTCCAAAAATTTTGCCCCGCCAGTAACGGTCTGTCCTTTCAGGAGGAGCTTTCACATCGCGACGGTCGTCGCTAGCGGACCGTCCGAGCGCCCGTTTCCGTTAGGCTGTTTTGCTTGCCTGAAATTTGCTCATGCATTCAGTGGAAACCTTTCAGGATCGTTTTCGAGGTGGTGGCACTGCGTCTGCGTATGTCGGCAAAACTATAATGGAACGCAGTTTTAATGAAGACTGGTAAATCACGGCGCGCTGGAACTGCGCGCTCGACCTTTAGCCGGCGCAGATTTCTGGCGAGTACGACCAAGGGCTTCGGCTTGGCGGCACTGCTCGGGAATCTCCCGCGGGGCTGGGTTGGGGCGGCGTACGCAACGGATGCACCGGAGGCTGCCGATGTGCGCCTCGGGATGATTGCGCTGACGGATTGCTCGCCGTTGGTGATCGCCCAAGAGAAAGGATTTTTCAAGAAGTACGGCATTCGTTCGACAATTGTGAAGGGAGCGAGTTGGGCGGCGATTCGCGACAATCTCTCGACGGGCGATATACAAGGCACGCACATGCTCATTGGGATGCCGCTGGCTTCCACGATGGGGCTGGCCGGCAGTCCAAAGAAGCCGATGGTCATTCCCTGGCTTTTGAATCGCAATGGGCAGGCGATCACGCTACAGAGCAAATACAAGGGAACCGTCAAGAGCGCTGCCGATTTCAAGACGATCGCACAGAAGTCCAGCACGCCTCTTACATTCGCGATGACGTTCCCGCCGGGAACCCATGCCATGTGGATGCGGTACTGGCTGGGCAGTGGCGGCATCAATCCGGACAAGGACATTGCGCTGATTACGATTCCGCCCGCTCAGATGGTGGCCAATATGAAAATTGGCAAGATGGATGGCTTTTGCGTTGGCGAACCCTGGAACGCTCGCGCGGTGGCTGAAGGGATCGGATACACCGCGGTTACGACGCAGCAGATTTGGAAAGATCACCCGGAAAAGGTCTGCGCATTCACAGAAGCGTTTGCCGAAAAGAATCCGCGCACCGTGAAGGCGGTGCTCAAAGGATTGCATGAGGCAAGCGTATGGCTGGATGATTTGGGCAACCGCCCCGAGCAATGCCAGCTTGTCGGCAAAGCCACTTACATCAACTGCGATCCGCAATCCATCCTCGGCCGGCTCAAAGGCGAATACGATTACGGTGATGGGCGCAAGGAGAACGATCCCAATTACATGATTTTCTCGGAACGCAACTGTAATTATCCCTCGAAGGCATACGCCAAGTGGTTTCTGTCGCAATACCGGCGCTGGGGGCTCACGACTGGCACCCCGGATTACGAAGGCATCGCAGCGAAAGTGATGCGAGCCGATCTGTACACCGAAGCGATGCAGGAGATCAATGTGAGTGTCACGCCCAATGACAATGAGATCTGCAAATTGATGGACAGCACGTTTGATCCGAGCAAGCCGGAGGAATACGCGCTTTCGTTTGAGGTGAAGAATCCTAAGGGGTGAACGACGTACGCACGGCTAAATTGAAGAGTAAACCACGGACAAACACGGATGGACATGGATAGGGAAAAGTCATGAGGCGCTTTGAAATCATTTTGTTACCGATGCTCGGATTCCTGGTCCTGCTCGGGGTTTGGCAGGTGTCGAGCCAGACGTGGGCGCCGACTTTGCCAACACCGATGAAGACATGGGAGACGAGCAAATTGTATGTGCTCGAACCTTTCGCTAAGCGCGGCGAAATGGACCAGGGCATCCTGCGGTTTACCTGGAACAGCCTTGTCCTCGTAGCGAAAGGTTACGCGCTCGCGCTGCTAATCGGCACTCCGCTCGGATTTATTCTCGGAATGTCGAAATCATTCACAACGGCGTTCGATCCCGTGATCCAGGTGCTGAAACCGATTTCGCCCCTGGCGTGGCTGCCGCTGGGATTGGTGCTGTTCCAGAAAACCACGCCCTCAGCCATCTTCACCATTGCTGTGTGCTCGATGTGGCCGACAGTGCTCAATACCGCCATCGGTGTGCGCAATGTGCCGCAGGATTATCTGAATGTCGGACGTGTCCTGAAGCTCTCTCCGCTGAAGATGCTCTTCAAAATTCTGCTGCCCGCCGCGCTGCCGTACATGTTCACCGGTTACCGACTTTCCCTGGGAATCGCATGGCTGGTGATTGTTGCCGCCGAAATGCTTACTGGCACGCCAGGCGTCGGCGGGTTTCTGTGGCAGGAGTACAATTCGCTGATCTACGAGCACATCATTCTTTCGATCCTGACGATTGGGTTCATCGGTTTCTTATTGGACCGCCTGATGTTGCTGGCGGAAAAACGCACTGGAGCCGCTCTTTCGTGATCGCATGAAATTTCTGGAAGTCAGAAATATCTGCAAAAGCTTCCGTACTCGCGCCGGAACCCGCCAAGTGTTGCGCGATGTCTCCTTCAGCATGGATGAAGGTGAATGCGTTTGCATCGTGGGTTACAGTGGCTCGGGCAAGACGACGCTGATTAATATTGTCGCGGGCCTGCTGAAGCCCGATTCGGGTGAAGTGCTGATCGACGGCCAACCTGTCACGGGACCTTCGCTGGATTGCGGATTTATTTTCCAAAACTACTCCCTCCTGCCTTGGCTGACCGCATTGCGCAACGTAGAACTCGCTGTCGCGCAGTGCCTGCCCGGCGCGAACAAGGCAGATATCCTCCAACGCGCCACCAAATACCTCGACATGGTCAAACTCAGCCATGCGCTGGACCGCCGCCCGGGCGAACTCTCGGGTGGCATGCGCCAGCGCGTGGCTCTCGCCCGAGGATTGGCAATGGAACCGAAAGTTTTGCTCTTAGATGAACCGCTGAGCGCGCTGGATGCGCTCACGCGCGCCGAGTTGCAGGATGAATTGCTTCGCATCCAGCAGCACGAGAAGCGCTCGATTCTCATGATCACGAACGATGTCGACGAAGCCATTTTAACGGCGGACCGCATCATCCCAATGTCAGCTGGACCAGCCGCCACGCTCGGCGAGCCGATCCGCGTGGAAATCGCGCGACCCTGCACACGCCAAGAGCTCAATTATGATCCGAAATATCACCAAGCGCGAAAAGCGGTTTTGCATTATCTGCTCGCGCATGGCCCGAACAAACGCCCGCCGGTAAAGCCCTTGTAACTAAAGCCGACGCATCTGTTAACGCGGCGACTCTGATCCCCGATTTAACCATTTAACATATTTAACTTATTTAACCATCCCCATGTTCCGCACATACGTTGAGTTCAGCCAGGTCGGGAAAAGTTTCCCCACGCCCAAAGGCGAACTGCGCGTTGTACAGGATTTCCAACTCACGATTGCTGAAGGACAGTTCGTGTGCCTTATCGGGCATTCGGGCTGCGGGAAAAGCACCGTGCTCTCGATGCTCGCCGGACTTCAGGAGCCGACCGAAGGCGGAATCATTTTGGCGGGACGCGAAGTAGCCGGTCCGGGTCCAGATCGAGGGGTCGTTTTTCAGGCACCGTGCTTATTGCCGTGGCTCAGCGCCTTGGACAATGTGCTGCTTGGGGTTAGGCAGGTGTATCCAAGCCAGACTGCTGCTCGTCGAGTTGCTATCGCGCGCCACTATCTTGAGATGGTAGAGCTGGGAGAGGACCTGGACAAAATGCCTTCGGAACTTTCCCAGGGCATGCGCCAGCGTGTGGGGATTGCTCGCGCCTTTGGCATCAACCCGAAAATGCTCCTGCTGGATGAACCTTTTGGAATGCTGGATGGCATCACGCGTGTGCAGCTTCAGCAGGAGCTGGTGCGCCTTTGGGACAAGGACAAAAAGACTGTGCTCATGGTCACACACGACGTGGACGAAGCGGTTTTCCTTGCGGATCGAGTGGTGATGATGACGAACGGTCCCGCCGCGCGCGTGGGCGGAATTCTGGATATTGATTTGCCAAGGCCGCGGGACCGCGAAGCGCTGCTGGACCACGCTCGCTTTTATAATCTGCGCGGACGCCTGCTGGAGTTTTTGGAAAACAATTCCGTTCCTGAAGTATCTGAACCGCCTCAGTTAGCGTACGCATGAAGAGAAAAACCCAATGTGTCGCCGCGAGCTTACTTGGAAGCACTATCGCCTTAGCGGCGGGGGCAGATGTCACCGAGGCGCAGCGGCTCAAGACCGAGCAGCAGGCGGCGGGCACGTATAATCCGCTGAGCTTTTACGAAGGGAAGGTCGTCTTTGACGTGCAGGAGCGGCTCCGGGCTGAATTGCGCAACAACAATTTCGATTTCAATAGCGATCACAATGTCAGCACAGACGACACTTGGCTGCTCCAGCGTTTTCGACTTGGCATAACTCTCAAGCCGGAGCCATGGCTGAAGTTTTACGCGCAGGGACAGGACAGCCGCGAAATCGAATCACAGCGGCGTAATGTGCCCTTCGTGCTCGGGGCGGAAGGCGACGATCCGTTCGATCTGCGGCAGGGCTATTTTGAAATTGGCAATACCGCTGAGTTTCCGCTGGTGGCGAAAATAGGCCGCCAGGAACTGATCTACGGAGACGAGCGACTCATCGGGAATTTCGATTGGAATAACTTCGGACGCACCTTCGATGCGGTGAAGCTTCGTTATGAAGACGCTCCGCGGAAATTCTGGGTGGATGCGTTTGCGGCGCACGTGGTCACCATCGAAGGTTTTGGGCCGAGCGAGAACAGCTATTGGCGGTTTAACGAATCAAAACAGAACGATACGCTTGCTGGCATTTACGCGAGCACGGGCTGGGTGCCGAAGCAGACGACCGACTTTTATTTTTTCTATCGGAACAAGGCGGACAGCGATCCGCTGTACGTGGACGAACTTGGCAATAAGGCGCGACCGTACGATATCAAGCAAGAAATCTATACGGCGGGCCTGCGTGTAAAATCCACTCCCGGCGCTTTGAATGGCTTCGATTACGAAGCCGAAGGCGCGTTCCAATTTGGCCGCGATGCGGGGCGAATCGGCCCCGATTACCCGAATATGGCAGGCAGATCGCTCGAACACCGTGCTTTCGCGGCTGAAACGCGCGCTGGCTACACTTGGGAGAAGGCACCCTTGAAGCCTCGCCTGGGCTTGGAATACAGCCTCGCGTCGGGTGATTCGGACCCGAACGATTCCAAGGACGAATCTTTCCTGAACCTGTTTCCCACGAACCACAAGTTTTATGGCTACATGGATTTGTTCGCCTGGAAAAATATCCACAATCCATCTGTCAGTCTGAAACTTGCGCCGCACGAGAAAGTTACTGTGCAACTCGATGGGCACGGTTTCTGGCTGTACAGCAACGAGGATGCGTGGTACCGCGCAAATGCAGTGGCCACGGTGCGACCGGTGGATGCCGCAGCGCGCAACGCCAATAAGTTCGTCGGTTCCGAACTGGATCTCACCGTCGGCTACGCGACGCTGAAGTATCTCAAGTTTCAAGCCGGTTACAGCCATTTCTTCGCCGGTTCCTATTTGGAGGACACGCGGACTGCGGCAGCGGGTGCGGACGATGCAGATTTTGGATATATCCAGGCAACATTCACTTTTTGAGAAATGGATTCGCTGGTCAAAACAGTGTGCCCATATTGCGGCGTAGGTTGCGGGCTGGTGGCAAGGGTTCGCGATAGCCGCATCGTGGAAGTCCGCGGGGACAAGGACCATCCCTCCAGCCTTGGAGGCATCTGCAACAAAGGCGCGCAGATTCATCAGATCGTTGACGCGACAAACCGGCTCACTTCCCCCTTTTGGCGCGAGAACCGCGAGAGTGAATTTGAGCGCATGGGTTTGGATACCGCGCTTTCCGGACTCGCGTGCAAATTCAAAGATATCATTCGAAAGCACGGGCCGGACGCGGTTGGATTCTATGTTTCCGGCCAACTCACCACCGAATCGCAATACGTCTTCAACAAATTAGCCAAGGGCGCGATTGGAACTAATAACATCGACGCGAATTCACGCCTCTGCATGGCCAGCGCAGCAAGCGCATATAAGATAGCCTTTGGAGCCGATGGTCCACCGACGTGTTACGACGATATCGAACACGCCGAATGCTTCTTTATTCTTGGAGCGAACATGGCCGAGTGCCATCCCGTCCTTTGGCAACGAATCAAAAAGCGTCTCAATCGCAAACGCACCCGCATTATCGTTGTCGATCCGCGCCGCACTCCCACCGCAGAAGACGCCCATTTGCATCTTGCCATAAAGCCGGGAACCGACGTTGCGCTGTTGAATGCCATCTTGCATGTCATTATCGCCCAGCGCTGGACCAATGACCGTTTCATTCGCAATCACACCGAAGCGTGGAATGCCGTGCGCGAAGTCGCCGAGGCATGGTCTCCCGCTCGTGCAGCCAAATTGTGCGGCATTGACGAACTGGACATTCATCGCGCGGCGTTTTGGTTTGGAATGTCTGCTGAGACGCTGAGTTTTTGGGCGATGGGCGCCAACCAAAGTTCCAGCGGCGTCGCGAAAAACCTTGGAATTATCAATCTGCATTTGGCTACTGGCAAAGTGGGCCGGCCAGGTAGTGGACCATTTTCGCTGACCGGCCAGCCCAACGCGATGGGAGGGCGCGAAGTCGGCTACATGTGCGGTCTGCTGCCCGGCTATCGCGACGTGACAAATTCGGAACATCGGCGCGAGGTCGGGAGGATTTGGGGCTTTTCGGAGCGTAAAATTCAGCCGAAGCCGGGGCTGGATGCGGTGCGGTTATTTGAAGCTGCGGAGACTGGCCAACTTAAAGCACTGTGGGTTGTCGGCTGCAATCCGCTGGCGACGATGCCCAACAGCAATCAGATTCGTCGCGCCCTGGAAAATTGCGAGTTGCTCATCGTGCAGGATTGTTATCACCCAACCGAAACTTCGCAGCTCGCGCATGTCCTTCTGCCCGCGGCCATGAACGTCGAGATGGATGGAACGATGACGAACTCCGAGCGGCGAATTAGTCTCATGCAGCGGTGCGTCGCGCCGCCCGGCGAAGCGCGTCCCGATTGGCAAATCGGCGCACGATTTGCCGGCTTACTCGGATTTGAGGAACAGTTTTCCTATACCAGCGCTGGCGATGTTTTCGAAGAACATCGCCGATGCTGCAGTGGCGTTTAC
>Ga0066710_100007416_pt1 | contig 10467 bp, 9 predicted proteins | sample GraSoiAngelo_159_FD_79666 | JGI IMG/M metagenome (GOLD analysis project Ga0066710, IMG submission 79666) | Grasslands soil microbial communities from the Angelo Coastal Reserve, California, USA - 14_1009_16_40cm | ecosystem: Environmental > Terrestrial > Soil > Grasslands | place: USA...
AGAAAAAGTAAGGGGAAATAACACAAAGACACAAAGGCACAAAGACACAAAGAAAGGCCGCGTAAGAAAGTTATTTACGCGGCCTTTCTTTGTGCCTTTGTGTCTTTGTGTTATTTCCCCTATTTGACTTCCACTCTATCCCGAATTGCCTTCCATTTCCTTTCGCTGATTCCGGGAACGGCCAACAGCTCTTCCACGCGTCTGAAGCCGCCTTTCTTTTGACGGAATTCCACAATGCGTTTTGCCAGGACGGGACCTACACCGGGGAGGGCCTCGAGATCCTTCACGGTGGCGGTGTTCAGGTTCAGGATTAGAAGAAGAACAGCGGCAGCTTTCACGGCGTGGAGTCTCCGTAGTGACGGCGGACAAAGTTCAGCGCCTGAGTCCGATCGACGAGCTGGCCTTCCAACTGTTCGTCCTCTAGACGCGTGAGAATTTCCTTAAAACGCGGGCCGGGCGCAAATCCAAGCGCGATGAGATCCTCGCCGGAAATCAGCGGCTTTGGCGCGATGTCGTTCTCGCTCCACTCCTGATGCTTGCGGCATGCATACTCATACTCTTCTAGCCTCTCGCCGGCCGCGGCACGATGAATGCGCGCCAGTTCCAGGTGATTTTCGAAACGGACCTGGCGGAAAAAACGCTTCAGACTGCTAATCGACATCTCGTGGACTTTATAAAATTGGGGGAGGTTCTCGATAAGGGCGACTATATGATGCACCTCAGCGCGCGAAAACTTCAAGCGCTCGACGACGTTTCGCACTTGATGGAGCGGAGTCTCGTGAAGCAGCACGCCCATGGCGAAATCCCGCTCGACACCCGGCTGTAGCATTTCCAAACACCTTTCCAGATGGCCGGTCCACTCCAGCTCCGGCAGGATCGCGGCACGCAAGCCTGACTCTTCAAGCAGATGAAAACCGCGCGCGGCCTGGCCCTCCGCCAGTATCCGCAACAGCTCTTCGCGAATTCGCTCGCTGCTGACCTGGTGGATCTTGGACGCCATAGCGCGTACAGCTTCCCAGGTGGCGGGTTCGATCGTGTATCCTAACTTTGCGCCGAAACGAATGGCGCGGAGCACTCTGAGCTTATCTTCCTCGAATCGGGCACGAGGATCGCCGATGGCGCGGACGAGCTTGGCCTGGATGTCTTCTTGACCATGGACGTAATCGATGATGCGTTTCTCGATGGGATCGTACAGAAGACCATTGATTGTGAAATCCCGGCGCAGAACATCCTGTTTCGCATCCGTGAAAGAGACTCCGCTAGGGCGCCGCCCATCAATGTAGGCGTCATCGGAACGGAACGTCGCCACCTCGAATCCGTGGCCCTGATAAATGACGAGTACGACTCCAAACTGCGCCCCGATCCCCTGCGTTCTCGGAAAGAGCTCCATGATTTGTTCGGGTAACGCACTGGTCGCAATGTCGTAATCCGCGGGCTCGATGCGCATCACCATGTCGCGCACACATCCCCCGACAAGGTACGCTTCGTGCCCGTGACGGCGAAGTTCAAGGATGATCGCGGTGGCGGCGCTTGGTTTCATCTTTGATCCAACTGTAGCGGCGCTTTTATGAGCGCCGGCAGTTCCGCATTTTTGAAAATCGTCGGCGGTCATACGTTACTGGCTTCGCCCTTTCTTGAGGCTGCGCGCTATCGCGCTTGCGCTTCGCGTCTTAAGGCTGCGCGCTATCGCGCTTGCGCTTCGCGTCGGGCTCGCATTCGCTACGCTCATGGACCGCCGCTAACAGTTCACCCATGATAGCCTCTTTGACTGGAGGACCTGATGCCATTTATAGGTGTCGACTTTTACCGGATCGATGACCTGTTGACTGATGAAGAGCGAATGGTTCGCGACACTGTGCGCCGATTTGTCGATGAACGGGTAGTCCCGATCATCGACAAACACTTCGAGGAGGCCACCTTTCCCACCGAGCTGATTCCGGAAATGGCGCAGATGGGTTTGCTTGGCGCGAATCTGCCCGAGCAATATGGATGCGCCAATATGAACAACGTGGCCTATGGTCTGGTTATGCAGGAGCTCGAGCGCGGCGATAGTGGCCTGCGAAGCTTCGTCAGCGTGCAGGGGGCGCTGGTGATGTATCCGATCTTCGCGTTTGGATCGGAGGAGCAAAAGCGGAAATGGTTACCGCTGCTTGCCAACGGCCAAAAGATTGGCTGCTTCGGACTCACCGAACCGGATCACGGATCGGATCCCTCAGCTATGGAGACCCGCGCCCGGCGCACCGACAAAGGTTGGATCCTGAACGGGACCAAGCGATGGATCACCAACGGCACGATCGCCGACATCGCCATCGTCTGGGCCAAAGTGGACGATACGATCCGGGGCTTCATTGTTGAAACCAAAACGCCCGGATTCCAGGCGCCTGAAATCAAGGCGAAGCTCTCGCTGCGCGCCTCGGTAACTTCAGATTTGATCCTCGATGACGTCTTTGTGCCCGAATCCAATGTGCTGCCGCTGGCATCCGGATTGAAGTCTCCGCTGATGTGCCTCAACCAGGCCCGCTACGGCATTGCATGGGGAGGCATCGGCGCAGCAATGGCGTGTTACGAATGCGCCGTCGAATACACCAAAGGCCGCACGCAATTCGACAAGCCAATCGCGCAGTTCCAGCTCGTGCAAGATAAACTCGCCCACATGCTGACCGAAATCACGAAGGGACAGCTAGTGGCATGGAGACTGGGGCGGCTCAAGGACGAGGGCAAGCTTCACTTCGCCCAAACTTCGATGGCGAAGCGGAACAACGTCTGGGTTGGCCTGGAAGCCGCCAGGCTTGCCCGCGACTTGATGGGCGCCAACGGCATCACGCTGGAGTATCCCGTATTCCGCCACATGTGCAATCTGGAGTCGGTCTACACGTACGAGGGCACGCACCATATCCACACGCTGATACTCGGAGAGTACATCACGGGTTTGCCTGCCTATCAATAGCCGCAAGGCAAAAAATCTGAGCCGCGAATTGCCAATGACGCGAATGGGCATTGGCGTCATCTCAGCCACGGAATTCGTCTCCACAGCTTGAGCGCCGCCACGATGGCGTTGGCCATTTTTTCACTCTTGATCCGCGTCAGTAGTGAGTCATAGCCCGCGCCCGACGAGATACTGCTCACTATGCTTTGAGGCTGCGTATATCGCAAGATTCCGTGCTCGCCATGCCGCCGGCCAATGCCGCTATGCTTAACGCCGCCCATAGGCACATCAAAGCTGTTGTAGATGAGAAGCGTGGAATTGACCGCAGCGGAGCCGGTTTCGATTTGCCGCGCAATTTCACACCCTCGTTTTAACCCGCCGGCCCAGACCGAAGCATTCAAGCCAAACTCCGAGTCGTTTGCCCGGGCAATCGCCTCTTCGGCGCTCCGCACGGGGTAGAGAGTGACGACGGGTCCGAACGTCTCTTCCCTTGAAATAGCCATCCGATCATTGACGTTTGCGAGGATGGTCGGCTCAACAAAGCTTGGTCCCAGATCCGTGCGGCATTTCCCGCCCGCCAGCGCGCGGCCGCCTTCACCGATGGCGCGCTCAATGCGGCTCAAGACTTGATCCGCGTGGTTTCTGCTGATCAGGCTCCCCATATCCATGTCCCATGCCTTCGACCAGCCGAGCTTTAACCTTGTTGTCTTTTCCACAAGGCGGCGGGCAAATTCATCATAGATGGATTCCTCAACGTAGACACGCTCCACGGCAATACAAGTTTGGCCACTGTTGGAAAACGCGCCGGCAATCAAACCTGTTGCTGCTTCGTTTAACGGCGCGCCCTGAAGCACGATCATTGGATTCTTGCCGCCCAACTCGAGCGAGAATGGAATCAGCCGCTCGGCGGCGGCGGCGGCGACTTTAGTTCCGGTCGTTATCCCCCCGGTGAATCCCACGTAATCCACGTGGCGGATCAGCTCGGCGCCCGCTTCTCCTCCACCATGAATCAGGGCTGCAAGATCGGGATCGAGACCGCATTCAACAAGAAGGTTGCGGGCGAGCACCGCAGACAATGGCGTGAGTTCGGAGGGCTTGATCAGGACCGCATTTCCGGCGAGCAGCGCCGGGAGCGCGTCGGCAATGCCCAGCAGGAATGGATAATTCCAGGGCGTGATCAGCCCGACCACGCCATACGGTTTGTAAACGGTTTCAGCGCTTGTGATGAGGGGAACGGCCGGACGGCCGCGCTTTGCCCGAAGATGCTGGGCGCCGTGTGCGAGGTAGTATCGAGCGGTGCCCGCGACGGTGACCAGTTCAGCCAATGCATCCCGGCGAGACTTGCCTGTTTCCGATTGGATCGTATCGAGAATCTGTAGCCGGCGGTCCAGGATCAGGTCATGAAATCGGCCAAGGACCTGGGCGCGTTGTGAAAAGGATAACCGCTTCCAACGATGCTGGGCTTCTCTCGCTTGCGATGCGGCGTCGCCAATCTCGCCCGCCGTCGACACCGGCACATGACCGACAAGCTCCCCAGTTGCCGGATTTCGAATTTCGATGGTGACTCCTAAAGTGAGGAATTATGCCATGGATGTCGTCTTGCTATAATCCCCCGCTATGGACAAAGAGGGTGTGCGGAAGCAGGCAGAGGAAATTCAAGCCGAATATGAATCCAAGCTGAAGCAAGCGAAGCGTCAGAAGGAACAGGCCGAGGAAGAATTGGAATCCGCTTCTGAACGCTGGCGCACCGAAAAACGGCGGCTGAACGGGGAGATCGATCGTCTCGAGTCGGCCCTGGCCGAAGCGAAGGAGAACCGCCCCAAGCGCGGCGCCGCCGAGCAGAAGCCGGTGGGTATCGATCCGGTCGCTGTTGCCCGCATTCAAGAGGCAGCAGACCTGAAACTCAAAAAGGCCAACGCCGAATGGGAGGCCGAGCGGCGCGGCCTGCAATCGCAGATCGCCCGGCTGGAGCTCGCCGTTACGGAAGCCATCGAGCGGTCCAGTAATCCGATGCGGGCAACCCAGGCGGTAAAAGAACAGTTCGAGGTGCAGCTCGATCATATGGCGCGGGAACGCAGGGAACTGGAACAAGCGCTATTGCGAGCAAAAACAGAGTGGGAACAAGAAAGACTCAAAATGACCGGCGAGATGCTGAAGCTCCGCCGTGCCGCGCAGATCATGGGCAAACCGGTGCCGCGCGACGATATTCCTGCTGTTCCTACCGTCCCTGCGAAGGTCAAGGATCTCCAGTCTCAGCTCGAGCTATCTTCGGCGCAGTGGACCGCTGAACGCGAGACGCTCAAGACCGAAATCGAAAGGCTGCAGGCCGCGTCGCGGCGATGGGAGACCGAGCGGCGCCAGTTGAACGACCACGCTGCACAACTCCAGCAGGCTTTCGTCCAAGCTCAAGAAAAAATCAAAGGGTATGAGTCGGCCGGCCGCACAGGAACGGACGCCGACGCCAAGGTCGAGGAGCTGAAAAAACAAAAGGAGGCGATCGAACAGGTTTCTCGCGACGCCCGCGATAATTGGGACACCGAGCGCCGCCGGTTCATCTCCCAGGTCGAGAGACTGGAACAGCAGCTCCAGAGAATCTCCAAGGGAGAAGGAATCAGCAGCGAAGTCGTCGATCAATTGAGAAAGCAGTACGAGCAGAAGATGCAGGAAGCCGTCGAGCAAAAAACACAACTCGCCCAGCAGCTTCAGACTGCGAGCAGCCAGCTCGAATCCGAGCGCGCGCGTCTTACGGCTGAGATTGCGACAGCGAAGGAAAGCAGTGGCGGCACCAGTTCGGATTCGATCTCGCAGGAGCTTACCCGCGTCGAGAGCATCATCCGCGACATCGTTGGACTGATCGACGATCCCGCGACAGAACTTTCAACGGTCATTCGAAAGAACGTCGAAAAGGCCGAGCTGGATGCATACCTGAAAGGAATCCTTTTCTCGACGGGACGGAATCAGAAACCATAAAAAGATTGCGGATTGCGAATGAGGGAAATAAACACAAAGACACCAAGACACAAAGGCACAACGAAGGGCCGCATCAACGAAGTTCTATTTGCGGCCCTTCGTTGTGCCTTTGTGTCTTGGTGTCTTTGTGTTTATTTCCCGCGGCTAATTCGCCAGTCCCGCCAGGACCCCGATTAACGCGATCAAACGATGCAGTCCCAAATCCCGATGCTTCGGATCAAACCACTCCTCGGGAGTGTGCACATTCTCTGAGCTGCCGCCGGCGCCGATGGCGATTGCAGGAATTCCCATCGACATCGGAATATTGGCATCTGTCGACCCGACATCGAGGTAAGGCTCGATTCCAAAGCGCCGCGTAATTTCGACCGCGGCTTGGACAATAGTCGATGTGGCCGGAGTTGTTCCGGACGGCCGTTCACCCATCATTTCCACCTTGCATGCCACATCGACCGTGCGAGTGGCTTCGGTGACTGCCCGGTGCAACAGGACATCCAGATCGTCCAGGCTCGAAGGATTAACGGAGCGCACGTCGACTTCCATGAATGCTTCCGTAGGGATGGCATTCACTGAAATTCCGCCGCGGATCACTCCAACGTTGAAAGACGTGCCCGCTCGCCGGCCCGCGGCGGTAGCGGCAAAAAGGTGAATGGCTGTAGCTAAGGCGTGCACCGGATTGGGCCGCCCAAAGTCTGCCCAGCTATGGCCGCCCGGACCCTGCATCCGGATCCGAAGACGCCGGCTTGCGAGAGCCTGATGAGTAATTCGCTGAACTCCAGCGCCATCGATCGCGATGAATTCGCATTCGCCTTCCGGCCACGGCGGGGCATGAAATAAATGGCGGATGCCGCGGAGATTCCCTTGGCCCTCTTCGCCAACATTCCCCACCGCGACCACCGGCCGGCCGAAACGCAAGCCCGTCTCTCTTGCCGCGCGTAAGGACCACAGCAGTGCCACAAGGCCTGCGCCGTTATCGGAAATTCCGGGCAGGAACAGCACTCGTTCTTTTCGCCGAAGCTGAAGAGGAGTCGAGCCCGGAAAGACAGTGTCCAGATGCGCGGCGATGACGACCGGATTGTGGTCGAAGCTTTCATATGGCGCGATCACATTTCCAATAGCGTCGGTCATGGGATCGAGCCCCATGTTCCGCAATTCCTGAGAAAACGCGCGCGCTCGTTCGGATTCGTCAAAAGGTGGCGCCGGTATGGAGGTCAGCCGGATCTGATCGGCCTCAATGTCGGGTTCGTGCTCGGAAATGAAACGAAACGCCCGCTCAACACGGGCATCCGCGAGTACGGCTTCAAGACGCTGGCGCACTATTTGATTTCAAATGTGGCCGGATCGGACTCGATCGGCGGTTCGGTTGCGACAATGCCGATGACCTTGTAACTTCCCGGCGTTACCGTATTCAGATCATTGTCACGATGGTTCCAGGTGATCTCAAAGCTCCAGTTCTTGTTCGGTCGAATCGCTTCCTGCCGGATGACCTGAGAAGGAAAAAACATGCGGCGGGACCAGCGCCAGACCTCCTGGCCTGTCTGAGCGTCGATCACGGCGAAATCGTAAGTCTGGCCGGATCGAAAACGAAACGGCAGCAGCTTGTCTGAAGTGTTGATCACCGTCAAGGTAAAGGTGTGTCCCTCGGGTGTGCCCGTGGCCCGGACATCCAGTACTGGGTTCTCATCGGAAACCGCCGCCACATTCTGAGCCAGTTCCTTCGTTTTCTGCTCGAGCGTTTTCGGCTGTGGAAGCACGGGCGCTCCCTGCGCCGCAGCTTCGGCTGCCCGGCGTTCGCCGACATGCACACTGGCCAGCCTGGCGATTTGGAGTCCATTTGCCCCGCGAATGTGCGCCTCGATGATTCCGATGCCTCGCTGAAAGGTCAGGTCCATGAGGTCCATGCGAAGCACGAACTTCAGCGGCAAGCCGGACTGGTCCGACTGAAGAACCTCGGCAGTCGTGCCGTCGGCGAGAAAAAGCGGCCCTTCTTCGCTGTCCATCATTTTCAAGTATTGGCGTTCCTGGCGGTCATAACGGATCAGCTTCGTCAAATTACCGCCTTCCACAAACGGAAATCGCGTCAGCACGTAGAAGCTGCGGCCACTGATGATCGTGTGCTCCTGAATGGAGAAATCGAGGTCGCCGATCTTTTGCCCACTTTCATTCACAACCTCATAAACCCATCGGTTACCCACTTCCAAAGGAATAAAATCCGCCGACATCTTGACACCCTGAGCGTGGAGCGTTGCGGAGAGTGAATAAGCAAGCACTACCAAAACAGCGCGTCTCACAAATGGATGGCTAGCGTGAAAACTCATTGAGATAAAGTGTAGCATGCAGGTAGGCTGGGGAGACCGGCCAGACCGCCGCTATAGTTAAGGACACCAACCGCAGGCGACAATATCAAAAAGATGCACCTAGAACCCGATGAGCAATTCATGGATTTGGCGCTGGCCGAAGCACAGAAAGCGGAAGCTGCAGGGGAAGTGCCCGTTGGGGCCATTGTCGTTGCCGACGGCTCCATCGTTGGCCGTGGCTTCAATCAGCCGATATCCACAAATGATCCTACGGCCCACGCTGAAATGGTAGCTCTGCGCGAGGCGGCAAGGGCAATGGGAAACTACCGGCTCTCGACGGTCACGATGTACTCTACGGTCGAACCCTGTGTGATGTGCGCCGGCGCCATGATTCAGGCTCGGATTGCGCGGCTCGTGTTCGGAGCTCCTGATTCGAAGGCGGGTTCCGCCGGGTCCATTTACAACGTCCTGACCGATCCGCGCCTGAACCATAGGATCGAAGTGCTTTCCGGTATTCGGCAGGCCAAGTGTGCCTCCCTGCTCCGCGATTTTTTCGCCCGGCGGCGAGCCTGAATTTATGTCGCGCGATATTTTAGGAATCCCGCCACCGCCGGCCGATGCGCGCATCTTTTATGGAAATGACCCTTACCAGTTTGCGGATCTACGGCTGCCCAAAAGCGCTGGCCCGCATCCCGTAGTGATCGTCATACATGGCGGTTTCTGGCGCGCCGCTTACAATCTAGAGTACATGGGGCATGTTTGCGACGCATTCACCCGGGCAGGCCTGGCGAGCTGGAACGTGGAGTACCGCCGGATCGGAAATCCAGGTGGCGCCTGGCCCGGAACTTTTCAGGATGTGGCAAAAGCGGCGGACCATCTCCGATCGATTGCGATTCCATATCGCCTGGATCTGAACCGCGTCATCGCCGTCGGCCATTCCGCCGGCGGGCACCTGGCGCTGTGGTTAGGCGCGCGAAAGAAGTTGCCTGAAAATAGTCCGGTTTACATGCCCGATCCCTTGCCACTGGCTGGAATCGTTTCGCTTGCAGGCGTTGCCGACCTGGCAATGTCATGGGAGTTACACCTGAGCAATACTGTCGTCGCTGATTTGCTCGGCGGTGGTCCGGAAGAAATTCCCGGCCGCTACCGCATCACTTCTCCAATCGAGCTGCTTCCGTTCGGAATCCCGCAGAAACTAGTGCACGGAACTGGCGATGGCAGTGTGCCTTTCGAAATTAGCGAGCACTACGTTTCCATTGCAATCGCCCGAGAAGATAAGGCGGAATTGATCCCGCTTGACGGGGCCGGTCACTTCGAGCTGGTCGATCCGCGGACCAAGGAATTCGACCACGTCCTGAATGCTATCTTGTCACTTTTGGGTTGATGCAGCGAGCCGTCTTGGTTCAATGGAACACAAAAACACGAAACCACGAAGACACAAAGAAAACTTTTGCGGGTAACCTGGCAAGCTGCCACTGTAGCGGCGGTCTATTTTTTTGAGGCTGCGCGCTGTCGCGCTTGCGCTTCGCGGACCGCCGGCGATCTCGCAACGAGACATCGTCGACGGTCATAGACCGCCGCTACGGTTCGAATCTAAACAAACAACAGTCAGAGTTGAGACGGAGAATCTGCCTGTTCGCGAAACCTATCGGCCGCTTACTTTGCCGTCACGCTCACTTTGTTCGATGGCAGAACGAGCTGTCCTTTCGTGTCGTACGCATTCGCGGAGATCTGGTACGTTTTGTTCGCTGTGGCCGGCACCTTCCATTTGCAGCTGTAAGGAACCGATGTGTCGGAGCAGACCACGCTGGAGGCGACGAGGAAGTCCACCCGGCCGACCGAGTAGGTGGAAGGTGTGACGGAGGCCCCGATAGTGATGGCCGATTTGCGCGCCACGGTGCTTCCGTCCGCCGGGCTCGTGATGGTGAGCTGTGGCGTTGGAGGCGGAGGAGGCGGCGGCGGTGGCGGCGGAGCGACGTCCGGGTTGGGTGTTGCCACGGCGTAGGCCGAGATGAGGTCGATGTATCCGCTGCTATCCTGGGCCTGAAGGATGATCCAATAGGGGCCTGGCGTGTCAAAGATGCAACTTCCTTTCGAGTTCTGCGAACCAGGTGTGAAGGAGCCGCCCCCGCAGTTGAAGAAGTAATACTGGATCACGCCGTCCTGATCCGAGCTCGCGCTCATATCGATATTCACGGTCAGCGGGACGGGTCCGCTGAGCTTGTCGAGCGTGGCGCTGGCGATGGGCGGTTCGCCGGTAGCGCCTCCGATGCGAAC
>Ga0066710_100007417_pt1 | contig 10467 bp, 10 predicted proteins | sample GraSoiAngelo_159_FD_79666 | JGI IMG/M metagenome (GOLD analysis project Ga0066710, IMG submission 79666) | Grasslands soil microbial communities from the Angelo Coastal Reserve, California, USA - 14_1009_16_40cm | ecosystem: Environmental > Terrestrial > Soil > Grasslands | place: USA...
AGACTGCTCGAAGCGTTCGCAGCCACCACCGCGGCGCCGACAGCGCCGAGGAAATGCCTTCGACTGATCGGACCCGACTTCTTCTCATGAGCTTTCGCCATGTCTTGACCTTTCTGCCGGGATCTGCGATATGGACCAAGTTCTCGTCCCTCTCGTGCTGCTGAACGAACACTGACGCGCCGACAGAAAATTCCGCCACTCGCGAGAAGTGACATAAGCTGTTCTCGCGGCGCCAGCGCCGCTAACAGCGCACTGCCCAGGCCTGCCACTCTTGCCCACCCAGCCCCAGCATTTGCGCTGGTCAATAACCCAGGCTACGATCCCCGGCAATTCCCCTAAAACAGAGGAATGAGGGCGATGGCCAAATCGGACCTATTGCGGGTCCAGGACGTGCGCGATGCCTACCGGCTGATCGGAGAAAGCCGTGACCTAGGGAGCGATCCAGCCCTGTGGCATCGGCGGATGCTGGAGGGATTGTGCAGGCTCATCGGCGCTCCGGTGGCGGCAGGGGGCGAAGGGCGATGGATCCGGCCGCATCGAGCCGTTGAGGCCATCTCGGCCTTCGAGGCCGGCCTCGACTCCCGCGGTCGTGAGTTGTACATGGCGTACATGCGCGATCTGGGGCCCGGTGGCGATCCCATCTTTCGCGCGTTGCAGCACGTTCCCGGCCGACTCGTCACCCGCACTCGGCGACAACTCGTCTCCGACGCCGCGTGGTACCGGTCGGTCGCCTGGAACGAATATCGCCGGCCGATCGACTTCGACGACCAACTCACGTCCGTCTACCAGACCTCGGACGACGGTGCCATCAGCGTGATCTCCGTGGCCCGCGCTCATGGCGAACGGGAGTTCTCGCCACGGGAGCAGCGGTTGCTGAGCTTCTTCCACGGAGAGCTCGGCATGCTGATCGGCCGATCTCTCGTCAGCGCTACCGAGCCGCGCCAGGACAAGCTCTCGCCGCGGCTGCGGCAGACGCTCGCGTGTCTGCTAGAGGGTGACAGCGAGAAGCAGGTTGCCCTCTCACCTTGGCCTGAGCCAGGCCACGACACATCAGTACGTGACCGCTCTCTATCGCCATTTTGGGGTCCAGAGCCGCGCCCAGCTCATGGCCCATGCCATCAAGCGTCTCGCCCGAAGGGAATGGAAAGAGCTTCACGCCCCACAATAGGCTCACGCCAAGGGCTCGAAGCTCAAGATATCCACGGGGGTCTACCTCCCTGTTCCTTGAAGTGTGCGGACGCCGCCTAGGACGTGACGCCGGGGATCCTCTTGAGCGGCCCGCCGAGCGCTTGCACCGCGGCCGCGACCGTCGCGTCCGGCGTGTTCATCGGCAAGACGCAGCCCGGGCCGACGATGAGCCCGGTGCCGTCCGTCTGAGCGACCGCATCGCGGGCCTCGCCGGCCGCTTGCTCGGCCGTGCCGTCGCGGAGGGTCTTCCACTGGTCGAGCCCACCGATGACGGCGCCCGGCACCTGGGCCCGGCCGGCACCGAGTGACGGCGGCGTCGCGCGGTCGTCCCAGTTCCAGGCGTGGCCGGGCAGGCGTGCCAGCCGATCGAACATCAGACGATCGCCGTGGCAGTGGATGATCGTCAGCGCCGACTTCGGGCCGATCGCCTCGAGGAACTGGCGATCGTAGGGCTCGCCGAAGCGCGCGTAGTCCTCCTCGGAGTTGGCCGAGCGGCTGGCCGCCTGGATCGAGTAGAAGATGCCCGAGACGCCCTCCGCGAGGGCGAGAAGGGCGAACTTGATGAGCGTCTCGGTGATCGCTTCGAGCGCTCCCGCGACGGCCACCCCGTGCTCGCGCAGGTCGCGCTGGAGCCGATCGCCCGAGAGCTTCCGCGCGAGCGACAGCGGCGAGAAGAGCGTCGGCACCACCGGCGCATCGCCGATCCGACGATCGAAGCCGAGGCGAACGATGGTCTCGACTTGCTCGGCGTACCCGGGGGCCGCGGCGGGATCGAGCACGCGGATCGTCTTCCAGTCGTCTCCCGAGCGGACCGCGCAGCTGGCGCACGGTCGATGACCGTCCTCGCGGACCGTGTCGCTCTCCACGCATCCCCAGGCCTCGACGGCGTAGCCACCTCGGGGAGTGATCTTGAGGAAATCGGAGCCGTAGCGCTCGTGAAACCGGAGCGTCGCCTGGGCCAGGCCCGCGGGCGAGTGGTCGACGTTCGGGAAATGGCGCCAGACGGCGTAGGGCACCCGGTCGACGGGCTGACGGTTGATGGCCGCCAGGACGCGCTCGCGCCGGCTCATCTGCTTCATGCCCGCAGCACCCCGTCGCTGAGCACGACCGCACCTCGCTCGTCGACGACGTCGAAGGCGACGAGGTCGCCGGCCTTTGCGCGCCCGCGCACGGTGACGGTCGACGGCATGGGGACCATCCCCGTGAACCGGGCCGCGATCTCCTTGACGCGCACGGGATCACCTTCCAGGTCCCGTCGGATGACCTGCGACACCGCCAGCGCGAGCGTTGCCGAGCCGTGGAGGATCGGCGTCGACAGCCCGGCTTCGCGTGCGACGGCGACGTCGGTGTGGATGGGATTCCAGATGCGCGCGCACTCGGAATACACGTGGGCGGCCCAGGACGCGACGGGGATCGCTTCGGTCCAGCGCGTCTCGGAGGAGGGCGGCACCTTCGGTCGGGCCAGGGGCTCGACCACGGCGCGCGGCTCACCGTCGGTTTCGACGCTCCGAAACACGGAGCCGTACTCGGTGGTCGTCACCGGCCGACCGTTCCGGTCCACGGTGGAGACACGGGCGACGTAGAGCGTCCCGACGCGGCTCGGTCGCACCTCGATGACCTGCGCCCGCGTGAGCAGACGATCCTCGGCGGTGGGAAGCCGGTGGATGGTCACGTGGTGCGTCGCGTGGACCGCGAGCAGCGCCAGCGTCTCGTTGACCGTCTTGGCCCGGAGCGCGAGCACGGCCGGCCACTCGTAGCACACCGAGAAGAGCGGGTGGGCGACCGGCCCCGCCGGGGCCTGGGTGTTGTAGTACCACGGCTCGTCCAGCCCGAGCGCCGCCGAGTACGCCATCAACCAGCGCGCATCGAGGGACGTGCTGACGGCGCCCACCTCGGTGCCCACGATCTTCGCCGCAATGGACGCGCGTGCCGCGTGGGGCGGGCTCATGACGGTCGGGGAAAGTTCATGCACTCCACGAAGATCTCCTCGAAATCCGGGTGAGCCGCCAGCGAGACGTGCTCGATCCGCGCCGCCACAGTCTCGGCGCGCGTGCGCTCGGTCTCGGAGAGCAGGCAGAGCTGGGCCCCCAACGAAGCGGCATTGCCGACGTAGCGGATCCGCTCCCGCGGCAGCGGCGGAATCAGTCCGATCCTCAACGCGCTCTCGATCGAGACGTAGTTGCCGAAGCCGCCCGCCAGCATCAGCTCGGCGACCATCTCGCTCGGCACGCCGGCGACGTGCTGGAGCATCATCACGCCCGAGGCGATCGCTCCCTTCGCCAGCTGGACCTGGCGCACGTCGTCCTGGGTGAGCACGATCTCCTGGCGCGCGCCGGCCTCGCCCGGCCGGAGCACGACGACCTGACGCTCCTCGCCCCGAACGACGACGCGCTCGGAGAGCCCGGGCGGCAGCGCGTCGCGCGCCTCCACCTGGATCAGGCCCGTCCAGTCGATCACGCCGGCGTGGAGAAGACCAGCCAGCAGGTCGATGATCCCGGAGCCGCAGATGCCGAGCGCGTCGGTCTCGCCGATCGTGTGGACGCGGATGTCATCGTCGACGGTGACGCGGTCGACGGCGCCGAGCGCGCCGCGCATGCCATGGCGGATCTGGGCGCCCTCGAGCGCCGGGCCGGCGGGCGCCGAGCACGCCCAGAGTCGGTCGCGCGACCCCAGCAGCACCTCACCGTTGGTCCCGATGTCGACGGCGATACGGATCTCGGCGCTCTCGTAGATGCGCGTGGCGAGCGCGACGCCGACGGCGTCGGCGCCGACGAAGCCCGCGACCAGGGGCAGCAGACACACGCGCGCCTCCGGCGCGACCTTCAGGAAGAGCTCGCGAGCGGAGAGGGTCACCGGGTGGCGCAGCACGGGCGCGTACGGGGCGAGGCCGACGTGCGACGGGTCGATGCCGAGCAGGATGTGATGCATGCAGGTGTTGCCGACGACGACGACCTTGTAGATCCACTTCGCGAGCACCCCGGAGTCGCGGCAGATCTGCTCGATGTGCTGGTTCAGCAGGCCGACGATCCGAGTGTGGAGCTTCCGGAGGTTAGCCGGGTTGAACTGGGCGAAGGCGATGCGCGACATGAGATCGCCGCCGAACACCGCCTGGGGATTGAGGCTCGAGACCGACGCGAGCTGCTCCCCCGAATCGAGCTCGACGAGCGTGGTCACCACGCTGGTCGTGCCAATGTCGATCGCGAGCCCGAACTTCATCCCGGCGGTATCGCCGCGCTCGACCGCGAGGATCCGCTGACGGCCGGCCGCCGTGCCGCCCGAGGCGAACGTCGTCACGGTCACGCCGGCCGGATCGTCACGGAGGGCCTGCGGCAACCCCTGGAGCACCGCGGTACCGACATCGGCAGTCGTGAGGCCGACGGCCTCGAGGAGCTGCTCGAGGTCGGACGTCTGATGATGCTCCTCGCGAGGCAGCGTGACCTTGACGACCTGCTTGGCGACGCCGGAGTCGAGCGCGACCCGGCCGAGCTGCCCGGCGCCGAGGATCTGGAACGAGCGCTCCTCGAGCGGCGGGGCCGCCTGGACCGTCACGGACTCGTGGAGGAGACACTGACAGGCGAGACGATACCCCTCGCGGACGAGGTCGTCGCCGAGCTGGACCTCGTCCATGATCGTCGGCGGCGGTGGAAGGCCGGCCAGGAACTTCACGCGGCACGACGTGCACCGGCCACGGCCGCCGCAGGTCGCGGTGATGTCGACACCCGCGGCGTGCGCCGCCTTGAGAATCGTGGTTCCGGGCGCGACGGTGAGCGTCCGGCGCGCTGCGGCATCGCCAGGATCGGTGAGGATCGTCAGCGCCACGGCCATGGCCTCTCATTCTAGTGGTATGCTCGCGCCCATGGAAATAAGCGTGGAGTCGATGAGATGCATCGCCAGTCTCGGCGGGTTTGCCTGGACCGACGCCGAGCTCGAGTCGGTCCGGCCGGCCGTCGGTCGCCTCCTCGAGGCGCTCGCGCGCCTCGAGGGTCTGCCACTCGATGCGCTCGAGCCGACCACGCAGTATCGGGTGCTGTAATGGCCGCGCGAGCCGCGTCGGGCAGCGCCCCAGCGCCGCCCGGAGGCGGGCACCCGCGTGCGAGGCGAGCCTGATGGAGATGGCCTCACCGGCCGAGGCGAGCGGATCGTGACATGAGCGAGCTCTTCTGGGCGTCGATGGCCGATCTCGGGCGAATGATCGCCACGAAGGAGGTCTCGCCGGTCGAGGTCGTCCGCGCCCATCTCGACCGTATCGCCGCCCTCGACGCGAGGCTGCACGCGTTCATCACGGTGTGTGCCGACGCGGCTCTGGAGTCGGCGCGTGCGGCCGAGGCCGACTTGATGGCGGGCAGAGTCGCCGGGACGCTCCATGGCGTGCCGTGGGCGCCGAAAGACCTCTACGCGACGAAAGGTGTCCGGACGACCGGTGGCTCGAAGATCCTGCGTGACTCCGTGCCGCCGGAGGATGCGACCGTCGTGGCGCGTCTCGGCGCGGCGGGCGCGATCGTGCTCGGCAAGCTCAACATGCACGAGTTCGCGTACGGGCCCGAGGGACTGAACGCGCACTACGGCGACGCGCGAAACCCGTGGGACGCGGACGCGCATCGCATCGCTGGCGGCTCGTCCTCGGGCTCGGGAGTGGCCATCGCGGCGGGGCTGGTCCCCGGATCGCTCGGCTCGGACACGGGCGGGTCGATCCGCATCCCGGCCTCGCTCTGCGGCATCACCGGGCTCAAGCCGACCTACGGGCGGGTCAGCCGCGCGGGCGTGCTGCCGCTCTCCTGGTCGATGGACCACGTGGGACCGATGACCCGGACCGCGCGGGACTGCGCGCTGATGCTGCACGCCATCGCCGGCTACGATCCGGCCGACCCGACCACGAGCGTCCTGCCCGTGCCCGACTACGCGGCGGCGCTCACCGGCGACGTGAAGGGTCTCCGGGTGGGGCTCCTGCGCGCGCACTTCACCGACATCGCGGCGCCCGAGGTGCGCGAGGCGGTGGAAGCGGCGGCCAAGCGGCTCGAGCAGGCGGGTGCGGTGGTGGACGAGCTGAACCTGACCCAGGTGACCCACGTGGCCGCCGCCTCCTCCGCGATCGTCGCGTCGGAGGCGCTCGCGTATCACGCGACCTGGATGCGGTCGCGTCCGCAGGACTACCAACCGGACGTCAGGGAGCGACTCCGGATGGGTGCCTTCATCAGCGGCGCTCACTACGTGCGGGCCCAGCAGGTGCGCGCGCTCGTGCGCTCGGAGATCGACGCGGCTCTCGCCCGGCGCGACGTGCTTCTGGCGCCGGCGACTCCGATCCCGGCGCCGGTCCTCGGCGAGCGCGAGACGACGCTCGGCGACGGTCAGTCGGACGTGCGCTCGGCGTTGATCCGCCTCACGCGGCCGTTCAACTTCTCCGGCCACCCGACGTGCGGGGCGCCGTGTGGCTTCACCGGGACGGGGCTGCCGATCGGCCTGCAGGTCGTGGGACGGCCGTTCGACGAGGCGACGGTGCTGCGTGTCGTCGATGCTTACCAGCGACTCACGGACTGGTACACCCGCCGCCCGGTGGCCCCCTGAGCGGCGCCGGTCTCAGGAGGACCCGATGAGCGAAGCCAATGTGGACCGGCGGCTCGCGGCGCTCGAGTCACGGCTCGGCCGGCTTGAAGAGCTCCTCGCCGCCGTCAACGACAAGCTCGATCGCGCCGCGCCGAGCCAGGACGAGGCGCGGCGGGGGATCCAGGGCTGGGTGACCGAGTACGTATCGCTGCGCCTGCAAGAGCTCGTGCCCGAGACGTGCGAGCATCCCGAGCGCGAGGCGGACCAGACGGTCGCCGACGGGCCCGTGCTGCCGGGAACGGGCATTCGCTGCACGGAGGAGGTCATCCACCGGCTCGGTCGCATCCCGATCCCGTTCGTCCGCCAAATGGTGACTCAGAAGGTCGCCGAGACCGCGCGCGCCGAGAACGTGGGGCTGGTGGACGTGCCGTTCTTCGAGCGCTCGGCGACCTTCTGACAGTGCAAGCTTTCGGGGGAGGATCTCCTGAGCTTCGACCACTGGAAGGAGCACGTGCTGGGAGGGCCTCCGCTGTAGACGGCGAGCCCGTCCGCATCCCGATCGAGGATGCGATCGACCTCCACGCCTTCGCGCCGCGCGACGTGGCCTCGGTCGTCGCCGACTACCTCGAAGCGGCTCACGCCAAAGGGTTCGTCGAAGTGCGGCTAATCCACGGCCGGGGGATCGGCGTCCAGCGGAAGATCGTGCAGGCTTTGCTCGCCCGACATCCTCTCGTCGCTGCCTACGCCGACGCTCCGCCCGAGCGTGGAGGCGCGGGCGCGACGGTCGTCAGGCTCCACCCGCGCCCGAGCTGATCCCCCGGCCGGCCGGGAGCTCCAACGGGTCAGTCGCGGTCAGCGCGCAGCAGGACTTGTCGGTCGGTGAAGGACAGGACGGCGTTCGCAGTGAGCTTGAAGTCGAACGCGGCCCGGCATCGCTCGGGCGCTCGACGCACGAACGCCTCGAGCGCGAGCCGCGCCTCGGGCGTCATCCGCATTCGGCCGGTCCACTCCTCCCACTGCCGCACCTTATAGATGGCGAACTCTTCCATCACCGTCAGACCCGACGCGCGCAGGAACGCCTTCCACTCCACCGTCCGGTAGCTCCGCACGTGCGAGGGATCGCGCCGTTTCTCGACCTCGAGGATGAACGCGCTCGCCTCGGAATCGTCGTGGCCGAGGATGTCCTGCAGCAGCAACGCGCCGCCCGGGCGCAGAACCCGGTGGATCTGCCGGAGGGCGGCCCCGACATCGGCGAAGTGATGCGCGGCGGTGCGGCAGGTGACGACGTCGAATGACCCGTCGCGAAAGGGCAGGGCGCCAGCGTCCCCGGCGACGAACCCGACGTTGGCGGCGCCGCGGGCCTGCAGGTGCCCGCGCGCGGCCCTGAGCATCGGCTCGGTGAGATCGTACGCCACCACCCGCCGCGTGATGCCGGCGAACGCGAGCGCCGTGTGGCCCCCGCCCGTCGCGACGTCGAGCACGCGATCGCCGCGGCGCGCCGCGCCCCAGGCGAGCAGCCGATCCAGGTCTTCGCCGGCCGCGTGGAGGGGGCTCGTGACGTAGGCCGCCGCGCTGCCGCCGAACTGGTCCTGGACGCGGCGGGTCTGCGCCTCGCTCACTTCTTCTTCGCCCGCTCGGCGAGATGACGGAACAGGAAGTCGGCGTCCAGCGGCGAGAGGTCGAAACGGCGCGACGCCTCGTCGACGAGCTTGATGCGGTCGGCGCCGGGGTTGTCGACCAGCTGGTCCTCGATCCATTTCACGGCCTGCGTGATGGGTGCTTCGCCCGCCATGCGGGGTTCCCCCCTTGATGGGCTCACCTCGCGGCCTCGCCCCGCGATCGTCGGTCACCGCCAGTGGGCGAGTCCCCGGCGATTCCGGGGTTGCCGTCGCGGAACCTCGGCGATGCCACGCCGAGCGCCAGCAGAAGTGTAGCAGTGGTGAGGACGATCAGCAGCAGCATCGCGGCGACGGCCACCCGCAGGCCGGAGTCGTGCCCGCGTTCACGGCGCACCCGATCGGAATGGCCTGCTCGGGCCAGTCCAATTGGCCCTTGACGGGGTGCTGATTCAAGCCAAAATGGCTTGCCAGGAGAACTGGGTGAACATCCCGCTCGATCGCGACAAACCCACGGCCTTGCCGCGTCAGATCCAGGCGCACCTGGAGCGACTGATCCACGAGCGGCTGCTGGCCCCGGGGATGAAGCTCCCGGCCACGCGTGAGCTCGCGCGGCAGCTCGGCGTCAATCGCGGCACCGTGGCCCTCGCGTACGAGGAGCTGGTCGCGACCGGCTGGGCTCGCGCCCACGTCGGGCAGGGGACCTTCGTCGCCGAGCGGCCCGCGAGCGGCGCCGTGCCGGTGACGTTGCCCGCCGCGGCGCCCGTCGCGCTCGACTGGTCCGGGCTCTTCTCGCGCAACGCGCAGATCCTGGGCGCCGACGACGAGCGCTCGCGGGCCGTGACGCCCATCCCGTCGAGCGGCGCGATCGTGTCGTTCGCGGGCGGCATGCCGGACAGCGGGCTCTTCCCGACGGACGCGTTTCGGCGCGTGCTGAACCAGGTGATCCGCGAGGAGGGCGCCTCGCTCCTGCAGTACTATCCGGCCGGCGGCTATCCTCCGCTCCGGCAGTACCTGTCGACATACCTCTTGCGGTTCGGCCTCGAGGCGCGCCCGGACGAGATCCTCATCGTCAACGGCTCGCAGCAGGGATTCGATCTGATCGCGCGGACCCTGATCGATCCGGGCGACTTCGTGGCCATCGAGCAGCCGACGTACCCGCGCGCCATGCAGGTGTTCCGGTCGTTCGGGGCCCAGCTCCTCAGCGTGCCCTGGGACGACGCCGGGCCGCGGGCCGAGGTTTTCGAGCGGCTCCTCGAGCGCCACACGCCGAAGCTCTTCTACTGTCAGCCGAGCGCCCACAATCCGACGGGATTGGCCGTAGCCCCGGAGATCGGACGGCGGCTCCTCGCGGCGGCGGCGCGCCACCAGGTGCCGATCGTCGAGGACGGATTCGATGGCAGCCTCTACTACGGCGACGCGCCGACGCTACCGCTCAAGGCCGTCGACCGCGGCGGGGTCGTCATCTACATCGGCACGTTCTCGAAGATCCTTTTCCCGGGGCTGCGGCTCGGCTGGCTCGTCGGCCCTCCGCCGATCCTCGAGCGGCTCCAGGCGGCCAAGCAGCTCGCCGACCTCCACACGAGCGCACTCATCCAGGCGGCGGTGCATCGCTTCTGCGAGCGCAAGCTGCTCGACCGTCACGCGACACGCGTCGCGACGGAGTACGCCCGGCGTCGCTCGATGCTGCTGGCGGCGCTGCGGCGACGCATGCCGCCGGAGGTCACCTGGACCGAGCCCCAGGGGGGATTCTCGCTGCTGCTCACGCTGCCGGCGGGCATGGACGCCGGGGCCCTGCTCCGGCAGGCGATCGAGCGGGGCGTCGCCTTCACACCCGGCGCGCCCTTCTTCGTCGACGGCGGCGGCCAGCGCACGCTGCGGCTCTCGTTCTCATCGGTGGCGGCCGGGCGGATCGACGAGGGCGTCCGGCGACTGGCCGAAACGATCAAGTCCGCGCGCAGCCGGCACCGCGGCCCGGACCGGGTCGAGCGCGCAGCGGTGCCGGTGGTGTAAGCCCTGGGGCTCGGAGGTAGAGCGTCGAGAGCCCGAACGTCGGGCGCCGGAGCCCTGCGGACCGGGGAGGTAGAGCATCGAGAGCCCGAACGTCGGGCGCCGGAGCCCT
>Ga0066710_100007418_pt1 | contig 10465 bp, 9 predicted proteins | sample GraSoiAngelo_159_FD_79666 | JGI IMG/M metagenome (GOLD analysis project Ga0066710, IMG submission 79666) | Grasslands soil microbial communities from the Angelo Coastal Reserve, California, USA - 14_1009_16_40cm | ecosystem: Environmental > Terrestrial > Soil > Grasslands | place: USA...
GCGAGGCCGTTCACGTTGTCCGTCAGGTCACGCCAGACGCCGGCCGCGCCGGGCACCTTCGCCTGTCCGCCGAGCTTACCCTCCGTTCCGACCTCGCGCGCCACGCGCGTTACCTCGCCGGCGAAGGCGTTGAGCTGATCCACCATCGTATTGATGGTGTTCTTGAGCTCGAGGATCTCGCCGCGTACGTCGACGGTGATCTTGCGCGACAGGTCGCCGCGGGCGACGGCGGTCGTCACGTCGGCGATGTTGCGCACCTGCACGGTGAGGTTTCCGGCCATTGCATTGACGTTTCCCGTCAGGTCCTTCCACGTGCCACCGACGCCCGGCACACTCGCCTGACCACCCAGCCGCCCCTCGGTGCCGACCTCGCGCGCCACGCGACTCACCTCGTCGGCGAAGACACGCAGCTTCTCGACCATGTTGTTGATCGTGTCCTTGAGGTCGAGCACTTCGCCACGAACCTCGACAGTGATTTTCTGCGACAAATCGCCGTTGGCCACCGCGGTTGTCACCAGCGCGATGTTACGGACCTGATTCGTCAGGTTCGCCGCCATGAAGTTCACGTTGTCCGTGAGATCCTTCCACGTGCCGCTGACGCCCTGCACGCTGGCCTGCCCGCCGAGTATGCCTTCGGTGCCCACCTCGCGGGCTACGCGGGTCACCTCCGAGGCGAAGGCGGAAAGCTGGTCGACCATCGTGTTGATCGTGTTCTTGAGCGCGAGCACCTCTCCTTTCGCCTCGACGGTGATCGTGCGCGACAAATCACCTTTGGCGACCGCGGTCGTCACGTCGGCGATGTTGCGCACTTGGCCCGTCAGGTTGTTCGCCATTGCGTTGACGTCGTCGGTCAGATTCTTCCAGGTGCCCGCGACGCCCGGCACGTTGGCCTGGCCGCCGAGTACCCCCTCGGTGCCGACCTCGCGCGCGACGCGAATGACTTCGCCGGCGAACGCGTTGAGCTGATCGACCATCGTGTTGATCGTGTTTTTGAGCTCGAGGATCTCGCCGCGCACGTCGACCGTGATCTTGCGCGACAGGTCGCCCTTCGCCACCGCTGTAGTGACGTCGGCGATGTTGCGGACCTGATTCGTCAGGTTCGCCGCCATGAAGTTCACGTTGTCCGTGAGATCCTTCCACGTGCCGGCGACACCGGGCACGTTCGCCTGGCCGCCCAGTATGCCTTCGGTGCCCACTTCGCGCGCGACACGAGTTACTTCGGCCGCGAATCCCGACAACTGATCGACCATCGTGTTGATCGTGCTCTTGAGCTCCAGCACCTCGCCCTTCGCTTCCACCGAGATCTTCTGCGACAGGTCGCCATTGGCGACGGCTGTCGTAACGAGCGCGATGCTGCGAACCTGATTGGTGAGGTTCGACGCCATCGCGTTCACCGAATCGGTCAGATCCTTCCACGTTCCGCCGACGCCCGGCACGTTGGCCTGCCCGCCGAGCACGCCCTCCGTACCCACCTCCCTCGCCACGCGCGTCACCTCGGACGCGAAGCCGTTGAGCTGGTCGACCATCCGGTTGACGGTGGATCCGATGCGGAAGAACTCTCCCTGGACCTGCTTCCCCTCGATTTCCAACTCCACTTTCTGCGACAGATCGCCTTCGGCCACCGCTTTGATCACGCGCGACACTTCCGATGTCGGCTGCGCGAGATCGGAAATGAGCGTGTTGACGGATTCGATGGCCGTGCTCCACTGGCCTGCTGCGCCCGGCAGCAACGCGCGATCGCGCATCTTTCCTTCGCGACCCACCGAACCGCTCACGCGGACTAGCTCCTCGACGAGGCGCTCCTGCTTGCCGACGACACTATTGAAGGCGTCGATGATCTCCGCCATCAGCGGATCACCGTTCGGCCTGAGCTGCACGGTGAAGTCACCCGCGCTCACGGCGCGAAGTCCCGCCAGCAAGCGAGTCAGCGACCGCTCGCGCGATATGCGGCGGTCGCGTACGGCGCCAACGGGCACTTCCACATCCGCACCGCCGGCTACCGTCGCGCGCCCGCCGTTTCGCTTTCGCGCATTGGGCGACTTCTTCCGTCGTGTTACGCTGCCTGTCCCGCGGCTGCCTGGAATGGGGGACTCTTGCTCGAGGATCTCTGGACTTTTGCCGACGCCCACGAGTCCGCTCCTGACAATAGGGTGTGTAGTGCCAGCGGCCGCGCGTTTTCCGCGCAGCCTGTGAGGTAAATCTCATTGCGTTTGTGCAAGAACCGGACACAAGCAAAACGACCGCCCGTGGCGGCCGTTTGCATTGCTCGACATTCGTAACGCGCTTCTACTTGGCTGGCGGTCGCATCGCAGTCACGTCCAGCGCCGCACGCAACCCCGCAGTGACCTTGGCGAGCTCGTCGTCGGCCCAGAAGTGCATGAACAGCAGCCGCGGCGCCTCGCCGAGCAGATGGCTGTGCAGGGCGGTGACCGCGATGCCGTGATCGCGCAGGGCGCGAATCACCGGATTCACCTCCTTCGCGAGGAGCACAAAGTCGCCTGTGGCGACCGCCCGGCCGGAACCGGTCGGTTGAATGTTGAGCGCGGTCGCAACCCCCATCGACGGTGGCACATCGACACCATCATCGGTGATCCGTTCCGGCCGCGGCACGCTCACTTGGTACACGCCGCCATTCGGTTTGCCTGCGTAGCCGAGCGTGCGCGCGACCGCAAGCGTGTCCATATCGAGCGTCGCAGGTGCTCCGGCGGCGGGCGCCGTCAGCGGCGTGTGGCTCGATGCCAACGCGTCGTGAATGGTCTGCGCGATCCGCGCTTCGTCGCCGCGCGCCATGATGTGCATGTACATCACGTGCGGCAATTCGTTGAGGACGTGGTTGTGCAGTGCGGTCTGCTCGACTCCACCCTGTTGCAGCCGCGACATCATGGCCGGCACCTCGTCGTCCGTCAGCACGAGGTCGCCCATCGCCATTGCTTGACCCTGTCCGACACGCTTGAAGGCGACCCACGATCCCAGCGCGAGGGCCGGCTTCAGTCGCGTACTCGCTACCGTCACCGACAGGTCCGAGCGGGGAAAAGAGTACTTCTGTACCGCGCCGGGCTGCGCCGCGCCAACGCGGCCTAGTGCGCGATCCACGGCCGACCAACTCTCGGCACTTTGCTGAGCTGCGATATCCGCCGGCAGGAGAGCGGCTACCGCCATCGCCGACATGAGGAACACCAATCGAGCCGAAGCGCTCATTTGATTCTCCCGATATTTCCAACTAGCAAACGCACCGGAATGCCGCCGTTGCGCGTTCGAAACCGTTCAGCCAGCTCGAATCCGAGCTGCCGATCGAGACGCGGCTCTGCCGATAGAATCCCTATCGACCATTCTGGTCGAGCGCGACGAAGCACGTGACCGAGCTGCGCGTACAGATTCCGTAGGCGGTCGATCTCACCTATCCGCACGCCGTAGGGCGGGTTTGTAGCGATCAGCCCCGGCCCATCGGCGGGCTCGAGCGCCGAGATCGCGCGCGTCGCCAGCTCGACGTCGCGCGTGACGCCGGCTCGCTCCGCATTTGTCCCTGCCGCAGCAATCGCGCCTTCGTCGCGGTCGGCGCCCGCGATACGTACCGGCGATGCGGCGATCTGTGTCCGCTCGGCCTCGGCGACAAGGCGCTGCCATAGGTCGCCGTAGTGTCCCGGCCAGTGCAGAAAGGCGAACCGGCGGTGCAAGCCGGGAGCGATGCGCCTGGCGATCAGCGCCGCTTCAATGAGAATGGTGCCGGCCCCGCACATTGGGTCGGTCAATGGCATGTCTCCGCGCCACCCGCAAGCCAACAGCATTGCGGCGGCCAGCGTCTCCCGAAGCGGAGCTTTCGCGACCGCCCGCCGGTAGCCACGCAGATGCAGCAGCGCTCCGGAGCTGTCGGCGCTCACGGTGCACACGTCGCGCAGAACCCGGACGACGAACAGCTGCTCCGCCTGCGTCTCCTGCTCGCGCTCCTCGACGTCGTCTTGCGACTGAGAGGAGTATCGGCTGGCCGCGCGAAGCGTTCGGTCGATCGACTGCGCCAAACGCTCGGCGACGGCGTCGCTGTGGTAGAGCTTGGACTTTCTGCACGTTACGCGAAACGCCACCGGCGATCCCGGCGCGATGACGCGGCCCCACGGGATCCGCCGCGCGTGCCGCTCGAGCTCGTAGAATGTCCGGGCGTGAAACTCAGCGATCCGGACCACGACCCGGCTGGCAGTGCGCAGCCAAAGATTCGCGCGCACCAGCGACTCCGCGTGGCCGGCCCATGAAACGCCGCCATCCTCGAGCGCGCCGGTGATGCCGAGCCCATGGAGCTCCGCCGCGGTGATCGGCTCGAGCCCCGGCGCGGTGATGGCAAAGCACGACAATTCGCCGGCGGTCACTCCGCTCGTTGACGCATGGCCGTCTCGCGACGAGTTGACTAGAGACTTAGCGCATCCGATACCGAACGGCTACGAGCGTCGGCCAAACGACGAGGCGTCTGTCCGACCCGGGGCACCAGTTTGCCACTCTGACGCAGCGATTGCACTCTGGCGGCGCCGCGGGTCCGTTTCCTGCGCGCAGTGCTCGGGATGCCATCGCAGACTCTCCGGACCAAGGCACGGCGGCTGCTCGTCGAGCGCTTTGGTCATGTCGATTTTCAGCAGGGGCAGTGGGAGCCGATCGAAGCCGTTCTCAACGGCGAGGACGCGCTCGTCGTCATGCCCACGGGCAGCGGAAAGTCGATCGTGTATCAGCTGCCAGCGTTGATGCTGCCTGGGCTGACGGTCGTCGTCAGCCCGCTCATCGCGCTCATGAAGGACCAGCAGGACAAGCTCGCGGCGCAGGGTGTCGACGCCCTCGCCATGCATTCGCACCTGTCCGGCAGCGAAGCACGCGATCTCGCGCAACGCGTCGAGGAGGGCAGCGGCGAGATGCTCTACTTGACGCCCGAGCGATTCAAGGACCGCGACTTCTTCGAGCGTCTGTTGACGCGCACGGTGAGCCTGTTCGTGATCGACGAGGCGCACTGCGTGAGCCAATGGGGTCACGATTTTCGCCCGGACTACCTGACGTTGGGCTCCGTTGTGCCTCGACTCGGGCGGCCGCCGATTCTCGCGCTCACCGCCACGGCGACGGCCGAGGTGCGCGAGGACATCAAGCGACAGCTCGGCATGCGCGACCCGCACGTGACCGTGACCGGCTTCGCGCGCCCGAATCTGCGCTTCGAGGTCAAGCGGACGGTTACACCCGCGCTCAAGGACGCGGCGCTGACCGATCTGCTGCGAGACAGTCCCGGCGTTGGCGTCGTGTACGTCGCGACCGTGCGCGAAGCCGAGCGGCTCTACGAACAGTTTGCGCCGCATTTCTCCGTCGGGTTGTACCACGGCAAGATGGCCGCGGCCGATCGAAAGGAGATGCAGGACCGATTCATGGCCGACGAGTTCAAGGCGATGATCGCGACGAACGCATTCGGTCTGGGCATCGACAAAAGCGATCTGCGCTTCGTGATCCACTACCATTTCCCCGGATCCGTCGAGTCCTACTATCAAGAAGCCGGGCGCGCCGGGCGCGACAACTTGCCGGCGACGTGCACGCTCTTCTATCGGGTCGAGGACAGCCGGGTGCAATCGTACTTTCTCGGCGGCAAGTATCCCGACGTGGAGGAAGCCGCGCGCGTCGCGATCGTGCTCGAGCAGGTTCCAATCGGCGAGACGGTCCTGCGCGACGATCTCGCGGAAAAATCCGGAGTGGCGCGGCGTAAGGCGCGCATCGTGTTGGTCCTCCTCAAGCGACACGGTCTGGTGCGCGAATATCGCGGCGGAAGCTGGGAGCGGTTGCGAAGCCAGCTCACGTCGGTGGATTTGAGTGCAGACCTGACCGACTACGAGCACCGCCGGCTTCAGGACCGAGCCAAGCTGCGCGCGATGATCGCCTACTGCCAAAGCATTCAGTGCCGCACTCGTTTCATACTCGACTACTTCGGCGAGCGCGTCGATCCGAGTTGGGAGTGCGGCGTCTGCGACGTCTGCGACGGCGGCATCGGCATGGTGCAGCGGCGCCCGGAGCGCGCGCTGGCCTGATAGGCGGGGCTTCGTCGCCGCTGTGTCAGGGGCGAGTTATCATCATGCGTCGGCATTCCCGCCACGATGACCTTGACCCTTCCGCTTCCCCAGTTGCTCGAGCAGCGGTACTTCGACAACTCGCTTCGTAATTGGCTCATCGCGGCGGCCATAGCGGCGGCGCTGCTCCTCAGTCTTCTCATCGTTCGGCGCGTGCTGGTCGCCCGCCTGGGAGTCATCGCTGCGCGCACAACGAACAAGGTGGACGACCTGTTCGTCGAGCTGCTGGCGCGCACCCGCAGCTACGTGCTGCTGTTCGTCGCGGTCGCCCTCGCCAGCCGATGGGTGGTTTTGCCGGAGCGGCTCGATCATCTCATCGGCACCGCAGCGAAGCTCGTGCTGTTACTGCAGACCGCGCTGTGGGGAAGCGCGGCGATCGCGTTCTGGGTGCAAGGCTATCTGGAGCGCCCCGCGACGTCCGGCGATCGCGGCGGCATCGCGATGATCAGAACGCTCGGCGTTGCCGGCAAGGTGATCATCTGGCTGTTGATCGGGTTCTCCGCGCTCAGGGCGGTCGACGTCGACGTCACGCCGCTCATCACCGGTTTGGGGATCAGTGGCATCGCCGTCGCGCTGGCGGTGCAGAACATCCTCGGCGATCTCTTCGCGGCGCTGGCGATCGTGTTCGACAAGCCGTTCGACGTCGGGGATACGATCGTCGTCGACCAAATCACCGGCACCGTCGAGCACATTGGCCTCAAGACCACGCGGCTTCGCAGCATCAGCGGCGAGCAGGTCATCGTCGGCAACGCGGACCTGCTCAAGAGCCGGCTGCGCAACATGCGCCGGATGTATCAGCGGCGCGTCGTGTTCAGCGTCGACGTCGTGTACGGTACGCCTTCCGAAACGCTGGCGCGGCTGCCGTCACTGCTCAAGGAGATCGTGTCGGCGCAAAGCCCCGTGAAGTTCGACCGCAGTCACGTGGCGAGCTTTGGCGAGTCGGCAATTCGTGTCGAGACCGTGTACTTCGTTCTCGACCCGGATTACGCGCGCTATATGGACGTGCAGCAGGGGATCAACCTCGAGATCGTGCGGCGGTTCGACGCCGAGCAGATCGAATTCGCCTTCCCGACGCGACGGGTCGTCGTGCAAGACGATCGCGCGGCCGCGCGCTGAGTCTGGGTCTCAGAGCAGTGCTTTGATCCACCCGCCGTCCACGGCGATCGACTGCCCGGTGATGTAGCTGGCGCGCTCCGACGCCAGGAACGCCGCGAGCGCGGCAAGCTCCTTCGGCTGGCCGAGCCGGCGCATCGGAATCTCTCGCTCGAATCGCGTGAGAACGTCACGCGGTGTAATGCCTTCTTTCGTCGCCGTGGCCTGCGCCAACTCCTCGACCCGCTCGGTGCGCGTGTATCCTGGCAGAATGCTGTTCACCGTGACACCGTGCGCCGCCACCTCGTTGGCCAGCGTGCGCGCGAATCCGGTAACCGCGGCGCGGATACTGTTCGACAACATGAGATTCTCGACCGGCTGCTTCGCGGCAATCGAGTTCACGTTGATGATCCGCCCCCACGCGCGATCTTTCATGCCCGGCAGAACGGCACGTGTCAGCTCGACCACGCTGCGGAGCGTGAGATCGACCGTCCGCTGCCATGCCGTCCAGTCGTGGCTCTCGAACGTTCCGGCAGGCGGGCCACCGGCGTTCGTGACCAGGATGTCGACGCGGCCGTGTTGTCGCAGCGCCTCCCCCGTCACCCGCTCCACACCAGCTGGGTCGGCGACATCGGCGACGACAGCGCGTACGTCAACCCCGGTGGCGCGCACGATCTCCTCACGTGCCGTGTTGAGATCGTCGGCGCCACGGGCACAGATGACCAGCGTGGCGCCCTCGCGCGCGAGCTCGAGCGCGATTGCGCGGCCCAGTCCGCGACTCGCCGCGGCAACGAGCGCCACCTTCCCGGCGATGCCGAGGTCCACGCGCTATTTCCGGAGGTACGCGTCGGTCTTGTTGAGCCAGTCCTCCCGCGGCGGGCTGAAGACATCGATGTCGAGCGTGTCCTCCAGCGCTTCCGCCTTGTGCGGCACGTTGGACGGGATGTGGAGCACTTCCCCGGCTTTCACGAGAACTTCCTGGAGCTGATCCTCGCCGATCCAGAAACGGAGCACGCCCTCGAGAATGTAGGTGATCTGCTCATTCTCGTGCGCGTGCTTCGGCACGATGCATCCTTTCTTGAGATACACGTGCGCCAGCATGATGCGCTCGCCGGTGATCAATTTGCGGTCGAGCATCGGTGAGACGGTCTCACGTGGGACATGATCCCACCGGTACCAAGTCACGGACTGCGATGTGGGCGTTGTCATGCGCGAATGTGGGAGAGGTGAAGGGGCGAGGCCGGAGCGCGGGTCAGGCACTGCGCCGGAATCTCGAGAACGGTGGCCGTGGTGTCGGTAAGCCTGCGCCGAAAGGCGATGTCGGGCAAGGCCGCGGCGTGTTGAGGCACATCTTGAGCCGTTCGACTTGACGTGCGGGGCGTCGACAGAAACATTTGTCGCGGGACATCGCGCCCGAGTTCGATCTTCTCGTTGCGCCCGCGTTCGCCGCGGCTCGCTTCCGTTTTCCCTCCTTATCCCAGAAAGCGCAGATTCGACCGGTGATGATACCGCACGATTCGGGGCCGGCATCGAATGGTCCCCTCAGCGCGGAGGTCGTCGAGCAGGTCACGGCGGCGATCACTCGGTACGTCGAGGCGCCGACGCCACCGAACGGCGACGACTTGCGCGGCGCATTGCGCAGCATGACGCAGGAAGCCCGGCACAACGCCATGGCGCCCGAAAACGTCCTCGTGGTGCTCAAGGACATCTGGTATGCGCTACCGGCTGTCCGAGGATCGAAGGATCAGGAAGAACGCGTGCGGCTGCTTCAGCAGGTTGTGACGATGTGTATCAAAGAGTATTTCGATTAAGAACCCAGCCGGGCCGTCATCTCCAATTTGACGTTGCCTTTGAGCGCCCTCGACACCGGACAGCCGACGAGCGTCGCCGAGGCAATCCGCTGAAAGGCCGGGTCGTCGATGCCGGGAACATTTGCCTGGACGTCGAGATGCATCGTCGTGATCGTGTATTGATCGTTGACTTTCTCCACGGTGCAACGTGCCGTCGTGTCGACGCTCGACGGTGGCGTGCCGTTCTTTTCGAGGGCACCACTTAGCGCCATGCTGTAGCACGACGCCTCGGCCGCGGCGAGTAGGTCCTCCGGGTTGAGACCAGTCGCCTGCTCGAATCGGGAACCGACGGTGTAATTGCCACCGAGTCCGGCAGCGCCGCTGAAACTACCATTGCCGGTCTTGAGACCACCTTTCCATGTCGCGCTCGCGGTGCGTGTAGGCATTGGCGTTGGGTCGAGTGTTCGGGCGGGTCAGCTGACGCGTGTAATGTAGCCGGCAAGATTGGACGACGACGCTCGCGGTGCGACCGTTGCGGATAACCATGGCCGGCGCTCGCCTATGTTTCAACGATGGCGTTGACTGAGGCCGACCTCGACAATCTGCTTTCGACGCCTCGCCACGAGACGGTGGCAGCGCTCGAAGCGTGTCCCGGCGACGTCATCGTGCTCGGCGCCGGCGGCAAGATGGGACCAACGCTGTCGCGGATGGTGGCGCGCGCCGCCGGCGGTACGCGCCGCGTCATCGCCGTGTCGCGCTGGTCGTCTCCGGCGGCGGAGCGCGCGCTCAACGAAGCGGGTGTCGAGACGCTGCATTGCGATCTGCTGGACCAACGCGCCGTCGATGCGTTGCCCGATGCGGACAACGTGATCTTCATGGCTGGTCAAAAATTCGGTACGGCCGACGCGCCCGCGATGACCTGGGCGATGAATACCATCGTGCCAGCACATTGTACGGAGCGCTACCGGCAAGCGCGCATCGTGGCGTTCTCGACGGGTAACGTATACGCGCTCTCGTCCATCGACTCGGACGGCTCACGTGAGGATGACGCGTTCGGTCCGATCGGTGAGTACGCCGCATCATGCGTCGGCCGCGAGCGTTTGTTCGAGCTTTCGGCCGCCCGGTTCGGCACGCGCGTGGGGATCGTTCGCCTCAACTACGCGATCGATGTGCGGTATGGGGTGCTGGTCGACATTGCAGTACGGGTCCAGCGCGGAGATCCGGTTACGCTCGACATGGGCTACGTCAACGTCATATGGCAGGGCGACGCGAACCGGATTGCGATCGAGTGCCTTCCGCGCGCCGACTCGCCGCCGTTCGTCGTCAACGTCACGGGCGCCGAGCGCATCCCCGTGCGCAAGGTCGCCGAGTGGTTCGGTGCGCGTTTCGACAAGCCGCCGAGGTTTATCGGTGCCGAGCGCGGTGACGCACTGCTCACCAACACCGGTAAAATGCGCGCCAACTTTGGGCCGCCGGAGATGACCGTCGACCGTATGTTGGAAATGA
>Ga0066710_100007420_pt1 | contig 10464 bp, 6 predicted proteins | sample GraSoiAngelo_159_FD_79666 | JGI IMG/M metagenome (GOLD analysis project Ga0066710, IMG submission 79666) | Grasslands soil microbial communities from the Angelo Coastal Reserve, California, USA - 14_1009_16_40cm | ecosystem: Environmental > Terrestrial > Soil > Grasslands | place: USA...
CCTCGACTCGAACGTCGAAGGCAACGATCGCGAGGATCGCGAACTCACTTCGCGGTTATATGGTGGAGATGGACGCGTCCGGATCCGTCAGGAGTTGCTGCTTGGCGTCGGAGGGTTCCGCGCCTTGAGAGCAATGGGCGTCACCCCCGGTGTGCTTCACCTCAACGAAGGACACAGTGGATTTGCCGTGCTCGAAGCGATTTACACCCGCATGCAAGACGAAGGATTGAGCTTTGACGCTGCAGCGGCCCGCGTCTCGCGGGAAGTGGTCTTCACCACGCACACACCGGTGCCCGCCGGCCACGATCGGTTCAACGCTCATCTCATCGAGGAGCATCTTGGACCTTTGCGCGTGTTGCTCGGCCTCTCCCAGGAAAGGCTAATGGCTTTCGGACGTGAAAATCCGAGCAACCCCCATGAGGAGTTTTGTATGACAGTCTTGGGTTTGAAACTGTCACGGCGCGCGAATGCCGTCTCGGCTCTGCACGGCGAGGTCAGCCGCTCGATGTGGACAGCGCTGTATCCCGGCAAGCCCGAGGACGTGGTCCCCATCGGACACATTACGAATGGCGTGCATGTGCCTTCCTGGTTGGCGCCTCAAATGGCCCGTCTCTACGACCGCCATTTCGGCACCGGTTGGCGCGAGCGCACTGGTGACGCCGGAATCTGGGAGGGAATTGAAAGCCTCGACGATGCCGAGCTCTGGGAGACGCATCTGAGCCTGAAATTGCAGCTTCTCGAATTTGTGCGAGGCCGCGCAGTGGAACAGGGGAAGCGCCGCGGCGAGCCGCAGGAAACGCTGCAAAGACTTGGCCGCGTGCTCAGTCCGGATGTGTTGACCATCGGATTTGCCCGCCGGTTTGCTACTTACAAAAGGGCCGATTTGATCCTGGTGGATATTGAGAAGCTGGCCTCGATGGTCAATGACCCGAAGAGTCCGGTGCAATTCGTCTTTGCCGGTAAAGCGCACCCGCTCGATGAGCCGGGTAAGCGGATGTTGCAAGAGGTTTCACAGTTGATGCGCAACCCGCAGTTCGCCGACAAGTTTGTGTTCCTCGAGGATTACGACATCAACGTCGGACGTCATCTCGTACAGGGTGTCGATGTGTGGCTGAACAATCCCCGCAGGCCGCTGGAGGCATCCGGTACTAGTGGTCAAAAAGTCGTCTTGAATGGTGGTCTCAACCTTTCGATTTTGGACGGATGGTGGGCCGAAGCTTACGACGGACTGAACGGCTTTGCGATCGGTAATGGCAGAACGCACTCCAATACCGAGCTTCACGATCTTCGAGACGCCGATGACTTATATCGCGTTCTCCGGGAAAAGGTGATTCCACTTTACTATGATCGCGACCATGATGGCCTGCCGCGTGGTTGGATCAAGCGCATGAAACGAACCATCCGAACGTTGGGTTGGCGATTCAATGCCGACCGAATGGTCATGGATTACACGCTCAAGTGTTACATCCCCGCCGCGTGTGGTACATCGAGCGACATGAGGTCGAGACGGTGATACGTTATCCGTTAGCGTTTCCGTGCATTGTCCTCCCTCATCCAATCTTGCGGGATTCATAGCAAGAAGTGAGCGGTGCGGATTACGCTAGCGAGATTCACACAAGCGGCCCAGCTTCAAAAGTGCACGATCCAGTTCTTCGGACCACGTCCTGCCACAGTTCAGCCGGATGTAGTTCCGAAACTTGCCGCTCGGAGAAAAGATTGGCCCGGGCGAAATAGTGATTCCTTCTGCCAATGCAGCACGGTATACCGAGACTGAATCTGTATTCTTGGGTAACTCGACCCACAGGACATAACCGCCTGCCGGCCGCGACACGCATGTTCCTTCAGGGAAGTACTTGGCGACGGCCTGACTGACCATTTGCACCTGCTGTTCAAACGCGACCCTCAAATTGCGGACGTGGCGATCGTATCCACCGGACTCCATGAACTCGGCAATCGCGAGTTGTAACAGAGAAGGGCTAGCCAGATTTGTAAGCAACTTCAGCCGCTCAATTCCCGCATGGTAACGACCTCCTTGAACCCACCCGATCCTCAATCCCGGTGCGACGGTCTTGGAAAAGGATCCACAGAGCATCACCAGTTCCTGGCGGTCAAATGACTTTGCGGTTCGTGGCCGATTGGTGTCGAACGCGAGGTCACCATAGACGTCATCTTCGATGAGTGGAATTTCGTGCCGCGCGAGTAAATCGACGAGAGCGCGTTTCTTGTCATCGGTAAGGATATACCCCAACGGATTCTGACAATTCGTCATCGTAATGTACGCGCGCACTCGGTGCTTTTTAATCGATTCTTCCAGAAGCTCGAGATTCACTCCTGTTCGGCAGTGTGTCGGAATTTCGATGGCCTTCATTCCCAGCGAGTCGATCGCTTGGAGTACCCCAAAGTACGTTGGGCTCTCGGTCACAATTACATCGCCCGACTTGCCGATCGTGCGGAGGCAAAGATTGAGGGCCTCCAGCGCACCGCACGTAATGATCAAATCCCGCGGTGAGAAATTGCAGCCATGTTCAACCGAACGTTTGGCAATCTGCCGGCACAGAGCAGGAATTCCGGGCGGCACGTCGTAGTTCGTGCTGTGAGCTGGATTCCGCCGCGAGATGCGCCGGATGATTGTGTTCAGAGCGCGGTTGGGCATGCGGTCGGGACTCGGACACGCTGCGCCCAGCGGAAATTTGACCGGACGCCCACACGTCCGCAGGACCTCTACGACAAGGTCCCCGATACTGATGGCCTTCGGCCTTGGCTCGGATGGCCGGTAGGCCGGCTCCGGACTCAAATTCTGCGCCTGCTGCTTCACATAAAACCCGGATTTCGGCCTCGCCTCGATCCATCCGCGATTCTCCAGCCAAAAGTAGGCTTGCAACACGGTTGAGATGCTCACGCCTTGCTGGCGGCTCAGATCACGAATGGATGGTATTGGATCCCCCAAACGGAATGCCCCATGCTGAATCTGGCCTTCCAGGCCCTGAGCCACTTTGAGGTACAACGGCAGTTTCGATTTAGAGCTGTTCATGGCGGGTACGTTAACACAGTTCAACGTCAGAAATAACTGTACTGGTCACAATTCACGATAAGTGAGTCTGTTATGTATGCAGTAGTTTCTTCTACAATTTTCCCATCATCGCTCCCGGGAGCGCGATCACAAAGGCGGACACGGCTGCGAGCCAACCACTCGCGATGGGTCGTGAATTCGAAAGGAGGAAGTGATGCGTTCTGCGATGAACATGGTCGTTTCCAGCTTCCTGGTGCTGCTGTTGCCGGCTGGGCCGTCCGAAGCCCAGTCTCGTTCGGGTCTGGCCGTGAGTGGCCGGGTAAGCTTTCTCGGCGCTGCGCAACCCATTGGCGCGATTCGTGTGGAGCTTCAGAGGCTTGGCCTAACGATCCAGGAACAAGTTTCGTTTGATGACCGATTCGAGTTTTCGGAGGTGTTGCCTGGATCCTACACTGTAGTTATCCACGCCGCAGATTATGCAACTGTCACCCGGGACATCCAGGTGCCGGGCGACTACGAGGTTCGCGTGCAGCTTCGACCTAGTCGAGGCGTTGAGGCAGAAGATTACCGGACAGCGTCCGTAGCTGAATATCAAGTTCCCGGTTCGGCCCGGCGTCAATTCAAGAGCGCTCAAAAGAAGCTTCGTAGAAACGACTGTGCCGGTGCGCTCGAGGACCTTAGTAAGGCAATAGAAATCTTTGCGGCATACGCCGATGCACGCAATGCCATGGGCAATTGTTACGTTGTTCTAAAAGACCTGAAACTTGCCGAAGAGGCGTTCAAACAGGCGGTGTCTCTGAGCTCTTCCGTATATCCGGCGCTTAACCTGGCCGACCTCTATTCTCGCCAAGGCAGGATGCCGGAAGCTGAGGAAGTCCTGACAAAGGCAATCCGACGGAGTCCGTCGGAAGGTGACGGATATTACGGTTTGGCCCTGATCCGTTTCGAACAGGGTCGCCTTGAGGAGGCCGCGCAACTGTGTCTCCAGGCTCATCAACATCCACATCGTGTTGCCGATGTTCATTTATTGCTCGGAAAGATCTATTTGCGCCAGGGGACACCACTGTCCGCTGTCCACGAACTTCGGTTGTATGTCGCGGAGGCGAAACCGAACCCGGTGCGGGATCGCGTCATGAAGTTATTGGAAGATACGAAGTAAAAGAAAACGCGGGCTAAAGCCCGCGACTACACTCAAGGATCATGTGGAGGCCTGAATGTAGCCGCGGGCTTTAGCCCGCGTTTTCTTTTGCCGTTCCTGAGTTACCTATGGGGCCTTGGCGATCCCTTCGCGTTCTCCGTCAAAGGTATAGCCGGTGATGACCGAATTCAATGGAGCGGTCCCCACCTTCTGTGCGGTGGAGCGAAGCTGTGTGCGGATGTTTTCGACACCCGATTGTCCGGCTTGCATCATACGGGCGACAACACCGGCAATATGCGGGGCGGCCATACTCGTTCCATAGTACCGAATCGTTCCCCCGCCAAGCTTCAGCGACAGAATGCCGAGCGGAACTGCGGCGCATGAAGAGTTGAGATCTTCCTTGTCCTCGCCAGGCGCCGACACCGTCACGCCGACTCTGGTCGTCGGATCGAAGCGGCCATCCGTCGTGAAGTAGGACGCTGTATCCGCGTAGATTTTGGACGCATAGGTCTTGCAAGCGTTCGTGCCATCGATGGCCGTCGTACTGGCCACACTGATCACTTCAGGGTACGCCGCAGGCACGATTTGCGAGACTTCCTTCGTCCGGTCGTTGCCGGCGGCGACAACCATCAAGACACCCATGTTGTAGAGCCGCTGGACCGCAGTCCGATATGCGGAGTTGTCGCTAATCGTGCCGTTCCGGCCGAAACTCATGTTTGCCACTCGAATCGTCGGTGTTACGAGATTCGCGTTGGTGTAGATCCAGTCCAGTCCGGCAATGATGCTGGAGTCCGATCCGGCGCCCGTGGAATCGAGCACCTTCACGCAGTACGGTTTGGATTGGGGTGCGACTCCGACCACGCCGATCGTGTTGTTCAGGGCGGAGATGATTCCGGCGACATGCGTACCGTGGCCGTTATCGTCCTGGCAACTGCCGCCAAAGGCGCTGAAGGACTGTGAGGCCGGTGCCAGATCGGTTTGCTTGAAATCAATTCCCGTATCCAGGACAGCGACGCCTATTCCGGCGCCGTTCGACGTCGTTGTAGGCACGCCGACTTTCGTCACTCCGGCCGGAATGACCTGGCTCGTACTGACACTTCCACCCGCGCCTCCACCGAGCACGAAAACGGGACGGTCGGGAATAATCTCCGACACATCACTATCCTGACGCATCCGGGCCAACACCGCCTGACTCGGCACGGATACCGCAATGGCATCCACAACGTCGTAGTTGAACCTGAGAGAAGCACCATGTCGTGATGCCGCGGCCGCACGGTTCGCCTTAGAATTTCCAGGCCGGAAAATCACGATGTACCGATCCCTTTGACGCGATGCCGGCGTCTGAGTCGATTGGAATCGGGAAGTCACTGCAGCATAGAGGTCGATTCGGCCGCTGCCCAGTTGTCCGGCGTAGGAAGTATTCAACGCGTCAATATTGACCGAACTGCCAGCGATTACGTCTTCAATCCCATTCGTTGTGAGCGACCGAATGAGAGCTGCTTCGGCCGATACAAATGCGGTGGAAAAAGATGTACCGGAGGCTACTGCGGACCCGCCCGGATAGGCGGTTATGATGTTGAATCCGGGAGCTGTAACAAAAACGGATTCGCCGTAGTTGGAGAACGTGGCTTTGAGGTCATCTAGATCGGTGGCGGCTACACCGAGGACGCCAGGGAGCACCGCTGGATACTGCGGGGCTGCACTGTCGCTGTTTCCGGCAGACGCGACGACGATCACGTTGTTGGCTTCTGCGAAGGCGATCGCCGCCTCCACAGTCTTGGATTGATCCGACAGTCCCAAACTCAAATTGATGACATGGGCGCCGTTGCGCACCGCATATCGAATCGCCTTGGCAACCTGGAACGCGTCACCGGTTCCGCTATCATCAAAGGCGCGGAGCGGCATGATCAGCGCATCCGGCGCGATCGCAACCAAGATTCCAGCGACCATTGTCGCGTGCCCGTGGCCGGCGGCGCCGGAGTCCAGGAACGAGGCGGTCGATTGATCCAGGAACGAAGCAGTCGATTGATCCAGGAACGAGGCGGTCGACTGATCCAGGAATGAAGCGGTCGATTGATCCAGGAACGAAGCGGTCGATTGATCCAAAAACGAGGCGGTCGACTGATCCAGAAACGACGCCGTCGATTGGTCAAGGAACGATGCTGTGGATTGGTCCAGTGTGGCGCCCGTACGTGTCCGGGGTCCAACTGACCCGATGAAGTCGTAGCCGGTCGTCAGATGCCCGCGCAGAGCGGGATGCGAAACGTCGACAGCAGCATCGATGTCCGCGATGATCACTCCCCGTCCCGTCGAGCGCGTCTGTGCCTCGGCCGTCCGGATCAACTTCATGGCAGGCTGATTCGCGTACGACAGCGTGCTTGAGCCACCCGGAGTGCTCAAGACAGCGCCTTTGAACCTGGGGAGAATCAAACTGGAATTGGTCTCAATGGACTGCACGCCCTGCGGCAGCGGCCCCGTCGGCGTTGAAGAAACGCTCAGGAGATACGCCCCCCCAGGCATGGAATCCAGAACCGTGCCGCCGAGCGATGCCGCGATGGAATTGATATCGGCGCCGTTAGTCGTCTGAACGATGATGTTGGTTGCCGCCGCTGCGTTAATGCCGAGCGCGACCAGCAGGGCGGAAACTAGTAAAAATCTTTTGGCAGTCATTGCCTTTACTCCTTCTTCCTTGAAATGAGTCGTGCTCTATTTCTTCAATGAATCCAAGAAAGCCGCGAGCACGCGAGAATCAAATTGAGTTTTTTCACAAGACAGCAGTTCCTCGATAGCCTGCGCCCGCGTTCTAGCCGAGCGATACGGCCGATCGGTGGTCAATGCGTCATAGGAATCTGCAACCGCGATGATTCGCGAACCCAGCGGAATCTCATTCCCCTTCAAGCCGCCCGGGTAGCCGCTGCCATCCAGACGTTCGTGGTGATGTAAAACAATCAAGCTGATGCTTTTGAAGTCGTCGATGTTCTTCAATGCCATCCATCCCAGTTCCGGATGCTTCTTGATATGGTCGAAATCTTCGGGCGTCAAGCTGCCTCGCTTTAAGAGAACGTGATCCGGAACGCCGATCTTTCCGATGTCATGAAGCAGCGCAGCCATGACCACACTGTCGACTTCGGCATCGCGAAATCCCAGCCGCACCGCCGTGGACCGCACGTAGCCAGCGACCCGGCTGCTGTGGCCGCCGGTGTAGGCATCGCGCAGATCGACGAGCGAAACCAGCGTGCAGGCCATGGCGAGGACCTGTTTGCGATACCTGTCCTCGAATTCCATGATCCGGTAACGGAGCATTTCGGAATCGGAAATGGATGGGCTGGAGACCCTCATTGTGGGAATCCTTCCTTCTCGCCTACCGCGAAATCCGCAATGAATCTCCGCTGGCCTGGCAGGTCCGCCTGCAGTCGAATATCGCCATTCGGGGCCGCTCCGAACCTGAACTCTCCCAACCTGTCGGTGATCGTGGCCTCGATCTGTTTCCCATCATGAATCAGGTGGACCCGGGCGCCAGCAACGAAGCACCGGTCCGTGCGGGAGATCAGCTGTCCCAGAATGATCGGCGGGTTTGTTGAAATCCGAACGTGCGCGTCAACGTCTGCGCATCGCAGCACAATTTGGCGGGTCTCCGAAGCGCCTCGAACTCCGGCCGTCAACGGCTGAGCAATGCTGTCGAATATGAGATTTGCAAAGATTTCCGTTAGCGTGGCTGTTGGCTCGGGGATTTGATACACAGCGACGCACTTTCGCAGAACGCTCTCAGGAGCGCGCTGGAGATCGGCGCCTTTCAGGGCGTCCAGGACCTCTTCAAATTTGCGGACTTCTCGTGCACAGAATGCGCATGCTTCAAAATGCTGATTTAGCAAAAGCCGATCGTTCTCGGATACCCGGCGCTCGGCATATTGGATAAGTTCCTGAGTCTTGGCGTGTGCCATCCGTGGCTCCTTTCATGAAACAAGTCGCTCTGACCTATGGCCAAAAATACCTAAAGAGGAACTTTTTTTCCCCTGGATCCCGTAGTCGCGGGCTAAAGCCCGCGTCTACATGCTTTCGCATCGACATCAGTGATTCCCCACCAGAAGGAAAGGCGCCCAGAAGTAAGGATGGGGCTCTTCGGACCGGACCTTTTGAATAGCCTGGCGTAGCGCTTCGGCTTTCGATAATCCATTCTGCCAGCTTTGATAAAAGGTTTCCATGAACACTGAGGTCGAACGGTCATTGACGTCCCATAGACTCAACAAAAGCGACCGTGCGCCCGCGTATAGAAAGCCCCGCATCAAACCCAGAAGTTCTTCCTCGCCGGTCAGTTGACTTAATCCGGACTTGCAGCCGCTTATCGTGAGGAGGTTCGTTTGGCATTGTATGGAGTACACATCGAGGGCGGTCATCCAGCCGTCTGCCAACTTGAAAGACGAAAATATAGGGTTGTCGTGCCTGAACACGGCGTGGGTGGCGACATGTACGAATTCCGCTTGTGCCGCCTCCCGCCGGAATACTCTTCGGGTTGCCCGGCGGCCGAAATAGGAACGCGCTTGTGGAAAGATCTGCCTCAACTGTTTCAGTTCGCGCGTAATCATCGGCGCATTCTCATCCGCAACGCCGATGAGGAGCGGCGTCGCATTTTCAACAGGTTTTCTCTCGATGCAATACCGCAAAACGGAAGCGCTTGGGGCGTATGAAATCGTGTGCCGGTCGATGAGGTAATCTTTTCCGTCAAAGAACGCGTGGAAGGGACAGTAGTGCAGCACACCGTGGGGCACGATAATCAAGTGTTTGGTGTGGATACCGTCCGCCAGCGGCTCGATGAGTTCAGTGTACATGCTGGACAGGTGGTCCGTCGTTGCCTCCAGCAACTGCTCCTTGTATTCGCGAACGTAATCGTTTCCGACCAGGAATGTATCGAGCTGCAGCCGCAGCCGTTAATAAAGGTGCTGGATCCGGCTCCTGGTGCACACATGGCGCCGTACCACAGCACGATCTTTCGAGATCAGAAAAGCGAGGACCTCATCCCGGGCGATGAAATATTCAACCAGCGTGGAGTCTTCCGGCAAGACTCTTTGGACCTCCTCCACGGAAACGATTCCCACTTTTTGCAATGACGCATAATCCGGATCTTGTTTCGAGAGTTCCTTCAGGGTGCTGGCGAGTTCTTTCTTCTTCGTGTCGATTTCCGCTCCACTGCGAAGTGCCATACCCGCTTTGGGCGCGTTCGATTCGGAACGGATGTAATAGCTGTTGAGCTCTTCGCGCAATGTCCGGATTCGATTCAGTAAGGAAGCGTCGCTTTGGGCGGGAGCGGCGGGCATGTGTTGAGCAAGCAGATCCACCAGACCTCGGGACTTTGCATGTTCGCACCAGTTATAGGCTTCAAATGCTTCGTTTGCGGGATTTCCTTTGCGGAAGGCCAGACGCACGAGGGCCTCGTATACCTGTTGTTTGCCTTTGAAATGGCTGACCCGCAGTTCGTCCTGGTGCAGATTCGACCGGTGGATTTCGATTTCCTGCGCAGCGAGGACATAAAACTCGTGTGCGCGCTCAAGGTCTCCCCGATGTTCCGCCACCTGAGCGTTTATGGAATAACAAGGGAATAAGTGAAGAGGGATCGGCGTTTCCTGAATCAGGTTCAAAATCTGCTCGGAATAGCCGGAAGCCTGCTCCAAAGAGGACAGTTCGAGTCCGACGCGGCTGAGAAGGACCAAGGCCATAGCGCGTTTGGAAGGTATTCCGAGTTCCGTGAAGTGTTCGAGCGCCGATGCTGCCAGAGAGCGCGCTTCCCAGAAACGTCCCACAAGAAAATGAACTTGCGCGCGGTACAACTCCAGCGAAGCTGCCCAGTACAGGTTCTTCTCGCGTTCAAAGATCTGCTGGGCTTCCCGAAACACCTGGAGCGCTTCGTTACCCTGCTGGTTGTGCGTCAGCGCGATCCCGACGAAGGTCATCGCTTTCGCCTGCTCGTACCGCATTGTGAGCTGTTCGAAACTGTCGGCAGACCGCTTGGCCAACGTCAGGGCGTCGCCGGTAAGGTTCAACTGGAGATAAATCTCGGCTTCGTCGAGATCGCAGAGTGCGGAGTGGCGCTGGCTTCCTTGAGCGTTGAAGTACTCACGCAGCTCATCAAAGCCCTCAATCGCAGCGCTGTAACGGCCGCGCAGAAACGAAAGGTAAGCCTGATTGTAGCGGGCCTGAACGTTAAGTTCGCTGAGGTTGAGTTGCTGGCTGATCTTCCGTGATTTTTCGAAATTACGGTTCGATTCTTCGAATCGATCGAGTACGGAAAGGGAATCTCCGAGGTTCAGATAGCACTGTGCCA